>Ga0187765_10000895_pt1 | contig 11280 bp, 10 predicted proteins | sample 0216_QUI02_MP05__3_FD_133018 | JGI IMG/M metagenome (GOLD analysis project Ga0187765, IMG submission 133018) | Tropical peat soil microbial communities from peatlands in Department of Meta, Colombia - 0216_QUI02_MP05_10_MG | ecosystem: Environmental > Terrestrial > Soil > Wetlands > Peat ...
CCCGCCGCCGTATACCGGTCGGCCGCCCGTAATGCTCCAGGGTCTGCGGCCAGGCGATACCGCGCAGGCCAGCACCGCCGTCGCTGTGCCTACCGGCAGTCAATTGGTGATCCGCGCGACTGGAAAGGTAAGTTTCGATATCGTGCGCCGTGGTGGCCTTGAGGACGCGCCAGCGGAGGCCCGAGCGCCGCTGCCGGCCGGTACCGAGGAACGCCGATTGGTCATCAAAGGCGACGGCTCTGCCGCCGTTCATGGTGTGCTGGGCAACGACCTGGTCTGGAATTTCACGGCGATCCCCGATCGCGCGCCATCGATCGAACTCACAAAAGATCCGGAGCGGCAAGCTCGCGGCGCTCTGAGGCTGGATTACAGGATGGACGACGACTATGGCGTCGTCGAAGCAAAAGCCACGTTTGCGCTCAAGGAAGAAGAATCGTCCGACAAGCCACGCCATCCATTGTTCACTGCGCCAGACTATGCGCTCACGTTGCCACAAGCGCGTACGCGCTCCGGAGCGGCACAGACCACTCATGACCTGACCGAGCATGCCTGGGCCGGCGCGGACGTTGTCATGACACTGATGGCGCGCGACGAGGCGGGTAACGAGGGACGCAGCAAGCCGCGGGAGTTGACGCTGCCGCAACGGATATTCGTCAAGCCTCTGGCCCGCGCTCTGATTGAGCAGCGGCGTAACCTCGCGCTTGATGCCGAGACCAAGCCGTTGGTCCTTACGGCGCTTGACGCATTGAGCATTGCACCGGAACGCTTCACGCCGGAATCCGGCGTCTATCTCGGCTTGCGCTCGATCTATCACGATCTCGAAAACGCCAAGAGCGATGACGCCCTGCGTGAAGTCGTGGCGCGGCTTTGGGATATGGCCGTCCAGCTGGAAGACGGCAATGTTTCACAGGCAGAGCAAGCATTGCGTCAGGCGCAGGAGGCATTGCGTCAGGCGCTGGATCGCGGCGCCAGCGAAGACGAAATCAAGAAACTCATGGAACAGTTGCGGGCGGCCATGGATAAATTTCTCCAGGCCCTCGCCGAGGAACTGCGCAAGAACCCGCAGCAGCTCGCGCGGCCGCTCGACCGCAATACGCGAACACTGAGCCAGCAAGATCTGAAAAGTATGCTCGACCGCCTCGAACAGATGGCGCGTTCCGGCAACAAGGATGCCGCCCGCCAGCTGCTGGATCAGCTGCAGTCAATGCTCGAGAACCTGCAAATGGCGCGGCCCGGCGCGTCAGGCGGTGACGACGGCGATGACGACATGATGTCGGCGCTTGACGAACTGGGTGACGTCATCCGCAAACAGCAGCAATTGCGGGACAAGACATTTCGGCAGGGTCAGGACATGCGGCGCGATCGCCAGCGCGGCCAGCAAGGCCAGAACCAGATGGGCGACCTCCGTCAGGATCAGCAAGGCTTGCGTGATCGTCTCAACAAGTTGCTGGACCAGCTCCGGCAACACGGGCTCGGCCAGCCTGGCCAGCAAGGCGAGGGCAATGAAATGGGCCAGCTCGGCGATGCCGGCGAGGCCATGGGCCAGGCCGAAGGCCAGTTGGGTGAGGGTGACGCCGACAATGCCGTCGACAGCCAGGGCCGCGCCCTGGACGCCATGCGAAAGGGTGCGCAAGGGCTCGCCCAATCGATGCAGCAACAGGGTATGGGCCCCGGGCCTAACGGCCGGCCCGGCCGCGGCCAGGCCAGAGCCCAGCAGGATACCGACCCGCTGGGACGGCCACTGCGCGGCCGCGACTATGGTGACGATGTCACTGTAAAAGTACCGGGCGAGATCGATGCCCAGCGTGCCCGCCGTATTCTGGAAGAACTCCGTAAGCGCTTTGGTGAGGGCTTCCGTCCGCAACTCGAACTGGATTACATCGAGCGCCTGCTCAAGGACTTCTGACGAAGTATTTTCTGTCGAGCGAGCAGACGCTAGTGCCGCCAGACCAGTGCTTCACGCACGGCGCCGGCGATCTGATCGACCGAAAATGGTTTAGCAAGCACATCGTGCACGAGCGCATCGAGGCCATGCGCCCGTTCATGCTGGTCAGCGTAGCCGGTCATCAGCATGATCGCGACGTCAGGATGCTTGCGACCGGTTTCGAGCGCGAGTGCTATGCCGTCCATAATCGGCATCTTTACGTCTGTGAGAAGCAGATCAAAGTTGCCTTTGGATTGATTTAGCGCCTCGAGGGCGCTCGCACCATCGCCCGCCTCGGTAATTTCGTGCCCATCGTTGCCGAGAGCGCGTATCAAAAATTTACGTACGGCATCGTCATCTTCCGCGATGAGGATACGCGCCATCGCCCTATTTGGCTCCCGCGACCGCGTCCTGCGGGCCAAAGAAACGCACGACGACATCTGTCGCGCTTTCGGGCGGCGAGACGAGGCGGCTGCGGAATTCGAGCTTCTCACCGGGGCCGATGGTGCTGCGGCTCGGCATCGAACTCCACGTATAAATTTCCTGGCCGGCGCCATCGCGTGCAGCAAACCTCAGGCGCGGTACTTCAGTCGGCTTGCTCGCGATGCTGACAATGCTGCCCTCGATGACAAGCGCGGACAAGCCTTCCTGCGTTTCCTTCGAGATTCGCATGTTTTCGAATTTCAGATTTCGCAGATTGACAGGCAGTCCGATCGCAGAAAAAAGCGATGCTGTCTGCGGAAAGAAGCGTACAACCTCGCTACGCGCTCCGATCAGTGCCACGTTAAAGGCAAACAGCACAAGGATGAGTGCCATCCAGTGCGAGGAACGGCGAGCTTTAACGCGGCGCGCCTGTAACCGTTTGCGTCGTGCAACGAAATTTTCGGCTTCGTCGGGCTCCGATTTGCCGGTTGAATTTGGGTCGGGTAGCGGTTCGATCGGCGGCACCACGGACGGCGCATCGGCGATGGCCACGGGTTCCGGATGCGGAGCTTCCACAGGTGCGGGCGAATTGTTTTGCGTAGCGCTCGTGGCGGTTTCCGTTTCATCGTGACGGTCGGTGGAAGCGTCAGCGACCGGTTCATCGGGACGTATGACGCCGACAGGACGGTGTGCTTCGTCGTCCGCCACGGCATCATTTGCGGATGCCGTCACTTTCGGGGCCGTCTCCGGGCCGCTCGCAAACCATGTGGTTTTGCAACGGGCGCAACGAACGGTACGGCCAGCCGCGCCCAGCGAGGCCGGGTCGATGTCATAGGAGGTGGCGCAATTTGGACAGGCGATCAGCATGGCATCGACGGGTAATTGGGTGTCCCGAACGTACCAGCCGTCCGTTAATGGATCGGAAACCATGGCAGGGCCCGGAAACGCGGGGATTTGGGGCTTTTCCCCCGCGCTGCTATGGCGGCCCGATGATAATCTTGTAAAAACGCAGGTCCGGGCGCTCATCGGGGCTCGTGGCAGGGCGTTTCGGCAATGGACCCTGGGGCCGCCGGCACGCGATTTGACGGGCCTTTAAAGTGAATTAGGCGGAGAGGGGTGGGTGGTCCGATTCGAGAACGTGGGTTTACGTTATGGGTTGGGGCCAGAGGTCCTGCGTGACCTCACGTTCCGGATCGATCCGCATTCATTCCAGTTTCTCACCGGTCCTTCCGGCGCGGGCAAGACTTCCCTCCTGCGTTTGTTATTCCTGTCCATGCGGCCGACCCGCGGTTTGATCACACAATTTGGTCACGACGTCGCGACTCTTTCACGCGATGCCGTGGCGACCTTGCGGCGACGCATCGGTATTGTTTTTCAGGATTTCCGTCTTCTCGATCACATGACGACTTACGAGAACGTCGCATTGCCACTGCGGGTGATGGGCCGTCCAGAGGACAGCTACCGTGATGAAGTGATCGAATTGCTCAATTGGGTCGGGCTCGGTGAAAGAATGTGGGCTTTGCCACCCGTGCTCTCGGGCGGCGAAAAGCAACGCGCCGCTATCGCTCGCGCTGTGATCGCGCGGCCACAATTGCTGCTCGCCGACGAGCCAACGGGAAACGTTGACCCCAGTCTGGCGCAACGGCTTCTGAGATTGTTTGTTGAGCTCAACAAATCGGGGACGTCAGTCGTGATCGCCACGCACGACATTGCGCTGATGGATCAATACGACGCGCGCCGCCTCGTGCTGCACGATGGCCGTCTTCATATTTACGACTGAGGGGCAAGATGTCCGACTACATGCCGAAACTGAGCATGGAACTTCGCGAGCCGGAAGAGCTGTTGCCGCATTTCGAGACACCGCTGGTGCCGCGCAATTCCATTTCCGGCCGCGCGCTTATCGCCGTCGTCGCTATCATGACTTTCCTTGCATCGCTCACGACCGGTGCGGCAATACTCGTCAGTCGGGCGGCGGGCGAGTGGCAATCGGAAATCTCGCGCGAGGTGACTATTCAGGTCATTCCGGCGCCCGGGCGCGATGTGGATAGCCTCGTAGATAAGGCTGTATCGGTTTCGCGGGCATTCCCGGGCATCGTCGAAGTTCGGCCCTATTCGAAAGACGAATCTGCAAAACTGCTCGAACCGTGGCTCGGCACCGGACTTTCGCTGAATGAGTTGCCGGTTCCGCGGTTGATCATCGTTAAGCTTGCACGGGACGCGACGCCGGATCTTGCGCAATTAAGGCGCGTGCTGGCCGAGCAGGTGCCAGGCGCCGTCCTCGACGATCATCGCGGGTGGATCGATCGCATGCGAGTGATGGCCGGAACAGCCGTCGCCGCCGGTCTTTGTGCATTGATTCTGATGTTTGCTGCGACGATATTATCGGTCGCGTTTGCCACGCGCGGCGCGATGGCAACGAACAAGACGGTCATTGAGGTCTTGCATTTTGTCGGCGCCAAAAATGTATTTATTGCCCGAAACTTCCAACACCATTTCTTGCTACTTGGTCTGCAAGGCGGCGCCATCGGTGGTAGCGCGGCGATAATTTTGTTTGCGCTCGCAGGTTTTGTCAGCCGGTGGTTTGCCGGCACTGCGGGCGGTGACCAGACATCGGCATTGTTTGGCTCATTTTCAATTGGTTGGGCCGGTTATATCGCGGTCCTGTGCCAGGTTGCGCTGATTGCGGTGGTGACCGCATTAACGTCACGGCACACTGTCAACAGCACGCTGGAAGCGATCGATTGACATGCTCGCCGGGGTTGCTCGCTGGATAGGATTTCTGACCATGGCCGTCGGCGCCACGGCGGCCCTTCTGCTCGCGGTTGGGTTCGGTCTGTTCGTCTCACGCATTGCCCCAGAAGAAGTATCGCTCAACGATAAAGCGGACGGCATTGTCGCCCTTACCGGCGCTGCCGCGCGCATTCCCGACGCAATAGAACTACTGGCGACCGAACGTGGAAAGCGGCTGTTGATCACCGGCGTGCATCGCGACACGAGCGCCCGGGAAATTGCCCGCCTTACGCCGCTGTATTCGAAATATTTCAACTGCTGCATCGATCTGGACCGTTCGGCGCTGAATACGTTCGGCAATGCGCTTGAAACCAGACGTTGGGCGCGGGCACATAATTTCAACTCGCTGATCGTCGTGACCTCGAATTGGCACATGCCGCGGGCCATGGCCGAACTCGAACACCAACTTCCTGATGTCACGCTGATCGCCTATCCGGTCATTTCAGAAAAAGCGAAAACCGAGCCCTGGTGGTCTAACTGGGACTCGGCGCGCCTGTTGTTTCTGGAATACATGAAATATCTGCTCGCATGCACACGCATGCGCATCGATTCCGATAGCGCCGTCTGAAGGAGCATCGTGGTGGTCATTCTTCTGCGATCGATTGCTTTCAACGTTTTATTTTATCTAAACACGCTTGTGTACTTGATCGCGGCGTTGCCGACTTTCTTCATGCCCTATCGCGCAATCGTTGCTGTGGCGAAATCATGGGGGCGCGTCAATCTTGTGCTTCTGCGCGTCGTCGCGGGAATCGACTGTGAGGTTCGCGGCCGCGAGAAGTTGCCCAAGGGCCCGATTATCGTCGCGTCCAAGCACCAATCAGCGTGGGAAACATTTGCACTTCTGCCATTGATCGACAATCCCGTGTTCATCCTCAAGCGCGAGCTGCAATGGATCCCAATTTTTGGCTGGCTTACCATCAAAGGTCGCATGGTGCCCGTCGATCGAGGTGGAGGATCGCAGGCGCTCGCCGCCATGGTTGGACGTGCGCGAATCGAACTGGCCGACAATCGCCAGCTCATTATTTTCCCCGAGGGTACGCGGCGGCCCGCGGGGGCTGAACCTCGCTACAAGGTTGGCGTTGCGCATCTTTATGCCGCCGCAGGCGTACCTTGCGTGCCGATTGCACTAAACTCCGGTTTGTTCTGGCCGCGCCGTTCGCTCCGGCGTTTCCCCGGCACCGTGGTTGCCGAAATCCTTGATCCAATTCCACCGGGCCTCGACAAGGACGCATTCTTTGCGCGCCTGCAAACCAACATCGAAACCGCAACGGCGCGCTTGATTGCCGAGGGTCAGGCAAAACTGGGAAAAGACAAATCCGCGCCTGATTGAAGCTGCCGGGTGCTCCTAGCTGCTGGACGATTGGTGGATACCCTTGAGTTGTTCGGCCAGGATCTGCAGTTCAGCGTCGCGAATGCCCAAGGATTGCAATTCTTTTACTGCCGCGAGCACGTAATCGCGGCAAGGGCCCGAGCGGCCGTGGCCTTGCCGGGCATAATGCAATTGTTCAGCGAGGCTCAATTGGCCTGCATATTGGCGATGGCCCCGGTCAACAACATAGCAAAGAGCATGCACGCTTGCCTGGGGATCGTCGTCAAGCCACACCCTGCGCCACGCCTCACGATAAACCCGGGTGACCTGCTCGCGGGCGCGCAGATATTCAATTGTCTCGGATCGGCGCGTCGACGCCACCCGGTACGCAATGCCGCGACAATTGCCGCCGCGGTCGAGGCCAAACACGAGACCGGGCTTTTCCGGAGTTCCGCGGTGCACAAACGAGTACACACACAGCGCACGATGAGCGCCCACCAACCGTGCATTGCGACGCTCCAGAAAATCGAAACCGGGCCGCCACATGAGCGAGCCATAACCGAAGACCCACAGGTCCTCATTGCTTTGATCAAGGCGTGCGTTCATCGTGGCGAGGAAATTGGACCACGGCGTTGACGGGACCGGCGAATTGCGTTCGCCTAACAGGGCGACGGCTTCCGTGCAACCCGCTTGCCTGGCTCGGGCGCAGAAACGCCGCATTCGGCAGGTTTTGAATTCCAATGATGATCAACCCAGCAAGCCATCAGTCGCGCCGTCGAACCGGGCGCCGCTACACGATTCTCCTTTTCATTGTGCTGGCATTGATCGCCGGTTGGACCGGGTTCTGGAAGTTTGCGGCCAACAAGGCGCAGGAAGCGATCGAAGGTTGGCGCTCGCGCGAGGCAAAGTCCGGACGGCTCTACAACTGCGGCTCTCAGGGCGTCAGTGGTTACCCGTTTCGCATTGAGGTCAGTTGCGCCGGTGCTTCGGCGCTATTTCGAAGCAACCAGCCACCGATTGAACTCAAGGCGGACGACCTCATTGTTGTAGCCCAGGTTTATCAGCCAGGGCTTCTCATCACCGAAATTCATGGTCCATTGACCATATCCGAGCCGGGAAAATCGCCGGATATCATCGCCAACTGGACGCTGGCACAATCGAGCGTGCGTGGCACGCCGACGGCGCCCCAGCGCGTCTCGCTGGTGTTCGATAGCCCGTCGGTTGATCGCATGGCCGGCGCCGCTCGGCAGAATATATTGCGCGCCAAGCATATCGAAATTCATGGGCGGATGGCCGAAGGGTCAGCCGCAAACAAACCCGTGATCGATATCGCCATACAGCTCAATCAGGCGTCGGCCCCCACATTGCATCCGGCCGCAACTCAACCAATCGATGCAAATGCGACTGCAGTGCTTCGTGGATTGAACGATTTTTCGCCGAAACCCTGGTCCGCTCGTTTCCGAGAGATGCAGGCGGAAGGCGGCCGCATCGACATAACGCAGGTGCGCATTCAGCAGGGCGACATACTCGCCGTCGGTGCCGGCACGCTGTCGATCAATAGCAATGGCCGGCTGGAGGGCCAACTACGCGTGACGATGGCCGGCCTCGATCAGTTTCTGACCGCAATCGGCGCGCAGCAGCGGGTGCAAACGTCGCCGAATATGGACAAACTCGTTGGCGCTCTCGATCGTCTGGCGCCCGGGCTTGGAGATGTGGCCCGCCAGCAGGCGGGTGCAAATATTTCACTCGGCATCAATATGCTTGGCGAGCAGACGACGCTTGAAGGCAAGCGCGCCGTAACCCTGCCGCTCCGCGTTTCGGACGGGGCGATATTTCTGGGCCCGATCCCGATCGGAAGCGCTCCGGCTTTATTTTGACCCCGGATGCAACGGCAAACTGGAAAAGACAATTTGAGCGATAGCCGCGCTAGTCTTTCTCGCCCGCGTAGGGCTTGGGAAGCGGCTCATGCGGCAGGTCCGGATGCGCCCGGCCGAAATCCGGCGCCGGTGAATCCTGGCCGATCTCGACAATTCCTTTCCGGATGGTGCGGGTGCGCGCAAAGTGCTCGAATAGCGCGTCACCGTCGCCTTTGCGAATTGCCTTTGTCAGCGCCGACACATCTTCGTTGAAGCGGCCGAGCATCTCGAGGACGGCATCCTTGTTGGCAATGAATACGTCGCGCCACATTGTCGGGTCAGACGCCGCAATGCGTGTGAAGTCGCGAAAACCGCCCGCGGAGAATTTCAACACTTCCGAGCGAGTCACAGTCTGGAGCTCGTCAGCAGTGCCGACGATCGTGTAGGCGATCAGGTGCGGCAGGTGACTGGTAATTGCGAGCACAAGGTCGTGGTGGTCGGGCGCCATCACTTCCACATTCGCACCGAGAAGCCGCCAGAAGCCCGCCAGTTTTTCGACGGCCTTGGCGTCAGTGCCTTTGGGTGGTGTCAAAATGCACCAGCGATTGACGAACAATTCCGCAAAGCCGGCGTCGGGGCCGGAATACTCCGTTCCCGCGACCGGATGCGCGGGCACGAAACTCACATTTTTGGGCAGATGCGGGGTCATGTCGCGCACAACAGAGCCCTTGACCGAGCCAACATCCGAAACAATTGCGCCCGCGGAAAGATGCGGGCCGATTTCTTTCGCTACCGGACCGCAGGCGCCAACCGGAACGCAGACAATGACGAGATCGGCGCCCTCGACAGCCGCGGCATTGCTTTCGACCACCTGGTCGGCGAGACCGAGTTCGGCAACGCGCCGGCGCGTTTCCGGAGAGCGCGCTGTCGCGACAATCGAACGCGCTGCGCCTTGCGAGCGGGCCGCGCGCGCAATTGAAGAGCCGATCAGTCCGACGCCGATCAGCGCCAGACGATTGAACAGGGTGGCCGGTTTGCTCACGCTGCTTTCCCCAGGAATTCCTTAAGCGCCTGCACCACCAGACGGTTAGCCTCCTCGGTGCCGACACTCATTCGCAACGCATTCGGCAGCTTGTAGGCGCCGACCTGGCGCAGAATGAGCCCGCGCATTGTGAGGAACGCGTCAGCATCCTTGGCTGTGCGGCCCTTGGCCTCCGGGAAGTGGATGAGAACGAAGTTCGCGGCACTCGGGGTTACGGCGAGGCCAAGCTTTCCGATCTCGTCGGTGAGCCAGGCGAGCCACTGTGCATTGTGGGCGCGCGCGCGATCGGCATGCGCTGTATCCCGCATCGCGGCAACGCCTGCGGCAATTGCCGGCCCATTGACGTTGAACGGACCGCGGATGCGGTTGATTGCATCGACAACGTGCGCTGGGCCATAGAGCCAGCCGAGTCGGAGCGCCGCCAGCCCATAAATCTTTGAGAAAGTGCGCGTCATCACCACGTTATCCGTGGTCGCAACGAGCTCGATACCTGATTCATAATCATTTCGCTGCACGTACTCCGCATAAGCGGCGTCGAGCACGAGCAAAACATTCGCGGGGAGGCCTTTGTGGAGCCGCTTGACCTCGTCGAAGGAAACATATGTTCCGGTCGGGTTGTTTGGATTGGCCAAAAACACGACTTTCGTCCTTGGCGTCACCGCCTTGAGGATCGCATCTACGTTGGCAGTAAGATCTTTTTCGGGCGCGGCAACCGCCTTGGCGCCGGTGCCCGTAATCGCGATCGGGTAAACCAGAAAACCGTGCGTTGTGTAGATCGCCTCATCGCCGTCTTTGAGATAGGCGCGAGCGATCAAGTTGAGTAAATCATCCGAACCGGCGCCACAGACAATACGATCTGGATCAAGTCCGAAGGCGGCGCCGATAGCTTCGCGCAAGGCTGAGGCCGAGCCGTCCGGGTAGTCCTCAAGATGCTCGCCGGCCGCACGATAGGCCGCGAGCGCATTCGCGCTCGGCCCCAACGGCGTTTCGTTGGAAGAGAGCTTGAAAACCTTCGCGACTCCAGGCGCAGAACTCTTGCCCGGAATGTAAGGGGCAATATCGAGCACGCCGGGGCGTGGTTGCGGGCGATTTGCAGTCATGGACGCTTTTCCGAACGATCAGGCCTTGTCGGCGGCAATCGTATAGCGGGTTGCGTGGCTTCCGACGAGGGCCGCCGAGCGCACGGTTGCGCCAGTCTTAACAAGGGCTGCCGTCAGGGATTTAAGGTCCATATCCGCCGGAAACGTCACCAATAATGCGGCTCCGTCGAAGGCGCGATCCGGCACAGCGATGAATTCGGCTTGCGCCGACAATGCTTCGGCAGCCTTTGCGCTCCAGCCAGAGACCCGCACGCTCCACACGGCGGCTTCGGTCGCCATTGCGTCCGGCGCCACCCGGGAGATGACGAACACGGGCAGTGCCGCCGGGTGATCAGAGCGCTCTACAAAGGGCAGGCGCGCAATGATTTTGGGTGCAGCATCAAATTCGAGCGCACTCCACCAGGCCCCGGCCGATGCCACATCGAACGCCGGGACGAGGCCCAGGTCGCCTTTAGAATCCGATACGGCCGCGACAACCCCGGCCGCGCCCATATGCGGGACGAATGGCACGGTGAAGCCAAAATGAAAGCGTGCGGAATCTCGCATCAGCGCATCGCCCGCGGACAGATCTGCGTGCACCGAGAAAGGCGATTGTACATAAGTGAAAGTGGAAATGATGATCCGCCAGATGCTTTCGGCGGTGTCGACCGGTAAAATACCTTTGTGCCGCTTGACCAGCCGGCGCATCATCTCGGCTTCGCGTGCCGGGCGGAACGCGGAGGTGCCGGTGTCCTGACTGCGCTTGACTGCGATCAGCCGGTCGATGATTTCGCCGCGCTCGATCAGGAGTTCGTGCATCGCTTCGTCGATGCGGTCGATCTCCTTGCGCAAATCAG
>Ga0187765_10000896_pt1 | contig 11274 bp, 9 predicted proteins | sample 0216_QUI02_MP05__3_FD_133018 | JGI IMG/M metagenome (GOLD analysis project Ga0187765, IMG submission 133018) | Tropical peat soil microbial communities from peatlands in Department of Meta, Colombia - 0216_QUI02_MP05_10_MG | ecosystem: Environmental > Terrestrial > Soil > Wetlands > Peat ...
CCCCAGCCGGCCGAGTAGCCGACGGCCATCCCGGCAGAACGGTGCCGCGGGTTGTCAGCGGACGGGTCCCCGTAGCGCGCCGAGAGCAGGAAGTCGGCTTGGGACGCCTCGGCGACCTGGCGATAGCCCTTCGCCTGCATCGTGGCCTCGATGGCCCGCTGGAACCGCTGCTCCACGATCTCGCCGACCGGTGACGCTCCGCGAGAGGCAGTGGTATCGACGGCCACCCAGGCCCAGGTCGCGCCACGCGGGACCGGGACGCTCTCATCCCGGTCGCTGCGGATGGTCGGCCCGCAGGAGGCGAGCGCGGCGAGCGCGAGGCCCGCCGGAATGCTGCGGCTGATGTTGTGCATGTACCCCGTCCTCAATGCCCGCACTGCCGGTTGATACCACTGATTAGACGCGCGCGTTCCGCGGGTGTTTCAACGGGGACGGGACAACAAGACTAGGGTTGAGGTGCGCTTCTCAGACTCCGGCGCGGCGCGACGCGACGTGTACGAACCTAGGACGCAGCCTGCGCGTTCGCTCGTCGCAGCACGTCGTGCACTCCTTCGGCCAGCTCCACCAGCGTCGCAGGCTTGTTGATGAGCCTCCGGACCCCCGCGGTCCGAAGGGTCTGCTCGGGCAGCTCTTCGATGAAGCCTGTCAGGAGCGCTATCGGGACATCGGGACGGATGTTGTGGATCGCCCGGGCCAGATCGAGGCCGACCATGCCCGGCATCAGATAGTCGGAGAGCACCAGGTCGAAGTCCGCCGGCCGCGCGCTGAACGTGCCGAGCGCGTGCAGCGGGTCCGACTCGACCGTCACGCGGTAGCCGAGCGACTCGAGCCGGCGGCCGCACATCTGCGCGAGCGAGATCTCGTCGTCCACCACGAGTACGCGTTCTCCGTGCCCCTCCGGCGGCTCGCGCGCCGCGGCCCGCTCCTCGGTGGCGGAGATCTGCAGCGCGGGGAAGAAGCAGGTGACCGTGGTGCCGCCGCCCGGCTTGCTCTCGAGGTCGATCGCGCCGTCGTGCGCCTTGACGATCGAGTGCACCATCGAGAGGCCGAGCCCTGTCCCCGCGCCCTTCGGCTTGGTGGTGAAGAAGGGCTCGAACGCGCGCTGGAGCACGACGCTGTCCATCCCAACCCCCGTGTCGCGCACCACGAGCACACCGTACGGCCCCTCGTGCAGGCCGGGGTGCAGCCGCACGACGCTGTCCCGGAGGTAGCGCGGCTCGACGACGATCTCGAGGACGCCGCCCGCCGGCATGGCGTGCGCCGCGTTGGTGCCGAGGTTCATCAGGACCTGGTGGATGGAGGTCGGGTCCGCCAGGACGCGGGGCGCCTGCGCATCGACGTTGAGCCTGAGCTCGATGCCCGACGGGAGCGTCGCGCGCAGCAGTTTCGCGGCCTCCTCCACCGTCCGGCCGATCTCGAGGGGCACGCGCTCGGCGGGCTGCCGCCGGCTGAAGATCAGTATCCGGTCCACCAGGTCCCTGCCGCGCGCCGCCGCCTTCAGCAGCTCGGCCCGGTCCGCCGCCGCGTCCTCGGCGGTCTTGGCATTCCCCATCAACTCGGCGTACCCGACGATGCCGAACAGGATGTTGTTGAAGTCGTGCGCGATCCCGCCGGCCAGCGTGCCGATCGCCTCCAGCTTCTGCGCCTGACGAAGCTCGTCCTCCAGCCGGCGCCGCTCCGCCTCGGCCGCCTTGCGCGCGCTGATGTCCACGATCGACGCGAGGATGAACATCCCCTCCCCCGTCGCCACCGGCGTCAGCCCGATCTCGACGGGCACCTCCACGCCGTCCTTGCGCAGCCCGAACAGGTCCCGGCCCGCACCCATCACGCGGACCTTCGGGTCCGCCATGAACCCGCCGCGGAAGCCGGCGTGCCCCGACCGGAACCGCTCGGGTACTAGCAGCTCGATCGACCGGCCCAGCAGCTCCTCACGCGCGTAGCCGAACAGCCGCTCGATCTCCCGATTGACGAGCACGATCTTGCCCCGCGCGTCGGTCATCAGGAGACCGCTCGGCGACGACTCGACCGCAGCCCGGAGCCGCAGCTCCGTGGCGCCGGTGACTTCGGGGCTCATGGGAGAAAGGTCGCGCTACCAATTCCGACTTGGCAAGTCGCATACGCCGGGAACCCACGGATCGGAGCGGCACGCACGGTTGACTCGCGCGCACGCCGTTCTACCTTTCGGGCACAGAAGCCACCCCTCCCGCGCGATGGCGGTTCCGCCGGAACCGTAGCCGGGCGACGGTGGCTTTCGACGTTAGGGGGCACCATGGCAGGCAAGAAGCGCGATCACCTGGCGCGGCCGGTCGTGTCCATCGACATCAAGCAGCACGACGTGCGGCCGCTGGTGGACGCGATGAACGAGATGGCGTTCCAGGCGCGGAACCTGGGGCGCGCCGCGCACATCTACGACGCGATGCTGGCCGACAAGGAGTGCTCGGTCATCGTCTGCATGGCGGGCTCGCTCTGCTCGGCCGGGCTTCGGGACGTGTTCGTGGACCTGATCGAGCACCGGATGGCCGACGCGATCGTCTCGACCGGCGCGAACATCGTGGACCAGGACTTCTTCGAGGCGCTGGGCTTCCGGCACTGGCGCGGCGAGATCCGCGTGGACGACGACGAGCTGCGGCGCCTCGCGATCGACCGGATCTACGACACGTACATCGACGAGGACGAGCTCCGGATCTGCGACGAGACCGTCGGGAAGATCGCGGACGCGATGCTCGCCACCGGCGGCCCGCGCGCCGTCAGCTCGCGCGAGTTCCTCCGCGAGATGGGCGCGTGGCTCGAGCGCGAGCGGCCGGGGACCAGGTCCATCGTCTCGGCGGCGTACCGTGCGGGCGTCCCCATCTTCGTCCGGGCCTTCTCGGACTGCTCCGCCGGCTTCGGCCTGGTCCACCACCAGACCCACCATCCCGACGGCTACATCGCGCTCGATTCGGCCGCGGATTTCCGGGAGCTCACTCAGCTCAAACTGGCCGCCGGCGCGACCGGGCTGCTCATGATCGGCGGCGGTGTGCCGAAGAACTTCGCGCAGGACGTGGTCGTGGCGGCGGAGGTGCTGGGGCACGACGTCGAGATGCACCGCTACGCGATCCAGATCACCGTCGCCGACGAACGCGACGGCGCGCTGTCGGGCTCGACGCTCCGCGAGGCGAACTCGTGGGGGAAGGTGAAGCTGGGCGAGGAGCAGATGGTGTACGCCGAGGCGACGGTCGCGCTGCCGCTGGTGGCGGGGTATGCGTATCACAAGGGCGCTTGGCGGGCCCGGGCGGTCAAGAACTATGCGAAGCTGTTCGCGGCCGCGGCGGCGCAAACCGGAGACTGAAGCAGCCGGAGTTCAGACTTCGGGCCGGTTGCCAGACGCCAAGTTGCCAGTGGTTACCAGAAGTCAGCGGGCGGACGCGGGCGGATCGCTGAACTTGCGCAAGAGGCCGTAGACGGTCTTCGCGCATTCGTCGCGCGTGGCGTCGAGCTTCGCCAGTTCCTCCGGACGATAGTACCCGAGCGACACGGCCAGATCGACGATGGCCTCTATCTCGTCCAGCGAAGCCCTGGCGATGTCAAGGTGCCGCCGGAATTCCTTGCTGCCCCGCCGACTCGCTCCCTCCGCGATGTTGAGAGCGACGCTGTAGGCAGCTCGGCGCCACTGGTCGGCGAGGGCCGAGCTCTCGGAGGCAGGTAGTCTGGCTATCGCCGTCGCAGACAGAACCGCCACGGAACGAGCGTGCTGCCACGCCTTGAGCTGTTTGAAGTGCCCCACGGCGCGACAATAGTAGCCGACACTCTCAGTTACACATCGAACTCACGCCGCACGTTCCGTTGTTCTGCAGCTCGCATCTGGTAACCACTGGCAACTTGCCGTCTGGCAACTACTCTACACTCTCCTCGCTGAATTCTGCCTTCGCCCCGCGGCGAAGCGTAATCACCGCCACTTGCGCCGCGTGCCCCAGCCTGAACGGGATCCCCCAATAGCCGGTGCCGGGATGGATGTAGAGGAGGCTGTCGCCGCGCCGGTGAGCGCCCATCGCCAGCTCCAGGAAGGGACTCGCGAGGCACCAGCCCAGGCGCGGGAACGCGAGCTGGCCCCAGTGCGTGTGGCCGCTGAGGGTGAGCGCAACGCCCCGCTGCGCCAGCTCGGGCCAGAGCGCCGGGTTGTGCGCAAGGGCGAGGACGAAGCTTCCGCCGGGAACGCCCCGCAGCGTCCGCTCCACGTCGGCCCCGACCTCGCCGCCCCGGCCGCCGGCGGGATCGCCGGTCCCGGCCACCACGAAGCCCGCGCCATCCCGCTGCAGGTGGACTGCGCGATTGACCAGCAGCGTCAGCGGGAGCGCCTCGAGCCGCGGGCGCAGGTCGCCCCACCCGGAGTACACCTCGTGATTCCCGGGTATCGCGAACACGCCCAGCGGCGCCGCGAGGGAGCCCAGCGCGGCCGCATAGTGCTCCGCATCGCGTGGAAAGTCGTCGACGAGGTCGCCCGTGACCGCGATGAGGTCGGGCCCCGCATCACGCACCGCGCTGCGCACGCGTTCCAGGTAGCGGCGCGAGGTGTGCGGGCCCACGTGCAGGTCGGAGATCTGCGCGATGACGAGGCCCTCGAGGGCCTGCGGCAGGCCGGGGAGCGCGGCCACGAGGCGCCGCACCTCGAGACGGCGGCTTCCGGCGTAGCCCGAGACCCACGCCGCAACGAGCAGCACCCCGGCACCCAGCACGGCCGCGCGGCCCGCGGCGCCGGCGCGGCCGAACGGGAGACCCGCCAGCGCCCCCACGATGCCCACGGGCGCCAGGAGCAGGACGAAGAACTGCGCGTACCAGAGGGGCCGGAAGACCAGCAGGCGGACGGCGGCGCCCGCGTACAGTCCGGCGGCGCGCGTCGTGATGAACACGCCCAGCGGGGCCAGCGTGAGCAGGACGTAGATCAGGACGGCGGCCGCCGCGCCGCCGGGCAGCAGCGGCGACAGCAGCGCGCCCACCGCGAACCAGCATGCGGTGAGGACGGCCAGGACGATGGCGACGAACGTCGCGACCTCACGGCGCTGCCGCGCCGCCTGGTTCTCCGCCATTCCGGTCCCGGGCATGGGCGGGTAATCTACACAGCCTGATGACCGGGCCCGGCAGTAGTCCGCACACCGCTTTCCAGGCGGTGGCTCTGCCGCATCTCGATGCGGTGTACCGCTACGCCTATGCCCTCGCCCGCGACCGGTCCCTGGCGGAGGACCTCACCCAGGACACCTTCCTCCAGGCGCTGCGCCACTGGGATCAATTCACTCCGGGAACCAACGCCAGGGCCTGGCTGTTCACCATCTGTCGCAACCTCTTCCTCCGGCAGCGCGAACGCCGCGCCCGCGAGGAACCGACCGAGGCCGCCACCCTCGACGGCCTGACGGCCGATGCCCAGGCCTTCGCCGCCCCGTCGGACGGGGGGCGTGCCCTGTTCGACGCGCCCGAGCTGGGCGACGTCATCCGAAGGGAGCTGGACAAGCTGCCTGCCGAGTACCGTGAGGTCGTCGAGCTGTCCGACCTGCAGGACCAGTCCTACGCCGACATCGCGCAGGTGCTCGGGGTTCCGCTCGGCACCGTGAAGTCGCGCCTGTTCCGGGGCCGCCGGATGCTGCAGGAGGCGCTGGTGGACTACGCGCGCGACGCCGGGCTTCTCCCTCCTCCCGGGAGCGACGAATGAGTGACTGCCAGGAAGTCATCCAGCAGCTCTGGGAGTACCTGGACGGGGAGCTGCCCGACGGCGAGGCGGCGGAGATCCGGCTCCACCTGTCCGAGTGCGCCCACTGCAATCCGCAGTACGAGTTCCAGCTCGGTCTGCTGGAGGCCCTGGTCAAGGCATACGCGGCGCGCGAGGTGCCGCAGCCCGAGTTCGTCCGCCGGCTCAAGGCGGCGCTCGACGTCATCGGCAACGACCTGACGTAGCGCCGGACGCAAGCCGCCTCATCCTCGTCACGATCCTTCGCGCCGGCCGCTCGATCCCGACCCCGCTGCGATAGCCCCGGCGCCGCGGCGGCGGTTGAGGGCTCCCGCGCGGCGCCGTACATTGGTGCGCGCATGGACGTCCGCGGCATCAGGCTGCATCGCCACCCTGCGATCGATCTGTCCGCGCTGGCCGGGGCGCTGGTCGCCGCCTTCCTGTTCCTGCGGCTCGCCGGGGCCCGCGCGGAGCCGCTGGCGATCCCGGCGATCACGCCGCAGTTCAACGGCGACTCCGCGTTCATCACGACCCGCATCCTCAGCGAGAGCTTCCGGAACCGCGTCACCGGCAGCCCGTGGGCCCAGAACGCGGCCGCCTACCTCGCCGCGCGGTTCCAGATGCTCGGCCTGAGCCCCGTCCGCCAGGATTTCCCGATCGTCATCAAGAGCGCGCTGATGCGCGGCAGCAACATCTACGCGCGGAGCAAGGGCCGCGCCGACGGCACGATCGTCCTCATCGCGCACTACGACGGGCAGCCGACGTCCGACCAATCCGCGGGCGACAACGCCGCCGGCGTGGCGGTCCTGCTCGAGCTGGCGCGCGTGCTCGAGAAGTCGGGCCACCGCCGCTCGTTCGTCTACGTCGCGACCGATGCGACCGAGTGGGGCATGGCGGGCACGCGCCACTTCGTCGAGGGTCTGGAGGACCCGCGGCAGGTCGCCGCCGCGATCTCGCTCGACCACGTCGAGAACGGCCAGGGCGGCGGCGTCCGCATCGACGCCGAGGGGATCGAGGACGACTACGCGCCGCTGTGGCTGCGCCGCGGGGCCGAGGAGGCGTTCCGCGCCGGGAACGTGCGCACGACCGACGTCGGCACGCTGGAGGAGTGGATCCACCGCTCGCTCGGCATTTCGCTCACCGACCAGGGCCCGTTCATCGACGCCCGCATCCCGGCGATCAACCTCAAGCTCGAGTCGCGGCGGCCCGCCTACGCCGCCTTCCTCTACCATACGCCGGGCGACCGCTGGGAGACTCTCGACCGGCGCTCGTTCCCGCTGCTGGGAACGGGCGTCGAGCGGCTGGTGAAGGCGCTCGACGCGGGGCCCCTGCCGCACGGCCCGGTGCACTATCTCGCGCTCGGCGACGACCGGATGGTGAAGGGATTCGCCATTCTGCTGGCGGCCATCGCGCTGTTCGTCCCGCTGGCGCTGGCGACCTGGGAAGCCTGGCTGGCAGCCCGCGCCGACCCGGCGTCCCACCTGGCCCTCCGGTCCGAGCTGGTGCGGGCGGGCGGCTGGTGGCTGATCGGCGTGGTCGGCCTCCTCGCCACCTGGTCCACCGTGCGCGTGGGGATGCTGCCGGAGTACCAGGATGCCCCTCCCGCCGTGCGCGATCCGTTCCTCTACTCGACCCGCTGGCTCACCGTCCTCGCGGTCCTCGCGATCATGGTGGTGGTAGGCCTGCTGCTGAACTCGATGCGCCGCCGGCCGGGGCTCACGCTCTCCCACCCGCTGGCGGGACGCGCCACCGCGCTGACCACGCTGCTCGTGGTCGCGGCGGTGACGCTCCTTCAGGATCCGTTCGCGGCCGTCTGGCTGTTCGTGCTGGCGGCGTGGCTGTGGCCCTGGATCGGGCCCACGCGGCGCCCGCTCACCGGCGCGGCCAGCGCGTTGATCGTCCTGGCCAGCGCCGTGCCCCTGGTGATCGCGATCGCCGTGCTGGCGCGCCCGCTCAACGTCGGCGTGGAGATCGGCTGGTACCTCTTCCTCCAGGCCGCGTACGGCACGTGGAGCGGCCTCACCGTGGTGATGTTCGTCGTCATGGTGTTCGCGGCCTTCCGGCTGGTGGGGACGGCGACGACGCGGCTGCTCCCGTCGGAAGGGGACTAGCGCGCTCCGGGCCTCCGCCTTCGCGCGACCGCGGCCGCGCCGGAGCGCTCCTGCGCCCGCTGGCCTGATCCCGTTCGCACCACGCGCCCTCTGCTGGCTCGTCTTGCTCGCGTCCGCCGCGCCGCTCGGCGGCGCGGCGCAGGTGCCGGCAACGGCAGGGCAGCGCCAGCCGCTGCGGATCGTGGCCGTGGGAGACATCAACCTCGCCCGCGCCGTCGCCCGCGACTACATCGTCCCGGGGCGCGGCGCGGAAGTCTTCGCCTCCGTCCGGCCGGCGCTGCGCGGCGCCGACATCGCGATCGGCAACCTGGAGAGCGTGATCGTGGACCGCGGCGCCGCGACCGACACGGCGCGGGCGCCGGCCTTCGCCGCGCCGAAGGCGGCGGCCGCCCTGCTCGCGGACGCGGGGTTCGCAGTGCTCGGCACCGCCAACAATCACGCCTGGGACCTCGAGGGGCGCGGCCTGCTCGAGTCGCTGGCGCACCTCGACTCCGCCGGCATCGCGCACGCGGGCACGGGCCCGACGCCCGACGCCGCGCTGCGGCCGGCCGTCGTGCGGCGGAAGGGCTGGACGGTCGCGGTCTTCTCGGTCACCCGCATCTTCAACTACCCGGACCTGGTGGTACAGGGGCACCCGGCGGAGTGCTGCGTCGCGTGGGCCGACACGGCGCGGTTGCGGCCCGCCTTCAAGGCGGCACGCGACTCGGGCGCCGACCTGGTGCTGGTGATGCTGCACGCCGGGCGCGAGTACCAGGACCTGCCGCCTGCCGACGTGGTCGCCACGGCGCGTGGCCTGGTCCGCGCCGGCGCCGACGCCGTGATCGGCCACCATCCCCACGTGCCGGAGGGGGTCGAGCGGGTGAACGGGCACCCGGTCCTCTATTCGCTCGGCAACTTCGTCTTCGCGCAGCACCCGCGGTGGACGCGCCGCGGGCTCGCGGCGATCCTCACCGTGGCGCCGAGCGGGGCGATGACGGTCCAGCTCCGCCCAGTCGTCGCCAGCGAGACGCCGCACTGGGCGGCCGGAGCGGATTCCGCCCGCGTGGCGGCGCACGTCCGGGCGCTCTCCGACTCGCTCGCCCGCTTGCCACGGACGCGGACGCGGCGTAACGTTGCGCCGCCAGGCCCTCGACCCGGACTCCGGTGATGGACGCACACTCCCTCGACTTCCTCTCCCGCCTGCTCGACGCCCCCGGCCCCTCCGGGTTCGAGCGCGTGCCCGCGCGGCTGTGGCGCGAGGAGGCGGAGAGCTTCGCCGCGGTGGAATCGGACGTCGCCGGCAACTCGGTAGCGCGGCTCAACCCGGGCGGCAGGCCGCGGGTGATGCTCACCGGCCACCTCGACGAGATCGGCCTGATGGTCGTGCACATCGACGACGACGGGTTCGTGTTCTTCTCGCCGATCGGCGGCTGGGACAGCCAGGTCCTCGTGGGCCAGCGGGTACGGCTCGCGGGGCGCGGCGGCCCGGTCGACGGCGTGATCGGCAAGAAGGCGATCCACCTGATCAAGGCGGATGAGCGCGACAAGGTCACCAAGATCACGGACCTGTGGATCGACATCGGCGCCGCGAACCGCGCCGAGGCCGCCGAGCGCGTGAGGGTCGGCGACGCGGGCGTCATCGCGAGCGCGCCGCTCCGGCTGCCCAACGGCCGCCTCGTCTCGCGCAGCATCGACAACCGGATCGGCTCCTTCGTGGTGCTCGAGGCGCTGCGGCGCCTCTCGGGCCCGCTCCCCGCTGCCTGCGTGATGGCGGTCGGGACGACCCAGGAGGAGATCGCGTACTCCGGCGGCGGGGCGCGGACCAGCGCCTTCGGCCTCGAGCCGGACGCCGCGGTGGTCGTGGACGTGACGCACGCGACGGACTACCCCGGCGTCGAGAAGAAGGAGGTCGGCGACTTCAAGCTGGGCTCCGGTCCGGCGCTGGCCCGCGGGTCGGCCGTCAGCCCCGTCGTGTTCGACCAGCTGGTGGCCGCCGCCGAGGCCGAGAAGATCCCGTACACGATCGAGGCGGCGCCGCGGGGTACCTCGACGGACGCCGACGCCATCTACACGTCGCGCCGCGGCATCGCCACGGGCCTGGTCTCGGTGCCGTGCCGCTACATGCACAGCCCCAACGAGATGGTCGCGCTCGACGACCTCGACCGCGTCGCGGCCCTCCTGGCCGCGTGGGTCAGGCGCCTGGAGCCCGGCACGTCGTTCATCCCCTTCTGACGGAGCGGAGCCTCGCATGACCCAACCGTTCAAGCCCTACGTGCCCGCGAACACCGACATGGCGGAGTTCTCGGTCCGCGCCCTGGTCATCGGCCTGGTGATGTGCGTGGTGCTCGGCGCCGCGAACGCGTACCTGGGCCTCAAGGCGGGGATGACGATCGCGGCGACCTATCCGGCCGCGGTGATCGGGATGGCCGTGCTGCGCACGATGCGCGGCTCGATCCTGGAGGAGAACTTCGCCCGCACGGTCGGCTCGATCGGCGAGTCGGTCGCGGCCGGCGCGATCTTCACCATCCCGGCGTTCTACATCGCCGGCATCTGGAGCGACTTCGCGACGACGGGCCACTACATCCAGTCCACGCTGATCATGATCGCCGGCGGCGTCCTCGGCATCATGTTCGTCGCGCTGCTGCGGCGGGTACTGGTCGAGGACAAGGAGCTGCCGTTCCCCGAGTCGGTCGCCGCCTCCGAGATCCACAAGGCCGGCCGCAGCGGGGGCACGGGCGCCAAGTTCCTGTTCGGCGCGATGGGCGTCGGAGCCGTGATCCAGGGCCTCGCCCAGATCAACCTCTTCACGTCCAGCTGGCAGAAGTTCGTGTCGTTCGCGCGCACCACGATCGGCCTCCGGACGAGCGGCACGGCGACCGGCCAGAGCGGCATGCTGCTGTCCTCGCCGTCCATCAGCCCCGCGTTCATCGGCGTGGGCTACATCATCGGCCCCAAGCTCGCGTCGCTGAACTTCGCCGGCGGCGTGGTCGCCTGGGGGCTGCTGGTGCCGATCCTCTGCTACTTCATCGCGCCCACGGTCTTCCCTGCCGGCGGCCCCGAGCCGACGGTGGACGCGTGGATCGCGCTGGCGAACAATGTGTGGTTCACCATCGTGCGGCCGATCGCCATCGGCGGGATGCTGATGAGCGCGGCCTACACCCTCTTCCGGATGCGGAAGAGCCTGATCGCGGGCATCCAGCGCTCGGTGGGCGACGTCAAGAAGGCGGCGGCGGGGGTGTCCATCGGCGACCGGACGGAGCGCGATCTCCCGTTCAACCGGGTGATGATCGGCGTCCTAGCGACGGGCGTGCTGACCTTCTTCATCTACAACTTTTTCACCGGCAACGCGACCGGCGCCGCGCTGGTCGCGACGGTGGTGATGATCGTCGCCGGCTTCTTCTTCGCCGCGGTCTCGGGCTACCTGGTCGGGATGATCGGCTCCAGCAACAACCCGATCAGCGGCCTGACGCTCTCCACCCTGGTCGTCGC
>Ga0187765_10000898_pt1 | contig 11243 bp, 7 predicted proteins | sample 0216_QUI02_MP05__3_FD_133018 | JGI IMG/M metagenome (GOLD analysis project Ga0187765, IMG submission 133018) | Tropical peat soil microbial communities from peatlands in Department of Meta, Colombia - 0216_QUI02_MP05_10_MG | ecosystem: Environmental > Terrestrial > Soil > Wetlands > Peat ...
GATGACTACGCATGACGGGACGTTCAACTGGGAAGGCGAATATTTTCATTATCGTCAGGTGAACATCTGGCCGCGACCGTGGCAGGAGCCGCATCCGCCGGTATGGTCGACGACCGGCAGCACCACGCAAGCCCGTGTGCTCGGCGAGCGTGGCTATGTCATGGCGACGCTCGGTACCGGCTACGGCACGCGCAAGATCTACGATGCCTACCGCAAGAGCTATCTGACCAAGTTCGGGCGAGCGCCGACCGCCGACCGGTTCGCTTATCTGGGCCTTGTCGCCGTCGCCAAGGATAAGGAGGAAGCACGCCGGCGCGGTCACCTGATCGCCGGTTATCTGCGCACCAGCTCGATCGTGCATCTGCCGTTCCGCAATCCGCCGGGTTATCTGCCGGTCGAGGATAATGCCCGGCTGATGCGCGGCGAGACGCCGCCGCGCAGCTTCACCAAGGACGGCCGTAGCATCAACATGCACGCCGCCACCGTGGAAGACCTGATCGATGCCGGAATACTCTTCTGCGGCACGCCGGACGAGGTTTACGCCCAGATCGTCGACTTCTGCGAGCATTGCCGCGGCATGGGCAACCTCCTGATGATGGCTCATGGAGGCGAACTCAGCCACGCGCAGACCATCGACAATCTGACTCTGTTCGCCGCCGAAGTGCTGCCGCGGTTGAAAAGCTACCGGCAGCCCGACGCCGAGGCCGCCGCAGCGGCTGTGGCAGCCTGAATTTTCCGGCTCGCAGCGTCACACTCCTGTAAGTCTCTGAAGCCACAGCGGAAACCAACTGTTCAAAAATTGGAATTAATCTTGATTTTGGTACGCTAAGGGTCCACTTCTGTCTCGCGCGTCGTCTGTGGGCTGAATGTGTGGAGCCGCGACCCTAGGATTGCGATCCAATGAACGGCGAACCGTTTGCGTCCGCGCCTAATGTGGTGGGGAAAGACATTCTCGGCGCCGAGGCCTCGCATAGTCCGGCGGAGGAATCGCTTTGCCCGGTCGTGGCCCATGATTGGGTGAACGGCGAATACAAGCACCTCGTCGTGGAAGCTTCGCCGAAGGCGCTTTCGGTCACGCCGGGTCAATTCTTCAATCTGTTGTGCCCGTCGCCCGATGTCGGCGAGCTGTTTTTTCGTCGTCCGCAGAGCGTCTATCGCATCGACCGCACGCATGGCCGCATCGAATTTCTATACAAAAGCGCCGGCCGCGGCACCCGCGGCCTTACAACGCTGCACAAGGGCGATCAGCTCAACATGGTCGGGCCGCTCGGGGTCGGCTTTAAGCTCGACCCGGCTTGGCGGCACATCGTCGTGCTCGGCCGCGGCGTCGGCATCGCCACGTTAGGGCCGATCTCGCAATTGGCGCGGGACGGCCAAGTCGGTGTCACCGCGATCCTCTCCGCCCGCAACCCCGATTTCGTCATGGCCGACGCCCTGTTCCGCGAAGCAGGCGACGTCGTGAGCGTGCTCGACAGCGATGGAACGAGCGCGGTCGAGAATGTCGAGCGCTTGCTGGGAAACCTGATTGCCCGCCAACGGGCCGACGCCTTCTTCACCTGCGGCTCAAACCGGCTGTTCCAGCTGATGAAGCGGCTCGGCCGGGAGCACAATATTCCGGGCCAGGTGGCGATGGAGCAGGTGATGGCGTGCGGGCTCGGCCCCTGCTACGTCTGCGTGCGCACCTTCGAAGTCAACGGCAAACAGGAGCTGCGCCGGGTCTGCATCGACGGGCCGGTCTTTGATCTGCAGGAGGCGGTCGGATGGTAGACATGAGCGTCAAGCTCGGCGCCGTGACGCTGAAGAATCCCGTGATGCCGGCGTCGGGCTGTTTCTCGACCGATCTCGCGCAGGTGATGGATCTCAATCGGCTCGGTGCACTGGTGGCCAAAACGGTGTCGCGGGAATTTCGCGCCGGCAATCCGCCGCCGCGCGCCGCCGAAGTCGAAGGCGGCATGATCAATTCGATCGGCCTGCCGACGAAGGGAATCGGTTATTTCCTCGAACACCAGGTCCCCGACTACAAACGCTTCACGCCGCCGCTTGTTGGCTCGATCTCGGCAACCACGATCGAGGATTTCGAGGCCATGGCGCGCGACGTGGCGAAGTCGGCGATCGATGTGCTTGAAGTCAACATTTCTTGTCCGACGCGCGATCCCAAGGGCGGCAACTTCGCTCTGCACGAGGAGCACACGTACAATGTCGTGAAACTCATCCGCGCCACGACCGACAAGCCGATGTGGGTGAAATTGTCGCCCAATGCCGGCGATGTGGTTGCCGTCGCCAAAGCTGCCGAGCGCGCCGGCGCCGACGCTCTGGTGGTGTCGAACACCATTCTGGGGCTAAAGATCAATACCGATACGTTCCGCCCGGCGATCGGTAATAAATTCGGCGGGCTGTCCGGCCCGGGGATCAAGCCGATCATCGTGCGGATGGTCTATCAATGCGCCAAGGCGGTGAAGGTCCCGATCATCGGCTGCGGTGGCATCGTCAAGGTGGAAGATGCGGTCGAATATATGCTGGCCGGCGCCGGTGCGGTGATGATCGGTTATCTGACCTTCCGCAATCCCACCGGAATGATCGCCATCATTGAGGGTCTTGAGCAATGGTGCGCCAAACGCGGCTTTACGCGCGTTGCCGATCTCACCGGCGCCATGATCGATGAGCCGCCGCTGGAGACGTTTGCTGCGGCCGCGGCGCCGATCGGATAGGCCGTGCTGCGATGACCACGCGCATAACGATCCGCAAGCCGGATGACTGGCATCTGCATGTTCGCGACGGCGAAATGCTCAAGGCGGTATTGCCGTTCACGGCGAAGAATTTCGGCCGCGCCATCCTGATGCCCAATCTGGTGCCGCCGGTGCGCACCACTGCCGACGGCAAAGCTTACCGCGAACGGGTCATGGCGGCGGTGCCGCCCGGCTCGAAATTCAAGCCGCTGATCACCTGCTATCTGACCGACGACACCGATCCCGACGATGTCGAGCGCGGGTTTCGCGACGGACTGTTCACCGCCGTGAAGCTTTATCCCGCACATGCCACGACGAATTCGGCGTTCGGCGTTACCGACTATGCCAAGATCACGCGTGTCTTGGAGCGCATGGAAAAGATCGGTATGCCGTTTCTCATGCACGGTGAATATGTCGCGCCGGACGTCGACATTTTCGATCGCGAGGCGGTGTTCATCGACCGGCTGTTGTCGAAATGGCTCAAGCAATTTCCCGGCCTGCGGATGACGCTGGAGCACTTGTCGTCCAAGGAGGGCGTCGACTTTGTCGCTGGCGCGGCGCCGCAGCTCGGCGGCACAATCACGCCGTACCATATGATGCTCACGCGCACCGACTGGCTCGGCCACGGCCTCAAGCCGTACATGTATGTGATGCCGGTGATCAAAACCGCGCGCGACAAGACGGCCTTGCGCAAGGCCGCCACCTCGGGCGAGCAGTGCTATTTCCTCGGCACCGACTCGGCGCCGCACCCTTACGCCAAGAAGGTTTCGGTCAGCGGCATTCCTGGCATGTTCAATGCACCGGTCGCGATCGAGAGCTACGTGCAAGTCTTCGAGGAGGAGGGTGCGCTCGACAAACTCGAGACTTTTGCCTCGCTCAACGGCGCCAAGCATTATCGGCTGCCGCCCAATGACGAAACGATCACCTTGGAGAAGACCCCGTGGACGGCGCCGGAAGAGGTCAAGGTTGCGGGACCCGACGAGCGCGCGTTGATCTATCGTGGCGGCGAGACGATCGCCTGGAAGGTGGTCAACTGATTTTTCCATCCCCCGCCTGGGCCGCGCTTGCCCGCCCGAGTGCAAGCTTGTTGGCGGGAGGGTAGGGAGGGGGGTAGTTTGGTCAAACGGCAGCTTTGACGAATAGCCATCGCCACCCCCCTATCCCCTCCCCACAAGGGGCAGGGGAATAGGAGAACTGAATGACCTGTTTCGCCGACAAAGCCGTCGTCGCCGAGCTGACGGCCAAGATATTGCTCGAAGTGGACGCCGTCCGCTTCATGGCCGACAAGCCGTTCATCTATACGTCCGGCTGGGCGAGCCCGGTCTATACCGACTGCCGGCGGCTGATCTCCTTTCCCCGGGTGCGCCAGCAGTTGATCGATTTCGGCGTTGCGACATTAATGCGGGAAGTCGGCTTCGAGCAGTTCGACGCCGTGGCCGGCGGCGAGACCGCGGGAATCCCATTCGCCGCCTGGATGGCGGACCGCCTCATGCTGCCGATGCAGTATGTGCGCAAGAAGCCGAAAGGGTTCGGCCGCAATGCGCAGATCGAAGGCCACATCGAGCCCGGCGACCGCGTGCTGTTGGTCGAGGACATGACGACCGACGGCCGCAGCAAAGTGAACTTCTGCAAGGCACTGCGCGAGGCCGGTGCCGTCGTCGAGCATGTCTTCGTGTTCTTCTTCTACGACATTTTTCCCGAGGGCAAGGAGATCATGCGCGAGCTCGGCGTGACGCTCCACTCGCTCGCTACCTGGTGGGACGTTCTGGAGGCAGCCAAGAAAAGCGGCACCTTCGACAAGGGTAAGCTCAGGGAAGTCGAAAAATTCATGAACGACCCTGCGGCCTGGTCGAAAGCGCATGGTGGCGTGGCGCAGGCTGCGGAGTGACAAGGAAAGAGACCCCCACCGCGACCCTCTCCGTTTCAGGGAAAGCGGGATGTGAGCATGCTGCTTGTTTCCTTCGCCTGAAAAAAGAGGACTAAGGCGAGAGGCCCTTTGAAAGCGACAGAGCATGAATGAAGTTGCGGATGTGATCGTAGTCGGCGCCGGCAATGCCGCGTTTTGCGCAGCCCTGGCGGCGCAGGAGGCGGGCGCCAAGGTGGTGATGCTGGAAGCGGCGCCGGAAGAGGAATCCGGCGGCAACAGCCGCTTCACCGCCGGCTCGATCCGGGTGGTTTACAACGGCCTTCAAGACATCAAGACGCTTGTCCCCGATCTCACGCCGGCCGAAATCGAGACCACCGATTTCGGCACCTATACCGCCGATCAGTTTTTCGACGACATGGCGCGGGTGACCCAACATCACGCCGATCCGGATCTGGTCGAACTTCTCGTCACCAGGAGTTTCGACTCGCTCAACTGGATGCGCAACAAAGGCGTGCGACTCATCCCGATCTACGGCCGGCAGGCGTTCAAGATCGAGGGCAAGTTCAAATTCTGGGGCGGACTGACGGTGGAATCCGTCGGTGGCGGGCCGGGCCTGATCGCGATGCTCACGGAAGCCGCGAAAAAGCGTGGCGTCGAAATTCATTACGCCAGCCGGGGCCTCGATCTGTTGTTCGATGGCAATCGCGTCGAAGGCGTCCGCGCGCGCGAGCACGGCGAAGTCCGCGAGCTGCGCGCGAAATCGGTAGTGCTCGCCTGCGGCGGTTTCCAGGCCAATCCGGAATGGCGCACGCGCTATCTCGGGCCCGGTTGGGATCTCGCGAAGGTGCGCGGGTCCCGTTACAACACCGGCGACGGTATCCGCATGGCGCTCGACATCGGCGCCGCGCCGCGCGGCAACTGGTCAGGCTGCCATGCCGTGCAATGGGAGCTGAATGCGCCGGAATTCGGCGATCTTTCGGTCGGCGACCAGTTTCAGAAACATTCCTATCCGTTCTCGATTCTGATCAACGCCAACGGCAAACGCTTTGTCGACGAAGGCGCGGACTTCCGCAACTACACTTACGCCAAATACGGCCGCGTGGTGCTGGAACAGCCGGGGCAATTTGCTTGGCAGGTCTTCGATCAGAAAACGAAGCATTTGCAGCGCGACGAATACCGCATCCGGCAGATCACGAAGGTCACAGCCAGCACAATCGAGGAATTCGCGCGCAAGCTCGAAGGCGTGAACGCGGCGGAGTTCCTCAAAACCATCAAAGAGTGGAACGCGGCCGTGAAAAGCGACGTGCCGTTCAATCCCAATATCAAGGATGGCCGCTGCACGCAGGGCCTCGCCATTAACAAGAGCAATTGGGCTAACACCATCGATGCGCCGCCGTTTGAAGGTTACGCAGTGACCTGCGGCATCACATTCACCTTCGGCGGATTGCGCATCAATACCGACGGCGAAGTGCTCAACACCGATTATCAGCCGATCCGCGGCCTTTACGCCGCAGGCGAACTGGTCGGCGGCTTGTTCTATTTCAATTATCCTGGCGGCTCCGGGCTGATGTCGGGCACCGTGTTCGGCAAGATCGCCGGCGCTTCCGCCGGCCGCGCCGGCAAGAACTGAGCATACAATGAGCAGCAAGCGATGGATGTCAAAGTCGATCGTCGTCTCAACGCATTAGACGCCGCCGAGATCGCAGCAAAAATCGCGGCCGGCGAGATCAGTTGCGAAGCCGTCACGCGCGATTGCATCGAGCGGATTACTGCCCGCGAGGCTGCGGTCAGAGCCTGGGTGAATTTCGATGCGGAATTGGCGCTGGCGCAGGCGCATTCGCTCGATCGCGAACCGCGCCGCGGTCCGCTGCATGGCGTGCCGATCGGGATCAAAGATATCATCGAGACGTTCGACATGCCGACCGAGATGGGCTCGCCGATCTATCGCGGCTATCGGTCGACCGCCGACGCCGCTTGCGTTGCGCTGTTACGCCGCGCCGGCGCGGTGATCCTCGGCAAGACCGCAACCTGCGAACTTGCCGGCATGGCGCCGGCCGCGACCACCAACCCGCATAATGCCGCGCATACGCCGGGCGGCTCGTCGAGCGGATCAGCGGCTGCAGTTGCCGACTTCATGGTGCCGGCCGCGCTTAGTACCCAGACCGGGGGTTCGGTGCTGCGGCCGTCCTCGTTCTGCGGCGTGTTCGGTTACAAACCGACCTACAACACCTTCAACAAAGCGGGGATGAAGCCCGCGGCCGAAAGCATCGACACGATCGGCTGGATCGCTCGCTCGATCGAGGACATGGCGCTACTGACCGCAATATTGCGGATGGACGAGCCACGGCCGCTGCGCAGCGTCAACGCGACGCCGCGGATCGGGATTTGTCGCACCGAGCTATGGGATAGCGCGCACGCGGAAACCAAGCACGCCGTCGAAAACGCGGCCGCCGCGCTGAGCAAAGCGGGCGCCGTCGTCCGTGATCTCGATCTGCCGGCCGAGTTTGCCGGCCTGCCCGCGCTCGCGCGCGGCACCATCAATCATTACGAGCGCGCCGCCTGCATGGCTTTTGAATGGGACAATCATCGCGCGGCTTTGTCGCCGCAGATGCGGCGCTACATAGAGAATGGGCTGAAGACCTCACGCGCAGACTATGTCGCCGCCTGGCGGCGGGTCGAACAAGGCCGGGCGCTGCTGCCGGAGGTTTTCGAAGACATCGATGTGTTGCTGGCGCCCTGCGTTCCGGGCGAGGCGCCGAAAGGCCTCGGCTCGACCGGAGACCCGAGCATGCAGGCAATGTGGACCGCGCTCCACACCCCGACAATGACGCTGCCGACGCATCGCGGGCCCAGCAATTTGCCGGTCGGCATTCAACTTGTCGCGCAGCGCTATGAAGACGACCACCTGTTCGCCTGCGCATGCTGGATCTGGGAGAGGATCGGCGCGCCGGACATGATCGGCACGCGCCGGACGTGATCGGTTTTCAGATTCCCATGGCGGCCGAATCTTCCATACACCAGACTGGCCTTATGGTAAGAGCGCTTGTCGTTTTCGTGGCTCTGGCAGCATCAGTCGCCAAGGCCGATAGCATCGTTGATTTCTACAAAGGCCGCACCGTCTCGATGGTCATCGGCTACAGCGTCGGCGGCGGGTATGACGCTTATGCACGGCTATTGGCACGCTATATCGGCAAGCAGATTGGCGGCGAGCCTTCGATCGTGCCGCAGCAGATGACCGGCGCCGGCAGCCTGCGGGCGGCGAACTACATTTTCTCCGTCGCACCGAAAGATGGCTCGGTACTCGGCACCTTCTCGCGCAGCATGGGCATAGCGCCGCTCCTTGGCCAAGCCGAGTTCGACAGCCGGAAATTCACCTGGCTCGGCAGCATGACCGACGACGACACGACCTGCGTCACCTGGAATTCCTCCCCGATCAAGAACTGGGACGATTTTCTGAACAAACCATCGAAGCTCGGCGGACTCGGCGCCGATGCCGATCCCGATATTTGGGCGCTGCTGTACAAAAACGTATTCGGCGCCAAGCTACAGCTCGTCAGCGGCTATCCGGGCACCAATGACGTCGTCCTGGCGATGGAGCGTGGCGAAGTCGACGGCCTGTGCGGATTGTCGTGGAGCACGATCAAGACTCGCCATGCCGAATGGCTGACCAGTCATTCGGCCAATATCATCGTGCAAGCGTCGCTTAAAAAAGAGTCGGAGATCGCCACGGTGCCGCTCGCGACCGATCTCGTGCGCAATCCCGAGCAGTTGCAGATCATCAAATTGCTATTGGCCAGCCAAGCCATGGCGCGCCCATTTGCAGCGCCACCTGGAATTCCGGCAGAGCGCAAACAGGCTTTGATTGCGGCCTTCGAGGCCACTATGCGCGATTCCGATTTCCTTGGCGAAGCGCAAAAGCTGAGTTTTGAAATCCATCCTGTCAGCGCCGTGACGATCGACCAGCTGCTTGCCGAAATTTACGCCACGCCCAAAGACGTCCTGGCCAGAGCAGCCAAAGCGATATCGAGCGCTGACCAGTGAGCACGCTCGGAGCTCGCGTTCTGCGCCTGGAAGATCAGGCGCTAGTAAGGGGCAACGGGCGCTTTGTCGACGACATTCGGGCACGGGACGTTTCGATCGCGGCCTTCGCGCGCAGCCCGCATCCGCATGCCTTGGTGCGCGGCATTGACCTGCGCGCCGCGCGTGCGATGCCGGGCGTCATCGCGGTGCTCACGCTCGACGATCTCGCTCCGGTCATGAAACAGCCGCGAATGAATCGCGTTTCCAATTCCGGGACCAATCTCGCTCAGAGCTGGCCATTCGCGCTCGCCGATGGCGAGGTCTCCTTTGTCGGCGAGCCGGTCGCGATCGTGATTGCCACTGACCGCTACATCGCTGAGGACGCGGTCGCGCTGATCGAAGTCGAATACGAGGTGCTCGCCGCGGCGATCGATTGTCGCGCGGAAGATGCGCCGCCGGTGCGCCGCGAACTGCGCTCCAACCGTGTGATCGCGTATAAGGTCGGCTACGACGATATCGAAACCGCCTTCGCCAAGGCTGCGCATATCGTACGTGAAGATTTGTGGATGCATCGCGGCGCGGCGCATTCCATGGAAGGCCGCGGCATTCTCGCGGCAATTTCCGACCGCGAGACGCTGGTGTGGGCTTCGACCCAGAAGGCGCACGATCTGCGCACGAGTCTCAGTGACTGCATCGCGCTCGATGAAAGCCGGTTGCGGGTAGCAACACCCGACGTTGGCGGTGGCTTCGGCCCCAAGCTGTGCGTCTATCCCGAGGATGTCGCGGTCGTAGCCGCTGCAACTTTGCTGGGCCGATCGATCAAATGGATCGAAGACCGCCGCGAACATTTCACCAATGCGGCGCAAGAGCGCGATCAATATTGGTCGATCGCACTCGCCGCCGATGGCGACGGACGCGTGCGCGGCGTTCGCGGCCGGCTCATTCACGATATCGGCGCCTATGCGCTGCAGGATGTGAATATTCCCTACAATTCAGCCACCACGCTGACCGGCCCCTATGTCGTCCCGGCCTTGGCGATCGAGGTTGCCGCCGTACACACCAACAAAGCGCCGGTCTCTTCGGTGCGCGGCGCCGGATATCCGCAAGCGGCCTTCGCCATGGAGCGCATGCTGGATCGGCTGGCGCAGACGCTCAGACTCGATCGCGCCGAGCTACGGCGCCGCAATCTGATCCCGGCCGAAAAGATGCCTTATCTGAAACCGCTAAAATCGCGTGCCGGCGAGCAGGTCCAGTATGACAGCGGCGACTATCCTGGCTGCCAGGCCGAAGTGCTTTCCGCCGCGCAATGGTCTGATTTTCCGCGACGGCAGGCCGTCGCACGGGCGCAAGGCCGCTATATCGGCATCGGGCTGGCGCATGGCATGAAAGGCACTGGGCGCGGCCCGTTCGAATTCGCCAATGTTCGCGTCTCGCCGAGCGGGCAGATCACCGTTGCCACTGGGGCGGCGCCGATGGGGCAGGGGATGTGCACGGCACTCGCCCAAATCTGCGCCGCTGCCTTCGGTGTGCGTGTGCAGGATGTGACGGTGATCGCCGGCGACACCGCGGCAGCGCCGCTCGGTCTCGGCGGTTTCGCCAGCCGGCAAACCGTGACGGCGGGTTCTTCGGTGACGGTCGCCGCCGCCGCCGTTGCGGCGAAAGCGCGCAAGCTCGCCAGCCATATGCTCGAAGCCGCCGAGGAGGACCTCGAGTTAGCGGACGGCGAGGTGCGCGTTGCCGGCGCGCCGCAGCTTGCGGTGAAGCTTTCCGACTTGGCGCGCGTGCTTAAGGGCGCGCCCGGTTATCCGTTCCCCAAGGACATCGAACCCGGGCTTGAATCCAGCGCCACGTTTCGCATCGATCAACTTGCTTATTCAAACGCCTGTCACGTCGTCGAAGTGGAAGTCGACATCGAAACCGGCGCCGTGCGCATTGTGCGCTACATCGCCATCCAGGATGCCGGTCGGCTGATCAATCCGATGATCGTCGAGGGCCAGGTTCACGGCGGCATTGCCCACGGCATCGGCAATGCGATCTTCGAATGGATGGGCTATGACGAAGCCGGGCAACCGGTCACGACGACCTTTGCCGATTATCTGTTGCCGACGGCAAAAGACATGCCGAATTTGCGAACCCTCTACAAGGAATCGCCCTCGCCGCACAATCCGCTCGGGGTCAAAGGCGTCGGCGAAGTCGGTGTTATCCCCGCCGCTGCGGCAATCATATCCGCAATCGAGGACGCGCTATCACCATTCGATGTTCGCATCGCGCAAATGCCGATCATGCCGCGCAAGCTTGCCGAACTGATCGCCCGCGCGCGGACCAGGGTTTGAGGGGGCGGCGCCATAAGTTTTGACGCCCTGCACTTGAGAGAGCAAACTCGCTTCCGATTGAGGAGACGGCCATGATTGCCTTGAGATCCGCGACGCGCCTGCTGCTCTGGGCCGTGCTTTTGTTGCCGTTCGCCGCGCCGCTGCGCGCGGAGGAGTTTCCGTCGCGGCCCATTCACTTGATCATGCCTTATGCTCCCGGCGGGATCGTTGATTTTGCCGGCCGGGTGGTGGCGCAGAAGCTCGGCGAGGCTTTGGGCGAAACGGTTGTCGCGGAAAACCGTCCCGGCGCCGGCGGCA
>Ga0187765_10000899_pt1 | contig 11241 bp, 9 predicted proteins | sample 0216_QUI02_MP05__3_FD_133018 | JGI IMG/M metagenome (GOLD analysis project Ga0187765, IMG submission 133018) | Tropical peat soil microbial communities from peatlands in Department of Meta, Colombia - 0216_QUI02_MP05_10_MG | ecosystem: Environmental > Terrestrial > Soil > Wetlands > Peat ...
ACGTTGGTGGAGCGCTTCACGCGCTGAATCATTTTGATGAGGTCGCCAACTTTCTGCTCGCCGCGAAAGATAGTTTCGTTGCCGACGATGATCCCGTTGATGTTGCTGTGTCGTTTGGCGAGATCGACAACCGAATGGATTTCACGTTCATTGCGATCTTCATTTTTGTCGATCCAGGCACCGGCCGTGACGCGCAATCCGAATTCTGATGCAATGCCCGGCACGAGCTCCACGCCGCCGGTTGCTGAATATGTACGGACTGCGCGCGTCAGCGGCGCCAGCACCTTGAGATCGGCCCGAATTTGCGCGGCGTCGGCCTTGCCGCCGGCGTCCGGATGTACCGAACCTCCGAATGGAGCGTAGGAAACGCTGGCAAGCTGGCCGTCGAAGTTGGGGGCGCGAACGTTATCGCGCATCAGTGCCCACAACCCGGCATGCACGCACGCCACGAGGGCGACGACGGCAGCAACGGTGCGCATAGAACTCAAAACCAAACGGGGCTGAATGGCAGACCCTTGAACCCGTCCCCTGGGCTCAGCCGATACTTCGTCTGCGAGGATGCAGCGTAGCGCGGCATGAGGTGGATACTCAAGTAATTAGCACACATGGCAAATCCTAGGCAGACGAATGGCGCCCCGACAAAAATTTTGCAGATAGCCAACGCGGTTCAGCGTGGGGTAGTTCCGCCCGAGGTTGCTGCCGGAGGTTGGGCAGCTTCGGCTGCCGGGGTCGGCTCCAAGCCGGGGTTGAGCCAGCAGGCATGCACCCGCCCGTTAAGCGTCTCCTGGGCCTTCGGATCGATGTTTCCCTGCCGGACGAGGCAGCGGAAGGTGGCCTGAATGTGGGCGCTGGGGCAGCCAAACCGGTCATATAAGTCGAGATGGCGAAAGGCAGTGTCGAGATCGTCGCGCCAGAGCAAGGTAACTACACGGCGCCCGAGCCAGACGCATTCCGGATTGCCGGCTGGGCCGGTCAAAATCCGCGTTGCCTCCGCGATTTCGTCGATCTTTTTCTGGCTCTCCTTGGCGGCGTCAGCGGCTGGCTTTTGCGGTTCGGGTGGTTTGCCGTTGCCGCCACTTTGGCCGAAGGCGGTAGGACTATGGAAACCAAGGGCCGCCATGCAGCAAAGCACGGCAAACGCCTGACGCAACTTGAGAGTGAACCGCATTGTCCCCGTCGGATGTTTGATCTTGGCCGTACACCCCGTCCTTCAGTCCTGTGTGGGACCCGATTGGGACGCTAATACGGCGATGATTTACCTTGTAAATCCGCCCCCTTGTCCGGCGGCAGGCCTGACGCGAAAAAACGAATTACAAGAATTGGCCCGAATTGCCGGATTTTGTCCAGCCTAACTGTTTTCCTTGCTTAAGATGCCCGGCATCACGTCAGCTTGGCAGGGGCGGTAGCGCGCGATAAGCCCGTCCGGCCGCAAATGGCTATCGGGTCCTCGATGCGCCGCGCATTCATCTGCCTTCTCCTTACAGCGATGGCCATAGGCGGGATCTGGGCCTGGCTGGGTAGTCCTGTGCCTTTGCCGCGTACCCAATCGGGTCCGGGTAAGCTTTATTGCGTGTCGTACACCCCTTTCAGGGGCAGCCAGACCCCGCTCGATGCATCAACCATGATACCGGCTTCCCAGATCGAGGATGACCTGACGCGTCTCGCCCAAATCACGGAGTGCATACGTACATATTCGGTCGATTTCGGTCTGGACCAGATTGCGGGCATAGCGGCAAAACATGGCCTGAAGGTCATGCAGGGGCTCTGGCTATCAAGCAGCCTGCCGAAGAATTCCTATCAGATTGAAACTGCGGTTGCCCTTGCCAACAAATACCCCGGCACAATTCGCTCTCTGGTAATTGGCAACGAGGTGCTGCTGCGGGGCGACATGACCGCGCCGGACCTCGCCAGCACCATTCGCGCGATCAAGGCGCGCGTGAAAGTACCCGTTACATATGCGGACGTCTGGGAGTTTTGGCTGCGCAATACTGAAATCGCGAGCGCTGTTGATTTCATCACGATTCATATTTTGCCCTACTGGGAGGATTTTCCGGTTTCCGCCCGCGACGCCGTGGCGCACGTGGAGGCGATCCGCCAGCGAGTGGTCAATGCGTTTCCGGGAAAAGAAGTTCTTATCGGCGAGGTTGGATGGCCGAGCGCGGGCCGCATGCGCGAAGGTGCGTTGCCATCCCCGGTCAATCAAGCGCGCGTCATCCTGGACGTCTTGGCGTTGAGCAAACTCGAGCGCTTCAACGTCAATGTAATCGAAGCTTTCGACCAACCATGGAAACGCGCCCTCGAAGGCACCGTCGGTGGACACTGGGGGCTTCTCAGTGCCACAACGCGCGCCCCGAAATTTTCCGGCGCGCTGGCCATTTCCAATCATCCGCTCTGGCTCTGGCAGGGCGTTGGCGGAATTATATTTGCATTGATCATTTTTGGCGTGGCTATTCTCGTGCGCACCAAAGATACGTCGTTAACAACATGGCTGGCCGTAAGCGTGAATGCCTTCGCCGCCGGTACGTTACTCGGCTGGACGATTGAAAATATCCCGATCGAGAGTTTGGGAGTTGGCGGCTGGTCCCGATCGGTGGCACTTGCGGCCGTCGCTGTCGCAGCGCCGCTAGTCATGAGTGTCGCAATCATGCGTGGTGTTTCCACGCCGAGCTTCGCGCAACTACTCGGCCCAAGAAGTGAGCGGGTCGCAGATACGCTTGCATTGGCCGTTGGCGCAATTTCAATCGGATTGTTGCTGCTGGCGTTCGTCGTGGCGCTCGGCCTCGTATTCGATCCGCGCTATCGCGATTTTCCGTTTTCTCCGCTGACCGCGGCCGTCGTGCCGTTTCTCGTGCTTAATTTGATGGTGGAGCGGCCGAAAGGTTCGCGCGCCGTTGCGGAGTGCGCAGGCGCGGTCGTGCTCGCGCTGTCGGTCTGCTACATCGCAATCAACGAAGGCTTTGCGAATTGGCAGTCGCTGTGGACGTGTGCGGCCTTGGGAGGACTTGCGATCAATCTGGCTCTGGTGCGCGACGGGCGAAGCTGAGCACGAGCAGTCCGGCGGCGAGCGCCGACAAGGCAATATTGTACAGTACAACCCCGCAGCATGCGGCCGCGAGGGCTGCCCCGAAAAGTATCAGTGACGGGCGCAATAAATTCAGTGCTGCGACGATCAGGGCAAACCACCCGAATACCGAATACGTGAAAAGTTCAATAGTAAGCTGTCGTGTGACGCAGAGCCACGTATTCAGACCAGCCTGACAGGCAAGCCCGACGGGCGACTGCTCGACCGCGAGGTAGCGCATGTATAGCGCGTAACCTATCGCGCAAAAGCCGACGATCAGCAGCAAATTGGTCGCGCGCGCGCTCGGTAAAAACAGTCTCATAAGCGCACTATGCCGCCGTGCCGTTGCCGCGGCAATCAGTGCTCGGCTATCTGTTCGCCGTCGAATTTAACGGACTTGCAGGCGGTGCGGGCAGCCGCGAAATGGGCGCAGAGGCCGGTGGCCGCGGGGCTGTTCGGCAGAGGCCCGACTACGAGGCGATAGCCTATCGCTCCCGCGCGATGTTCACGGGCGGCAAGCGGGTACATGCCACTCAACAGAGGACCGAAACTGGCTTTTACCGTGATCCAGCGTTGCCGAATGCCTTCCAAGGTCGCGGCGCCACCGAGATCGAGTCCGAATTCGTTTTGAGCACTCGTGGGCGCCGGCGGCTCGTTCGCCGTTATGGCCGCGATCCGAGACGGCGGCATGGGAACACCCGCGGCGCCCGGCACATCGGATTTTGGCGCAGCTGCGGCTGCAGTGGCGGCGGGCGCTGGGGCGGGAGGTGGATTGGGTGTGGCAGCGGCCGTCGTTGTGGTGGGAGCGCTTGGCGCCGGCGGCGAGGTTTTTGCCGCGAGCGCGGCGGCTGTAGCGGCAGCCTGCCGTTTGATGGCGCCCGTCATATCGTCGATGCTGCTTTCGAGGAGCGCGATGCGTCCAGCCAGTCGATCGCGCTCGACGGTGAGTGCGCGTACTTGCGCGGTCAAAAGCTGTACGTCGGACTCGAGCTGGCTCACCCGCGGCGGCATCTGTGCGATGGCGGCAGGCTCGTTAATGGAAAACACCTGGCGCAGGCGATCGCCCGCAGTTTTGGTCTGGCTCGCGATCGCCAAAGCGGTCAAAGCAATTGCCGCGGCGCCGCCCCAGCCGCCCAGCCACAAAAGCGCGTTGAATTCGCGGCTGCGCCGGCGCGGCTCGCGCAAATCGGGTTCCAGCGGCGTCTGTTCAGTCGCCATAAGGCGTCTCGATAGGGCGAATCATTGAAAACATTAGCAGAATCCGGCAAATCGTGCCTTCTGCCCGCTGGACCCACGAGGATCAGGCGGTGGTCTTTTGCCAATGCGCCGCCTCGGCTATGGGATGCCCACAAATCAGCGAAAACGTGAGCCAAGGCGAATGCCTCGACGAACATGTCTCGCCATTGTGCTCGCAGCCGGAGAGGGCACACGCATGCGATCGGCGCAGCCGAAGGCATTGCATGCGCTGGGGGGCCAGTCGCTGCTTGCGCACGTCATGCGGGCCGCGAGTGAGGCCGGGACCGCTAATCTCGCTGTTGTTGTAGGCCCGGACCACGGTGCGGTCGCGGCGGAGGCGCTGAAGATCGCACCAAAGGCGCAGATCTTCGAACAGAGGGAAAGGCGCGGTACAGCCCACGCGGTTCTATCCGCCGGCAAGGCGATCGGGAGTGGCGACGACGACATCCTGGTGATTTTTGCCGACACGCCTTTGGTGCGCGCCGAAACTCTTGCAAAATTGCGAGGTGCTCTCGCGGACGGAATTGCCGTTGCCGTTCTCGGTTTCAGGCCGGCTAACCCGCACGGCTACGGGCGGCTCATCATGCGCGGTGGCGAGCTGGCGGCGATCCGGGAAGAGCGCGACGCCACGCCTGAAGAACGAAAGGTTGGGTTCTGTAATGGCGGCTTAATGGCACTTGCCGGCAAGCACGCTCTCGCCATTCTCAAGCGTATCGGCAATAGCAATGCCAAGGGCGAATTCTATCTTACCGATGCGGTTGCCATCGCCCGGGAGATGGGCTTGAAGGCGGCCGCGATCGAAACGGTGGAGGATGATGTGCGTGGGATCAACACCAAGGCGCAGCTGGCAGAAGCGGAATCCGTGTTGCAGAATCGGCTGCGCGCCGCGGCGCTGGATGCTGGCGTCACCATGATCGCGCCGGAAACGGTCTTCCTCTCCGCGGACACCAAATTCGGCAAGGATGTGACGATCGAGCCGAACGTAATCTTTGGAACCGGCGTCACCGTTGATGACGGCGCAACGATCCGTTCATTCTCGCATCTCGAAGGAGCGCGCGTCGGCAAGGGTGCGCGTGTCGGTCCGTTTGCGCGGCTGCGGCCGGGCGCGGATCTTGGTAATGACGTGCACATCGGCAATTTTGTCGAGGTCAAGCAGGCCAGGATCGAGTCTGGCGCAAAAGCCAACCATCTTGCCTACATTGGCGATGCGCGCGTAGGCGCGGATGCCAATGTCGGCGCGGGCACCATCACGTGCAATTACGACGGTGCCGCCAAGCACCACACCGATATCGGCAAGGGCGCCTTCATTGGCTCGAATTCGGCGCTTGTCGCGCCCGTCAAGATTGGTGACGGCGCCTATATCGGTACCGGGAGCGTCATCACCAAGGATGTTCCCGCCGGTGCCCTTGCGATTGCCCGTGCCAAACAGGCGGTTAAGGAAGGTTGGGCAAAGCGCTTGCGGCAGGTGAAGGCGTTGGGCAAAACCCTCGCCAGAAAGAAGCCGAAAAAGTAGGCACAGCCGTTGTCATATTACGACACGGGTTTTGATTTCCGCGAGTGTGCCGGCGGCGGTTACACCCTAAGCAATGGGTAAAGGGGACATCCAGGCGGATGTGTGGAATTGTCGGAATTCTAGGGACCAAGCCGGTCGCCGGCCAACTGGTCAGCGCGCTCAGGCGCCTTGAGTACCGTGGCTATGACTCGGCCGGCGTTGCAACGCTTGACCACGGCGTGCTCGATCGCCGCCGTGCGCAAGGCAAGCTGAATGCGCTCGAGGCCCGGCTCGCCCAGGAACCGCTCGGCGGCACCATCGGCATAGGTCATACGCGCTGGGCCACGCACGGACGTCCAACCGAAGACAATGCCCATCCGCACGCCACCGATCTGGTGGCGGTCGTCCACAATGGCATCATCGAGAATTTTCGCGAGCTGCGCGAGCGACTCACCAAGTGCGGCCACAAGTTTGTCAGCGATACCGATACAGAGGCCGTTGCGCACCTCGTTACCGAGGAACTTAAGAGCGGCAAATCGCCGGAAGATTCGGTGGCCGCGGCGCTCAAGCAATTGCGCGGGGCTTTTGCGCTGGCATTCCTATTTACCGGCAAGGACGACCTGTTGATCGGCGCTCGCAAAGGATCGCCGCTCGCGATCGGCTACGGAAAAGGCGAGATGTACCTTGGCTCTGATGCCATCGCACTTGCGCCATTCACCGACACGATAAGCTATCTCGAGGATGGCGATTGGGCGGTTCTCACGCGCAAAGGCGCCGACGTCCGCGACGAGCAAGGACGCAAAGTCGAGCGGCCGGTTGTCAAATCGACGGCTTCCGCGCAGCTCGTCGACAAGGGCAACCACAAGCACTTCATGGCGAAGGAAATCCACGAGCAGCCGGAAGTGGTCGGTCATACGCTGGCTCACTACATTGACATGGTGAACGAGCGCGTCGCGCTTCCCGACAAACTTCCTTTCGACTGGAAGAAACTCAAGAGATTGTCGATCTCGGCGTGCGGAACCGCCTTCTATGCGGGGCTGGTCGCAAAATACTGGTTCGAGCGCTTTGCAAAAATGCCGGTCGAGATCGATATTGCGTCGGAATTCCGCTATCGCGGCGCGCCGCTCGAGGCCGGCGATCTTGCTCTCTTCATTTCGCAATCGGGCGAAACCGCCGACACGCTGGCGACGCTGCGTTATGCAAAGGAGAACAAGCAGCACATTCTTTCGGTCGTCAACGTGCCGACTTCGACCATTGCACGCGAAAGCGACGTGGTAATGCCCACGTTGGCGGGGCCGGAAATCGGGGTTGCGTCCACCAAGGCGTTTACCTGCCAGCTCAGCGCGCTGGCATGTCTTGCAATCGCGGCCGGCCGTGCACGTGGCCAGTTGTCGGAAGCCGACGAACAAAAACTCGTGCATGCGCTGATCGAGGTGCCGCGACTGATGGCGGCGGCCCTCACACTTGAGCCGCAGATCGAGCGTTTATCGCACGAGCTCGCCAAAGTGCGTGATGTCCTCTACCTCGGACGTGGCACGAGTTTTCCGATTGCGCTGGAAGGTGCGCTCAAGCTCAAGGAAATTTCCTACATTCACGCAGAAGGTTATGCAGCCGGTGAACTCAAGCACGGGCCCATTGCACTGATCGATGAAACGATGCCTGTCATCGTGATTGCGCCGCATGACCGCGTGTTCGAAAAGACGGTGTCGAACATGCAGGAAGTAGCCGCGCGCGGCGGCAAGATCATTCTGGTCACCGATCCGCGGGGGGCGAGGGAAGCCACCATAGAGTCGGTCGAGACACTGTCGTTGCCGGATATGGCCTCGACCGTCACGCCACTTGTTTACGCCATTCCGGTGCAGCTGATTGCCTACCATACTGCTGCTGCCATCGGCACCGACGTCGACCAGCCACGTAACCTCGCGAAATCGGTCACGGTGGAATAGACTGGCGTTATGACAGAGATCGACCAGAACCCGGGCGCGCCGGCATCTGTCGACGCGGCGAAGGTAATGGCCTCGCAAACCAGTTTTGCCGGCCGCATTCGCAATTATTTCCTTACCGGGCTGGTGGTGGCGGGGCCTTTGGCGATTACCGCCTGGCTGATCTGGTCGATCATCACCTGGGCGGATGACTTCGTGCGGCCCCTCATTCCGCCGGCATATCGGCCTGAAAGTTATCTGCCCTGGCCGGTTCCGGGCACCGGCCTCATCATTTCGTTTGTCGTACTGACGCTCCTCGGCTTTCTCACCGCCAACCTTGTCGGCCGCACCCTCGTCGAACTCGGCGAAGGCCTGCTCAATCGCATGCCGATTGTGCGGCCGGTCTACAAAACGATGAAGCAGATTTTTGAGTCGCTGTTTTCAAAGAGCGGCTCGAGCTTCCGCAAGGTTGCTCTAGTTGAATTTCCCGCGCCAGGCATGTGGTCGCTGGTCTTTCTGTCGCAGCCGCCCAGCACAGACCTGACGAAGAAATTGCCGCAAGGCGAACATGTTTCGGCTTTCATGCCGTGCACACCCAATCCGACAACGGGCTTTTTCTTCTACGTGAAGCGCAAGGATCTCATCGAGCTCGATATCTCGGTAGAGAACGCCATGACGCTTTTGATTTCTGCCGGAATGGTGCAGCCCGATGCCGATGCGCAGAAAAAGCTGGCCTCGCTTGCGGCCACCGCCAAGGCGGCACGGGCAAAGCGGAAAAAAGAAGCTGTAGAATAGGCTATCCCGCCCGGATCAGCTTGATCGCCTCGTCTTTTCCAAAAATATATAGCAAGTGCCGCAAGGCCTCGCCGCGAGGAGTCGCGAGTGACGCATCGCGGGACAAAATAAGTGCCGCGTCATCGCGCGCCGCGCCGAGATATTTGCCGTGGATTTCGGGCCGGGCGATCTGAAATCCGGGCAGGCCGCTCTGCCGCGTGCCGAGCACGTCGCCTTCGCCCCGCAAGCGCAAATCCTCTTCGGCAATCCGGAAGCCATCTTCAGTTTCTCGTAGGATGGCCAGCCGCGCTTTGGCGGTTTCGCCAAGCGGAGTTCGGTACAAGAGCAAGCAGGTCGAGGCGCCGTGGCCGCGGCCAATGCGGCCGCGCAGCTGATGCAATTGAGCAAGCCCGAAGCGTTCGGCGTGCTCGATCACCATGATGGTCGCTTCGGGCACGTCCACACCAACCTCGATGACGGTTGTGGCGACGAGTAGTTGCTTTTCACCGGAAGCAAAACGCGCCATGGCGGCGTCCTTGTCGCTGCCTTTCATGCGACCATGAATGAGTTCGACACTGTTTTCGAATTTTCGACGCAGTTCCTCGAAACGCGCCTGCGCTGCGGCAAGATCAACTTTTTCGGATTCATCGACAAGCGGGCAGACCCAATATGCGCGTTTGCCGTCCGCGAGCGCGCGACCGACCGCATCCTCGACCTCTTCCAGACGGGACAGCGGGATTGTACGAGTGTCGATGGGCTGGCGTCCTGGCGGCTTCTCGCGCAGTTCGGAAATATCCATATCGCCGAAATAAGTGAGCACCAGGGTGCGTGGGATGGGTGTGGCGGTCAGCACCAGGACATCCACCGCTTCGCCTTTCTGGGTGAGCGCAAGTCTTTGGTGCACGCCGAAACGGTGCTGTTCATCCACGACGGCCAGTGCAAGATCGTGGAAGGCCACGTCCTCCTGAAACAGGGCGTGGGTGCCGATGAGAAGGTCGATATCGCCAAGTATGAGGCGATCGAAAATCTCCTTGCGGGCAGGGCCACGCTCGCGGCCGGTGAGTATCGCAACGCGAATGCCGGCGGCTTCGGCGAGGGGCGCGATTGTGGCCAGATGCTGACGCGCGAGAAGTTCTGTCGGCGCCATGAAGGCGGCCTGCCGGCCGGCCTCGATCACCGCCGCCGCCGCCGCAAGTGCGACTACGGTTTTCCCCGACCCGACATCACCCTGCAGCAGACGGAGCATGCGTTGGGGACGAGCGAGATCAGTAGTGATGTCATCAACCGCTTTCTGTTGCGAATGCGTTAGCGCGTAGGGCAGTGCCTTGAGAATGCGCGCCCGCAGGCGTCCCTCGCTGGCGCTGCCGCGGCCCGATTGCCGGCGCATATGGGCGCGCACCAGAGCGAGTGCGAGCTGACCGGCCAGCAATTCGTCGTAAGCAAGCCGGGTCCATGCCGGGGTCTCTGGCATGATGTCGTGCGGTTCTGCCGGCCGATGCAATTCACGAAGCGCTGCCGAGAATGCCGGGAAGCGTTCGCGCGCCACCCAGGCTTCATCCTGCCATTCCGGTAGATCGGGCAATCGGCCAAGCGCGCCATCCATTGCGCGCCGGACATTGCCGAGCGCAAGTCCCTCGGTGAGCGGATAAACCGGTTCGACCAGTGGTAAGGCGGCAAAGCCGGCCTCATCAACCACGCGGTCGGGATGCACCATCTGCAACATGCCGTCGTAAAATTCCGCAGTGCCCGAGACGTAGCGTATTTCGCCCTCGGGCAGCAGCTTTTCCAGATAGTCGCGGTTCGGATTGAAATAGGTCAGCGTGATGTCGCCGGTATCGTCACTGGCGTAGACCCGATAGGGCGCGCGCGAACGGCGCGGCGGGCCGGGGCGATGCTTGCCTATGGTGACGGCAACGGTAACGACCTGGCCGGGCTGGACATCGCGCAGCTTCGGCCGCGCGCGGCGGTCGATCACACCGGAGGGCAGGTGGAACAGAAGATCGATGACGCGCGGCGCCTCGCGATCGAGCAAGCGCGCGTAGAGCTTTTCCAGCTTCGGGCCGACCCCGGGCAGGCTGGTGAGCGAGGCAAAGAGCGGATTGAGGACAGGCGGGCGCATGGAGGCCCATGCTGGCTTGCACGCAATACCAGCGCAATGCGGGCCTGTGCAAAGCACGGCTGACATCGGGCGGCCGCCCCTTTATATAAACGCCGCCCGGCCCCGTCCGGGTTTTTGGCGTTGGAGACACGTGGTGACCACCGGGACGAACAGGTCGAGCGACGGGCTGGATGCGCGCCGGCGTCGGCTGTTGTTCCGATGCTGGCACCGGGGCATTCGCGAAATGGACCTTGTGCTGGGGCGGTTTGCGGACGAGCAGCTGGCATCGTTGAGTGAGGTTGAACTCACGGAGCTCGAAGGCTGGCTGGATATTCCGGACCAGCAGATGTTTGCGTGGGTGAACGGGATGGAGCCTGCGCCGCCCGAAATCGAAACAGGTTTGTTCCGTCGTTTGCGTGATTTCCGCGGGAAGGGCGTTGCGTGATTACGTCCGCAAACTCACCCGCCGAGCAGTTTAAGCCCGGCAAGGCGCTCACTTTGGCGCAGGTCGCCGACGGCGCAGAAGGCCTGGTGCTGGCTGATCTCGCGCGTGCGATCGCCGGGGCTAAAGACGCCCCTGCGATTTCGCTGGCCGTGATCTGCCGCGATGGTCAGCGGATGGCAATGCTATCCCGCGCCCTCGCATTCTTCGGGCCTG
>Ga0187765_10000900_pt1 | contig 11241 bp, 8 predicted proteins | sample 0216_QUI02_MP05__3_FD_133018 | JGI IMG/M metagenome (GOLD analysis project Ga0187765, IMG submission 133018) | Tropical peat soil microbial communities from peatlands in Department of Meta, Colombia - 0216_QUI02_MP05_10_MG | ecosystem: Environmental > Terrestrial > Soil > Wetlands > Peat ...
CCCCATGCAGACAGGTTTCCGGGTGATCTCCGCCGACTCGCACGTGGTCGAGCCGCTTTCCCTGTGGTCGGAGCGCGCCGAGCGTCGCTACCGCGAGCGGGTACCGCGGCTGGTCCGCGAGCTCGACGGCAAGGTTGGCAACTTCGTGGTGTGCGAGGACGCCATGCCCGTCCCGCTGGCCGCGTTCTCGAGCGCGGGTATGTCGGCCGAGGAGCTCAGCGCAGCCTTCGCCCGGGGAGAGGCGGGGGTGCGTCGCGGCGCGTACGAGCCGCGAGCGCGACTCGAGGACATGCAGGCCGACGGCATCGCGGCCGAGGTGCTCTACCCGAGCGTTGCGCTGCAGCTGTTTCGTCTCGGCGACGGAACGTTGCAGGCGGAATGCTTCAGGGTCTACAACGACTGGCTCGCCGAGTACTGTGCGGCGGCGCGCGATTGCCTGGTCGGCGTCGCCCTGATCTCGCTGTTCGACGTCGTCGCGGCGGTGAAGGAGATCGAGCGCGCCCGCGAGCTCGGGTTGAGCGGCGCGATGATCTGGGGAGCGCCTCCGGTGGGCGACTCCTACGCGAGCGAGCGGTACGACCGCGTCTGGGCCGCGGCGGCCGCGGCCGGGCTACCGCTCTCTCTCCACCTCGGGACGAACCGCGAGCTCGCTGCGCCCGGGGAGTCGATCGCGGTTGCCTACATGCTGACGATCCTCCCGGTGCAGCGCGCGCTCTCGCAGCTCATCCTGGGCGGCGTGCTCGAGCGGTATCGCGATCTGCGCTTCGTGTCGGTCGAGAACGAGGTCGGCTGGCTCCCCCACTTCCTTGCTCGCATGGACCACGGCGCCGAGAAGTACCGGGCGGTGAGCAGCCTCACGCTCGCGATGCGCCCGAGCGAATACTTCCATCGTCAAATATTCGCGACCTTTCAGGAGGACCGCATCGGAATCGAAGCGCGCGCGCGGATCGGAGTCGGCAATCTGATGTGGGCGTCGGACTATCCGCACAGCGATTCGACCTGGCCGCGCTCGCGGGAGGTCATCGCGCGCGATTTTGCCGGCGTGCCCGAAGACGAGCGCGCAATGATCCTCGGCGGGAACGTGGCGCGTCTGTACGGGATCGACGCCTGACGCCCGCGGCTCAGAAGGGGACGTCCTCGTCGACCACGTCGTCGCCGCCGGGGAAGCCCGCCGATGGCTCTGCGGCCGGAGCGTCCTGGTCGCGCGCGGCGCCGCGGCCGGGCGCGCCGCCGAGGAACTGCACGCGCTGCGCGACGATCTCGGTCGTCGAGCGCTTGTTCCCCTCCTTGTCCTCGTAGTTGCGCGTGCGGATCTCTCCCTCGACGTAGCACTCGCGGCCCTTCGAGAGATACTTGCTGCAGTTCTCCCCCTGCGGGCCCCACACCACGATGCGATGCCATTCGGTCGCCTTCTGCTGCTGGCCGCTCTTGTCCTTCCAGACCGAGTCGGTCGCCAGGGTGAAGTTGGCCACCGCCCTGCCGTCAGGGGTGAAGCGCAGCTCCGGATCTCTGCCCAGGCGGCCGATGAGAATCGCCTTGTTGACCGACATTTCCTGACCTCCCGACGCGACGCCCAGGTGCGCACCTGGGGCTGAGCCTTCTCGAACGCGTTACAACGCTGCCTCGAGACTGGCAACGCGAGCCGACGACTTCCCGCAGGGCGAATCAACTTTCGTACCAGACCTCCCACGACCGGCCGTGACCGGCTCGGACCTCGCTTTTGGTCGTCTCGACCGGCCCGTCGCTCCCTTGCGCACGGCAGCGACCGGAAGCCGGCAGACGGAGCGACCTTCATTGACATCGTGGCACCCCAGCCGTAGCCTCGATCGCTGGTGCTGCGGTAGTCGTGGAGGTGACTTGCGAACCCTGACCGGTAGCCGTCTCGGCCCGCCTGCTCGGCTGGCCGTGGGCTCACGCCGCCGCCCGGACGGCGGCTCGCAGTGCGTACCGGGTGCGCGCCGGATCTGCCCGAACGCCGCCCCGCTGCGGACGTGCGGCGCCTCTCGCGAACGGCTGCGTTCGCGCGTGCCGATCGTGGGGCGAGGGTTCTAGATGGCTGCGCCGGTGCGCGTGGTGCCGCTCGGCGGACTCGGCGAGATCGGCCTCAACATGCTGCTGATCGAGCAGGAGGGCGCCGCGATCGCGATCGACTGCGGCGTGCTCTTCCCCGAACGCCCGGGGCTCGGCATCGATCTCCTGCTGCCCGACGTCTCCTACCTCCGGGAACGGCCGGGACTGCTGCGCGGCGTGGTCTTGACGCACGGCCACGAGGACCACATCGGAGCGCTGGCGCGCCTCCTGCGCGACATCCCGGTGCCGGTCTTCGGGCCGCGCTTCGCCACCGCGCTCGCCGCCGAGAAGCTGCGTCGCGACAAGGTATCGGCGCCGCTCGAGACGGTGACCCCGGGCACGAGCTTCCAGGTCGGACCCTTCACCGTCGAGCCGATCCACGTCACCCACTCGATCGCCGACTCCTCGGCGCTCGCGATCGGTACCGCCCAGGGCACGATCCTGCACAGCGGCGACTTCAAGTTCGACCGGCACCCAGTCGACGGCCGCGTCTCCGACCTCGAACGAATCGCGGAGTGGGGACGGCGCGGCGTGCTGCTGCTGCTCTCGGACTCGACCAACGTCGAGCACGAGGGCGAGAGCGGCTCCGAGACCGAGGTCGGGCCGCGCATCGAGGAGCTGATCCGGACCACGCGTGGCAAGGTGCTGGTGACGACCTTCGCCTCACACCTGCACCGCGTGCAGCAGGTGATCGACGCGGCGGTGCGCTGCGGGCGACGCGTCGCCGTCGCCGGCCGCGGCTTCGAGGACTCGACGCGGCTTGCCGGGGACCTCGGCTATCTGCGCTTCCCGCCGGGCGGTCTGCTCAGCCTCGATGAGGCCATCGAGAGCCCGCCCGAGCACGTGGCGATCCTCATCTCCGGTTCGCAGGGCGAGGCCAACTCGGCCCTGGCTCGTCTCTCCGACGGTCAATACAAGCAGCTCAAGGTCGGCGATGGCGACGGCATCATCCTCTCTTCGCGGATCATCCCCGGCAACGAGCGCAGCGTTCAGGCCCTGCTCAACCGTCTGGCCAAACGAGGCGCGAGCATCCACTACGGCGAGCGCGCGCACGTGCACGTCTCTGGGCACGCGTATCGCAGCGAGCTGCGGACCATGATCGAGCTCTGCCGGCCGCGTTACTTCGTCCCGGTCCACGGCGAGTTCCGCCACCTCGACGAGCACCGCCGCCTCGCCGCCGAGTCGGGGATCCCGCTCGATCGTTGCTTCCTGCTCGAGGACGGCGACGTGCTCGAGATCGACGACGGCGGGGCTCGAACCGGCGAGCGGGTGATCGCCGGACGGGTCCTGGTGGACGGGCTCGGGGAGGGTGACATCGGGCTCGAGGTCCTGCGCGAGCGCCGGCATCTCTCCGAGGACGGTTTCGTGGTCGCCGTCCTGGCGATCCACCAGCAGACCGGCGAGGTGACCTCGGGACCGGAGCTGATCACGCGCGGGGTGGTGCGCGAGGGTGAGAGCCAGGAGTTCCTCGACGACGCCAAGCTCGCCGTCCTCGAGAAGCTACGTGAGATCGCGCCCGAATCGCGCGCCGATCTGCTCGAGGTCGAAGACGAGGTGCGCCGCGTGCTAAAGAAGTACTTTTCCAAGACACGGGACAGGTACCCGTTGATCGTGCCGCACATCTTCGAGATGTGACCGAGCGGGAAGCGAGCTGGTGGCGTGGGGCTGGGGGGAAGAGTGGCTGGGCGAGAGCGCGTGCCGGAGGACGGGTCGGAGCATCGGCTGAGCCGTGAGGCGGGTGGTTTCGGGCTCGCCATCGGGGCTCTCCTGCTCGCGCTCGCCGTGGGCTCCTACTCGCCTGGGCTGCATGCCAACATGATCGGCCCGTTCGGGGCCGCGCTCGCCGACGTCCTGGTTCAGGCTCTGGGCCTCGGCGCCTACACGATTCCGCTGACCCTCGGCGGCTTCGCGCTCGGGCTGTTCCTCGGCCGCCCGACACAGATCACGCCGCTGCGCGCCGCCGCCGCGATTCTCGCGCTGGTCGCGGGCGCGACCCTAGCGCAGCTCGCCTTCGAGTCCTGGCGCGGCATGCCGGCGGGAGGTGTCATCGGCGGCTTCAGTCGCGTGCTGCTGCACGACAGCTTCGGGGAAGCCGGGGCCTGGGTGATCGCGGGCGCGTCGCTGCCGCTGCTGCTCGCGCTCGCGACCGGGCAATCCCTCGTCGGTCTCGGCGCGAGTCTCGGGCGGGGCGGGCTCGAGGTGACGCAGAGAGGGCTCGCCCGGGCTCTGTCGCGGCTCGGCTTCGGGCGGGCCGCCCTGTCGCACGAGGGCCCGCCGATCCTGCTGCGCAGCGTGATCGGCGAGCCGGGAAACGTCCGCCGCGAGCGCCCGGAGCGGCGCCCGCCGGTCGTGATCTCCAAGCCTCCGCCGCAGATCAAGGAGCGTTCGGAGAAGGGAGGCAAGCAGGTCGAGCTGCCGTTTGCTTCCGGACGCTCCTACTGCCTGCCCGACCTGGCCCTGCTCGACCCGGTGGTGGAGAGCGACACGCCGCTCGATCACGACGCGCTGATCGCCAGCTCGCGTGTCCTCGAGGCCAAGCTCGCGACCTTCGAGATCGATGGTCAAGTACAGGGCATCCACCCTGGTCCGGTGATCACCACCTACGAGTTCGAGCCCGCGCCGGGGATCAAGGTGCAGAAGATCGTCTCGCTCGCCGACGACCTGGCGATGGCGATGCGCGCCATGAGCGTGCGCATCCTCGCGCCCATGCCGGGCCGATCGGTGGTCGGCATCGAGGTATCCAACCCGCGCCGCGAGCGCGTCTCGCTGCGCGAGATCGTGGCCTCCGAGTCGTTCCGGCTGTCGAAGTCGGTATTGACGCTCGCGCTGGGCAAGGACACCACCGGCAACCCGGTTGCCGCCGATCTGGCTCGCATGCCGCACCTCCTGGTCGCCGGCGCGACCGGCGCCGGGAAGTCGGTGTTCCTGAACGCGCTCATCTCGAGCATCCTGATGCGCGCCGCGCCGCGCGACGTGCGCTTCGTGCTGATCGACCCGAAGATGCTCGAGATGTCGACCTTCGAGCGCATTCCACACCTGCTCGTGCCGGTGATCACCGACGCCAAGCCCGCGGTCACGGTGCTCAACAACCTGGTCGACGAGATGAACCAGCGCTACCGCCTCCTGCGCGACAAGGGGGTGCGCAACCTCGACGACTACAATCGAGCGGTCGCCGAGGACGGCGGCGGACGCGAGGTGATCGAGCTCGACGCCCGGACGAGCGAAGCCGGCGGGGAAGAAGCCGCAGAGGGCGAGGCGGAGGCCGAGATCGTTCACCAGCATCTGCCGCGCATCGTGGTGATCATCGACGAGCTCGCCGACCTGATGATGTCGCGGCGCGACAGCGAGGAGCCGATCACGCGCCTGGCGCAGAAGGCGCGCGCCGCCGGCATTCACCTCGTGGTCGCGACGCAACGACCGTCGGTCGACGTCATCACCGGTCTAATCAAGGCGAACTTTCCGGCGCGGATTTCCTTCCAGGTGGCCGGTCGGGTCGATTCCAAGACCATCCTCGACTCGATCGGCGCCGAGCGGCTGCTCGGGGAGGGCGACATGCTGTTCCTCCCGCCGGGCACCTCGAAGCTGCAGCGGCTGCACGGCGCCTACGTCTCCGACGGCGAGCTCAAGCACATCACCGACTTCGTCCGGCGCCAGGAGTCGCCGCGCTACAACATGGACCTCCTGGCCGACGACGAGGGCGACGAGCCGGGCGAGGTCGAGTCGGGTGAGGAGCCCTTCGACGAGATGTACGACGCTGCGGTGCGCGTCGTGACCGAGACCGGCAAGGCTTCGATCTCGTACGTGCAGCGCCGCCTGCAGGTCGGCTACAACCGGGCGGCGCGGATGATCGAGCGCATGGAGCGCGAGGGCGTGGTGAGCGCCGCCGATCACCGCGGTACGCGCGAGGTGATCGCGCGGCGCATCGAAGATTGACGGTTGCTCGGCGGGCGCGGACTGCTAGACAGCGCTGCCGTGCTCGAGAAGCTGGCCGCGTGCGGCGGCTCCCGCGTGATCCTGCCCGGCGCCGTCCTCCTGGCGGCGCTTGCGGCGAAGCCGGCGCACGGCGCGACCGTCGTGCCGAGCCCCGAAGCGGCGGCCGCCGCCGCCCCGAGCCCCGGCGCCAAGAAGGGCTCGCTCGATCTCACCATCGACGGCGAGACCCGGGAGATCGTCGAGCATACGCAGGCGCGCTACGACGCGACCCGGAACTTCGTCGCCGCCTTCGCACAGGAGCTCCGCGTCGAGTCGGGGGCGCAGCTCATCCAATCGAGCGGCAAGGTGTACTTCGCCAAGCCCGGGCGGATGCGCTGGGAATACGCGACGCCCGAGCCGCAGACGATCGTCGCCGACGGGACCGTCCTGTGGATCGATCAGCCCAAGGACCAGCAGGTCCTGAAGATGCCGTTCAAGGAGGCTTTCCAGTCACAGACCCCGGTCTCCTTCCTGCTGGGGGTCGGCCGGCTCGAGCGCGACTTCGCCTCGATCGAGCGCTTGCCCACGGCGGACGACGGGAGCCTGAGGCTGCGGCTCAAGCCGAACGCGGAGTCCGCCGGTGGGGTCGGCGACCTGGTGCTCGAAATCGACCCCGTGACCTTCGACATTCGCGGTGCTACGGTGACCGACGCGCTCGGCAACCGTACACGGCTCACGCTCTCCGACGTGCGCCGGAACCAGGAGATCGACGACGCGCTGTTCCGCTTCAAGCCTCCGCCCGGAGCGGACGTCATCGAGCCGCCGGCGCGCTGAGCGGTCGATTCACGAGAGAGAAGGAGCCGGTCCGTGCCATCGTTCGACGTGGTCTCGAAGGTCGACATGCAAGAGGTCACAAACGCCCTGCAGCAGACCAGGAAGGAGATCGCGCAGCGCTACGACTTCAAGGGGACGCAGACCGAGATCGAGCAGGAAAAGGACACCATCAAGATCACCTCGGACAGCGACTTCAAGGTGAAAGCGGTGGTCGACATCCTGCAGTCGAAGCTGGTGAAGCGGGGCGTGAACCTCAAGTCGCTCGAGTACGGCAAGATCGAGCCAGCAGCGGGCGGGCTTGCCCGGCAGTCGATCCAGATCCACCAGGGCCTCGACACCGACGCCGCGCGCGAGGTCGTGAAGATCATCAAGGACACCAAGCTCAAGGTGCAGGCCCAGGTTCAGGACGACCAGGTCCGGGTGACGGGCAAGCAACGCGACGAGCTGCAGCAGGTCATCCAGCGGCTGCGCGCCGCGGACTTCCGCCGGCCGCTGCAGTACGTCAACATGCGTGACTGAATTGACTCTCGAGGTAGCCGGGGCCGAAGGTGCGCTCCGCGAGCCGCGACGGGTGCACTTCGTCTCCCTGGGGTGCCCCAAGAACCTGGTCGACGGCGAGGTCATGCAGGGTCTGCTGGTGCGCGACGGTCACCGGCTGGTGCTCGACCCCGCGCAGGCGGACGTCCTGGTCGTCAACACCTGCAGCTTCATCGACGAGGCGAAGGAGGAGTCGATCGACGCGATCCTCGATCTCGCCCGGTTCAAGCGCCCGGGCGGGGCGCGGAGCCTGATCGTCACCGGCTGCCTCGCCGAGCGCTACGGGGAGACGCTGCGCGAGAGCCTTCCCGAGGTCGACGTCTTCGTCGGCACCGGCGACTTCATGAAGCTCGCCGAGCTCCTCGACGGGCGCCCCGTTCGGCCGACCTACGTCGGCGCCCAGCACGTGCTGCCGCCGCCGGAAGCGACCCGGGTACAGCTCACACCCTTCTACACGTCGTTCCTGAAGATCGCCGAGGGTTGTAACCGCACCTGCTCCTTCTGCATCATTCCCAGGATCCGTGGCCGCCAGGAGAGCCGCGCCGTGGCTTCCCTGGTCGAGGAGGCGAAGCGTCTCGCCGAGAACGGGGTCAAGGAGCTGAACCTCATCGCCCAGGACCTGACCAACTACGGACACGACCGTGACGACGGTGCGACGCTCGACCGGCTCCTCGATGCCCTGCTCGAGGTCGAAGGGATCGAGTGGTTCCGCCTGCTCTACATGTATCCGCAGCACGTGACCGACGGGCTGCTGCGCACGATCGCGCGCGAACGGCGCATCTGCTCCTACCTCGACATGCCCCTGCAGCACGCAAGCGAGCGCATGCTGCGCGCCATGCGTCGCGGCCGCGAAGGCGCCGCCCAGCGGCTCCGCGAGCTGGTCGCACGGATTCGCGAGGCGATCCCGGACGTCGTCCTGCGCTCCTCGTTCATCGCCGGCTTTCCAGGCGAGAGCGAGGCCGACTTCGAGGAGCTGGTCCGCTTTCTCGAGGAAACGCAGTTCGATCGGGTCGGGGTGTTCCGCTATTCGCAGGAGGAGAACACCGCCGCGGCGCGGCTCTCGGATCAGCTCTCCGAAGAGCTCAAGGAGGCGCGCCGTCGCCGCCTGATGGGCGTTCAGGCGGCGATCTCACGGGCGAAGAATTCGCGACTGGTCGGGAAGACGCTCCCGTTGCTGGTCTGCGGCGAGAACGACGCGGGGCGCCGCTGGGGGCGCACCCCGGGCCAGGCTCCGGAGATCGACGGCGTGACGTGGCTCGCGAGGTCGGCTCCCTCACGTAGCCCGGCGGTGGGCGAGATCGTTCCGGTGCAGATCCGCCGAGCTGGCACCTACGACATAGAGGGTGCGCTGGCGACCAGCGAAAGATTCACCGACCCCGGTTGACACTGGTCTGCCCGGTGCTTACGCTCACGCGCTCCTGGTCGCCTGATCCGCGCGGTCAGGGTGAGTTACACCGAAGCGATTTGCAATGAGAAAAGCCTTTCTGAAGAGTGCCCGAGAGTCCCTGCTGGAGATGCGTTCCCAGGTCCTGCAGGGCATCGAGTCGGAGACCAAGCAGAGCCGCGAGGGAATGAAGGACGAGGGCATGGATGCCTACGACCTGGCGAGCGAGGAGCGCGACCGGGACATCAGCCTGATTCTCTCCGATCGTGACCGCTCGAAGCTCCAGGCGATCGACGACGCCCTCGCCCGCATCAAGGACGGTTCGTACGGCATCTGCGAGATCTGCGAGCTCGATATCGCCGAGGACCGCCTGCGTGCGCTCCCGTTCACCCGCCTCTGCGTGAGCTGCCAGGCGGAGCAGGAGAAGGAAGCCAAGCAGATGCGCCGCCTCGAGGAGGATCGCAGCTACCGCCGGTTCAGCGTCGGCGACGCCGACGAAGAGAACACCTGAGGACGAGGCTAGCGGTCGACCGGCCGGGTCTGGCCTCGCCTTGGACTCTACTCGCCCCGGATCGGCCCGCTGTGCTGCGACCGGCCCGCCACAAGCTACACCACCGCGCCCCTAGCCGTGGAAGTGATGGTGGCCGAGCCAGACCGGGTGCATGGGACGGAGCACGTGGTCGAGGCGGAGGGCGTGCACGACCACGAAGATCGAGAACAGGCTGAGCGCGACCGTCAGCACGGCCCGAGCGGGGTCGAAGCGATGGGCGCTCTCCAGGCCGACGATCACGAGAAAGAGCCCGTACAGCCCCGCCAGCAGCCGGATTCCCGGCAGGAAGATGAGGACGCTCACCGCTGACGCGTAGGCCAGGACGCGTAGCGTCGACTCGTAGTCGCCCTTGCCGCCCAGCACCTGGCTCGCAACCAGCCAGAACACCACTGCCCCCAGGACGACGCGCAGGAAGCCGCCGATCAGGAAGCGCGGCAGAGCGACGAATCCCCAGCCGAAAACCGCCAGGCCGACGCCGCCAATCGCCAGGGTGACGAGCAGAAACCCGATCGGGGCCTGGAGGCCTTGCCCGCTGCGATCGACGGCGAAGAACTCCCGGGGCGAGCCGATCACTCCGCGCCAGGTTGCCAGGTAGGATTGCAGGGGACGATCCCAGCTGAACTCGTCCTCGGGCATCGCGGCAATATAAGAGGTCTCTCGTGGGCGATGCAATTGGCAGGGCGCGCGGAGCGGGCGTGAGCCATGCGCGACGGGCGTCGCGTGCTCGCAGCGGCGCGGCGAGCCCGGCATCGAGTACCGCACAGGCGACCGACGCCCGGGCGATCTACGCCGCGGCGATTCGCGCCGTCGACCCGGTGCAACTGATCGCGAGCCGGCTCGCGCGTGACGGAAAGCGCCTGGTGATCGACCTCGGCGCCGGTCGGGCTCCGCTGGTCGTGCCGCTTGCGCACGTCTGGGTCGCCGGAGCGGGAAAAGCGTCCGAGGGCTTCGCCCGTGGCCTTCAGGAGGTCGCTCCGGAGCTCGAGGGAATCGTCGTCGGCCCCGGCCGCGCGCGCAGGATCGGTGAGCTACGCTTCCTCGCGGGGGACCACCCGGTACCGGGAGAGCGGAGCTTCCGCTCGACCCGCGCCATGATCGCCGGCCTCGCGGGGCGCGCGCGAGTCGATACGGTGCTGCTGCTCCTGAGCGGTGGTGCGTCGGCCATGCTCGCCGCGCCGGCACCGGGCATCACCCGAGCGGACAAGGTGCGGCTCGGCGAGCTGCTGCTGCGCTGCGGAGCGCCGATCCAGGAGGTGAACGCGATCCGCAAGCATGTCTCGCGGATCAAGGGCGGGGGCCTGCTGCGCCTTGCCGCGCCGCGGCCGGTCGTGACGCTCGCGCTCTCCGACGTGCCCGGCGACGACCTCACGACGATCGGCTCCGGGCCGTCGGTCGCCGATCCATCGACCTTTCGCCAGGCGCTCACAGCCCTGCGTCGTTACGCGCCCGGTGATGCGGCGCCCGAGCGGGTGCTGTGTCGCCTCGAACGGGGTGCTTGCCGGACGGCGCTGGCGGATCGTCCCGCCGAGACCCTCAAGCCCGGAGATCCTCTGCTCTTGCCATCGTGCGCACTGGTGATCGGCTCGAACCGGATCGCCCTCGCGGCGGCGGCCGAGGCGGCGGCTCTGCGCGGCTACCGGGTCGAGCGCCGCATGGAGAAGCTATCGGGCGAGGCGAGCCGGGCGGCGCTCGAGATCGCCAGTCGCTTGCCGGAGCGGCCCGAGCGCCCGACCTGCGTTCTCGCCGGGGGCGAGACGGTGGTCAGCGTCGGGGACGCCCGCGGCCGCGGTGGTCGCTGCCAGGAGTTCGTGCTCGCCGTGGCCCTCGCGCTCGAAGGCAGGGGGTGGACGCTTCTCGCCGCCGGAACCGATGGTATCGACGGACGGACGCCGGCCGCCGGGGCCTTCTGCGACGGCAGCACGGTCGCCCGGGGCGGCCGGAAGCATGCCCGCTC
>Ga0187765_10000901_pt1 | contig 11237 bp, 11 predicted proteins | sample 0216_QUI02_MP05__3_FD_133018 | JGI IMG/M metagenome (GOLD analysis project Ga0187765, IMG submission 133018) | Tropical peat soil microbial communities from peatlands in Department of Meta, Colombia - 0216_QUI02_MP05_10_MG | ecosystem: Environmental > Terrestrial > Soil > Wetlands > Peat ...
TCGGCGTGTCGTCCGTCGCAGCGTGTCCGCCGTCGACGGCCTGCGCCTCTCGAACGCCGAGGGTCCGCGGCGCCCAACTCGCGCCGCGCAATTCGCCCTTGATGCTACCGGCGTCGTCGTGCAGGCCGCTGAAGAATTCGGCCCAGCTCGGATCGACGCTCGTGGGATTTTCAAGGTATCGGCCGTAAAGCTCGGCGATGAAATCGCCGTTCGGGCCGAATAGGAAGGACTTGCGGTCCTCTTCGAGGCGGTTGCTCATGGTATGACGGTTGTCCCTATTTGTCCTGCGGAGGTAACGCGGCGCCAAAGGCCCGCAATATCGATCCTTCGACCGGTGCGCCGCACCTTCGAGAATGAGCCCGGCGGTTTCGCCGATGGCGCTCCCTCTCGGCGGTGGCGCTGCATTTCATATCGTCAACGCTTCAAGACCTTTCGCATCGTGCTCCCGAGAGCGGCGGGCGATTCGGCGACGGTGATCCCCGCACTGCGCATCGCCTCCATCTTGTCCCCGGCCTTGCCCTTCCCGCCGGATATGATGGCGCCCGCGTGGCCCATTCGCCGCCCCGGTGGCGCGGTAACGCCGGCGATAAAGCCGACGACTGGCTTCTTCGCCTTGCTGCGCTTCAAGAATTCCGCCGCATCCTCCTCCGCCGAGCCGCCGATTTCGCCGATCATGACGACCGCCTCCGTCTCGGGGTCGGCGAGGAAAAGCTCCATGCAATCGACGAAATTGGTGCCGTTCACGGGATCGCCGCCGATGCCGATGCACGTGGTCTGCCCCAGCCCGGCTGCCGTCGTCTGGGCGACCGCTTCGTAGGTAAGGGTACCCGAGCGCGATACGATGCCGATCTTGCCGCGTTTGTGAATGTGGCCGGGCATGATGCCGATCTTGCATTCATCGGGCGTGATCACGCCGGGGCAGTTCGGCCCGATCAGCCGAGAGGCGGAACCGGCAAGCACGCGCTTGACCCGCACCATGTCGAGCACCGGAATGCCCTCGGTGATGCACACGATGAGTGGGACCCTCGCGTCGATCGCCTCCAGGATCGCGTCGGCGGCGAAGGGTGGCGGCACATAGATTACCGTTGCGTTGGCGCCCGTGGCCGCGACGGCCTCCGCCACCGTGTCGAACACCGGCAGATCCAGATGCTTCGTCCCACCCTTACCGGGCGTGATGCCGCCGACCATTTGCGTGCCGTAGGCGATCGCTTGTTCCGAATGAAAAGTGCCCTGAGCCCCCGTGAAGCCCTGGCAGATCACCTTGGTATCCTTGTTGACGAGGACGGCCATGGCTATGCCGCCTCCTTCACGGCCTTGACCACCTTTTCCGCCGCATCGGCGAGGTTGTCGCCCGAAATGATGGGAAGGCCGGATTGGGTCAGGATTTTCTTGCCGAGCTCGACATTCGTACCTTCCAGACGGACGACCAGCGGAACATGGAGGCTGACTTCGCGGGCCGCGGCCACGACACCTTCCGCGATCACGTCGCAGCGCATGATGCCGCCGAAGATATTGACGAGAATGCCTTCGACGTTCGGATCCGAAAGGATGAGCTTGAAGGCGGTCGTCACCCGCTCCTTCGTGGCCCCACCGCCGACATCGAGGAAATTCGCGGGCTCGCCGCCATAAAGCTTGATGATGTCCATCGTCGCCATCGCGAGCCCGGCACCGTTCACCATGCAGCCGATGTTGCCGTCGAGCTTCACGTAGTTGAGATCGTGCCGTGCGGCCTCGCGCTCGGTGGGGTCCTCCTCGTCCTCGTCCCGGAGGTCGGCGACCTCACGATGGCGGAAGAGGGCGTTGTCGTCGAAATTCATCTTGGCGTCCAACGCGACCACGTCGCCCGCACCCGTGACGACGAGCGGGTTGATCTCGACAAGGCTCGCGTCGAGGCCCATGAAGGCACTGTACATCGCGGTCAGGAATTTGACTGCGGACGCTACCTGCTTGCCCTCGAGACCTAGGCCGAACGCGATCTTGCGCGCGTAGAAGGCTTGCAGGCCCGCCGCCGGGTCGATCGCAACCTTGAGAATCTTCTCGGGCGTCTTGGCGGCGACCTCCTCGATTTCCATTCCCCCTTCGGTCGACGCCATGAGCGTCACGCGGGAGGTCGCCCGGTCGATCAGCATGCCGAGGTAAAGCTCGCGTTTGATATCGCAACCCTCCTCGACATAGACGCGCTTCACTTCCTTGCCCGCAGGTCCCGTCTGGTGCGTGACGAGCGTCATGCCGATCATTTTCTTGGCGACATCGCGCACGTCGTCGATCGACTTTACGACCTTCACACCCCCGCCCTTCCCGCGCCCGCCCGCATGAATCTGCGCTTTGACGACCCAGACCGGATTCTGCCGGCCCTCGGCGAGGCTCTTTGCAACCTGTTCGGCCTCTGCGGCCGTATAGGCAACACCACCTCTCGGCACGGCGACGCCGTATTTCGCGAGCAGCGCCTTGGCCTGATATTCGTGGATATTCATCCCTGGCGTCCCTCAATCACGGAGCGAATTCGCGCTTGCGCGTGGCGATCCCGTTCGATGCCGCAGATCGGTCGATCGCGGCGGAATTTCCTTTACGAGGCTGCCGCTTTTGCCATGATGCCCTTCGCCGCCTCGACGAGGCTTTTCACCGCGGCGACCGACTTGTCGAACATCGTCCGCTCGGCCGCCGCAAGCTCGATCTCGACGATTCGCTCAACTCCGCCCTCGCCGATGACGACGGGTACCCCGACATAGAGCCCCTTGACCCCATATTCGCCGTTGAGCATGGCGGCGCATGGAAGCAGGCGCTTCTTGTCCTTCAAGTAGGACTCCGCCATCGAGATGGCGCTTGCGGCCGGCGCATAAAAAGCCGAGCCCGTCTTCAAGAGCCCGACGATCTCGGCCCCGCCGTCGCGGGTGCGCTGGACGATCTGGTCGAGCCGCGCCTGCGAAAGCCAGCCCATCTTGACGAGGTCGGGCAGCGGAATGCCGCCGACCGTCGAATAGCGCACGAGCGGAACCATCGTGTCGCCATGGCCGCCGAGGACGAAGGCGGTCACATCGTCGACCGAAACCTTTAGTTCCTGTGCGAGAAAGTAGCGAAAGCGCGCGGAATCGAGAACGCCCGCCATGCCGACCACGCGGCTTGCGGGTAATCCGGTCACCTCGCGCATCACCCAGACCATCGCATCGAGCGGGTTGGTGATGACGATCACAAACGCCTTGGGCGCATGCTTTTTGATGGCATTGCCGACCGTCTGCATGACGCCCGCGTTGATGCCGATCAGGTCGTCGCGGCTCATGCCGGGCTTGCGCGGAACACCGGCGGTAACGATGATAACGTCTGCACCCGCGACAGCACCGTAGTCCGTCGAGCCGCCGTAACTCGCATCGAAACCCTCGACCGGCGAGGCCTGGGCGATGTCGAGCGACTTGCCCTGCGGCAGGCCGTCGACCTGGGGGATATCGACGAGAACAACATCGCCGAGCTCCTTCAATCCGGCGAGAAGCGCCAGCGTGCCGCCGATCTGGCCGGCACCGACGAGGGCGATCTTGCTGCGTGCCATCGGAAAAACCCCTAGATCTAGGTGAAGTCTTGATATGCCGCTTGCGCGCCGCACCATCGTTCCGGAGCAGCCCGGAACCGGTCACAGCCAGCATCGAGATATGTTTGAGTAGCCCGATTTTAACCGAAGGGCAAGGGGCACCGGACGACACAAGAGGGCCGGAAAGCGTCCGATTTGTGACGTTTTGGAACGGTCGATCTAATTCTTGGGGCGCGCACTATTGGGGTAAATGCCAATATCGGCACCAACGGCGAAGCCTCTCGCTTACGTCAAATGGGCCTGTTCGAGGTATTCAGCACTCTGCATCTCGATAAGCCGCGAGGCGGTACGGCGGAAGAGGATGGCCACCTTGCCGGCCGGGCAAATCTGGTCGGGCTCCGCCTCGGCGGCGCAAATGAGGTGCACGCGATGCTCGTATAGCTCGTCGATGAGAGTGACGAGGCGCTGCGCCTCGTTGCGCCTTTCGGGCGTCAGCACGGGAATGCCGTCGACGATCACGGTGCGAAAGTGTTGGGCGATTGCCAGGAAATCGGCGGGACCGAGCGGGGATTGGCAAAGCTCGTCGAAGGTGAATTGCGCAACCCCCTTCGCGGCTCGACGAACCGTCAGGTCACGTCCATGGAAGGTCAGGACTTCCGGTTTTGCGGGTGCTCCGTCAGCGAGCACGGCAAAGGCCGAATCGAGTGCCGCGGTCGCGGCTGGGCCGAGGGGCGTGTGGTATGTGCGCATCCCCCTTATGCGCCGCCGGCGCCAGTCGATGCCACCTTCGAGATGGAGAACGTCGAGCTTTTCCTTGAGGAGTGCAATGAAGGGCAGGAAGAGTTCGCGCTGGAGCCCATCCTTATAAAGATCGTCGGGCGCGAAGTTCGACGTCGCCACGACGACCACACCCGATTCGAGGAGCGCTTCGAAGAGGCGGCCGAGGATCATCGCGTCCGCGATGTCATTGACTTGGAATTCGTCGAAACAAAGTAGCCACGACTCCTCAGCAAGTTCGGCGGCGAGCGGGCCGATCGGCTCGCCCGCGACGGCTTGGCGAAAACGGTGCATGCGCTCATGCACGTCGAGCATGAAGGCATGAAAATGCACGCGCCGCTTTCGCTCGACATCGGCATGTTCGAAGAAGAGGTCCATGAGCATGGATTTGCCGCGCCCGGGATCGCCGAAAAGATAGAGGCCTTGGGGTGGCGTTTCCCGCCGCCGCGCAAGACCGAGGCGCGCCTTCCAGCCAGACCCGTTTCCGCCCGGGCGATAGCCCGAAAGTGCCTTCGCCAGGCTCTGGAGCTTCTCCGCCGCAAGAAGCTGTGCCGGATCGGGATCGAGCTTTCCCGCTTGGCGCAGTGCCCGATAGGTGGCCAAAGGCCCTGGCGAGCTGGGTCCGTCGATCATCGATAAGGTGCAGCTATGAAGGATTCGAAGTTTTTACTGCGCGTCAACGCCCGCCCGACACCCGCACGCTCGTGCCGACGACATAGGAGGCGGCGTCGGACAGCAGCCACATGATCGCTTCGGCAACCTCCTCGGCGCTGCCCTCGCGTCCGATCGGCACCATTGGCCCCATTTGCTTCAGTCGATCGGGCAGTCCGGAGGAGGCGTGGATCTCGGTGTCGATCAGGCCGGGTGCTACCGCGTTGACGCGGATGCCCTCACGAGCGACTTCGCGGGAAAGGCCGATCGTCAGCGTTTCGATCGCTCCCTTCGAAGCGGCGTAGTGCACGAATTCGCCCGGCGAGCCGAGGAAGGCCGCCATCGAGGAGAGGTTGACGATGGCCCCGCCCCTGCCGCCGCGCGCCGTCGACATGCGCCTCACGGCCTCGCGGGCAGCAAGGAAGGCGCCGAGGATGTTGATGTCGAAAACCTCGCGCAAGGTCTCGATCGGTACGTCGGCGACCCTGCTCGCCTTGCCGACAATGCCGGCATTATTGACAAGACCCGTGATCGGTCCGAGCTTCCCCTCGGCCTCATCGAAAAGGCGGATCACGTCCGCTTCCTTTACGACGTCGCCCTGCACCGCGAGTGCGCGCCCACCCCTCTCGGTGATCGCGCGGACCACATCCGCCGCAGCCCGTCCATTGACACGGTAATTGATGCATACGGCGTAGCCGCGCTCGCCAGCCATGCGCGCGACCGCGGCGCCGATGCCGCGGCTTCCTCCCGTGATGACAAGCGTGCCGCCCATGTGTTCCGTCCCCCGATGCGTCAATCCGCCGTGACGAGATAACCTTCCCGGTCGAACTCGGCAAGCAGTGCGGCGTTATCCACCCGCATGCGTCCCTTCCGCGTGAAAACGAGCGATGCCGGCTTTTCGGCTCCGACCTCCCGCCGCCGGCCATGGCCCCGAAGTCGATGTTGGGGTACCGTTCAGCGCCGGATAGCCATCAAGGAGGCAGGCATGGATGAAGATGTCTTCAACATGGAAGTGCGCAAGTTCCTCAAAATCGTGGGTGTCACCTCGCAGCGCGAAATCGAGGACGCCGTGCGCAAAGCGCTCGCCGCGAAGAAGCTCGGCGGCAAGGAAGCGCTCAAGGTCAGAGCCGTGCTCACGATCGAGAAAGTGGGCTTGAGTCACGAGATCGAAGGCACCATCAAGCTCGCGTAAAGCATTCAGGGTTCAAGCGAGAGCATGAGTTCCGCCACTTCGTGGGCCATGGCGTCGTCGGTCGACTGCAAGCCCGCGATCGTCCCGCGCCTGTCCGCCTCGCTCTTGATCTGGTTGAGCTTGTATTTGCCCTCGATGCGATCGATCGGCATTTCGAACGCGATCACCCCGCGCCGCATGGTCTCGAGATAACTTGGCGATTGGCCCGAAAGCTGCCACGGCCGCTCGAACCCACTCTCGTAGAGTTTCACCATACGATCGAGGAGGGCGTGGACCACGGCCTGATCCTCGGTGGCGCGCGGTGTGCCATAGGCGTGCACGGCGGTATATAGCCAGGTCGGCACGACGTTTGGCCGATTGTACCAAGTGGGCGAGACATAGGCATGCGCACCCGTAAAGATCGCGAGTGCCGGCGTCTTGCCATCGAATGCCCCGCCATGGGGATTGGCGCGTGCGACGTGGCCCACGATGGTGCCATTCGGCCCGCGATCGCGATCGACCAGAAGTGGCAAATGCGTGGCAAAGGGAGCCCCAGCGACCGTCCCGAAGAGGACTGCGAAGCTATTGCGCTCCATGAAGTCGTGGAGGGTCGGCAGATCCTCCACCTCGAAGCCTTTCGGGATGTACATCGTTTCGCGTCTCCGTTTGCATCCGTCGCTGGAGCGAAGCCGCCCTCAACGGCGGGCCACCATCATCATCTTGATTTCGGCGATCGCCTTGGCGGGATTGAGGTGTTTGGGGCAGGCTTTGGCGCAATTCATGATCGTGTGGCAGCGGTACAGCCGGAACGGGTCTTCGAGCTGATCGAGCCGTTCGCCCGTCGCCTCGTCGCGGCTGTCCAACAGCCAGCGATGCGATTGCAGGAGTGCCGCCGGTCCAAGATAGCGTTCGCCGTTCCACCAATAGCTCGGACAAGAGGTCGAACAGCATGCGCAGAGGATGCACTCGTAAAGACCGTCGAGCTTGGCGCGATCATCGGGCGTTTGAATGCGCTCCCGATCCGGCGGCGCTGTGCCGGTCTTGAGCCAGGGTTCTATCGAGGCGTGCTGCGCGTAGAACTGCGTCAGATCCGGCACCAGGTCCTTGACCACGGGCAAGTGGGGAAGCGGGTAGATCTTGACGTCGCCGTTCACATCCTCGATCGGCTTGAGGCAGGCAAGCGTGTTCGTCCCGTCGATGTTCATGGCACACGAACCGCACACGCCCTCTCGGCAGGAGCGGCGGAAGGTCAACGTGCTGTCGATCTCGTTCTTAATCTTGATCAGGGCATCAAGCACCATGGGTGCGGTATCCGCGAGGTCGAGGGTATAGCTGTCAAGGTGCGGATTCTCGCCGTCATCGGGCGACCAGCGATAAATCTTGAACGTCTTGGGCCGCTTCGGATTCTGAGGTGCGGGATGGGTTTTCCCCACGCGGACCTTCGAATTGGCGGGCAATGAGAATTCGACCATCGAACCTTTCCTCTTCGTAATGACTTCCTACGCCAGCTCTAGCGCGCGGCCCAACGGGTGCATCGCCTCAATAGACCCTGGCCTTCGGCGGGAAGGACTGCACCTCGTTCGTCATCGGCTGCATATGCACGGGCCGATCCGAAAGGCGCACCTTGTTCTTATCGTTGAGCCAGACGAGGCTGTGCTTCATCCAGTTCACGTCGTCGCGGTTGGGGTGGTCCTCGCGCGCATGAGCCCCGCGACTTTCGGTCCGTGCTGCGGCCGAGGCGATCGTGCACATCGCCTGGGTGAGCAGGTTGTCGAGTTCCATCGTCTCCATGAGATCGCTGTTCCAGATCATCGAGCGGTCGCTGACCTTGAGGTCGGCGAGCTTGGCGACGCAGTCCTCGATTTTCTTGACCCCGGCCGATAGCACCTCACCGGTGCGGAATACCGCGCAATCGTTCTGCATCACCCGTTGCATCTCGAGTCTCAGCTTGGCCGTGTGCGTGGAGCCGTCTGCATGACGCAGGCGATCGATGCGCGCCAGCGAAGCGTCGCCCGCACCCTTGGGCAGCGGACGCCGCCGCTCGCCCGCGGCCACAAGCTCGGCGGCACGGTTAGCGGCAGAACGCCCGAACACCACGAGATCGAGAAGCGAGTTCGAGCCCAACCGATTGGCGCCGTGGACCGAGACGCACGCCGCCTCGCCGATCGCCATGAGGCCGTGCACGACGCGATCGGGATCGCTGTCGACACGGGTGAGAACCTCGCCGTGGTAATTCGTGGGAACCCCGCCCATGTTGTAATGGCAGGTTGGCAACACGGGTATCGGCTCCTTCGTCACGTCGACGCCGGCAAAGATCTTCGCGGTCTCCGAAATGCCGGGGAGCCGCTCATGCAGGACCTTGGGATCGAGACGCTCGAGATGAAGGAGGACGTAATCCTTGTTCGGTCCGCACCCGCGCCCCTCGCGGATCTCGATGGTACTTGCGCGGCTCACGACGTCGCGCGAAGCGAGATCTTTTGCGTGGGGGGCGTAACGCTCCATATATCGCTCGCCGGCCGAATTGGTGAGATATCCACCTTCGCCGCGCGAACCCTCCGTGATGAGACAGCCCGCACCGTAAATCCCTGTCGGGTGGAATTGGACGAACTCCATGTCCTGGAGCGGCAGGCCCGCGCGCAGGACCATCGCGTTGCCGTCGCCCGTGCAGGTGTGCGCCGAGGTGCAGGAGAAATAAACGCGCCCGTAGCCGCCGGTCGCGACAATGACGAGGGCGGCATTGAAGCGGTGGATCGTGCCGTCGTCGAGGTTCCAGGCCATGACGCCGCGGCAAGCGCCCTCCTCGTCCATGATGAGGTCTGTTGCGAAATACTCGATGAAGAATTCCGCCTCGCGCTTCAGCGCTTGGCCGTAAAGGGTATGGAGAATAGCGTGGCCCGTGCGATCGGCCGCAGCACACGTGCGCTGGGCGATGCCGTCCCCGAATTTTGTCGTCATGCCGCCGAAGGGACGTTGATAGATCCGGCCTTCGGGTGTGCGGGAGAACGGCACGCCGTAATGTTCGAGCTCGATCACCGCGGGAATCGCCTCGCGGCACATATATTCGATGGCGTCCTGGTCACCCAGCCAGTCGGACCCTTTGACAGTGTCGTACATGTGCCAGCGCCAGTCATCCTCGCCCATGTTGCCGAGGGCAGCACTGATGCCACCCTGTGCGGCGACCGTGTGGCTGCGGGTCGGAAACACCTTGGTGACGCAGGCAGTCTTGAGCCCCTTTTCGGCGATGCCGAGTGTAGCGCGTAGCCCAGCGCCGCCAGCGCCGATCACCACGACATCGTAGTCATGGTCGACGATTTCGTACGCTTTTGCCATCAGCCGTGGACTCCGAATGCGAGCTTCAATACGCCGAAGATAGCCCCCGCCGCGAGCAACACCGCAAGGAACTTGACGCCGATAATGCTCGCAAGCTTGCGCCCTTCATGGTGCACGTAATCCTCGATCACGACTTGAAGCCCAAGTTGGGCGTGATGGAACGCCGTTGCGATCAGGACGATCGACAGGACGGCGTTGAGAGGATGCGCAAACCACGCGGCGACGACGTCACGGTCGGCACCCGTGAGCTTCACCATGGCGTAGATGAACCAGAGCGACAGCGGGACGAGCGCCAGTGCCGTCAGCCGCTGCGCCCACCAATGCTGAACACCCTCCTTGGCGGAACCAAGGCCGCGAACGCGGCCGAGCGGGGTACGAACGCTCGACATCACGACCCCCCCATCGCCGCGTAGCCGGCGAACCACGCGACGAACGTCAACACCACCGATGCCGCGACCACGAGCCAGGCACTCCGCTCCGCGTCCTTGAGCGCAAAGCCCCAGCCCACGTCCCAGGCAAGATGTCGAATGCCGTTGGCAAGATGGTAGAAAAGCGCCCATGTCCAGCCGAACAGCACGAGCCGCCCGAGAAACGATCCGATGAAATACTGAACGGTCGCAAACCGCGGCGCGCCGCTCGCCGCCGCGGCGATCCACCAGACGAGCAGGATCAATCCCAACGAAAGTGCTATCCCGGTCAGTCGATGAACGATCGACAGCACGGACGACCATTGCGGACGATAGACCTGAAGGTGCGGGGAAAGCGGCCTGTTGTGAGCAGTCATCGCGATGCCTTGGCCTTATGCGCGAGGTGGAGGGATGTCGTAAACTCGATGACACGCAAAAGCAGATTGCAAATGCAGATATCGATTTGCGCCAATGGGTGTTCTAGGCCCCACCCCGCAGGGAGTCAATCTTCCGGGCGGAGACTGATGCGACTTGGTTTTTTGACCAATGTGCATAAATTGGGGGAAAAACTGTGCGGTAATTGTGTGAATCCGGGCGTTTTATTCACAAGTTTTTTGCATAATATTTAACTTCTTCATTGCTCCTTTTGTTTTCTGTCGGCACGATATTTTGCGATGCTGAGGGTGACGGGTCGGCGGCCACTGTCGTATTTCCGCCTCAGCCTTCGGGCAAGTCGGGATGACGCAGGGTTATGCCGGGCCGAAGCGGACGCCGCGCCACGGCGACGCTGCCTGGAGTTCAAGGTGGCTGTGAAGCCGCCGGGAGGCTTCAGCAGCAAGCACGCGCTCTCCTCGCCCGGGAGAACGTGCGTGTTTGTGGGGAGAGATTCCGGTGCGCGAGTGCTGGAACCGGCTCGCAGCGGAGCAAGTGACGGCAAAGCGCTGGAAGATGCCGGCCCAGATCCTGCCCGGAGCAGGGCTTCGCATCCTGGCGCATTGGCCGATGGTGCTTCTTCGTGAGGTTCGATCGGCCAGCGAAGTAATGTCCGCTGTCGCTCTCGGCGTCGGGGATCCGCCCAGGCCCCGGCGGCGTCGGCTGTGTTCCGCCCGGACACTTGAGCGCAAGCGAACCTTGCGCCACCGACGCCGCCTTCATTTCACGAGAAGCCCGGGGCGTCAGCTGTGTTCCGCCCGGACACTTGAGCGCAAGCGAACCTTGCGCCACCGACGCCGCCTTCATTTCACGAGAAGCCCGGGGCGTCGGCTGCGTTCCGCCCGGACACTTGAGCGCAAGCGAACCTTGCGCCACCGACGCCGCCTTCATTTCACGAGAAGCCCGGGGCGTCGGCTGTGTTCCGCCCGGACACTTGAGCGCAAGCGAA
>Ga0187765_10000903_pt1 | contig 11222 bp, 7 predicted proteins | sample 0216_QUI02_MP05__3_FD_133018 | JGI IMG/M metagenome (GOLD analysis project Ga0187765, IMG submission 133018) | Tropical peat soil microbial communities from peatlands in Department of Meta, Colombia - 0216_QUI02_MP05_10_MG | ecosystem: Environmental > Terrestrial > Soil > Wetlands > Peat ...
AATGCCGAAGTGGAGATTCCTCCCGACCGGATTCTGCGCACTGAAGTCGCCAGCGCCCTCAAAGGTCAGTCGCGTCTTGCATGAGGGCCCAAGATCGGCCGAGCCGCCGAGCAGCCAAGGTACGTGCCTGGCGAGCGCGTTCAGCGCCTGACCCGACGCGTCGCGCGTGGCGAGGCCTTTGCGGTCGGCGGAAAACGTCGGCAATTCCGAGTCCCAGCCATCCGGCAGCTGACGGCGCAGCATGCGATGTCCCTGCTCGGCAAGCGCGGGATACTGGCGGCGATAGCCCTCAAACCCGGCCCACCAGGCTTGATGCAGTGCTGCGCCTCGCGCCCCGATACCCTCCTGAAAATGCTCGCGCACGCCACCGGGGACGAGGAAATGCGCGTCTGGCGGCCAGTCGTAGTTCCCCTTTGCCAGCCTAATCTCTGCTTCGCCCAGCGGTTCGCCGTGCGCCGCGCTCGTATCCTGTTTGTTCGGTGCGCCATAGGCGATGTGGCTGTCCACGATGATCAGGGTCGGTCGATCATTCGTACTCTTGAACGTTCGAAGCGCACGCTCGAGCATCTCCAAGTCGTTGGCGTCGCCGACGCGCGTGACGTTCCAGCCGTAACCGATGAAGCGCGTGGCCACATCGTCGCTGTACGCGAGCGCCGTGTTGCCCTCGATGGTGATGTGGTTGTTGTCGTAGATCCAGCACAGGTTGTCGAGCTTGAGGTGTCCTGCCAGGGAGGCGGCCTCACCGGAGATCCCTTCCATCAAGCAGCCGTCGCCGCACAGGGCGTAGACGTCATAGTCAAACAGCTCGAACCCGGGACGATTGAAATAGCTGGCGAGCCAGCGCTCGGCGACGGCCATGCCCACGCTCGTCGCCACCCCTTGCCCGAGTGGGCCCGTTGTCGTTTCGATGCCCGACGTCCAACGGTACTCGGGATGACCGGGGCATTTGCTCTCAAGCTGACGGAAGCTCTTGATGTCATCCAATGTCACCGACAATCGTCCGAGCGTTTCGTATTTGGGGTTGACTGCCTTGGTCCCGGTCAAATGCAACATGGCGTAAAGCAACATCGACGCGTGGCCGACCGACAACACGAAGCGGTCACGGTTAGGCCAGATCGGGTGGCCGGGGTCGAAGCGCAGGACGCGTTGCCACAGACAATAGACCACTGGCGCCAGTGCCATCGGTGTTCCCGGATGGCCGGAATTAGCCGCTTGTACGGCATCCATCGCCAGCGTGCGGATGGTGTTGACGCACAACTGGTCCATCGCGTCGCTCGTCGACTTGGCAACGTTGGTTCCGGCGTGTGCAGTGACGTCAATGGTGCCCATCAGTCTTGCTCCCGGATGATGCCGACGGCGCTGAACGGAGGACGACGGCGAATGTGCTCACAACGTTGCGGGCGCAAGCGCCACGCAGCAAACCTCAGTATGGCCAGGTCCAAGCGACGGTCGCCGGCCGACCGGTGCCATGTTCGTGTCGGCAAAGATTCTGCCTGCTGGTGCTCTTCATCACTTCCTTGCGGTCCCGCGGCCTTCCTGCCCTCCGTCGTATCAATTTCGGACTCCATCAACAGGCCGATTTGGCGCTGCCGGCGCCACCGGCGACGCGCCGATCTTTTCTGCCGATGCTGGGTCTGGAGCCACTGCTCGGCTCGGGCGCGTCTCTGGCATGGCAACCCACAGCAACAGCAGGCCGCACAGCCCGGTCAGCGCCAGTCCGAGATACGCCGCCTTGCCGCCGAACATTGCGACGGTGACGCCGGCGAAGGCTGTACTCAGCGACGCCCCAATAGAGATGGCCACGCCTAGCATGCCAAGGGTGAGGTTGAATCGGCCGGTGCCGCGGGTGAGGTCGGCGGCAACCAGCGTCATCATCACGCCGAACACGGCGCCGCTGATTCCATTCAACGCTTGGCATATCAGCAGCGTGTACGGGCCTGGCAGAGTCGCGTAGAGCACCGCCTGCGGCGGCAGCAGCCCCCAGCCGAGTAGCAACATCGGCCGTCGCCCAGAGCGCTGGGCCGTGCGTCCGATCCAGGGCGATATCATCGCCACGATCGCCTGCGGCAAAAGTGTTGTCCCCGCAACGATCAGCGTGGCCAGTTCCGGGCGCCGCTTCATCACCTGGGCCGCGACGCCCGCGGGAATCGCCGCGCTGGCAGCGAAGAATAGCACGACGCAGGCGGCGAAAATCAGCAGCCGCCGATCGAGTAACAGAACCTGGACAGCTTTCCAGGTCAGCTTTTGGTCGTCCTGTTTCTGCCCTTCCTTCTTCGTTGGGTCTTCGCTGGCGTTGGCGCGTTCGCGCCCAACAAGGGAAAGCGACAGCAGCGCCGGCACGGTGAGCACGGCTGCCACGAAGAAGATCGAGGCCGGTGCGAAGTATGAGCCGGCGAGGCCCATCACGCCGGCAGTCAGCCCATTGCCGATGGAGGCGAAGCGGGCGTTGCGGCCGAGGCGCTCGCTGAATGCTGCCTCGCCGACCAAAGCCAGGCTGATGGCAGCGATCCCCGGGGCAATCAGCGAACTCCCGAGACCCTGTAGCGCCTGCGCGAGGTAGACCCCGGGCTTGGCAGATGTCAGACCCAAGAGCAGCGCGGCGAGGCCAACGCAGGTCACGCCGAGCCGCACCGCCCGGCGCTTGTCGGCGATGCTGTCGATGAAGGCCCCGGCCGGTACTTGGCTGACCAAGCTGCTCACAGTGCTGATGGTCAATGCGAAGCCGATCGCTTCCGCAGGCCAGTGGTTAGCCACGAGCTGAACGACGACGAACGAACCAAAGCCCGCCTGCATCGAGGCAGCGAAGAAATTGAGCCCATCAAGGCCGTAGACACTATGGCGCGACGCCACGCGTTGCTCTACTGCAGATGAAACGCGTGAACATTTCTGTGCTCCGCGAGATTGATCAACCTCAACATTGTGGTCCGCTGAGAATGTTTGAGTGCCTTCGTCGTTGAGCCCAGTGGCGTTGCGCCGGTGCGAGCGAAGTAGCCTACACCGATGCCTGCAGCGTCGCACCCGCCGTCAGTTGTCGCGTGGCTCCTCCGATCCGCATCTCGATCGCTTCGCCCTCCGTCAGCGCCGCCTGCACGGTGCTGCCCGCGATGCGGATGGCCACCGATCGGCCTCTCCAGCGCACGCGGAATGACAGGCGGCGCCACCGGGGCGGAAGCTTCGGGTCGATTCCGAGCGTGTCACCCATCAAGTCGAGGCCGGCAAAGCCGAGTATGACGGACTGCCAGAGCGCGCCCAGCCCGGCAATCCGCACACCACCCGCGCTGTTGGGGTCGAGGTCAAGGTCGAGGGCAGCAGTTTCACGCAGGTAGCTCAGCGCCATCTCCGCATCGCCCAGGCGCGCCGCGACCAGCGCGTGAAATCCCGAGCTGAGCGAACTGCCGTGAGCGCAGCGCGGCTCATAGTGGCGGAAATTCCTTTCGGCCATCGTGCCGGGGAATTCCTCGGGCAACAGTGCGATCAATGCCACCACGTCGGACTGCTTCACGACTTGCGAGCGCTGCGTGCGCTCGCGGCCGATCACCACGTCAATAGGCACAGTGCGGTCGGCATAGTCGGCGAGGTCGAGCGGTTCTAACGCATGGAAGCCGGCGAACTGCTCGTAGATGCCGGTCGCAGGATCAAGGCCGATCACAATGCGCTCGATCGCGTCGCGCCAGTCGGCAAGTTCCTCGTCGCTGAGCGCGAGCTTCTGCCGAAGCGCGGCAGCGTGGTCGGGCCAACGCGCGCGCAGTAGATCTATCGCCTCCAGCGCGCGGGCAATATTCCAGCGCGCCATCACGTTGGTAAAGGCGTTGTCGTCCACGTCCTCGTGGTACTCGTCCGGCCCAATCACGTGGCGGATGTGCCGTCGCCCATCTGCCTCCGCCACGGCCCGGGACGCCCAGAACCGGGCCGTCTCCAGCAGAATCTCTGCGCCGGCACGAAGGAAGAAATCGTCGTCGCCGGTGGCGCGCCAGTACTGCCACACTGCGTAGGCGATATCGGCACTGATGTGGTGCTCCATCTGGCCCGTCAATATCTCAATCGGAGCGCCGTCGGGCCCGACCACGCGTTCGGGCGTCGTCTCCATGCCCGTATCGGCGGATTCCCAGGCATAGAGCGCACCTTTGAAGCCGAAATGCACTGCTTTGGCGCGCGCGCCGGGCAGCGTGTGGAAGCGGTACATCAGCATCGCCCGCGCCGCCTCCGGCCAGACCGCAGTGTAGAAGGGCAGCAGGTAGATCTCCGTGTCCCAGAAGACATGGCCGAAATAGGCATCGCCGGTGAGGGCGCGTGCGCCGACCGAGATGCGGTCGTCCTCAGGATTGGCGGCGCTGGTCAGGTGGTACACGGCGAAGCGTACCGCCTCCTGCGATTCATCGTCGCCCTCTATGAGCACGTCGCTCGCGGTCCAGCGGGCATCCCAGGCAGCCTCGTGCGCGGCTAGCACGGCGCGCCAGCCCAGCGCGCGATTGCGCGCCAGCGCGACGTAGGCCGCCGGGGCGGGATCGTCCTGCGCCGTGTCGGCCCGTGCCACCGCAACCAGGCGGTCGAATTCGGCCACCTGCCCGGCAACGGACTGCCACCGCCAGTCCCAACGCAGCGGGAAGGGCCGGTCCGGGGCGAGCAGATCACCACCGCGCCGTAGCGTCGCGGCGCCTGTCATCGCCACACCCTTGTCCGTCCCCTCGGTGCGCCAGGCGCCGAGGTCCTGCTCCAGTCGAATTGGCTCCATGCCGAGGCCGGCCAGCGCGAAACTGGCCTCGACCCTGACGTCGACGCCGTTGCGGTCCAGAGAGAGCTGCATAAGTTGCAGCCCCATCGCGCGGTCCGCCAGCGACAGAAGGCGCAGCTCGCGTCCCGTTACAGTGATGCCGGCAGGCGTGCGATGCGTCCACGCCGACGCCAGCAGCCCCCGGCGCATGTCCAGCTTGCGAGTGGCAAGTTGCACTTCACCCTCGCGCGCCAACAAGGGCTCGCCGTCCAGCAGGATGCGCACGCGGGACCAGTCGGCAACCGGCACCAGCGCGGGCACCGGCGGTTCGGTGTTGGGCATGTCGAACAGGCCGGCAACGTAGCAGCGCGGCCAAGACGCCCATCTAATATATCCCAGCCACGTGACCCAGGTCGGGCCGCGGCTGACCGAGCGAGCGGCGCGCATGCCCAGGAATCCATTGCCGAAAGCGAAGCGGGACTCGAGGGCGCTCTCGCTCAACAGGTCGTAACCGTCGTGACTGAGGACCCAGCCAGGCTCTCTCGTCGGTTCCAGCGCCTCATGCATCCGGGTTGGTCTCCGTTTTTCGTAGTGAGGAACAAATTCTCGATGCTCGGCGCGATAACGCAGCGCGTTTGTTGAGCACAGCCTCACACCCTCGGGGTAACGCCCAATCGACGCAGGAATGCGTTCAAATACACCAATGATTAATGCAAATTCTATGACGGAAACTGATTAAAATCAACGCGCGCAGCAGTCTCGCGCCAAGGTCGCAGGCGAAAACCTGGCTTTCTTGACCGAAATCAATCAATGTTCGCAGCTGCAGCGAAATCGAGCGTTTTGACAGAAATCAATGATCGCGGCGTTAAAGCCATTGTGCCCTGTCGCTTAGTCCTTTCTCACCATTGGGGTGCGGTGAAATTCATGACATTTGTTTGATATTCGTTGCGCAGTGCTCCGCGGACAACGCCTCGGAGGTCCTCGGCAATCAATCGCCAGGCACTCGCTCAGATGCGCCGACGAGAAAGACTGGCATGTCGCGGCGCAACTCGGCCATGGTATTCGGCGGCAGTGGCTCGCGGGCTGGGCCGCGCAGCTCCTCAAGATGTTTGCTCGCGTGGGCGCACTCGACCGCTGGGGGACGGCGTGATAATTCTTCTCGAGCGCAAACAAGTAACGCGCCGGCGAAGGGGGTACGGCCTGGCCGGCTGGCCTGATGGGTGTCATCCTCCAGGGGGTTGTCATGGCCCGTAAGAATGCGTTCTACGCCCAATCGGGCGGGGTCAGCGCAGTGATCAACGCCTCGGCCTGCGGCGTGTTGCAAACGGCGCGCCAACATTCAGAGCAAATTGGCAAGGTCTATGCCGGGCGCAACGGCATCATCGGCGCGCTCACCGAAGATCTAATCGATACCAGCGTTGAGTCTGAAGCCGCGATTGCCGCGCTCAAACACACCCCGGGTGCCGCTTTCGGGTCGTGTCGCTACAAGCTCAAGTCGATTCACGAACACCGTGCGCAGTACGAACGCTTGATCGAAGTCTTTCGTGCGCATGACATCGGCTTTTTTTTCTACAACGGTGGCGGCGACTCACAGGACACGGCCTATAAAGTCAGCCAGATGGGCGCCGGGTTGGCCTATCCGCTCGTGTGCGTCGGCATTCCCAAGACAGTCGACAATGACCTACCAATCACTGACTGCTCACCGGGCTTTGGCTCAATGGCGAAATATGTCGCCACCTCGGTCCGGGAGGCGGCGTTCGACCTGGCGGCGATGAGCCCTACCTCGACCAAGGTGTTCGTCCTGGAAGTGATGGGCCGACATGCCGGCTGGACGACCGCGGCTTGCGCGCTTGCCGCTGAACAGGAAGGCGATGCTCCCCACATCTTGCTGCTGCCCGAGGTCGCGTTCAATGAGCGGCTGTTCCTGGCCAAGGTCGAGGAGGTCCTGAAGCGGTATGGCCACTGCGTTATCGCGGTGTCGGAGGGGGTCAAGGGAGCAGACGGCGCGTTCCTCTCGGCATCGGGCTTAAGGGACGCTTTCGGCCATTCACAGCTCGGCGGGGTCGCGGCCGTCCTCGCCGGCCTGATCAGCGCCACGCTCGGCTGCAAGTGCCATTGGGCGGTCCCGGACTATCTTCAACGGTCGGCACGCCACATTGCCTCCGCGACCGATGTCCAGCAGGCCTACGCCGTCGGTCGTGCGGCGGTGGAGTTTGCAATCGCGGGAAAGAGCGCGGTGATGCCGGCGATCCGCCGGCTAAGCGATTCGCCCTATCGCTGGGACATCATCGAGGCGCCGCTCTCTGACGTCGCCAACCAGGAGAAGATGCTGCCCCCTGACTTCATCAGCGCCGACGGCTTCGGCATCACCGGGTCGGCCCGCCGTTATTTGGCACCACTCATCGTCGGCGAAGCCTATCCGCCATTTAACGAGAACGGGCTGCCTGACTACGTGAAGCTGCAGAACGCGGCAGCGCCGAAGAAGCTCACCAGGGAGTTCGCTCTCTGACGTGCCAATGTCTGGTATCCAATGCCACGATCACACGGCATTGCCTGCCGGGAGTACTGACACCATTGTGTCACGCGTGATTGCTCGCTGATTTCCTGCGGCGGGCGACGGGCGGGAACAGCAAGCCATAGCGCCCCCGCGGACGCCGCCGCCATCGCCTATGGCGCGGCCTTGACGTCATCGAATTCCGGCCATTTGGCGGCCTCCAACTGGGTTCGAATGCTCATGCGCGTCGCAGCCCTGTCGTCCCGGAAATTCGTGTAGATCGTCCAGACCGCCTCCGACAAAGGTTTGATCAACGGCTCGATCGCCTCCTTGACTGCATCGCCGACCCAGTTCTTCGGCTCGGCAGCGGAGAGCGGCAGATCGTTGACGGTCTTGCAGAACGCCGCGAGACCCAAAGCGCCGCGTTCCAGTTCGGCTTCCAGCCTAGGCAGACTTTCTGGATTGCCGCCCTCAGCGAGGGCTGTCATCAATCCGGCAATGACGGCGTCGAGATCCGCCTTCGCGGCGCCATATGTCAGCCGCCCGCGAGAGACCTGCTCGCTATTGCCGCGTCCCTTGAGCGAGGCAACGCAGACTTCGGCGTTCGATCGCTCCTTGGTCAATCGCGCCACCGCTTCCGGCCAACCGATCCCGGCCGCATGGCCGATCTCCGTGCAGACGACCAGGATGACCAGCGCGCCTGCGTGCCGTACCCCCGCTTTCATAGCGCACCTCGGGTTCCCTACGCGACAACCTCGGTAAGACGGGAGCGACCCACCTCACATGCCCGACAATGACCCAATACCTTGTCGGTGCCGTCAAGTTCACGTGCCTACCGGTCCGACTTATGAGGTTGTAGCCCGGGTTGGGGCGCCGCGGGAAGGTTATCTCAGCCCATCTCCGTCGTCGGAGTCGGACACACGTCGCGTGACGCGTCCGGGTTCAGAGTTCGAGAGGTCCATACTCTCGTGACGCTCGGTCCCTTGAGATGTCGGAACCACAAGAATGGATGGCAATGCTCCTTCAACGCGCGGCAACGCGGCGATTGCGGCGAGCCAGCACATTGAAGACTTCGACGGCGCCAGCGAAGGCCATCGCAAAGTAAATGTAGTCGCGCGGAATGTGGAAGTCGAAACCTTCGGCGACCAGCGCCACGCCGATCAGCAACAGGAATGCCAACGCCAGCATTTTGGTTGTCGGATGCTCAGTGATGAAGGCTGCGACTTGCCCTGAGGCGACGTACATCACGATCATCGCAAAAATCACCGCCGCAATCATAATCGCAACCTCGCTCACCATGCCGATGGCCGTGATGATAGAGTCGAGCGAAAACACCAGATCTATCACAATGAGCTGCGCAACCACCATGGGAAACGACTGCGCCGCAACGCGGCCTGCCGAGCGAGCCTCTTCACCCGGCTCGACCTCGTGGTGGATCTCATGCGTCGTCTTGGCGATCAGGAATAGTCCGCCGCCGATCAGGATGATATCGCGCCAGGAGATGCCCACGCCGAAGATCGAAAATAACGAGTAGGTCAGGTTCATCAGCCAGGTGAGGCTGAACAGCATGACGATCCGGAAAACGAAGGCAAGGGAGAGGCCGATCCGGCGTGCTCTCAGCGCCTGTTCCCGCGTGCAGCGCGAAACGAGGATAGAGATGAAGATCACGTTGTCGATGCCAAGGACAATTTCGAGCGCCGCCAACGTGCAAAGGGCGACCCAGGCGTCGGGATCGGTCAGAAGCGCAACCATGAGGTCCTATGCAGAGGAGCTCTCCGCAACTGGCATCGAGCATAAGTTGCCGACACATGGAGCGCAATAAAATTACACGCAGGCTGGTTTCCCGGAAATCCGCTCCGGTTGTAGGCGAAACGGATCACGCCGTGGTTGTCGGCGCTTCGGGCGCGGACATACGATCACGGGTCCGACCCTTTGGGGTCCACGTCGAGGGCGCAAAGCATCAGATCGCAGCCTCGGCGAGGCGCGATGACGTGTTGATGGTTCCTGAACCGAGACTTGGAAGCGGCCTGGCAGGCAGGGCCACCCGGAGGCAGGACGATGCCGCTGAGCCGGAGAGTCGGTTGGTCGAGCTGAGATCGGTCGCTCCCGTATATCCGCGGCTCTCACGCGCCTGATGAAGGCCTCCCCGGGGGTGCGCTGGGCGTCCAACGCAGACGTGTCAAAATGGTACGACCAAATGTTGGCGTCCGGCTACTCGGAGGCGAGCCAGCCAGTCGGTAACGCCGGTTCACTTGCGCCGGCAAGGCGACAGTGGGTAGTGAGGGGAACCGCCGGCTATCGCCGCGCGTTCTCCGGCCTGTCACATGTCGTATAAGTACGAGGAGAATGAAAAAGATACCCCACCGCGTTATACTGGCAGGCGCCAGACACCCTCAGACCGCTGCGTATCAATTGACACGCAGAGGTAATATCCGTAGTCTTAATGATTGAGCAGTATGAGGAGGACCGTCATGGGCATTCTGATGTCGAAGGTCATTGCCAGCCTGCTTCAAATGCATGGACCCGACGCGACAATCCAAAGCGATCATCAGGGCATCGATGCACTGCTCAGCGACATGCGAGGACAGATTTCGCGGAGCGGGGATGACCTGCGCCCGGACAACACGATGGGCGCGACCCAAGTGTATTTCAGAAGGGGCGGCTTCGTCAGAGGCGGATACGGAGGAGGGGGATTTCGCAGAGGAGCCGCCGTCGGAGGCGGAGGCGGATTTCGCAGAGCAGCAGGATTTCGTAGGGTTTAGGATCGTTACTGCCTGTGGTGCCGCCTTGCGCGGGAGTGCCGCGTGTCGATTGATGGCCCGGAGAGTTCCAGCTTCCCAGTTCAGCCGATCTCGCAGCTACTCATAAAGGTAGCCGCGCGTTGTAACATCGACTGTTCCTATTGCTATTGGTTTCGCGACGCCGCGGTTTATACCAAACCCAAGCTGATGAGCGCCGACGTGCTGCGTCAACTGCTGCGGCGTATCGAGCAGCACCTCGTCAAATACTCCTTGGCCGAACTTCCCCTGACTCTGCATGGCGGCGAACCATTATTGTGGGGAACCGAGAACTTTCATCGGATGGCCGAAGCCTGCGAGGGCATCTCGGCACGGACCGGCTGCCAAATACCTATTTCGTTGACCACCAACGGCGTTCTGATCGACGAGGCCTGGCTGGATTGCTTCAAGGCCCACGACATGCTGGTTGCCGTCAGCCTGGATGGACCGGCCCATATTCACGATGTTCATCGCCGCACCTTCCACGGCACGGGCACCCACGAGGCTGTCGAGCGCGCCGCGCGCATGCTGTTGGCGCACGACATCCCGATGACCGCATTGGCGGTGTGCAATCCGGCGTACCGGGCAAAGGAGTATTTCGACTTCTTCGCTTCCTGCGGAATTCGCAGCTACGACATCATGATCCCGGATGCGACGGTGGACGAGGATCCACCGCGTATCGCCGCGTTCTACAAGGAGCTATTCGACCTGTGGTTGGAGGCAAACCGCCACGAGCCGACTGTCGCCATCCGCATCGTCACCGATATGGTTTCGGCACTTCTCGGCGGTGACTCGCCGACCGAGGGCGTCGGTTACAACCCCGTCGAGCTCTGCACTGTGATGACCGACGGCTCCGTCGAAGCCCACGATGTTCTGCGGATCGCGGGCGACGGCCTCACGCAGACATCCTTCAATATCTTCGAGCATGCGATCGACGACGTGCGCAATGAGCCGCGCTGGAAAGCGGCGCGCGAGGCTTCGATCAACCTTTGCGAGAAGTGTCGTCGGTGCGCGTTCAGGGATGCCTGCGGCGGCGGATATCTTCCGCATCGCTTTTCCAAGAACAATGGCTACGACAATCCCTCGGTGTATTGCGACGACCTTTACGCGACGTTTGAACATATAAGATCGGCGCTCGAGAGCCATGTTTACATCGTCAGGCCCGGCGGGGAGCGTCTCAAGGTGAGCGACGAGTTGGCGCGTGCGCCTGGTTGAAATGTAGCAAGGTACATCAATCTCT
>Ga0187765_10000904_pt1 | contig 11218 bp, 8 predicted proteins | sample 0216_QUI02_MP05__3_FD_133018 | JGI IMG/M metagenome (GOLD analysis project Ga0187765, IMG submission 133018) | Tropical peat soil microbial communities from peatlands in Department of Meta, Colombia - 0216_QUI02_MP05_10_MG | ecosystem: Environmental > Terrestrial > Soil > Wetlands > Peat ...
ACGGTGATCCCGGTCGCCCGCTCGAACCCGGAGATCATCGACTCGGCGGTCTGCACGTGCTGGCCGTTGTACAGCGTGATCGACAGGTCCGATCCCGCGGCGGGCGACCCGCCGCACGCCGCCAGGGCGCCCGCGGCCATGACCCCGGCGACCGCCGCCGCCCACCGGGACATCACGCCGGGGCGGCCGTTCCCAGGCACGCACGAGCACCGACGACGCATCCACGCCTCCAGGAGAAACCGGCCGGCCAGGGATCCTGGCCAGGGTGCTGCAGGGTCAGGGCCGCTACGCACTTCCCGGCCGATGGGGAATTTATCCGGCACGAAGCATTAGTTAGGTAAGACTAACCTTAGTGTAGGGGCCGTGTCTGGCGTACAAGACACCTGGGCCGGCCCGCACGCTGCTTCGGTGCCGGCCCCGTTATGAACGCTGATGGTTCTATGACGCTTGGTTCTATGAACGCTGATGGTCCGCGTTCGCTCAGCCGCTAGCCGGCGAAGTCCGCCGCCAGCCGGCTCAGGTTCGGGATGCCAAGCCCGTTCCCCTGGTTGAACACCTGACCGGGGTTGCCGGTGTAGTAGAGGTTGTCGTTGCTGGTGCCGCTGGCCTGCAGCGGGGTGAACGGCGAGCTGCTGCCGGTGGCGAAGGCGTAGATGGACGGGTTCCAGAATCCGACCCGGTGCCCCAGGAAGGAGTCGATGACCGCCGTCGAGCCGTTCAGCTGCGGCGCCACGAAGCTGGTGCCGCCCCAGCCCCCTTCCAGGGCCGGCTCACCGACGCCGACGGCCGACGGCTCATACAGCAGGTAGCCGCTGTAGGGATCCGCGCTGGTGGACAGGTCGGGGACGGCGCGCCCGGAGCCCTGGCCCTGGCTCACGGCCGGGGTGGGGTTGATGGTCCACGCGGTCGGCTCGGTCAGCCCGGGGGCGACGGTCTGGAAGCCGGTCGGAGTCAGGTACTGGACGGCGTGGAAGTTCTGCGTGCCTGATACGCCCTGCTGGTAGGCGGGCGTCGGCTCGAGCGCGCTGAAGCCGCCCCCGCCGCCGCCGATGTTCGCCTCCGCGGTGTCCAGCAGCGATGTGCCGCTGATCTGGGCGATCGGCTGCCACAGGTAGTCCCAGCCCCAGGTGCGCTGGTTCGGGACGGTCACGGTCACGGTGCCGTCGGGGCCGGTCAGCTGCCCGGTCCACGGCAGGGTGGTGCCGCCCGAGGCGGTCATGAAGGGGCTGTCGGCCGGGGTGTCGACCGACAGGTTGGTGGTGCCCAGGTCGCCGCTGGCGTCGTAGGCTCCGGAGTCACCCGCGGCGTCGAAGCCGGACTGCCCCTGCGCGGCCAGTTCCAGGAAGGCCTCGTCGAACGCGGCCACATAGGCCGGGGTCTCCGTGCCGGAAGCCACCGCCGCCTGGAGGAAGGTCTCGGACTCGCCCCAGCTGGTCGACACGGTGTCGGCGATGTTGTCGCTGGCCGCGGTGAAGAACGCGTCGGCGAAACCGGGGTCGGAGTTCGGCGCCTGGTAGACGATCACGTTGGCCCCGGGCGCCAGGGCCCCCGACTGCTCCACGTCCAGGTCGGTCTCCCCGGTGCCGGAGGCGTCGCTGGGCGCGCCCGGCCCGCCGTCCACGTTGACCACGGTGACCGTCCGCTTGCTGCTCGGCACGTCCGCGATGTGCTTCCAGAAGTACTGCGGCGCGCCCGGGTCGAGCGCGGCCAGGGTGACGATGGCGATGGTCTCCCCGGCCCCGGTGGCGCCCGCCTTGTACAGGGGGTTCAGCCCGTAGTCGGCGGCGAAGTCGGACGGGAGGTTGCAGGCGCCGGCCAGGCCGGTGAGGGCGATGCAGCTGTTCGCGTTGCCCGCCTTCGGCTGGACGACGCTCTTGTTCACGTGCACCGCCTGGCTGCTGAACGGGCTGTAGTTGGTCAGGCCGAGGATGGCCAGCACGTACCGCGCGATGCCGCCGGGCAGCATCGGCGACTGGGACGTGCCGTGAACGGTCTGGGCCGGGATCGGGGACGACCCGTGGCCTGACATCTGGGGCACGTGGAACTGCTTCTGCTGGACCGACAGGGCCTGATCGAACTGGCCGGCGGTGCCGGTGGCCACCACGTCCACGTTGTCCGCGTACGCCTGGGTGCTGATGCCGAACTGCGCCAGGTAGCTCTCGAGCTGGGCGACGTTGGCCGGGCTCTGGCCGTACGTGCCGGCGAACTGGCTGACCGTCAGGAAGTTCGTGATGCCCTGCATGACGGCGGCCTTCAACTGCGGCAGGTTCTGCTCCCGGAGGATGAACGACACCGTTTCCGGGGTGCTCGGCGGGGTGTCCCCGAAGGCCGTCGCCCCGGGCAGCGCGGCGACGTTGGTCCCCTGCTGCACCGGCACCTGAGCGCTGGGGCCCGGGCTCGGGCTGGCGGCCCCGGCCGACGCCGAGGCGGCGGGGGCCATGGCCGTCATCGTGGCCAGCGCCACCCCGGTCAACAGGCTGACGTAAAAGGAGCGGGTGATTCGCACGGGCACCTCTTTCTGTTCCTGCCGCTTCGTTGCGGGCAGCTCCCCGCTGCCCTGGTCCGCCTGCGCCCCCGGAGATGGGCGCGGGCAGTGTATCGGACGAGGCTGAAGGTTTCCCAGAGGCGCAGGAGGCTTTTGCGAAGGGGTGGGCGCAGTGCGCTAACCGAGCAGGTAGCGGCGGTTCAGCGGGCCACTGGGACCGGCTCGGGCGGCCGGACGTGTCCCGGCCAGCGGCGGGATGGGCGGAAACGGCGACGGTCACGCGGCCCGGCGCCGGACATCGCGGGCGACCGGTCCAGCCAATGAACCCGGCCCCAGCCAATGAACCCGGCCCCGGCCAATGAACCCGGCCCCGGCCAATGAACCCGGCCCCGGCCAAATGAACAAGGTGCGGGAGGCGCTGGGTAAGTATTCGGCACGAGGATCCACATGCCTTAACGATTCCTCAGCTTCAGCCCGCGTGACCCATGCCGCTGGCCACGCAGCGGGTGACGCGAGAAGGGGGCGGCATGTCAAAGCCGGCTGGGCCGCAGCCTGGATCGGGCGCCGATCAGCGGAGCGGTGGGCTGGACTTCTTCATCAGCTACACCGGCGCCGACCGCGCGTGGGCGGAGTGGATCGCATGGCAGCTGGAAGAGGAGGGCTACCGCACGGCCGTGCAGGCGTGGGATTCACTCCCTGGTAATGACTTTGTGTCGTGGATGGACCGTGCCATCGTGTCGGCCAGGCAGGTGCTGGTGGTGCTATCACCGGCCTACGCGCGGGCCACCTCTTTTGCCAGGGCGGAATGGACGGCGGCCAGGAGGCGGGACCCGACCGGCGAGCGTGGAGTGCTGCTCCCGGCACGCGTGGCGGATTTCACTCCTGACGGGCTGCTCGGGACTCTGGTCTGGGTGGACCTGGTCGGGAAGGACGAGAACGCAGCGCGGGCCGAACTACTGGAAGGCGCCCGGCGGCATCGGCGCAAGCCCACCGCCAGGCCCGTCTTCCCGAGCTCCGCAGGACCGATATCTACCCCAGCGGGACAGGCAGAGCAACCCTCGTTGGCAGCACCGCAACCACACTTTCCCGGCCCCGGCCCCGGCCCCGACTCCGATCCCGGCCCCGATACCGATCCTGACCCCAGCCCGGTGGATTGCCTGCGCGAGCCGATGAGGCTACTCGTCCAGACCTTGGCGAGGTTCGGCACGAACGTGCCGATGACGACTGGCTGGCGTATCTCCCTGCGGATGACGTTCGTCAAGAATGTAAAGGAATGCCTAGGCAGGCTAAAATGCGTCAACCCAAGCACAAACTGGCCAGATATCGGCTGGGCCGCTAATTTCAGCTCGATACACGGCAAGGCGGTAGAAAAGCTCGGCAGATTGGAGGCGAACCTGGATCATGACCCGTCCCAGGAGCTTGTCGATCTGGTGCGCGTGCTGGAGCAGCTGAAAGAAAAGGTAGCCGAAAGGTATCCGCAGGCGCTGGACGGCTGACCGTGCCCGGGCGGGTACGGATCAAGAAAGCTCCTCCTCGTCTGGGGCGAGCTCCCTATAGAACGAAGAGACCGCCTCCTGAAAATCGGCAACCTTGGTGAGCCATTCTCGCCTCAGCCTAACCATCCGCTTTGTAGCCGCGCCGAGTGTACCGGGTGCTGGTCTGGACTCGTTCTTTATAGCCTTGAATCTTTCGAGCATTGGCTCAAATTCGCTGGCCGCATCGCGTGCCTGCTGGTATCCATCCTTCAAGGATCCCCAGACGCTGGACATCTGGGCCAGCACCCCGTGCTGGCCTCCCACGTCCGCTTCGAGCACGAGATATATTCGTTTAATGGTCTCTGTGACATAATTCAAGCTGTTATCGTCGATCGTGTCTGGGTCGAGATTATAGCTGGCAACAAGTTCCCGAAGGATTTTCTCATCGCCCGCCAGCATGCCCCGCAGCTCGCTTTGGCGTTCGTCTTGGTTACCTTCGGAATGCTCGCCAGGCACTAGGGAAGGCTGTGGGCTCAAGTGACGACAGCCTCCCTCGATACGAAGAGAGCAGCTGGGTGCGGCCGTGTGGGCGGCGTCAGCTGCTGCGAATGTATGGTCGCTGCGGGCGCCATATCTCTGGATGGCGCGCTGCGACAACCGACCGCAGCCGCCCGAGCGCGGCCAGGAACTCCTTGCCCCCAGTGGTGAACCTTTGTACCTGCCATGCCCGCTCATCAACCGGCATGCCACCGCTGAGAAGCATGTCGAGCAGGTTCACAATCATCTGCAACCGCTCTTCGAACCCGGCGCGCGCACTCATGAGATCGATTGCCCAGGCAATGTCCGGCCACTCGGCGGGATCAACCTTCCGGAGCTCTGTGAGGTGCTGATACACGGGGACGAGCCGCATGCGGAACGGTATCGAAGTGGCGTGCCATCGGGCGATGGACCACTGCACGCTGGGCTGGATGCGCTCGAACCCATCGCCGAGATCGTCGAGTGCGCCGGCAACTCTCCGGAGCGTCCCGAGCAGTTCCGCGGACGGGCCGCTGTTCCTGGCCGGAAGCGGCAATGCCACGACGTTGTCGTCATCAGAGGGCGCCATCTACCCCTCCCATCGGGGAGCTGCCGACCCGAGCCAGGACATGCGCCTGCGAGGTTTGCACGACAGCCAGCGTAGTCGAATGTGTATTCTAAGACTAGGGCCCGGGCTAGCGGCGCCCCGCGCTGGGGCCGGGCTAGCCGAGCAGGTAGCGGCGGCTCAGCGGCACCTCGGACACCGGTTCGGCGGCCAGGACCCGCCCGGCCAGCCGTACCGTCCCGTCGCTGAGATCCACCTCGACCGGGGTGACGGCCGTGTTGGCCAGCAGGGCACCACGCGAGACCTGCCGCGTGCCGCGCACCGCCACGAACCGGCGCTGGCTGCCCAGCCGCCGCCCGATGCCCGCGGCCTGCGCCGCCGCGGACACGAAGGTGGTGGACAGCGCCGGCGCGGCCGCCCCCTGCCCGGCCCAGTGCGGGCCGTAGCGGCGGGGCTCGGCCCCCTCGACCGTGGCGTTGCCCGCCCCGCTCGGCCCCCAGGCGAACCAGCCGCCCTTCAGCACCAGCTCGGGGCGGACGCCGAAGTGGGTCGGGCGCCACAGCACGATGTCGGCGAGCCGCCCCGGGCGCAGCGACCCGACCTCCGGCTCGATGCCGTGGACCCGCGCGGGCTCGGCCGTGTACTTGGCCAGGTACCGGAGCACCCGCAGGTTGTCGTCCGGGCCGGGCCCGGTGGCGGGCGCGCCGGCCCAGCCCTGCCCGGCCTCGGTCTGCCGCCATTGCTTCATCGCGTGCGCCAGCTGCCAGGTCCGGCGGATCGTCTCGCCGATCCGGCCCATGCCCTGCGAGTCGCTGTTCACGATGCTGATCGCGCCGAGGTCGTGCAGGGGCCCCTCGGCGGCCATCGTGGCCGGGTGGATCCGCTCCCGCGCGGCGTCGACGTCGCCGGGCACGGCCGCGGACCCGCCGTGCACGGCCAGGATCATCTCCAGGTGCTCGGCCGCGGCCGCCCGCCCGTAGGGGATCGTGGGGGTGGTCGAGGAGCACACCACGTTCGGCACGCCGGTGATGCCGATCAGGTCCGGGATGTGACCGCCGCCCGCCCCCTCCACGTGGTAGGCGTGGACGGCCCGCCCGCCGATGGCGTCGACGGTGCCGGCCAGCTCGCACGACTCGTTCAGCCCGTCGGTGTGCAGGCACACCGCCACGTCGTGGGCGTCGGCGAGCCGCAGCGTGGCGTCGACGATCTCCGGGTACGCGCCCCAGTCCTCGTGGATCTTCAGCCCGCACGCGCCGGCCTCCAGCACCCGCTCCACCTGGCCCGGGACCTCGGTCCGCGCGCTGGCCTGCAGGCCCAGGTTGACCGGCAGGAACTCGAACGCCCGCAGGGTCTTGTCCATGACGTACGGCGGTTCCTCGAACCCCGCGGTGATCAGCGTGGTGATCCCGGCCGACAAGGCCACCGGGACCAGCCGCGGGGTAATCAGGTGCACGTGGCTGTCGATCCCGCCCGCGGTGGCGATCAGCCCGTAGCCGTTCACCGGCCAGGTGCTGGGCCCGATCGTCAGCTCCACGCCCGCGGTGATGTCCGGGTTCCCGGCCCGGCCGATTCCCGCGATCCGCCCGTCCTTGATCCCGATGTTGGTCTTGATAACCCCGAGGAAGGGGTCGATCAGCACCACGCCGGCGATGAGCATGTCCAGCTCGCTGTCGAGGGGGGCCCGGTCGAACTGCGCCTGGCGGGACCGGAGGTTCTTCGCGTAGCCCCACACCGGCTCGTCGCCGTAGCCGACGTGGTCGTCCTCGACCCGGACCCACAGATCGGTGTCGGCCAGGCGGACGAGGTCACCGGTCGTGGGGCCGAAACGCCCGGTGTAGTCCTCGCGGGAGAGCCTCACCGCAGGGACCCCGCCGGGATCTGCTGGGTGATGCAGTGCGGGCCGCCGCCGCCCGCGTTCAGCGCGCTCCCGGGCACCGGGACGACCTCCCGGCCGCCGAACACCGCCGCGATCTGCGCCAGCGCGGCGTCGTCCTCCGGCGCGCCCGCGACCGGGACCACGACCGCGCCGTTGGGCAGGTAGAAGTTCATGTACGAGATCCCGCCCGGGGATCCGCAGTCGAGCTCGATCACCTCGAGGCGCCGTCCGCGCGCGTCGGTCGCCGCGGCCGCCCGCGTTACATTGTCCCGGCCGCGGTCATGGTCCGGGTCGGCCCGCCCGCCCGGGGCGTGGATCATCACCACGCCGGGCCGGACGTACTGCGCGATCCCGTCGATGTGGCCGTCGGTGTCCCGGTCGGCGGAGTGGCCCAGCCCCAGCCACACCACCACCTCGGCGCCGAGGAAGTCGCGCAGGCCCCGCTCGATGCCGGCCCGGGACAGGCCCGGGTTGCGGTTGGGGTTCAGCAGGCACTGCTCGGTGGTGAGCAGCGTGCCCTCGCCGTCCACGAAGAACGACCCGCCCTCCAGCACGAACGGGGCGGCATAACGGCGGATGCCGAGGTGCGCCGCGATCGCGGCCGGGACCTGTGCGTCGCGGTCATACGGCAGGTAACGCCCGCCCCAGGAATTGAACTGGAAGTGCACGAGCGCGAGCCGCCTCTGCGGGTCGCGGACGAAGACCGGCCCGTTGTCCCGCATCCAGGAGTCGTCGATGGGCACCGGCAGGATCTCGATGCCGGCCCCGCACTGGTCGTGGGCCTCGCCGGCCTGGGCCGGGTCGGCCACCATGATCACGGGCTCGAACGCGGCGATCGCCCGCGCCACCGTGGCGTACTCGCGCTTGGCCTCGGCCAGCAGCTCCCCCCACAGGTCCGCCCGGGTGTGGGTCGGCCATTCCATCAGGCACCCCTGGTGGGGAGCCCATTCGGCCGGCATGGCAAATCCGTCGTCACGAGGGGTGCTCATCGTCATCTCCGTAGCGCACGAGCTCAACCTGTTTCACCTCGCCGGGAGCCCAGCGCACCGAGGCGCCCGCCGGGATGTCGAGCCGCAGCCCCCGGGCCGACTCGCGGTCGAACTCCAGCCGCGGGTTGGCCCGCCAGAACGGGTAGTGAGACGAAACCCGGACCGGCCGCGCCGATCCGTTGCGCACCGTCAGCCGCTGGCGCTCCCGCCCCTCGTGCAGCACCACCGGCCCGCCCGCGGGCCGGATCGCGCCCGGCGGGTCCGGCTCCGGCTCCCACGGCTGGCGCAGCACCACCAGGCGGCTGCCCTCGTCCAGCAGCACCTCCAGCCGGATCTCGTCCACCAGGTCCGCGACGCCGGGCAGCAGCCGCGCCGACGCGGCGGCGCGCCGGCCCGCGGCCAGCACGTCGTGAAACGAGCCGCCGCCCCGCGCGGCCAGGTGCATCTCGTCGCACACCAGCGCGATCGCCTCCGGCGCGTTCAGCGGGAGCCCCCGGCCGGCGGTGCGGCGCGCCAGCTCCGCCGCCACGAACACCTGCAGCCGCTCCTCATCCGCCGGGCTCAGGTACATCGCTCACTCCGCAATCGGGGAAAATGGTCAGCCACCGCACCGGCATAAAGGACAGGATGGCGCACGGCCCGGCCTCCGGTCACCCGGCCGGTCGAACCGCCGCGGGCGCGCGCACGTGTGATCGTTGTGGGGACATGGGGTGCGGGGACATCACACCATCGCGTGGCGGGGTAGACCGTGCTGGTCATGCGGCTGGCCGCCTACCTGCTGTGGATACCCGGCTTGTTCGCCGTCATCGCGGCGGTGATCTTGCCGGTGGTCAGCTCCGGCCTGTCGCGCCGTAGCCGGGTGGCGGCGTCCTGGCCGCAGATCGGCTGTGGGCAGGTCCGTGCCGGGGGCGTAGGGGGCGTGGGCGGCGAGCCCGTCCACGTGCATGGCGCCAGCGCGCCGGGACCGCTGGGGCCGCTGCGCGGGCGCCTGTCGGGATCGGAGTGCGTCTGGTACCACGTGCGGGTCCTGCGGCAGTTCCTGGTCAAGCAGATCCGCTACGGCGCCGACGAGTGGGCCGAGGCCGATGTCCTGGTGGAGGAGCAGATCTGGGCCTGGGACTCCGGCCCGTTCGCGGTGCGGGACGAGACCGGCCGCGTCCTGGTCGCCCCGGCGCTGCTCGAGCACACCCTCAACGTGGCCGGCCATCCCGCGGAGAGGAACGTCGTGGACGAGGTCCGTGACGAGGGTGCCGGCCCGTGGCATTACCACAGCGGGCGGCTCGGTGCCCTGCTCGCCGGCGGCGTGCTGCCCCCGGGGCTGCTCGAGACCTTTGCCGGTCCCGGCAACCGGACCACCGGCTACCGCGTACAGGAGGACATCCTCCGGCCGGGGCTGCCGTTCTACGTCTTCGCCGTGCCCGGCGACCTGGCCGGTGAGCCGATCATGGCCGGGCGCTACCAGGACGTCTGGGCGATCTCCGCTGACCCGATGCCGGCCTCACTGGCCCGCGGCGGGAAGCGCACCCGGTCGTGGGCGGTCCGGTTCGGCCTGGCCGGGCTGGTGCTGTTCGCCGTGTCGGCGCTGCTGCTGATGCGGGCCGGGTCACCCGGCTGACTGGCAGAACGGCCGGGTGATGGTGACACGGGAACCGGGTTATGTGCCCGCGGGGGTCACCGGGTACGTGCTGCGCCGGCGTGAGCGCTCAGAGAAAGCGTCAGATCGAGGCCTAGATCGGATGATCTAAGCTCGCAGCGCGTAGACCGTCCCGCCGGCCAGGTAGGCAATCCCGTGCGCCACGGCGATCGGCGACTCCACCGGGCCGTCCGCGGTGAAGGTCCAGAGCGGGCGGCCGTCGCGGGCGCGCAGCGCCCGCACCACGTAGTCGTTGCCGCCCGCGTACACGGTCCCGCCGGCCACGGTGATGCCCGACATGACCGAGCCGTTGGCAGAGACGTGCCAGAGCGGCCGGCCGGTGCTGGCCCGCAGCGCCAGCACCCGGTCGTCGCTGGTGCCCGCGTAGACGGCGCCGGCGCCCACGGCAATCCCCGACTGCACCATGCCGCCGGCGGGGGAGCCCCAGAGCCGGGCCCCGTCGCTGGCCCGCAGCGCGAGCACCTGGTTGCCGTCGCTGCCCGCGTACACCACCCCGCCGGCCACCGCGATCCCCGTGGTCCCGGTCCCGGCGGGGTAGGCCCACAGGCTGGCGCCGTCGCTGGCGCGCAGCGCGTGCACCAGGTCGGCGCTGCCGGCGTAGACGGCGCCGCCGGCCACGGCGATCCCCGACGCGCCGTTGACGCGGGCGCCCCAGAGCCGGCCGCCGTCGCTGGCGCGCAGCGCGTACAGGGTCTCGTTCTCGCTGCCGGCGTAGACGGTCCCGCCGGCCACCGCGATCACCGACTGGACCGGATCCCCGGCGGGGAAGGCCCACAGCCGGGTGCCGTCGCTGGCGCGCAGCGCGTACACCTTGCCGTCGTTGCTGCCCGCGTAGACCCGGCCGTCCGCGGCCGCGATCCCCGACTGGACCGGGCCGCCGGCGGGGAAGGCCCACAGCCGGGTGCCGTCGCTGGCGCGCAGCGCGTACACCGTGCCGTCTTCGCTGCCGGCGAATACGGTGCCCGGGCCCAGCGCGATCCCCATGACCTGCCCCCCGGTGGGGAAGCTCCAGAGCGCGGCCCCGGCGTGCTGCCCGCCCTCGCTGGCGGACGCGCCCGGCCGGGACGCCAGGCTGGCTGGCCTCGTGCTCGGGCCCGGCCGGTGGCGGGCGGCCGGGTGCGCCGGCAGGCTTGCCTGGCTGAGTTCCCAGCCGGCCCCGGCCAGCCCGGCGCCGGCCAGCAGGGCCAGCCCGATCAGCACCCGTCGGCGGGTCGTTCCTCCGCCGCCGCCCGGACCGGCCGGCGGCCCGCTGGTGACCGGGCCGGCGGGCAGCGCCGGGATGGAGAGCGGCGCCGCATCGGCGGGCAGGGTCCAGTCGGTGGGCAGGGTCCGGCCGGCCGGCTGGGTCAGGCCGGCCGGCGCCATGTCCGGCCGCCCATCCATCGTCGACGCGGCTGGCCGCCCGTTGCCCCGCCCGGCGGCCGTGCCTGGGCCCGCCGTTGACGGCCCGGCCACTGTCCCCGGCTCGCTTGCCCGCTGCGCCGCCGTTTGCCACTCCGCCGTCTGCTGTCCCGTTGCTGGTTGCGCCGCCGTCCGGGCCAGCGCCGTGGCCGGTGGCGTGGCCATGGCCGCGCCGGCCGGCCCCTCCCGCATCTCGGTGGTGAGGCGGGCCTGGTGGGAGCGGATGAGCCCGGTCACCGGCACCGGCCAGAACGAGG
>Ga0187765_10000905_pt1 | contig 11216 bp, 12 predicted proteins | sample 0216_QUI02_MP05__3_FD_133018 | JGI IMG/M metagenome (GOLD analysis project Ga0187765, IMG submission 133018) | Tropical peat soil microbial communities from peatlands in Department of Meta, Colombia - 0216_QUI02_MP05_10_MG | ecosystem: Environmental > Terrestrial > Soil > Wetlands > Peat ...
CAGCCTGCTGCCGCGCGAGATCCAGCTCGCCGAGCACCTGATCGGCGAGTACTCGGCGGACTTCGCCTTCGCCGGGGCGCAGGCGCCGGAGCTGCCCTACTGGACCGACCTCGCGCGGCCGATGGCGCCGCTGCGCGTCGCGCGCGCGCCGCAGCCCGGCCCGGGCGTGCGTTTCCTCGGCGGCGGCGCGGCGCTCGCGTCGCTCCAAGGGCTCATCCAGAAAATCGAGGCGAGCGGCCAGGTGCCCGCCGGAGCGAATCTTGGCGACAGCTACGAGCCCGAGGCGGCGCTCGACGCCATGCAGCACCTCGCCATGCACTGGTCGCCCGTGCCGCCGGAGCGCCGTCATCCGCGGCACAGCGTGAAGTCTCGCCTCGCTATCGTGCAGGGCTTCGACAGCGTGCGGCAGGTGCTGCTGCCCGAGGATCCGACGTCCTTCCAGCGTCCGGTCGAGGAGGCATGGATCGTCGAGAACGTGAGCGCCGGCGGCTTCGGCGCCGTGATGCCGCAGGCGAAGGGCGACTGGCTCAAGGTGGGCGCGCTGGTCGGCATGCAGCCCGAGGGCGGCCCGAACTGGATTGCTGGCATGATCCGGCGGGTGAACCGGCTCTCCGGCCGGGAGGCGCGCGTCGGCATCCAGACGCTCTCCAAGGCGCCCCAGGCGCTCGATCTCGCGTTGCGCGGTGCGCGCGTTGCCGCGATCCTGCTGCCGGACGGCGAGCCGGGCTCGCTCGAAACCTCGATCGCGCTCAAGCCCGCGATTTTCGCCGCCGGCGCCAACGCCGAGGCGGAGCACGGCGGTCGCCAGCACCTCTACATTCCGCAGGGCGTGGCCGAGCGCGGCGAGGACTACGAAATCGTCCGATTTAGGGAAATGATCAGAGAAGCCTGATCGGAATCAGGGAATTGATCCGAAAATCCTGACGAGGAAGCGCGAGATTTCCGCGATCTCGTCGCCGCAGACCGAGTGCGGCATCGGGTAGCTGTGCCATTCGATGCCGTAGCCCGCAGCCGACAGCAGGTCCCTCGACTGCTCCGCGCGGCGCAACGGGATGATGTCGTCGAAGAGGCCGTGCGCCATGAAGATCGGCACGTCGCGGTTCGCTTCGCTGCGCTCCCTGGCGAGCGTCGCCGCGAGCGGCAGGTAGGTCGAGAGCGCAAGCACACCCGCAAGCCGCTCCGGGTAGCGCAGCGCGGTCTGCAGCGCGATCGCGCCGCCCTGCGAGAAGCCGGCGAGGACGATGCGGTTCGCCGGCAGGTTCTGTCCGCCGATCAACTCCTTCGCCGCGCCTTCGGAAGCGCGGATCCCCGCCTCGTCCTCCGGGCCGCCGCCGAGCTGGAAGATGTCGTACCAGGCGCGCATGCGCATGCCGGCGTTGAGGGTCACCGGGCGCACCGGCGCGTGCGGGAAGACGAAGCGCAGCGCCATCGCCTCCGGCAGGCGCAGCTCGGGCACAATCGGCTCGAAGTCGTGGCCGTCGGCGCCCAGGCCGTGCATCCAGATGACCGCCGCGCGCGGCGTCGCGCCGGTCTCGATCTCTACGGCCTCCAGCATCAGGTCTTCTTCCGCAAGGCCGATTTCGGGCGGAACGCCTTCACCACGCTCTCGTCAGTCTCGATGTAGGGGCCGCCGATGAGGTCGATGCAGTAAGGCACGGCGGCGAAGATGCCCGGCGTGTCCGGGAGGCCCTGCAGCGTCTCGCGGATCGATTTCGGCTGCCCGGGAAGGTTGACGATGAGGGAGCGCTTGCGCACCACCGCGACCTGGCGCGAGAGGATGGCGGTGGGCACGAACTTCAGGCTGATCGCGCGCATCTGCTCGCCGAAGCCGGGCAGCACCTTGTCGGCCACGGCGAGCGTCGCCTCCGGCGTGACGTCGCGCGGCGCCGGGCCGGTGCCGCCGGTGGTAAGGATGAGGTGGCAGCCCGCACGGTCGGCGAGCTCGCGCAGCGTCGCCTCGATCACCGGCTGCTCGTCGGCGATGAGCCGCGTCTCGCCGCGCCACGCCGGCGAAGCGATCGCCGAGGCGAGCCACTCCCGCAGCGCGGGGATGCCTTCGTCCTTGTAGACGCCCGCCGAGGCGCGGTCGCTGATCGATACCAGGCCGATGACCAGTTCTTCGCTCACTGGACCTCGTACACCTCGAGCGTGACCGCCGCGGCGTGGCGCGCGCCGCTCGCGACGCACACGAGCCGGTTGAGCCAGGCGTAGCGCGGGTCGCCGGTCTCGAACCGCGGCGTGGTGCGCATGTAGTAGGCCGACGGGTCCACCGCCTCTCCCTCCGAAAGCTTCTTCAATACTTCAGCTGGCCCGTGCCGGTAGCCGAAGTTCGCCACGTAGATCAGCGCGCCATCCGCGGTCTGCAGCGTGTAGCGCGCTTCGAGCTCCGCCACGCCGTCGCGCCGCACGATCTGCCAGTCGGCGCCGCCGGCGAGCACCCGGCCCGAGAGGCGCGCGCCGGAGAACTCGCCACCGGTGATGGGAATGATGCGCCGCCGGCCGTGCGGCGCGTCGCCGAGCTCCTGCGCCGGGCCGAGCGAGATCTGCGCGGTGAAGAGCGGCTTCAGCCCGAGCATTGCCGGATCATGCGGAACAGCTCGCGCGCGGCGCGCGGCGGCCGCCCCTCCTTCGATTCCTTCCTCGCGTTGCGGATCAGCGCCCGCAGCGCCTGCAGGTCGGCGCCCGGATGCTCGGCGGCGAACTGCGTGAGCGCCGCGTCGTCGCCGAGCAGGCGCTCGCGCCACGCCTCGGCGCGCCGGTGCTGGGCGGCAGCCTGCGCGGAATGACCCTCGATGGCGGCGAGGCCGGCGCGGATCGGCGCCGCATCGACATCGCGCATCAGGCGGCCGATGTACTGCAGCTGGCGCCGCTTCGCGCCGTGGCTGCGGATGCGCTTCGCCTCGACCACCGCCTGCAGCAGGTTCTCGTGCAGGCCGAGCGCGCGCAGCCGGCTCTCGGGCAGCTCGACCAGCGCGGCGCCGAGCGCCTGCAGCTCGTGCATCTCCTGCTTGCGCCGCGTCTTGCTGACGGCTTCTTCCTGCATCGCGCTATCATAGCGCGCCCATGCCGCAGTCCCGCGCCGCGCGCGCCTCGCCGCAGTCGCCCGCACCGTCGTCCCGTTCTCCGGGATTCACCTGCAGCGCCGAAGAGCTGCGCGGCATCGCGCACGCGGTGCTCGAGCGCGCGCGCCGCGCCGGCGCGAGCGGCTGCGACTGCGACGTTTCCGAGGGCTACGGGCTTTCCGTCACGGTGCGCAAGGGCGAGCCCGACACTGTGGAGCACAACCGCGACCGCAGCGTCGGCGTCTCGGTCTACCTCGGCGAGCGGCCGCAGGTGCGCCGCGGCCATGCGAGCACCTCGGATTTCTCGGGCGCAGCGCTCGCGCAGACTGTCGATGCCGCGCTCGCCATCGCGCGCCATACCGCGGAAGACCCGTGCGCCGGGCTTCCGGAGCCCGGGACGCTGGCGCGCGAGTTTCCCGACCTCGACCTCTACCATCCGTGGCCGATCTCCACCGAGGATGCGATCGAGCTCGCGCGCCGCTGCGAGGGGGCGGCGTTCGCCGTGTCGAAGAAGATCCGCAACTCCGAGGGCGCGAGCGTCTCGGCGCAGCAGTCGCAGTTCGTGTTCGCCAACAGCCTCGGGTTCGCCGGCGGCTACGCCGCCTCGCGCCACTGGCTCTCGTGCGCCGTGATTGCCGAGGACAGGGGCCTCATGCAGCGCGACGACTGGTACAGCGCTTCGCGCCTGCCCTCCGCGCTCGCCGACCCGGTGGCGCTCGGCCGCTACGCCGGGCAGCGCGCCGCGGCGCGCCTGGGCGCACGCAAGATCGCGACCTGCCAGGCGCCGGTGCTCTTCGAGGCGCCGCTCGCGCTCCAGCTCCTCGGCCACTTCGCCTCCGCGGTGAACGGCTCGAGCCTGTACCGCAAGGCGAGCTTCCTCCTCGACAGCCTGGGCAGGCAGGTGTTCTCGCCGCTGGTCGACATCGAGGAGCGGCCTTTCGAGCCGCGCGGCATGGCGAGCACGCCGTTCGACGACGAAGGGGTGGCGGTTCGGCGGCGGCACGTGGTGCGCGCCGGCGTCGTCGAGGGCTATTTCCTCGGCAGCTACTCGGCGCGCAAGCTCGGCATGCAGAGCACCGGCAACGCCGGCGGCCACCACAACCTCGTGGTGCGCTCGGAAGGGCCGGACTTCGCCGGCATGCTGCGCCTGCTCGACCGCGGCCTGCTCGTCACCGAGCTGCTGGGTCACGGCGTGAACATGGTGACCGGGGATTACTCGCGCGGCGCCGCGGGCTATTGGGTGGAGGGCGGCGCGATCCGCTTCCCGGTCGAGGAGATCACCATCGCCGGCAACCTGCGCGACATGTTCAAGGGCATCCGCGCCATCGGCAGCGATGTTCTCGCGCGCAACGGCCGCTCGAGCGGCTCGATCCTGGTCGACCACATGACGATTGCGGGGGACTGACGTGGAAACGCTGAAGATCGAAATCGTCTCGGACGTGATCTGCCCCTGGTGCTACATCGGCAAGCGCCGCCTGGAAAAGGCGCTGCCGATGCTCTCCGGCGTCGAGGCCGAGATCCGCTGGCTGCCGTTCCAGCTCAATCCCGATATGCCGGCGGGCGGGGTGCCGCGCGTGGAGTACCGCAGGGCCAAGTTCGGCTCGCTCGAGCGCGCGCAGAGCCTCGACGCCAGGGTGGCGAGCGAGGGACGCAGCGAGGGCATCGCGTTCGCCTTCGACCGCATCGAGCGCACGCCCAATACGGTGCGCGCGCACCAGCTGATCGAGCTCGCGCAAAGAGAGGACGCGAAGAATCCCGCGGGAAGGCAGCAGTATGCCGGGAACGCGGTTGTCGACGCGCTTTTCCGCGCCTACTTCGAGCAGGCGCGCGACGTCGGCGACGAGGCGGTGCTCGCGGAGATCGCCGCCGCCTGCGGGGTGCACGACTGGCCGCGCGCCGCGGATCCCGCCGCGGTCGCCGCGCTCGAGGAAGGCATGCGCGGGCTCGGCATCTCCGCGGTGCCGACCTTCATCTTCGACCGCAGGAGCGGCGTGTCCGGCGCCTACCCGCCGGAGGCGCTGGCGGCGGCGATGAGGGAAGCGATGGGACCGGCCTCAGGTGAAGTCAAGGCGCGTGTCTAGGACGATGCCGTAGATCACGATCGGCTGCCGCCGCCCCAACTCGAGCGGCGGCAGCGGCCGCGCGCCGCTCGTGCCGCCGATGCTACGGGTCACCGTGCTCGAGAGCACGATCTCGCCGGCGCGGGCGCGATGCACGAGGCGGTCGGCGATGCTGATCGCGTCGCCGAAGGCCACGGGGCGCTCCGCCCCCGGCGGGCCGGCGACGCCGAACACCGTCTCGCCGACGTGCAGGCCGAGCGCGACCGCGACCTGCAGGCCGTATTCCTGCTGCCATTTGTCGGCCACCGCGCCGAACTCGCGCTGCACCACCTGCGCCGCCTGAAAGGCCTGCTGGCAGAACTGCGACGGGCTGCTCGAATCGAACGTCAGGAGCAGCGTGTCGTTCTGAACCGATATGACGCGCCCGCCGCACATCTCGGTGGCACGCGCGGCGAGGGCGAAGAACTCGTTCGCGAGCCTGAGCACGCGCTCGGGCTCGAGCATGTCCGACATGCGCGTGAAGTTGCGCAGCTCCGCAACGAGAATCGCCGCCGGCTTTCTTTCCGCTTTTGTCATGTGTCCCTGGTCATGTTCGCCGGCGCCCCTGCAGGCCGCAAGGGAAAATTTCCTCGCCGCGCCTAACGCCGGTCTCCGGCGGCGGCGATGCCGTTCAGGTAATGTTCCCACACGTGGAGGTTGCGCTCGCAGGCCTGCACGGCCGCGTCCTCCATGCGCAGCTCGCGCGCGAATTTCTCCACCGCCTTCCAGCCCATGTCGGAGTGCTCGATGTCGGCCTCGGTGTGCAGCGCGAAGAACTCGAGCTCCTCGTCATTCAGGCCGAAGAGCCTCTTCCAGCGCAGGCGCTCGACGCCGAACCAGCCGCGCTTCCTGAATTCGCCCTTGCCGTAGCCCGGCACGTTGACACGCTCGGCGCAGGTGTTGGCGACGATGCCTTCGAGCCAGTGCCTGTTCGCCATCAGGCCTTCCCACGCCGCCCAGGCGAGCTGCGTCGAGGGAAGCGGCGCGGCATTTCGGATTTTCTCCCTTCGAATGCCGATGCGCACGCCCAGATCCTCGAGGATCTTCCAGTGCGGCCGGCCGCCGCCGTGCTCGTGGTCCGCGATGACTTCCTCGCTGCAGGCGCGCAGGATCCGGATGCGCGTGTCCCAGTCTGTGCAGTTGGTCGCCACCTTCAGCTTGAGGACCGAGTTGCGCTGCCGGGTGTTCAGGCGGTGCTGCAGCGCGAACATCTGCGCCCGGCCCCGGGTCATCGGCTCGTGAAACCAGCGGCAGCGCGCGACGAACGCGTCGAGCACGCGGTCCATGCGGCGCACGACGCTCAAGGGCGGAGCGCTCAGCCGAAGAACGCGACGAGCGCCACCGCGGCGACGACGAGCGCGCCGGCGGCGAAGAAACGCAGCGTGGTGGCGGACACGTCGGGCAGGTCCGGGTCGCGCGGCACCGGCTCGACGTGGTGCGCCTCTTCCTCGGCACCGTGGTCGCCGGCGCCGTGCCCTGCCGCGGGCGCGGCATGCGGCGCGCTGAAATGCTCGTTGAAGCTGCGGAAGAAATCGTCGGCCACCTTCCTCGCCGCAGCGTCCACGAGGCGCGAGCCGATCTGGGCGAGCTTGCCGCCGACGCTCGCTTTTACGTCGTACGACAGCTTCGTGCCGTGGCCCTGTGCTGAAAGCCGGACCTTTGCTCCGCCCTTGGCAAACCCCGCCGCGCCGCCCTGGCCCTCGAAGGCGATGGCATAGGAGTCCGGCGCCCTGATGTCGGAGAGCGTGAGCTTGCCCTTGAACTTGGCGCTCACCGGCCCGACCCGCGCCACCATGAGCACCTGGTACTGGTTCTCGCCCGCCGGATCGATCGCCTCGCATCCCGGCACGCACTGCTTCAGCACCTGCGGATCGTTGAGCGCATCCCAGGTCTCCTGCTGCGAGGCGGGGATCAGCTGCTCGCCCGTCATCTCCATGCGGCGGTCTCCTGTCTGGTCCTGTGCAGCGGCTTGCCGAGGGCGTGGGCGAGCTCCACGAGGCTCTTCAGATTATGCACCGGCAGGAAGAGGTCGACGTGCGGCAGCATCGCCCGCACGCCTGCCGGGCGCGCCTCGAACTTATCGTAGCGCAGCAGCGGGTTCAGCCACACCAGGTAACGGCACGATTTCGCAAGCCGCTCCATCTCCTCGCCGAGCCCCTCGCCGGCCTCGCGGTCGAGGCCGTCGGAGACGAGCAGCACGCAGGCGTTCTGCCCGAGCGTGCGGCGCGCCCACTTGAAGTTGAATTCGCGCAGGCTCGCACCGATCCGGGTTCCGCCTGACCAGTCCTTGATCGCCTCGGCGACGCGCGCCATGGCGACGTCGACGTCGCGGTGGCGCAGCTGGCGCGTGACGTTGGTGAGCCGGGTGCCGAACACGAACACCGAGACCCGGTCGCGGTCGTTGGTGATGGCGTGCAGGAAGTGCAGGAACATGCGCGAGTACGGGTTCATCGAGCCGGAGATGTCGCACAGCACGACCAACGGCGGGTGCAGCACGCGCGGCGCGGTGCGCACCAGCGGGATGACGGCGCCGCCTTCGCGCAGCGACTCGCGCAGGCTCGCGCGCAGGTCGATGCGCGGCCCGCCGCGGTGCGCGTGGAAGCGCCGGGTGCGGACCTCCGGCAGCGGCAGCCTGAGCCCGGCGATCATCTTCTTCGCCTCGGCGAGCTCCGCCGCGGACATGGTGTCGAAGTCCATGCGCTGCAGCACCTCGCGCGAGGAAAAGGTGAGCCGCGCCTCCATGTCGACGCGCTCCTCCGCTTCCTGCTCCTCCTTCTTCTGCGCAAAGAGAGCGTCGGTGAGCCGCTGGCTCTGCTGCTCCTCGGGCTTGGCGGCGCGACCGTAGGCCTGCGGCAGGAGAAGCTGCATCATCCTCTCGGCGAGCTTCGGGTCGCGCCAGAAGATACGGAACGCCTGGTCGAAGATCGGCCGCTGCTCCTGCTTGGAGAGCAGCACCGCCGACATCGTCCAGTACCAGTCCTCGCGCCGCGGCAGCGATTCGCCCTGGCCGGCGATCTCGAGCGCGCGCACGCAGTCGACGACGCGGTCGGGGCCGATGCGCAGTCCGGCTGCGCGCAGCAGCCGCGCGAAGTGCATCACGTTCTCGGCGAGCCTTCCCTGCGGCGCGATCAAGCGGCTGCGCCGCGGTCCACCGCGGCCATGGACGATTCGCGCGCGAGGCGCTCGATCGCGGGCGAGGCCACCACCGCGTGCTGGCGGAAATAGCGCTCGTGGTTCTTCTCGACCTCCGCGAGCGAGTAGACGTAGTTCACCATCAGCCCCGCGGAACGCGCCATGCCCTGCTCGGAGGCGTCGCCCATCCAGTTGAGGCGCTCGAGCGCGGCGCCGTTGGCGAGGTGGAAGCGCGCCACCGGGTCGGCCGGCTCCGCGCCGGCGCCGCCCTTGCCGTCGTCCTGCCGGGCGTGCAGCAGGTAGTAGGCGCATAGCTGCGTGAGGAGCAGCTCGAGCTCGCTCGGGACCTCGCCGAGGTGCCAGCCGGGATCCTCGAGGCGCGAGAGCAGCGCCAGGCGCTCGTTGCCGCCCGGCCCCATGGAGAGGCGCACGCGGCTCTCCGCGAGCCAGCGGCGGAATCCGGGGACCGGGGAGAGCGTGGCGAAGCGCCGCAGGTGCGGGAGCTCGCGCTGCAGGTCCTCCGCCACCTGCTTGATGAGCAGGTTGCCGAACGAGATGCCGCGCAGGCCCTCCTGGCAGTTGGTGATCGAGTAGAACATGGCGCAGTCGGCGCCCTGCGGGTCGGCGACCGGCGAGCTCACCTCGAGCAGCGGCTGGACATGCGCGCTCATGCCGCGGGTCAGCGCCACCTCGATGAAGATGATGGGCTCGTCGGGCAGCTGCGGGTGGAAGAAGGCGAAGCAGCGCCGGTCGGCTTCCAGCCGGCGGCGCAGATCGCGCCAGCCTTGGACGGCGTGCACCGCCTCGTACTGGATCAGCTTCTCCAGCACGATCGCGGGGGTGCGCCAGTCGATGCGCTCCATCCTGAGGAAGCCGCGGTTGAACCAGGAGCGCAGCAGGTGGCGCAGGTCGGCGTCGATGACGCGCCAATCGGGATGCGAGCGCAGTTCCTTCAGCAGCAGCCGGCGCATGTCGACCAGCGCGGCGGTGCCGCCGGGCGCCATGTTGAGGCGCCGGAAGATCTCCTGCCGCGGCGGCTCCACCGCCTCCTGCAGGCGGATGAAGCTCGCGGCCGACGGCTCGTTGCGGTAGGCGTCGGCCGCGGCGCCGACCGCCTCCGGCGACGGCGAATAGGCGCGCGCCAGAACGTCGAAAAATTCGCCGCGCAGGCGCTCGTCGAGCGCCTGGTAGGCGGCGAGCGTGTCGCGCGCGAGCCCGGTGCCCGCGAATTCGGCGGGTTCGGCGAGGAGCGCTTCGCACAGCGCGCCCAGGCCCTGGGTGCGGCGGTCGACTTTCTCGTGCCTTGCACCCAGCAGCCGCCGGAGGAAGGAGGACAGCGTCATTGCGGTAAGCCCGCCGGGGATCTGTTTCAGGCCGCTGCGGCCGCCTTGGCCTCGCTCACCAGCCGCGCCGCTTCGTCGCCCGCGATGCGCTCGAGGTCGTCGCGGTACTTGAGGAGCACGCCGAGGGTGTTGTTCACGGTTTCCGGGTCGAGCGCGACGCGGTCGAGCGCCACCAGGCAGTTCGCCCAGTCGATGGTCTCGGCGACCCCGGGCAGCTTGTAGAGGTCGGCGCCGCGCAGCCGCTGCACGAACTGCACCACTTCGCGCGACAGCGCCTCGCGCGCCTTCGGCGCCTTGCGGTGCAGGATCTCGAGCTCGCGCCCGGCGTCCGGATAGTCCACCCAGTGGTAGAAGCAGCGGCGCTTCACGGCGTCGTGGATCTCGCGCGTGCGGTTCGAGGTGATGACCACGATCGGCGGCTGCTCGGCGCGCAGCGTGCCGATTTCCGGGACGGTGATCTGCCAGTCGGAGAGGACCTCGAGCAGGTAGGCCTCGAAAGGCTCGTCGGTGCGGTCGAGCTCGTCGATCAGCAGCACCGGCGGCTCCCCGAGCGGCTGCAGCGCGCGCACCAGCGGCCGGCGCACCAGGAAGCGGTCGGAGAAGATGTCCTGCGCGAGGCCCTCGCGCGACGCCCCGCCCTCCGCCTCGGCCATGCGGATCTCGATCATCTGGCGCGAGTAGTTCCACTCGTAGGCTGCCTGGGCGATGTCCAGACCCTCGTAGCACTGCAGGCGGATCAACTCGCGCCCGAGGCCGTCGGCGATCACCTTGGCGATCTCGGTCTTGCCGACGCCGGCCTCGCCCTCGAGGAAGAGCGGCCGCTGCATCGTGAGCGCGAGGAACAGCGACGTCGCTAGGCTCCTCTCGGCGACGTAGTCGCGCGAGGCGAGGAGCCGCTGGGTCTCGTCGATGGACTTCGGCAGCGTGCCCGGCACTATTCGAGCGCCTTCTGCACCGCGCGCTTCGCCATCACCGTGACGAGGTGGGCGCGGTACTCGGGGGAGGCGTGCAGGTCGTTATTCAGCCCATCGGGCTTGACCTTGATGCTCGCCACCGACTCGGGCGCGAACTTCGCCGAGAGCGCTTTTTCCATCTCCGCATGGCGGAACACGCAAGGGCCGGCGCCGGTCACGGCGACGCGCACTTTGCCGCCGAAGTCGGCGACGAACACGCCGACGATGGCGAAGCGCGAGGCCGGGTTCTTGAACTTCATGTACGCGGCGCGCTTCGGAATCGGGAAGGTCACCGAGGTGATGATCTCGCCCGCGTCGAGCGCGGTCTCGTACATTCCTTTGAAGAAATGGTCCGCGACGAGCTTGCGCTTGTTGGTGTTCACGGTGGCACCCAGGCCGAGCACGCCCGCCGGATAATCAGCCGCGGGGTCGCTGTTGGCGATCGAACCGCCGATGGTGCCCATGTTGCGCACCATGCGGTCACCGATGGTGGAAGCGAGCGACGCGAGCGCCGGGATGAGCTGCTTCACCTCTTTGGAGGCGGCGACCTCTGCGTGGGTGGTCATGGCACCGATACTCAGTATGCCGCCGTCGGCTTTGATCCCGCGCAGATCGGCGATCGCCCCC
>Ga0187765_10000906_pt1 | contig 11215 bp, 10 predicted proteins | sample 0216_QUI02_MP05__3_FD_133018 | JGI IMG/M metagenome (GOLD analysis project Ga0187765, IMG submission 133018) | Tropical peat soil microbial communities from peatlands in Department of Meta, Colombia - 0216_QUI02_MP05_10_MG | ecosystem: Environmental > Terrestrial > Soil > Wetlands > Peat ...
AACCGACCCCGTCGACGGCACACAACTCCCGCCGCTCGCCGAATAGCCCCTCGGTCTTGACCAGAAAGACCTTCTTCAAATTGTCGACCTGAAGCAGGGCCTCGGTCATGCGACCGTCCTCTCCGCGAAGAAAGGCTGTCCTGCCGCGGCCAAATGGCAGGCGACAGCGTGTTCGGGGGCGATCGTGATCGCGACTGGCGTCCGGGTTGCGCATTCGGGCAAAGCATGGCGGCAGCGTTCGCGGAAGTGGCAGCCGGCAGGCAGATCAATCGCGATCGGCGGCTGCCCGGGAATCGGCGCGAAGCTGCGCGCCGTCGCATGCCCGCGGCTCCCCGCGGCGTCGAGTAGGCCGCGGGTGTAGGGGTGCTGCGGACGGTCGAAAAGCGCGGTGACCGGCGCGCGTTCGACGATCTTCCCGGCGTACATGACGATCACGTCGTCGGCGATAGCGGCGACGACCCCGAGGTCATGGGTGATGATAAGGAGGGCGTTGCGGCGTTCGTCCTGAAGCCTCTTCAGCAACCGGAGGATCTGCGCCTGCACGCTGACATCGAGAGCGGTCGTCGGCTCGTCAGCGATCAATATGTCCGGCTGGCAAGCGATGGCGGCTGCGATCAAAACGCGCTGGCGCATGCCGCCGCTGAACTGGTGCGGGTAGGCGCGGTAGCGACGCGCGGCATCAGGAATGCCGACTTCCGACAGGAGCGCGATGGCCCGCTTGCGCGCCGTCTTCCGATCGAGTCCCCGGTGCAGGCGCAGACCCTCGGCGACCTGATCGCCGACGCAGAAGGAAGGGTTCAGCGACGTCATAGCGTTCTGGAAAACGATGCTGATGCGGTCGCCCCGCAGCCTTTCCATGTCCTTTCCGGTCAGCGACAAGAGTTCGACGGCCCGGTAGCGGATCGAGCCTGCCACAATGTGCCCCGGCGGTTCGGTCAGGCGCAGGAGAGCCTTGGCGGTCACGCTCTTGCCCGAGCCGGACTCGCCCACCATGCAGAGCACCCTTCCGGGAAGGACCGTAAACGACACGCCGTCCACGGCTTTGAGCCTCCCGGTCTCCAGCTGAAACTCGACGCGAAGGTCCTGGACTGCGAGCAGGGGCTCGACATCGACGCCACCTGCTTCAGGACTACGATCCATTCTCATGGGCGCCGCGCTTCAGCCACGTGGGTCAAGGACATCTCGCAGGCCGTCGCCGATGATGTTGAAGGCGAGCGCCGTGACCACGATCATCAGTCCTGGAAGGATCGTCACGTGTGCTGCCTTGCGCAGCACCACCGCGCCGTCGCCGACCATCGCTCCCCAGTCGGCGGCCGGCGGTTGGACGCCAAGGCCGAGAAAGCTCAAGCCCGATCCGACAACGATCATGAGGCCCACAAGCGTCGTAGCATAGACCAGAACCGGCGGCACGGCATTGGGCAGCACATAGCGCGCCAGTATGGCAGCGGTGCCGGCACCACTCGCCCTGGCAGCCTCGACATAGGGGAGGCCGGCGACCTGCGCCGTGCTGGTTCGCGCCAGGCGGCTGATGTAAGGAACCAGTACGATCGTAATAGCGAGCATTTCGGTCGGGATGCCGGGGTTTAGGATTCCGGCAATGGCGATAGCAAGGAGCACCAGGGGAAAGGCGAAGAAGACATCGAGAACCCGCATGATGATCTGATCCAAAAGGCTGCCGAAATAACCGGCAAGCGTGCCGAGTAGTAGGCTCACGACCGTCGCCAGCACAGTCGGCGCGACACCGACGAGCAGCGAGATCCGCCCGCCCCACAACAGGCGGGAAAGGATGTCGCGCCCCTGATTATCAGTGCCGAGCGGGTAGGCGGACGTGCCGATGGGCGCATTATGCTGCAAGGGATCGGCGTCGAACGGATCATGGATGGGAAGGATCGGCGCGAGGACCGTCAGCAGGACGATCAGCAGAAGAACGATCAGAGCCGACAACATGAGCCTGTTGCGCCGTAAGGCCGAAAGCGGCCGCCGGTGCGTCACGGTGGTGCGCATCGGCAGCGGCGTGGAGGGATCCCCGCCCGGTGGGCCGATCCAGATCGATGGATCAGCCATGACTGCTCCTTGGATCAAGCATTTGATTGGTAAGATCCGCGGCGAGATTGATGAGGACGAACGACAGCGCGATGGCAAGCACCGCCGCCTGGATTACCGGCAGGTCGCGGGCGACAATGGACGTATAGAGAAGCTGGCCGAGGCCTGGCCAAGCGAAGACGACCTCGGAGAACAGCGTACCGCCGAGGAGATAGCCAAGCTGCAAGCCAACGATGGTGGTGATTGGCGGCAGCGCATTACGCAGCGCATGTTTCAGGAGAATGGTTTGTTCCGGCACGCCTCTGGCACGCGCCACCTGGATGTAGTCCTGGCGCAGGACTTCGAGCACGGCCGCCCGGACCATGCGAGTCACCACCGCGGCCGGCGCTGCTGCTGTGGTGACCGCGGGCAGTACCAGATGCCAGATTACGTCGGAGAAACCGCCGCCGTTGTTGAGGCTGGTCATGCCGCTGATCGGAAACCAGCGAAATTGCAGAGCAAACAGCAGCGATAGCACCAGACCGAGCCAAAATGGCGGAATATTGCCGATGACGAGGACGGTCGACACGCTGAGCCTGTCGAACAGGGATCCTCGATTGGCGGCCGCCGCCAGACCGACGGCAAAACCGACTACGACCGTGATGACGAGGCTGGCGCCGCCGAGGATCAGGGTATTGCCGATCCGCGGCAGAACGAGTTCGAGCACGCCGCGGCTCGTTGCGATCGATGTACCGAAGTCGCCGTGCAGCAGTGCGTTGAGCCATTTGATATATTGCACGACGATGGGCAGATCGAGCCCCAGAGCCTGGCGCAACGTTGCCTTGGCTTCCTCGCTGGCCAACGGGCCGAGCAGCAGCGTTGTTACATCGCCGGGCGCGAGCTGAACCATTAGGAAGACGAGAAACGAGACCCCGAAGAGCACGGGGATGAGCCCGACCAGTCGCTTGACGAGGTAATTGAGCATACTGGCTCCCAGCGCTCCGAAGGCGCGGCGCAGCGCCTGAGCGACCAGGAAGGAAAACCGCGTGATCGCCGGCGTGATGTATCGGCTGGAAAGCCGCTAGTGCTGCTCGATCCAGACGGTCGAAAAGTCGAACCAGTCCTGTGCCGGATTGACAAAGCCCTTAACGCTCTTGCTTAAGAAGACCGGCTGCGAATCGTTGACAACGGGAATGAAGGCCGCATCATCGGAGATCAGCTGCTGTGCCTCCCGGTAATACTGCTTGGTTTTCTCGGGGTCTTCCTCCGCCAGACCCTTGTCGAACAGAGCATCAACCTTGGGATTGCAATACCAGCCGACGTTCGTACCTTTGGGAGGAACCGCGTCGCAGCGCGACTGACGCGCCGCCCAAGAGGGGATGCTTTCGCCCCAGCCCATTTCATTGATGCCCACGGAGTCCTTGAGTCCCTGGGTCCACTCATGCATGTAGCTAATCCACTCGAACTTCTCGATCTTCACGTTGATGCCAACCTTCTTCAGGTCGCGCTGTAGCCATTGCTCCCACAACTCGCCCTGGCCATATTTCGGGATTTGATAGGTAAGGTCGAGCCCATTGGGATAACCTGCCTCGGCGAGGAGTTTCCTGGCCTTTTCTGGATTGTACTCGTACGCCTTGAAATCAGGATCGAATGCATAGGTCCCGCGCGACAGAAAACCGTAAGCCGGCGTGGCCGTACCGTGAAAAACCCGTTTGGCAAGTTCCTCTCGGTTGAGGGCATAGTTAAGCGCCTGGCGCACCCGCACGTCCTTGAGAATCGGATGCTTCATGTTGATCGATACATACCAGATGGACGGCACATTTTCATTGGTCAGTAGGACGTAGCCGGCGTTCTTCAGGTTATCGATCTCGTCCCAAGGAGGCGTGGTAATGAAATTCACTTCGTTCGCGAGTAGTGCATTCACGCGAGTCGTTGGGTCTTCCAGAACGCGAACAATGATCCGGTCGAGCTTTGGCTTTTGACCCCAATAGTCGTCGTTGCGCTCGAGCACGATCTTCACGCCCTGCTCTCGCTCGACGAATTTGAACTTACCCGTACCGGTAGGGTGCAGCGCGATTCCCTCGTTGCCGTATTTCTTGATCGCAGTTGGACTAATGATGAGGAAAACGCCGTAGGGCTGCAGACCGCTTTGGAACCACTCGTAGTTAGCGGCCGTAAGAGTGACGCGAATGGCGAGTGGATCGAGAACCTCAACCCTATCGATCCACTTGGCGAACCCCACCATGAAGCCCTTGGCCTTCGGATAGTATTGTGGCGCCTTCTCGTCTAGGAAGCGGTCAAAGTTGAACTTGACCGCATTGGCGTCGAACGGGGTCCCGTCGTGGAACTTCACACCTTCGCGCAGGTAGAATGTCCAGACCTTCCCCCCTTCTGTAACCTTCCAGTCCTTCGCCAGCGCGGGCTTCAGCGTGACGGCCTTTGCTCTCGGGTCGGTTAGATCCTCCTCCAGCAGGCTCTCATAGATTTGCTTCGTGATAGAGCGGCCAATCCAGCCGCCCATCGCATGTGGGTCGAGTGCGTCGGCCTCCGCCGGGGTTCCCCAAATCAGCGCCCCCTGTGCAATGGCCGCAGAAGGCATAGCCAGGCAAGCGCTTCCGAGAAGGCCAAGACCGACTGCGCCAGCTACCATCGATCGTGAGATTCCCATGCTAACGGCTCCCTTCTCGATAGAAGGCCTGCCCCGCGAACTTCTTGCGGCCATTTGAGCCGCAATGGGGCCGAGGCGGATCGACGGCGTTTCCAGAGAGAACACCAAAATATATATATTGTCTATCATTTTTATTGACTAATAGTGTCTCTGGTCGATAATGTCATGGGCTGAATGACCGACGCCCTCCAGTCGCTTGTCCGTGCAGGATCAAATCGCGGTTGAGCACACTGACCGGGTGCAGGCTATGACTGCGGCACCTCGACAATTTTTGCGAGCTTGGGTGGCTTCGTTTGATTAACTCAGTGCACGGTACCGCGCCCGGAGTGGTGCGAAGTTCCCTGCTGCCTGATCATACTTGACATGTAGTCCATTGGATGGCTCGATTTTTTTCGCACCAAGGTTTGGCGCCACTGTCGTCCGCCGCGCTGGGCTACGCAGGCGCATATCAGGGTTGACTGTTGGAGCAGAACGACATGCAGGATTTCACACCCATTTCCGGATTGGTCGGCGGCGTCTTGATCGGCTTCGCCTGTGCCCTGCTCATGCTGCTCAACGGACGCATCGCGGGCGTCAGCGGAGTCTTTGCGGGACTGTTGCCGCCCAACAGGTCCGACCGGGACTGGCGACTTTCTTTCCTGTGCGGGTTGATCGCGGCGCCCCTGTTGGGAACAATCGCCAGATTTTCGCTGCCACGCCCGACGTTGCCAGCCGATCTCTGGCTTGTCCTTGTTTCCGGGCTTCTCGTCGGCCTCGGCACGCGCATGAGCGGAGGCTGCACGTCCGGTCACGGGGTCTGCGGCACGGCTCGATTGTCGACCCGATCTCTCGCCGCCACCGCGGCCTTCATGGTGACCGCGATCGCCACCGTCGCGATTGTACGTCACGTCATCGGAGGCTGAATCATGTTGCGTGTCATTGCGAGCTTCGGTTGTGGGCTGCTTTTCGCGATTGGTCTTCTCATCTCCGGCATGACCGATCCGAGGAAGATCCTCGGCTTCCTCGATCTGTTCGGCGCGTGGGACCCGACGCTCGCATTCGTCATGGCTGGCGCGGTCGCAGTGACGGGCTTGGGCTTTGCGCTGGCGCGGCGCCGAAGCACTCCTATACTGGCCGAGAGAAGCGTTCTGCCGACCCAAGCCGGTATTACGGCGCGACTGCTCATCGGCAGCGGCTTGTTTGGCATTGGCTGGGGTCTGGTTGGCCTCTGCCCCGGTCCTGCGCTCGTCAACCTGGCCGGCCTGAACGTGCCCGTCATTCTGTTCGTCGCCGCAATGGCAGCCGGGATGTCGGGGTACAACTTATGGCAGTCGGGCTTTGCCAAGGCGAAACGACAAGCAGACGCCTCGGCGGCGCTGAGCGAGGGATGATGAGCTCCGCAGGATCAAAACGCTCGCGCGTGCTTTTGCCTGTAACGCCGGTCTCGCCGGCCCTACCGGCCTGCTGCGATGATCAGATCTCGCCCAGGCTTCGGGAGCGGTCGCCGGCTGGGCGGCACCGCGGCCTTGAACATGGCCAGCTCGCTGAATTCAGGTGGTCGTGAACTCCATCCGTTTTAGCAGACATTCCTCCGTTATAGCAGACAAAACGGTGCTCATTTTGTGCAGTGCGGCCGTCTTGTTGGAGGAAAGCGAACGGAAGGAATATTCCACTGTTGTCGCTGGTCGCGATGCATTTTATCTCTAAAATACGAAACACGGAGTTTCTTCTCACTCTTTTTGACTGGAGACCGACCATGAACCCAGCGATGCAGATGATCCCGATGCCCATGATGATGGGCGGGATGATGAATCCGATGATGCCGGCGCCGATGATGTCGATGCCGGGCATGGCGATGATGGGCTGTCAGATGAAATGCACCATGACGCCGACCGGAATGACCTGCGAGATGATGCCCCTCGATGGCGCGATGAAGGACATGTTCATGAAGTGCTGCGAAGCGATGTGCAGCATGATGCAGATGGGCATGCCGATGATGATGAATTGCGGCGGCATGACCATGATGTGCATGCCGATGAAGGCTGCAAGCTAAACAAGCAGCGGGTCGCAATCGTCCGAGGCATGGGGCCGGTCGGCCGGCCCCATGCCATTCGTGCCGGAGGCATGTCGATTTCGCAGGCTACGAGACGCGCTCTATGGGTCATCACCAGATACAGCACCGCTTCGCTGTGACGAGGTTTCGATAGCAATGTGGCGAGTCGGCCTCGAACAGGACCGCGTCGCCGTCGGCCGGCTTGTCGGTTCAGTTCAGACCGGAGGTGACTGCTCAGTGGAATCGCCGCGGCTGCGGCCGATGGATAACAAGAGCACACGCCGATGATGGCGCCCGCTTCAGGTTCCGCTCTGGGCCCGCGAACAGGGCGCCGCCGTCGCGAGTCCGCCTTCGGCGTTCCTTCCCGTTTTGAGCAGCACACGTGTGCCTTCCTCGCACGCTACCCGGCTCCCGACCAGCGACATCGAGCGGCACGCCCAGCTTCTCCACCCCGTTGATCAGCTGCATCAGGCTCGACTTGCAGGCTCCGGTTCGGCCGATCACCGCGGTATTCTTGCGGGATGGCAAAGTTGATGTCCCGCAGGGATTGTACGGCTTGTCGCGATAGGCCGGGTAGATCTTCGATATGCCCTCGAAGCGGACCATCGACGCGCGCGTGTCGGCGGGTAGAATCTGCGTTCGCCGGAGCGGCTGATTGACTGCGACGGATTGATGAACATCATCAAGAAATCCGCGTTTCTTCTAATGGCATCGAATCTGTCATACGCGCCCGCGCGGCGCTTTTAGCTACGACTCCAGACTCCCAGCAGAGTCATGTGCTTCGCTCTGCCGCACCCGCGGTATGATCTCCTCGGCAAAGCGCGCCATCTCCACCTCGAACGGCTGAAACTGCAGCATGAACAGCTCGATCCCGGCAGAACTGAAATCGATAATGTGGGACGCGACCTCGTCATAACTGCCAACCAATCCGGCCGCCGTTCCCCCGTTGCTGCCGACGCGCGACGTCTTCTGCATGGTCTGCGTCATCACGACCTTGGGGTCGGTGTTCTGCTTCTGGATCGCTCGGATCGGCGCATCCTTCGCCGCCAGATCCAGAAGCCTCGTATAGGCCGCCTCGGCCTGCGCTCTCGTTTCGCGCGCAATGACAAAAGCCGAGAGACCGAAGCGGAGCGGCGCGCCGACCCTCGGCCGCGCCGCGACATCGGCAATCAGCCCCGCGACATCATCCAGCGGCTGGCCGTTGATGAACCAGACGTCGCCATGATCGGCCACCAGCGCGCGGGCAGGCTCAGACTCGCCGCCGACATAGATCGTCGGGCGCGATCGGTAGAGATCAGCCGGCCTCAAGCCATAATCCCTGACATCAAAGTGCCGGCCCTTATGGGTGACGCGCTCACCCTGCAGCAGCCGTGCGACGATGGAGATCCATTCCCGGCCATAGGCGTAACGCTTGTCATGCTCGGCAAAGCCGATGCCTGCCTTCTCGAGCTCCGGCCGGTTCCAGGCATTCACCAGATTGATTGCGAACCGTCCCCGGCTGATGTTCTCGATGCCGAGCGCCATTTTCGCCAAGACCACGGGATGATAGAGATAAGGCTTGATTGCCGTGATGATCTCGATCCGGGTGGTCAGTGCCGCGACCGCTGCCGCCGCGCTCCAGGCCTCGAGTTGGTCGAGATGCTCCTGGTGCGGGTTGATCGTGTGCTGTGCGATCAGAGTGGAATCGTAACCCAACGCCTCCGCGGCAAGCACGAGATCCCGGTTGCGCTCCCATGACGCGTCATAGGGTTCCTCGGGATCCTGGAACGCTGCGCGCGAACCATGCACGAGAGCCCAGATACCGAAACGAATGGGACTCGTCATAGGCGCTCACTTTCGGCATCGCGTCATCCGCGCGCGCATCGAACAACCTTCATGCATCGGTTCGATCCAATGCTTGTAACAGACCTCCGAAAGAACTTCTTGTCGCTTTTCGGTGTACGGCGAAATCATCAAACTCCCGAGCGCCCAACAATTGAAAAACCGCTCTATTTCGATCCGCGCAAATTCATGGGACAGTTTACATGGCGCATGGCGGGCCTTTTCGAAGCAAAGCTGCCGGAACACTTGGGTCAATTGGACATGTAGGCGTGAGCAATCTCGAACAGGTCACGGTGGCGATCGATACGAATCGCCATCAGTCAGTCGGCGAGAGCCGCACTGGGTCGCAAAGGAGGAAAACATTCGGCGCGTCCGGCTTGCGCGCACTGTCCTGGCTGGTCCCCGTCCTGCTCGTCGTGATCTGCGAAGCTGTCGCGGAGAGTGGGTGGCTGTCGCCCCAGGTTCTGCCCGCACCCAGTAAGGTTTTGAGAACGGCGGTCAAGCGGCATCGCTTTCGAACATCGCACCCGCGGCAGCGGCTCTACACGGATGCGCGCGGTTCTCCTCGCCGAACTCGGCGTGTTTGCGTCACATCCCCCGAACTAATTTTTCGGAAGGATTCGCTCATGTCTGTTCTGCCATCTGACAAGCCATCGCGCCGAGACGTCATCGGTGCGGCCGCCGTCGGTATCGGCGCCCTCGCCGGCCTTACCCTGAGCGAGTCGGCATTGTCAGGCCCCGGCCGCACCACCAACAAGGTTCGGCTGACGTGGGGCTTTGCGGGCCTCAACGTGATTGCAAAGGAACGCGGGGAATTCGAGAAGCGTCTCGCCCAAGACGGTATTGCGGTCGAATGGCTCGGGCCCTTTCCAAATCACGCCCCGACCTTGCGGGCGATCACCGGCTGCAGCGCGCATTTCAGCTTCGGCGCCTCGACGACGCCAGCGCTCGCTGCCATCATCGCCGGATCACCTCTGGTCTTCACCCAGTTTTTTGTACAGGAGCCGCACACGACGGCGATCGTCGCCAAGGACGATTCCGGGATCAGCAAGGTCGGAGATCTCGTCGGCAAGTCGCCGGCGGTCAACCGCTCCGGACTCGCAAGGTTTCTGCTCGTGGCAGCGCTCGAGAAGTACAAGGTCGATCGATCGAAGGTCAAGTTCGTCTACTTGAACCCTCCGGACGCGGCCCCTGCCCTTGCCTCCGGTAAGGTCGATGCCTGGGCGATGTGGAGTCCCGGCGTCGACATCGCGCGGCTGGAATACGAGGCCCACGACATTTTCGTCGACGGTCGTGACCTGGATTTCCAGATCGACTTCACCTCCTATCTGACCACCCGTAAGTTCGCGACCGAGAATCCGGCGCTGGTCCGGGCGGTGAACAAGGCTTTCCGCGACGAAGGACAATGGGCGTCCGAGAATAGCCGCGAAGCCGAGCACATCGGACAAAATGCGAGCAATTACAGCGAGCAGATCCGTGACCTGTTCATCACGATGAAGCGCCGGTTTCGCTTCTATTCCGCCGACGACGAGCGATTCGTTTCCGAACCGCAGAAGGCGGCGGACTGGCTGGTCGCGCGCAAGATCCTACCCGAGGCCATCAAGGTCTCCGATCATCTCGCCGCGATCTGACGCTGTGCTTTCTCCATCAAATCAGGTCGTAATGAACAAGCCCGTGTCCGCCGACAAAATTACCGGTCGCAGCAGCTACAGCCGCATCGCTTCGATCTCGAGACCCTGCTGGCGAAGCTCGCCGACGGCAAGTCGGCGGCCCTGCTCTCCGCCAAGACCAAAATCATCGCCGATCAGTTCGCAATCTGTGGCGGCAGCCTGCTGTTCGACGTCGGCGGCGCCTCCGCGAGGAGCCCTCAAATTTGCGGTTGCCCGACGCCGAGCTCAGCCGATCAGTGTGAAGACCAAGAAACTGACCAATCTGCACCGACGCTGGCGCGATGCGCGCACCCTGTCCCTCGCGTCATCCAACAACCTACAAGGCGCGAACCATCAGACAGTACGAAGTCAACGGCGCGTAACTTTCCGGACCAGGATTCTTTGCGTACCCAGTGATTGGCAACGACCTTGACGGACGGCGAGAATGGAAGGTGAAGGATGAGCAAGCCCAACATTCACGCTGGCCGCAATGCCGACGCGGTGGGAGGCCAGTTCCGCTCGGTGATGCGCCGGCTTGCAGGCGGCGTCAGCATCATCACGGCCGGCAAGGATGACGACATCACTGGGATGACCGTCACCTCGCTGGCCTCGCTCAGCGCCGATCCCCCGCGGCTTCTCGTCAACATCCATCGGCAAACCTCGTCATTTCCCCTAATCCAGCGCGATCGCCGCTTCGCGGTCAACATCCTCGGCTCCGACCAGCGCGAAATTGCCGACCGCTTCAGTAACGGCAGCCTCAAGGGCAAGCAGCGCTTCGAGAACGTCGCCTGGTCGGCCGGCCAATCCGGCATGCCGCTGCTCGGACAGGCGCTGGCTACGGTCGAATGCGAGGTCGACGAGATCATCGAACGCTTCTCCCACGGCATCGTGATCGGGCGCCTGCTCTCGATCGCGCTGTCCGACCGGCTTTCGAGCCTCGTGTACTGGGACGGGCAATATGTCGAGATCAAGCGGAACGACGATCTCGATCTTTTTGTCGATGTGGGCGTGCCGCTGGTCCAC
>Ga0187765_10000909_pt1 | contig 11207 bp, 10 predicted proteins | sample 0216_QUI02_MP05__3_FD_133018 | JGI IMG/M metagenome (GOLD analysis project Ga0187765, IMG submission 133018) | Tropical peat soil microbial communities from peatlands in Department of Meta, Colombia - 0216_QUI02_MP05_10_MG | ecosystem: Environmental > Terrestrial > Soil > Wetlands > Peat ...
CGGCACGGCCTACGGCACGGCGCGCGGCGATACCCTGACCGCCTGCGGCGATACCAACAACGGGTTCGGTGCTCTGCTGAACTGGAACCTCCTCGGAGACGGCCCGCACACCATCCGGGCGTTTGCCGACGGCGCGGAGTTCGGCTCGGCGGAGTTCACCGTGACCACGCTCGGCACCCGCTTCCTGCGCGGCGCGAGCGGGACATTCCCCCTGGCAGGCTTTCCGCGCCAGGGCATCGCGGTCAGCCTCAGCTGGGATCAGAGCCAGCAGAACTTCGTCGTCTTTCGTCGCCAGCGACCCGCGACGGCCGGCGTCGGCGCGCCGGGGCCGATCCCGGGGATGCTCGAGATCCCGCAGCCGAGCTCCTTCCAGAGCGGCATCGGTCTGATCTCGGGCTGGGCCTGCAACGTGAGCGGCGTGACCGTCGAGCTCGACGGCAGGCAGACGCTCGCGACCGCCTACGGGACGTCCCGCCAGGACACGGCGGCGCAGTGCGGCACGACCAACAACGGCTTTGGGCTGCTGTTCAACTGGAACCTCCTCGGCGACGGCGTGCACCGGATCCGTGCGCTTGCCGACGGCGTCGAGATCGCACGAGCGAACTTCACCGTGACCACTCTCGGGACGCGATTCCTGCGCGGTGCGAGCGCCAGCTTCACGCTCCCGGGCTTTCCCGCCTCAGGCTCGTCCGTGATGGTGCAGTGGGACGAGAGCCGGCAGAACTTCTCGATCGTCGGCAAGGAGTGAGCCCGCCGCGAAGCGCAGGCGCAGGAAGCTCGTCGCTCCCGAGGCCTGCGCGACGAGACGAGCGACGTCGATCTGCAGCCGCGCCCTCGGCCATGGGCCTGCGACGGTGAAGGGTACGCGCAGGGCGCCGGACTCGTCGCGCAGGCCGCGCAGCTCCGGCACGAGCGGGATGAGGGCGGTCGCGATGGCGGGGGGAACGACGGCCGTGCCCCGCAGATCGAGCACGCCGACCCGGCTGAACGTGCCGCTCGCCTGGGCCTGAAGCCAGGCTGCGTCGAACTTGGCACCGTTGATGCGGAGGCCGTCGGGCTCGAGCCGGACGGCGCTCGCCAGCTGGTCGAAGGTCGTATCCTTCGCGAGCAACGCGCTGGCAAAGGGCAGCGAGGCGAGCAGGTCCTCGACGGTCCCGCTCCTCGCCGCGCCTTCGGTTCCGGGAAAGCCCCCGCGCGCGAGCTTCGCGACCAGCTCCCCGGCGAGGTTCTGCTGGCCGAGGCTGCCGTTCTCGAGGCGCAGGTCGCCGCTGCCGGTTGCCGCCGCGACCACCCGATCGAGGCCGCTCCCGGCGCTCTCGAGCGAGCCGCGGAAGCTGAGGGCGCCGCTCAGCGAGGCAGGCGACCCGGGAATCGCGGCGAGCGGAACGCGGCTCATCTCGAGCCTCGAGAGCACGTAGCGGGGCGTCGATCGCGTGAAGGGTCCGATCTCGCCTGCGAGGTCGATCGAGCCGTCGCGTCCCTCGAGCGACGCGCGAAGCGAGACGTGCGCCGCTTGCCCGGGATCGGGGCTCGAGTAGTCGGCGTTCACTCCCTGCATCACCAGCGTGGTGCTCGGCGTGGTTCCCCTGCCGAGGAGATCCGTCAGCTGGACCTTGCCGTCGCGGACCGAAGCGCTCGCGAGCGCGACGCGTCGCTCGGCAGGCTCGGTCTTCGGCCGGCTCGTGCCCGGCAGCGCCTCGCCCGGGCGGCTCTGCGGCAGCGCCTCCGCCGCGGTGCCGCTGCGGTCGAGCCGCGCTCCGCCGAGGCCCGCGACGTTCCAGTGTCCCTGCTGGTCGCGCACCAGGCGAACCGTCGGCTGATCGAATTGCAGCGAGCCGACCAGCCGCCCTCGCAGGAGAGCGGTGGCGTCGAGGTGGATGGCCGCGTCGCTGACCTCCGCAAAACTTTGCTTGCCGAAGGCAGGATCCTCGCCGATGCGCAATCCCGAGACGTGAAGGCCGGGGCCCCCGCCCAGCCCGAGCGAGACCCGGTCGAGCTGTACGGATCGGCGGAGCGTGCTCTCGAGCCCGGCAACGATCGCCGGCTGGACGCGGGCGAGAACGAGCCGACCGCCGGCGGCCGTCGCGAGCAGGGCCGACACGGCAATCGCCAGCATGGCGGCGATCCGGAGCCAGCTCCTCCGTGGTCGCCCCGGGCGAGGAGCTGAGCTCCACGCCGCCTCCGGGCGGCCGCCCGCGCTCGTCCGGGCGCGGGGCGCTTCGCCGCGGGTGGGGGCGGCGAGGTCGCTGCGCGGCGTCCGGGCAGGCGTCGGCGCCGTGGTCACGCTCCGTGCCGAGCTCACCAGGTCCTCGGCGCAGGCCGCGCAGCGCGCGGCGTGACGCTCGAACTCCTCGCGTGCGACGCCGGTGAGCTCGCCGCTCAGGTAGCGCGCGAAGACCCCGTCGTCCGGATGCGCCTCGCCGTGCGCTCCGAGCGCGTCAAGTACACGGCTCAGCTCCGCGGCGAGCCGCCCCGCGGACGGGTCCCGACTCTCAGCCATCGCTCGCGCTCCCCAGCAGCTCGACGCGAAGCTTTTTCTTGATGCGTGACTTCAGGACGTAGGCGGCGTTCTCCGTGAGTCCGAGGATGCGAGCGACTTCCGAGATGTCGAGCTCCTGGGCGAAATGCAGGCGGACCAGGAGCTGCTCGCGCGGGCTGAGCTCCGCGACCGCCTGTCGCAGGCTCTCGATCTGTTCCGCGACCTCTGCGCCGGCCTCGGGGCCGGGACCCGGATCGGCGGCCTCCTCGAGCACGCTCTCCCTCTCCGGATCGCCCTCGAACTCGAACTCGATCGGGCGCCGCCGCCGGTGGCGGATGTGGTCGAGCACGTAACGGGTCGTGCAGACGCGCAGAAAGGTCGCCAGCGAAGCGTGGTTGCGCCCCTCGTACATTCTGAGCTTGCGGCAGTCGCGGTCGAAGAGCGAGAGCATCACCCCGTGCGTCAGATCGTCGACCTCCTCCTTCTGGACGACCAGACCCCGCTGGCGGAGAACGGCGACGATCGCGAAGCGGACGAGCCCCGTGTACTGCTCGGCGAACGCGCCCCGGGTCACCGGGTCGCCGGCGATGCAGCCCGCGAGGAGGTCCTGCCCGCGCGCGTAGGCGTCGCTTGCGTCGGGCGCCGACACCTCCCCCTCGGTCCCTTGCACCGTCTGCTCGGCCGGTACGGCGCGACGCTGCTCGAGCTTTGCTTCACCCCTCACGCGTCCTGGTCTTAGCCCAGGCCGGGGTCGGGCGACCAGCGTGGGAAGCGAGACGGGCAGGGTGCCGGTTGCGGGCCCTGGTTGCGGCATCATGCGCCCAAAACGGACGCCGGCCGGAGACGGTTCCTTACCGGCCCTCGGCCGGCCGCCTCAGGAAGGGTTGATGCTGACCTTGATCGAGCCGGTGCGCTTGTCGTTTGCGACCTTGAAGGCCTGGTCGATCTCGGCGAGCGGGAAGCGATGCGTGATCATGTGGCGCCGGATCAGCTCGCCCTCCCGCGCCAGGATGTCGAGCGCGATGTCGAAGTCGGCCCGCGAGCCTCGCCGACCGTAGCACAGCGAGCCGACGATGTGGATCTCCTTGATCATCACGAAGAGCGCATTCAGCGCCGGCTGCTGCATGAAAACGCCGAGGATCGCCACGGTACCACCCGGGCGGACGCATGAGATCGCGTCGCCGAGTGTCTGGTTGGGGTCGCCGACCGTCTCGACCACGACGTCGACGGGATTCTCGAAGGTGTAGGACATCAACGAGCCGGTGTCGCCCGGGTCGAAGACCTTGTTCGCGCCCAGAGCCTGGGCGGCCGTCTTCTGGTGTGGTCGTCGCGCGGTGGCGATGATCTCGCCGGCACCGCCGTAGCGCGCCGCGGCGATCGCGGTGAGACCGATCGTGCCTGAACCGAGCACGAGCACGCGCTGCCCGAGCTCGAGCCCGGCGAGGCGCAGTGCGTGGACCGAGACCGCCATCGGCTCGCTGAGCTGGGCGATCTCGTCGTCGACGCCGTCCGGAATCGGGAACAGGTGCCGAGGCGCGGTCGTGAGATACTCGCTGAAGCCCCCGGGAACGGTCATGCCGATCATCGCGATCCGGGTGCAACGCTGGTAGTCGCTGCTCATGCAGTAGGAGCACTCGCCGCAGGTGCGAATCCCCTCGATCGCCACACGGTCGCCCGACTTGACGGTCGACACGCCCGCGCCGACGTCGGCGACCACGGCGCTGATCTCGTGGCCGGGGCAGACCGAAGGAATTGGAATGCCGCCGTGGTACCAGTGCAGGTCGGAGCCGCAGATGCCGCAGCGGCTCACCTTCAGGAGCACCTCACCGGGACCAGGATCCGGCCGCTCGACCTCCGTGACCTCGATGCTTCCCGGCTCACGGCAAATTGCGGCATGCATGCGTTTGGACATGCATGTTTCCTTTGCCGGTTGGGTAGGTGGTGTCAACCGCGGGCGAGCGATGCGTGGTCGGGCTTCGCCGCCGCTGGATCTCTCAGATCGGGGGAGCGCGATGTGGAGCAGGAGAGGGGGCAGCAGTCAGAATGCTGCCCCCTTCAGCAGGCAGGTAGAAACGCGGACTAGCCCTTCGCAGCGCGTCTGGCCGTCGAGCGCTTCGCGGTCTTCTTCGCAGTGGTCTTCTTCGCGGTGGCCTTCGTCCGACGCTTCGCAGCTGCCTCGCTGATGCTCGATCCGCCCACCTTGTAGCGGCCGCGCACCTTGGGGATATACCGCAGGCGCATGGTGATCTTGTGTTGCTCGTAGTGCTTCTTGCAGCGCCAGCCCTTGTAGGCGGGTCGGCTGCAGAGGACACAAAGTCCCATCGCGCGATGCTTGCGCTGCCAACGTGCCTGACGACTGATCTGCGACTCGTCCTTTTGCATTTCTACCCTCTTTCTGCGGAACACAGTTTCTCGATCGGAGCCCCCCGCCACCGCCCAGACGTTCGAGGTCGAGGCTGGCTGTCGGGAGCATTTGACGGCTCGCCGCGGCCCTGATTCAACCCTGTGCCTCTTCCCCAAACCCGCGCGGTCAATCATGCGCACCATGCGCACTGGGCCGCGTCACATCCTCTTTCCAGACCGAGGATCCGTCAAGGCCGCGTTCCGCCATCGGAAAATAGGCCCTTCTGATACTTAGCCAAAACCGCCTAGCCTAGTCAAGTAATTTTGGGACTTTACGGATGTCAAGCGACGCACTGTGCCATCGCATGGCCCACTGGTGAATGCCGGCGAGCAATCGCGGGCAAACTGGGGCAGATTGCCCCAATTTGACGCTAGGAGGCTTCGGTCAAGCAACGGGCGCGCCGAGCCCGCAGCCGCTGCGAAGCCCCGCTCCGGTCACGATTTTGACGCCCAGAAGACCTCCAGGGTGCAAGACCCCGGTGCTGTCCGCCGCTCGGTCCGGGCAGGGCGACTCCATCCTGGGTAGGGCGACTCCCTCAGGGATCGGTCCTCCCGGGATCTCCGGACGAAGCGACTCGGCTCGTTGCCGGGCGCCGCGCTAGTCGGGCGGACCGCCGGGCCGGAAAATCACCTTGCGGTTCTTGACCAGCAGCTGGTCGGTGACGAAGAGCTGGACGGCCTTCGACAGGACCTCGCCCTCGAGCGACATACCACGCGCCTTGACGTCGTCGAGCGAATCCTCTCCCACCCGGATGTGGAAGACGTCCTGCAGGATCACCGGGCCCTGATCGAGCTGTTCGGTCACGAAGTGCGCCGTGCAGCCGGAGACGCGGACCCCCTCCTCGAACGCCTGGCGATAGGCGTTGGCTCCCGGGTGGTAGGGCAGGAGCGAGGGGTGGATGTTGATGATCCGGTTGGGAAAGCGGGCGACGATCTCGGCCGGCAGGATCTGCATGTAGCGGGCGAGGACGACCAGATCGACGCCGGCTGCCCGCAGCTCGCTCGCCACCCATGCGAAATGTGCCGCCTTGTCGGTCGAGGGATGCCAGCGGAAGGGAATTCCGTGCTTCTCGGCGAGCTCGCGCAGCACCTCGTGGTTGGATAGCACGACCGCGTAGTCCGCCGGGATCGCGCCGCTGTCACGGTCGCGGATCAGGGTTTCCAGGCAGTGCGGCTCCTTGCTCGTCAGGATCGCCACCCGGCGGCGCGGGCGATCGCCCATCAAGCGGAGCGAGACCTCCATGCCCGTGTCGCTGCCGATCTGCTTCAGGCCGAGGACCAGCTCGTCGAGCGACGCGGTCATGTCGCCCAGGTCGACCTTCATCGTCATGACGAACATGCCCTCGACCACGCGCTGGACGATGTCCTCGATGTTGATCGAGAGGCCGGCCAGGTAGGTCGAGACCCGCGCCACCACTCCCTTCTGGTCGCGTCCGATGACCGAGAGGACGGCGAGGTTGGTGCCCGATCTGGCCATGAGAGGAGACTTGCGCGCCGGCGGACAAACCGCAAGAACTTGTGTCGAAGCCGGAGGTGGAACCATGCCAATCGATCCGAACGTGGTCGGCCGCAAGCTCGAATCGAGCACCAAGGAGTGGAGTCAGGACGACGTCATCCTCTACGCTCTCGGGGTGGGCGAGACGTCGCTCCCCTTTGCCTACGAGAGCGAGCTCAAGGTGCTGCCGACCTTCGCGGTCATCCCCGCCTTCCCGGCGATGTTCGCCATGGCGACCGGCGTGCAGGTCAACCCGGTGATGGTCCTGCACGGCGAGCAGCGGATCGAGCTCTCGGGTCCGATTCCGGTGAGCGCCAGCTCGGTCAGCACCCCGGTCGTCAAGGCGGTGTACGACAAGGGCAAGGCGGCGGTGATCGTGGTCGAGGTCGAGACCCGGGACGACAAGGGCAAGCTCCTGTTCAAGAACACCTTCACGAGCTTCGCCCGGGGCGAGGGTGGCTTCGGCGGCGACCGCGGCCCGTCAGGGCCCCGCAACGTGCCGCCCGAGCGCAAGCCGGACGCCGTGGTCGAGACCCCGACGCTCCCCTGGCAGGCGCTGCTCTATCGCCTCTCGGGCGACAAGAATCCGCTTCACGCCGATCCTGCGTTCGCGCAGATGGCGGGCTACGAGAGGCCGATCCTGCACGGTCTGTGCTCGTTCGGCATCGCCGGCCGGGCGGTGCTGCACAGCTTCTGCGACGGCGATCCGGCGAAGCTCAAGGACTTCGAGACGCGTTTTGCCGGCGTCGTCTACCCCGGCGAGACGATCGTCACCGAGATGTGGCGCGAGGGCGCCTCGCGTGTGATCCTCCAGGCGAGGACCAAGGAGCGCGGAGAGATCGCGCTGTCGAGCGCGGCGGCGACGATCGGCTGATCCGCGGCGCGGCGCTCGCGCACCGGGGCAACCGCCGTCGTGGCGGCCCGGAGGCCTCTTCCGAGCCATGGCCAAGATCTGCTTTCGCTCCGACGGAATCGAGCACCAGGCCGCCGACGGGGACTGGCTCTACGACGTCTGCGTCGAGGCCAGGGCGACGATCCCCTTCGCGTGCAAGGCAGGAGCCTGCGGGACGTGCGCGACGGAGGTTCTCGAGGGCAGCGAGAACCTGGGGAAGCCCGGGCTCCGCGAGCTGCGGACGCTGGGTGAGAAGGGTCTCGATCCGGATCGCTACCGGCTCCCCTGCCTCGGTACGGTCGCCGGCGACGTGGCCTTCGGCCGATCGGCGCTCGCCACGCAGGCCGGGCGCGAGCTGCCGGTCGGCGAGGCGGAGGTCGAATCGCAGCGCCGCCTCAACTTGACGGTCTGCGAGGTGCGCTTCTTCGTGCGCACGCAAGGCTTCGCCTTCCAGCCCGGGCAGTACGTGATCTTCCAGATCCCCGCCGAGCGCGAGGTGGTCCGTCGCTCCTACAGCATCTCGACCACTCCGAGCGACCAGCGCCACTTCGAGATCTGCGTGCGCGCCGTCGCCGGCGGTCACGGCTCGAACTACGTTCACCGGCTTCGTCCCGGCCAGAAGATACGCTTCGAGGGTCCGATGGGCGACTTCACCCTGCGCGACAACGATCGCGACATCCTGATGGTCGCGACCGGGACCGGCATCTCGCCGATCAAGTCGATGCTGCTCCATCTCCTCGAGCAACGCAGCAATCGGAAGGTTCATCTGCTGTTCGGCGTGCGCGCGGTGCAGGACATCTTCTACACCGACTTCCTGCGCGGCCTCGAGGCGCAGTATCCGAACTTCCAGCACCAGCTCGTGCTGTCGGCGCCGGACCCCGCCCAGTGGGCCGGCCGCCGCGGGAGGGTGACGGACGCGGTGCGCGAGCTCGTCTGCCCCGCGGAGCGCACCGAGGCCTACCTGTGCGGCAGCCAGGGCATGGTGGCGGAGGTCGAGGCGATCCTGCGCAGCAAGGGCGTGGCGGCGGAGCACATCCACCACGAGGACTTCTACTAGCGCGCCGGCGCACCCTCGACCGGCTCGACCGCGAGCTGCCTTGGCCGCCGGCGTCCGCGGGTTCGTCGTCGAACCTGCGCCGAGCCTGCGCTCGTCTAAGGCTTCACGAGCGCCGCGACGATCGCGTCGAGCGCCGCGTCGGCCTTGGCGCGCATCTCGTCGTCGGTCGCGTCCTGGATCGGGTGCGGGACGAAGACGCGGGCGACGCCGGGCATCCCCAGCGCGCGCGACTGAGCGGCGGCGGCGTCGACGAAGGTGCTCGACGCGACGAACACTGCCGGAACACCGCGGCTCTCGAGATCGACACAGTCGTGCACACTGCACGACACGCACGACCCTCAATCGGCGAGCGCCTCGATCACGGCCGTCGACTGGTCGGCGATCTCGGCGCGCAGGTCGGCAGGGGCGGGCTTCGTGAAGGTCGGCTTGTGAAAGCGCTTGACGCTCAGGTGGGGCGCGCGCTCGCGGAGGCGCGCCTCGAGGCGATCGAGGAAGACGTCGCCGCGCGGCTTGACGATGTCGAGAAGGGCGATCGTGCCCTCGAGGCGGGCCAGGCGCGGAGCGCCCGGCCGCCCGAGCGGCGCGCTCTCGTCGGTCGGATCGAGCAGGACGATCGGCATCGTTCTTCCCTTCGCGTGCGCCGTTCGGGGGCGCTCAGCCCCCCACCTTGCGCGTCACCATGACGGAGCCCATCGGCCCCGCCACCCAGCCACCGACGACCGCAGAGAACTTCCCCGCCGGTCCACCGGCGACCACGATGTGGATCATCTCCGGAGAACGGAACTTGGGCAAGCGGACGGTCGCCGGGTCCGCCGACCCTGCCAGGCGGGCCGGCATGCCCTCGCGGCAGTCCGCGTCCGGCAGCAGCTCGGAGAGCGGTCGCGAGCTCATCTCGCAGATCGCGCGACGGACGTCGTCCTTCGACCAGCCGTCGCGGGCGATCGTATCGACGTGCTCGGGCGAGAGCACGAGCACCAGCTCGCCCATGCCGTGAAAACGCACGTGGCCGACGCTCTGCATCGCGAGCGCCAGCGACTTGACGACGCCGCGCGCGCTGCGGCTGGTCTGGTCGACGATGCCGCGCGGCGCCTCGCCGGCGAACAATGTCACGGTCGAGTCGTCAGGCGCGAATCCGCGCTCGACGTGCAGCGGTGGCCACGGGCTCGCCTCCTGGTTCTCGGCGATGCAGTAGGTGAGCTTGCCGGGTTGACCGAGGGTCGCGCGGTCGACCTCGCCCGGGCGGCCGCCGCCGACGTTGCGTACCACCAGGTTCAGGGCCCGGCCGATCGTCGCGTTGGCGCGGAAGCCCTGCCCGAAGACGTTGATCCCGGAGTTGAGGCCCAGCCGGCCGCGGATCGGGCCGTTCACGATCACCAGCGGCGCCGCGAAGTAGGTCGTCGCGAGCACGCCGTGCATGTTGAACTCGTCGCTGCAGGCGGCCTCGACGGCGGCCAGCACGACGGGCAGGTACTCCGGCTTGCAGCCCGCCATGACGGCGTTGATCGCGACCTTCTCGACCGTCGCCGGCGTCAAGTTGGGCGGCACGATCGCGACCACCTCGCCGGGGTCGCGGCTCGTCCCCTCGAGCATGCGCAGGACGCGTTCCTCGGTCGGCGGGACGACCGGAAGCCCGTCGGTGAGGCCGCGTTCGAAGAGGACGTCGTGCACGTCCTGGTCGTCGCCGATCTCCCAGCGTCGAGCCCCGAGCCGGGCGCGGCCGAGGCGGACGAAGCGCTCGCGCTCGACCTCGGAGTCGAGGGTGCGCGAGGCGCAGCCCGGCCGGGATTCGGGGAGCCGCAAGGTGTCGAGCACGCGATCGATCTCGCGCGCGTCGACGCCCGAGAGGCCGGCTGCGGCGTGGAGAAGGTGGGTCAGCTCGGCGCGATCGAGCGCCTCCGAGCGTTCGACGACCGCGCCGTCCGAGGCGACCAGCAGAAGCGTCGGTACGACCGCGATCTGCATCGCGAACGAGAGCTCGAGCTGTTCGTCGAGCGCCTGTGGAAAGCACAGGCCGTGTCGCGCCACGAAGTCGAGCGTGGCTTCCGAGGGGCTCTGCGAAACGCCGAGCGTCAAGAGCCGCCTCGCGTGCAGCGGCCGGGTGAGGCGTTCGAGAGCGGGCAGGACGAGGTCGCAGGTGGCGCAGTCGTGCTTGTAGACGACGATCAGGCGCGCGGGCAGATCGCTCGCCGTCCCCGGAGCGCCCCCAGGCGGTGACCCGTCGAGCGCGATCGCGTCGCCGTCGACCGTCGGCAGGACGAGGGCAGGCAGCCGTGGGGGTGTGGCGCGCTCCGCGCTTCGTGCGGCGGGCTCGGACGCGCTGGCCATGCGGCTAGATTGCGACATTTTCACCGCGGATCAAATCAGGCGCTTTCTCGCCTTGCCGCGACGCCGGCGCCAGGCGGCTCGCGCATCACCCTCGCGGCAGGCCCAGCACCCGCTCCGCGATGATGTTGCGCTGCACCTCGGACGACCCTGCGGCGATCGTCCTGCCGCGAGAGTACAGGAGCAGATACGGCCAGCGGCCGTCCGCGACCGCGCGCTCGGAGCCGGCCATCAGCTGGCCGTGCGGGCCCAGGATCTCGAGCGCGAGCTCCGTCTGGCGCTGGTACATCTCGCTCCAGAAGAGCTTCTCGATCGATCCCTCGGGTCCGGGCGGCAGGCCGCGGAGCTGGACCGTCAGGTTGCGATAGGCCGTGAGCCGGATCACCTCGCTCTCGATCGCGACCTGGGCGAGGCGCTGCCGGTACACCGGGTCGCGCTTGACGGCCGCGCTCAGGCCGGCGAGCATCTCCGCGAGCGCGATCCGCGACTGGAGCTGCCGCTGGAAGGTCAGCGTCGCCCGCTCGTGCATCAGGCAGGTGATCGCGACCGACCAGCCGTC
>Ga0187765_10000910_pt1 | contig 11204 bp, 11 predicted proteins | sample 0216_QUI02_MP05__3_FD_133018 | JGI IMG/M metagenome (GOLD analysis project Ga0187765, IMG submission 133018) | Tropical peat soil microbial communities from peatlands in Department of Meta, Colombia - 0216_QUI02_MP05_10_MG | ecosystem: Environmental > Terrestrial > Soil > Wetlands > Peat ...
GCACCAGCTTCACCGAGATGTAGCTCATCGCGAAGATGCCCCAGATGACTCCCGCCCCAAGCCCGAGGGTCGTCGCGAGGAGCACCGGCAGCGCGGCGAAGAGGAGGAGCGCTGCTCCCCAGAGGACCGCCTGGTAGAGCGCATCCACCCGCGCCTCGCCGCGGGTCCGTTCCTTCGCTTCGAGGTTGGCGTGGGCGTCGGCGAGCGAGCGGATCTGGGCGCGCGAGAGGATCAGGCCCACCACGGCGATGACCCCCAGCCAGAGGGTGAGCCCGAGCGCGGCAATCCCCAGAGCGAGCCCTCCGCGGAGGATCAGCCTCGGGGTGCCCGTCTTGGCCTCGATCTCGTCGAAGTAGGGCTCGCTCGCTCCCAGCGCGCGGGCCCGCTGGACGGCCTCCGCAGCCGCGAGGTGGTCCCCGACATTCCACCGAGCTACGGCCAGCTGGGCCTGGATGTCAGCGACCTCGGGTGCCCGTTTGGCCGCGCGTTCGAGCAGTTCTCGCGCCTCGCGCCAGCTCTGGTCCCGCATCTTCACCGACGCCGCGTTGAAGAGGATGCTTGGCTCCTCGGGGGCCTCTTCCAGCGCCCTCCGGAGGTACTCGCGAGCGGCCACCCGGTCGGCCTCCCGGTCGCTGTCCCAGATCAGAACCGCGAGCGACGCCAGCGTGTCCGCGTGGCGCACCGCCGGGGCGATGCCGAGCTTGAGGACCCGCTCGAACTCCGCCCGGGCTCTCGCCCGGTCGTTCACCCCGGCATAGTAGTGCCCGGCCAGCCGGTGGGCCCTCGGATTGTCGGGCGCGGCGGCGAGCAGCTGTTCCAGTGGGCCCTCGAGGCCGCGCTCACCCTTTTCCATGCGCTCATAGAGCGAGTCGAGCAGCGCCTGCTCCCGGGGCGCAAACGGGTGCGGTTCGTCGGCCGTCGGCCCAGCCGCGAGAACCACACCCAGCAAGACTGCGAGCATCGGCCATCCCCCCCGCGGGGACGACGCGCCGTCCCCACCGCCACGAAAGCGCGAGCTGGTGGCGCTGGCAAGTCGGGGCGCGTACGGACGGCGCGGTCGGACGCCGCCGTCGGCCTTCGCCGGTCCTCGTCGCGATCCGTCGGCTCGCTCAGCCGGTGGCTCTTGCCGTGCCGGAGACGGTTCGACGGCCGCCGGCGAGCAGGCCCCAGCAGGCGATGGCGGCCACCAGCAGATACATGAAGAAGCCGTACACGCAGGCCGGGTAACCGAACACCGTTCCCGGAGCGCCCGGCGACGGACAGGACGTCGCGGCCGGGCTCCCGAACACCTCCTGGTAGGAGAGCACTCCGGAGAAGGCGACGCCGAAGAGGCTGATCCCGAGGATGATCTGCAGCGCGCGTTTCGTCGTCATGCGCTCCACCCTCTGCAACGCCCGTTCCCGTGCGAGACCCGAGGAGTTGCCGGGCGGTCGCAGGAGCAGTGGCGCGTCGGCGCCGCGTCGACCGCAAACTCTGCGCCCGCTTGGGGTAAACCGTGGGCGCATGAAGCCCGCCCTCCCCTGCCTCGTCCTCTGCCTGGGCTCTGTCTCGGCCCTGGCCCAGCCCTCCTTCGCTCCAGCGCATCCGGTGTCGCTGCTCGGTCCCGGTTCCAGCGGGCCGGTGGTCATGGACTACCTCGGCTACGACCCGGGCAGCGACACGGTCTGGGCGCCGGGGGGAAACACCGGGAAGGTCTTCGTGCTGGAGGCGGAGTCCGAGCAGGTGCACGCCGTGGACGGGTTCCAGGCCAAGGAGGCGAACGGCAGGCAGCTCGGTCCGAGCTCGGTGACCTTCGGTCCAAGGACGGCGTACGTCGGGAACCGGGCCGACGGGTCGGTCTGCGCGGTGGACATCGGCAGCCGTCGGCGCGGCGCGTGCCTCACCCTCGACGCGCCTCCCGACGGTCTGGCCTACGTGGCCAGCTCGAAGGAGGTGTGGGCGACGCAGCCGCGCACCAGCTCCATCGCCCTCCTCGCCGCCTCGGAGAACGGCCTCACCGCCAAGGCAAAGATCAAGGTGGACGGGCAGCCGGAGGGCTTCGCCGTCGACCTCCGGCGCGGCCGCTTCTACACCAACCTCGAGGACAAGGACGAGACGCTGGCCATCGACCTCGGGACCCACGCCGTCGCCGCACGGTGGAAGACGGGCTGTGGCCCGAAGGGGCCCCGGGGGCTGGCCCTGGACCCGGCGCGGGGGCTGCTCTTCGTCGCCTGCACCGACGGCTTCGTCGTCCTGCTCCTCGAGAAGAACGGGGCCCAGCTGGCCGGGCTGGTGGTCGGCCCCGGCGTCGACAACCCGGACATCGCTCCCCCGCTCAGCCGGCTCTTCGCCGCCGCCGGCGGAGCGGGCACCATCTCCTTCGTCGGCTACGACGACTCCGGCCGGCTCCAGCTGCTCCGGCGCCTGGTCGCCGCGCCCGGGGTCCGGGTGGTGGTGGCCGACAAGCGAGGCAAGGCCTTCGCCGCCGACTCGGCCGGGGGACGCATCTGGATCGCCGGACCGTGAGGCCCTAGCCGCTCCGGTCGCCGGCCAGGAGCCCGAGTCGCACGTGTTCCTCGCGCTCGCGCTCGTCCAGCGTGCGGCGGACGGCGAGCAGCTGATCGCGGAGCTGAGGAGCGAGCCGGCGCTCGAGGCTGTTCACCTGCCGCGAGGTGCGGGCCAGCGCCTCGCCCAGCCGCCGCAGCAGCATCTCCCGGGGGGCGGCGGAGACGAGCAGGTCCGCCAGCTGCTCGAAGGACGAGGCCGCCTCCACCGCCGCCGGGGACGGACCGGGCGCCACCCCACGGGCGGCCAGGGTGCGCGTGAACCGCGGAGCCTGGTCGATGTCCGACACCACCACCCCCCACACCAGGCCGGTCCGGACCCGCACCCGCACGTCGCGCACCGGCCAGCCGAGCGCGGTCAGCCCCGCCCCGCCCTCCGCCCCGAGCGCGCGCACCAGCACCGGCCACGCCCGGCGTGCCTGGGCGTCGATCTCCGCGCGGGTATCGGCCGCGCTCCGGGCGATGCGGAAGAGCTCGGCCACCAGCGCCTCCCGCTTGCGCCGGAGCAGCGAAGTCCCTCGCTCCAGCCGCGCCAGCCGCTGCTGCGCCCGCAGGAGCCCGACCCGCGTTGCAGAGAGCCGCGCTCCGAGGCTCACCGGGAGGCCTCCTTCCGGTGGCGCTCCCAGGTGTCGTCCCGGATGCGGGCCAGGTCGTCCCGCGGGAGCGCGTCGAGCAGCGCCCAGCCGGCGCCGATCGTCTCCTCCAGGGTCCGGCGCCGCCTGCCCTGTCCGACGAAGGCCTGCTCGAACCGGTCGACGAAGCCCAGCGCGCGCCGATCCCCAGCCGCCAGGCCCGCCTCGCCGACGATGGCCGCCATGAGCCGCGCCTCCCGTCCCAGCGCGTAGAGCGCGTACAGCTGGTCGGCCCATTCCCGGTGCTCGGGGACGCTCCGGCCCTGGCCGATGCCGGCGTTCATCAGCCGGGAGAGGGAGGGGAGCACGTCCACCGGCGGGAACACCCCGCGGCGGTGCAGCTCGCGGCTGAGCACCACCTGGCCCTCGGTGATGTAGCCGGTCAGGTCGGGGATGGGGTGGGTCAGGTCGTCGTCGGGCATGGTCAGCACCGGGAGCTGCGTCACCGAGCCCTGGCGACCGCGGACGATGCCGGCCCGCTCGAAGAGCGAAGCCAGGTCGGTGTACATCGTTCCCGGGTACCCGCGCCGGCCGGGGATCTCGCGGCGGGCGGCGCCGATCTCGCGCAGCGCCTCGCAGTAGTGGGTGATGTCGGCCATGACCACCAGCACGTGCAGCCCGTGCTCGAAGGCGAGGAACTCCGCCTCGGCCAGCGCCACCCGCGGGGCGATGAGCCGTTCCACGGTCGGGTCGCGCATCTCGTTGATGAACAGCACGCTGCGCTCGAGCGCCCCGCTCCGCTCGAAGCGCTCCAGGAACTCCCGGCGCTCGCGGGCGGTGATCCCGATTCCCACGAACACCACCGCGAAGGGCTCGCCGTGCGGCGCGCGCGCCCACTCCACGATGTGAGCGGCCAGCTCCAGCGCCGGCAATCCCGGCCCGGAGAAGATGGGCAGCTTCTGCCCGCGGACCAGCGTGTTCATCCCGTCGATGGCGGACACGCCGGTCTCGATGAAATCGGAGGGCGGGAGCCGGGCCGCCGGGTTGAGCGGAGCGCCGGCCAGGGGCCGGAGCGCCTCACCCACCGGCGGCGGCAACCCGTCGATGGGCGCACCGAGCCCGTTGAAGGCGCGCCCGAGCAGCTCCTTGCCCACCGTGGCCCGGGCCACGTCCCCGGTGAAGGTCACCCGGGCCCGGGCCGGCGCCAGCCCGAGCGGCTCCTCGAGCAGCTGGACGACGGTCAGCCGCTCCCCGGCATCGATGACCTGCCCCTGCCAGCTCCGCTCGCCGGGAATTTCGAGCAGCACCCACTCGCCGAGGGCCACGGCGTGGGTGCGCTCGACGAACACCAGCGGTCCGGCGGCGCCGGCCGCCGACCGGTAGCTCCGTCCCACGCCCGCGCTCATCCGCGCACCTCGGGGGGTTCGAAATGGGCCAGCGCCTTCTCGGCGGCCGCGGCCAGCGTCGCCGTCTCGGACGGGGCTCCGTCCCGCAGCGCGATCAGCGCGCGACGGAGCGGGCCGAGGTCGAGCTCGGCCATCGGCATGCCGGCCCGGATCCGTTCCCGGGCCAGCGCCCTTCCCCGGTGGGCGAGCTCGGCCAGCCGGAAGGTCTTCCCCGGCGCCGACGACGCGTCGTGCGGGTGGTAGGCGCTCTGCCCGAGCACCACCTCGCGGACGATGCGCGCCACGAGGAGCACCAGCCGGTCCTCGTCCTGAAGGGCCTCCGGCCCGACCAGGCCGGCGATCTCCCGCAGCTCGGCGTCGCGCTGCAGCAGCTCCAGCGTCGCGGCGCGAACCTCGCCCCAGCGGGCGTCCACCTCCCGCTCGAACCAGGCCCGGATCCGCTCCGCGGACAGGCTGTAGCTGGTCGCCCAGTCCACCGCCGGGAACTGGCGCTGGTGAGCGAGGTCGGCGTCCAGCGCCCACAGGCTGCCGGCCACGCGCAGCGTGGCCTGGCTCACCGGCTCGGAGAGGTCTCCGCCCGGCGGAGAGACGGCGCCGATCAGGGTCAGCGCACCCTCCCGCTCGGGGCGCCCGCTCAGCCGGGCGCGGCCGGCCCGCTCGTAGAACGTCCCCAGGCGGCTGGCCAGGTAGGTGGGGTAGCCCTCCTCGCCCGGCATCTCTTGGAGGCGGGCACCGATCTCCCGCAGCGCTTCCGCCCAGCGCGAAAGGCTGTCCGCCATGAGCGCCACCCGGTAGCCCATGTCCCGGTAGTACTCGGCGATGGTGATGCCCAGGTAGACGGAGGCCTCGCGCGCCGCCACCGGCATGTTGGAGGTGTTCACCACCATCACCGTCCGGTCCATGATCGATCGTCCGCTGCGCGGGTCGCTGAGCCGCGGAAACTCGGCCAGCACCTCGGACATCTCGTTCCCGCGCTCGCCGCAGCCGATGTAGACCACCACGTCCGCGTCGGCGTGCTTGGCCAGCGACTGCTCGATGACCGTCTTGCCGGTGCCGAAGCCGCCGGTGACGGCCACCGTCCCTCCCTCGGCCACCGGGAAGAGGAAGTCGAAGATGCGCTGGCCGGTGATCAGCGGCCGGTCGTCGGCCAGCCTCGGGCCGGTGGGACGGGGGAGGCGCACGCTCCACGGGTGGGCGAGCCGGAGCAGCGTTCCGTCCTCGAGCCGGCCGAGCGGGTCGTCGATGGAGAACTCGCCCGCTTCGAGCCCGGCCAGGGTTCCGGCCAAACCGGGCGGCACGAGCACCCGGTGCAGGAAGCCGGGGCGCTCCTCGACCGTGCCCAGCACGTCCCCGCCCGAGACGCGCGCCCCGGCGGCGAGCGTGGGGTCGAAGCGCCAGCGCCGGGCCGGGTCCAGGGTCGGGAGGCTCTCCCCGGCGCCGATGAAGTCGCCGGTGAGCCGGACGAGCGTGTTCAGGGGCCGGCCGAGACCATCGAGGATCGAGCCGAGCAGCCCCGGCCCGAGCTGCACCGAGAGCGTCCGCCGGCCGAACAGGACCGGCTCTCCGACGGCCAGGCCGCCGGTGTCCTCGTACACCTGGAGGACGGCGGTGGAGCCCGAGAGCCGGATGACCTCGGCCAGGAGGTGGTCTTGCCCGACCGCCGCCAGCTCATAGAGGGAACCGCTCCGCGCCGGCTCGACCTCGACCAGCGAGCCGTTGACCCGGGTGATGCGAGGGGCCTCGGCGGTCATCGGAGGCGCACCTGGTAGCCGATCGCCTGCCGGAGGAGCTCGACGATGTACGCATCCGCCGCGACCCCTTTCTCCTCCCAGGCCGGCGACGGGAACGGGATGACCAGCGGAAGGGCGCGGGAGGCGATCCGGTGCCTCACCTCCTCGTCGAGGGCGTCGTGGAGCACGGACTCGAGCAGGACCATCCCCAGCCCGGCGTCGGCGAGCAGCGCATGCATCCTCGCGGTCGCCTCGCGCGGGTCGGCCACCTCCTGGACGGGAATCCCGGCCAGGCGAAATCCGGCGGCGGAGGCCGGGCGGCCGAGCACGATGAGGCGTCCCTCGGTCATCCGGGAGCGACCTCTGCCAGGCGATGGTGCAAGGGCGCCCCGAGCGAGAGGCCCCACGCCAGACGCTGGAAGCGCTGCACCTCGGCGCGCAGCCCGAGGACGTAATCCAGCACCGGCCCCGAGCCGAGCGGGTCGGTCCGCGCCAGCCGGTGCACCTGCGCGCGGAGTTTGCCGGCCAGACGCTCGGCGAGCCGGGAGGGCTCCAGCTCCGTGAAGCTGGCAGCGAAGAGGGTGTCCCGGAACGCCTCCTCGGCGGCGCGGAGCGCAGGGAGGCCGGCGTGAGCCCGGGCCACCCGCTCCAGCATGGCGAGCGGGACGTTCCCCCCTGCCACGAGGACCGCATCCGGGGCCAGCTCGGACGGGGCCAGGGTCAGCGCCAGGGCGGCGAGCACGTTCTCCATGTCCACCAGCCCGGCCAGGTAGGTCCGCAGCGCCGCGTCCGCGCGCCGCGCGGCGGCCAGCGCGCCGGCGGCGAAGGCACGGGTCAGGGCCGCCTCGAGGACGAGCAGATCCGGCGGGCCCCGCTGCGGCGCACCCTGGAGGGCCGGGGCGAGCGGATGGGACCAGGCGGTGAGGAGCGCCGACACGCCAGGCACGTTCGGCTGCGAGGCCAGCGTCTCCAGTGCCCGGAGAGGAAGCGAGGGCGTGGGCAGCGTCCCGGCCAGGCGCGCCTCGGGGGCCGCTCCGGCCGCGGCTCCGCGCAGAAGGGCGCGCAGGCTGCGCCGGTCCTCGTCGCCGAAGATGGAGGTGCGCAGGGCGGGCCGGTCGCCGCACCAGCGTGCGAGGAGCGCCAGGCGGGCGGCGGCGCGGCGCCGCACCGCGCGCTCGAGGGCCGCGGCCTCGGGCAGAAGCGGGCGTAGCCGGAGCGGCTCCCGCGCCCCTTCCAGGCGCGCGAGGAGCGCTGGCAGATCCGGCGCCGCGGCCAGCGCCGTCCATTCCCCGGCCACGAGCAGGTGGGTGGCCAGTCCCCGGGCCCGGGCGGACACGTCGTCGTACACCGTCATCCGGGAGCCTCCACCTGCTGCACCACGCGCATCGCGAGCTCCGCGCGGGAGGAGCCGACGCGCGCGGCCAGGCTCCGGTCGATGGTCAGCCTCCCCTGCCCGGCCCGCAGCCGGACGCCGGCGACGACCTCCTCCACCCCCTCCACCCGGACGCCCCTTCCGGCGGCGGCCGCCACCCGGGCACGGTCCAGCGGGTGGCAGAGCAGCGTCACCTCCTCCTCGCCCGCGGCCAGCGCGAGCAGGGACTTCACGTCCCGCTCGAGCGCATCGCGGTAGGCGTCCCGGCCGCGGACCTCGTCCTGGAGGGCGAGCGCCCCGTCGAAGACGCGTCCGAGGAGCTCGTGCCGGGCCTCGAGCACCCGGGCCTCGGCCCGCCGGCGCGCCGCCACCAGCTTCTCCTCGCCGCGGGCGCGGAGGGTCCGCCCGTGCTCGGCGAGCAGGGCCTCCAGGCGCACCGAGCCCTCCCGGGACGCCGACTCCCTCAGTCGCTCCGCCTCCTCCGTCGCTCGCCGGAGCTCCCCGGCGCAGGCGTCCTCCGCCTCGCGCTCGAGGGCCGCCAGCAGATCGGCCAGCGCCACCTCAGCCCCCGGCGCGAAACATGATGAACATGGCCACCACGAAGCCGAGGATGGACATCGTCTCCGGGATGGCGAGCATGACGATGACCGTCGTGCTCAGCTCCGGCTTCTCGGCCAGGCTGGCCGCCGCCGCCGGCCCGATGCGGGACTGAGCCCACGCCGTGGCCAGCGCTGGGATGGCGATGGCGGTTGCTGCGCTGAGAGTGATCCAGAAGATCTGCATCAGGTGGTCCTCCAGTGGCGGAAGGGTCGGTACTGGACGCCGCCCGGGCTGTAGAAGCGTCCGAAGAACTCCACGTAGTGCAGGCGGAGCCCGTGAATGGTGGGGCTGAAGAGGGCGAGCAGGAAGTTCACCAGGTGGAAGAGCAGGCCGAACACGATCCCCACCACCAGGCTTCCGGCCGCGCCGGCCAGGCGGTTGGCGACCACGGCCAGCATCACCGACGCCGTCCCGAGCGCCATGATGCGGGCGTAGGAGAGGATGTTGCCCACCGTGGAGAGCAGCTCCACCGGCGCAACCAGCCCCTCGGCCACCACCAGGAGGGGAAACAGGACGAGCAGGGCCACCACCAGCGGCGTGAGCAGGGCATGGGGCAGGACCTTCAGGACGGCCAGGAGCGCGGCCGCGATGAGGAGGATCATCACCGCCGACAGGCCCCGGCCCACCGCCTGGCGGCGATGGCCCCGGAAGGCGCTCGCCACCCCCAGGGCCAGCCCGAGGACGACGTGGACCAGCCCCAGCGCGACGCAGAGCCCGAGGAAGGAGACGATGTCCCGCGGCTCCTCCCGGTCCAGCACCAGCGGCCGCATCCCGAACCAGCGGCGGCCGAGGTCCCCGAAGAACTCGCCGAAGAGCACGCCGAAGATGACGGTGAAGAGCGCGCAGCCGATGGCGATCTCGGAGACGGCCCGGAGCCTGGACGCCGGAATGGAGCGCCAGCGCAGCACGAGCCCCGTCCCGAAGAGGAGGAGCCCGTAGCCCACGTCCCCGACCATCAGCCCGAAGAAGAGGGGGAAGAAGATGGCCACGAACGGCGTCGGATCGATGGTCCCGTAGCGCGGCAGCGGCAGCATCCCCACCAGCAGCTGGAAAGGGCGGAAGAGGCGGGGGTTCTGGAGCACGACCGGTGCCTCGGCCGTCCACTGTTCGGCGGCCACCTCCTCCACCGCCACCTCCGGGCCCACCCGTTCGGCGAGGCGGCCGACGAGGTCGGGCAGGTTGGTGGTCGGGATCCAGCCCTCGAGGACGAAGGCGTGGGCGGAGGAGGCGGCCAGCCGCAGCCCGTCCAGCCTGGCGAGCCGGTCCTGGATGACCGCCCGCGCCAGGGCCAGGCCCGCCGCCCGTTCGGACATCCTCGCGCGCAGAGCGTCCAGCTCCGCCAGTTCCCCGGGGATGGCGTGGAGCCGCTGCACCATGCGGGGTACCGCATCGGTGAGCGACTGGCCCTCGTAGCCGCGCGGCAACGGCACCTGTTCCACCGCGCTCTCGGCGAGCAGCCGCTCCACGTGCGCCGCCGTTCCGACCGGCACGAGGAGGAGCAACACCAGCTCACCCCCGGCCAGCGGATGGCTGCGGAGCTCGTAGTCCTTGCGCAGGGCCACGTCGAGCAGGGCGCGCAGCTTCTCGAGATTCGCCCCTTGCCCGGACCGCAGCACCACCAGGTAGGCCCGGACCCCCGGCGCCACCCCGCGCTGGAAGAGGCCGCCGAAGGCGGTCATCACCTCCTGGTACTTGGCCAGCAGCGCCCGCTCCTCGTTCAGGGCCTGGGTGCGCTCCCGGAGACGGTCCGCCTCGTGGCGCGTGCGGCGAGCGCTGCGCGCCCAGGCGGTCCAGGGGGGAGCCGGCGGGGGCGACGGTCCGGGCGCCGGCTCCTTGCCGCCGAGCTGCGCGAGCGCGGTCTCCACATCGTCCAGCATCCGACGCAGCTGTCGCTCCAGGCGCAGCTCCCGCGGGCTGAGGCTGCCCGGGGCGAGCGCCGGCGCGCTGGCCGGGGCGGAGAGGTGAAGAAAGCCCAGGTCTTGCAACACCTCCAGCGTCCGAGGCAGCGCGGCCCGCGGCCCGAGCACCCGGGCGCGGCTCATCCGGAGGATCACCCTCGCCCCTCGCCGGCCCCGGGAGTCAGCAGCTCCTCGAGGACTCCCAGGGAAAGCGCGCGGAGCCGCTCCGCCGTCACGCCGGCATAGACACGGACGCGCTCCTCGGCGCGGGCCTCGATGCGCGCGAGCTCGGCCTCGACCTCGCCCGCGACCTCCGTCTCCAGCCGGACACGGCCCGCGCGCTCGGCGGCCTCCCCCTGGCGGGCGACCTCGGTGGCCTCGATGCGGGCGGACTCGAGCAGGCGCGCCGCCGCCGCCCTGGCCTCGCCGAGGCGGGCGGAGAGGCGCTCCTCGAGCGCCAAGAGACGCTGCAAGTCGTTCCCGAGGGCGGGTTCCACGGCGCAAGACGACCGTTCGCCCGACGCGGGCTCATCGGGACGGCCCACCAGTAGCGCGGCGGCCCGCTGGGAGTCAACGCGCCCCAGCGGCTTCCCGGTGATGAGAACGATTCGCCGAAGCGATGCCGGGCCGGCCGTCCGGTCAGTGCCGGGCCGATCCGGAGGCGCGCGCGGAGAGGGCCGCGGACAGCGCCGCGGTGGCCGCCGAGTGCACCGGCGTGGGCACGCCGGCCGCGGCACCCATCCGCGCCAGCGCCCCCATCAGCGCGTCCAGCTCGGTGGGCCCCCCGCGCTCGAGATCGAGGAGGAAGCTCGGCCGCATGCCCTCCGCCAGGCCCTCCACGGTGGCGATGACCCGGGGGGCCACCTCCTCGCCGAAGCGGACGCCGCGCGCCCGGCCCACCGCCACCGCCTCGTTCACCGCCGCGGCGATGAACGCGTGGCCATGCGGGGCCGAACGGACCGCGCCGATGGCGGTGCGGGCCAGCCCGCACACCGTGGCCAGCGAGGCGATGAACACCAGCTTCTCCCACAGCTCGAGCTGGATGTCGGTCGAGGCGCGGGACTCGATCCCGGCGCTCCGGAA
>Ga0187765_10000911_pt1 | contig 11202 bp, 7 predicted proteins | sample 0216_QUI02_MP05__3_FD_133018 | JGI IMG/M metagenome (GOLD analysis project Ga0187765, IMG submission 133018) | Tropical peat soil microbial communities from peatlands in Department of Meta, Colombia - 0216_QUI02_MP05_10_MG | ecosystem: Environmental > Terrestrial > Soil > Wetlands > Peat ...
GGCGAATTGAATGCACCGCCGGAAACGATCACTTCGGCCTCGGCGTAAGCGGTGCGCGGCACGCCATGCTGAATATATTGAACGCCGACGGCGCGGCGGCCCGAGACCAGGATCCGGCTCGCTAAAGCATCCGAGACGATCGCGAGATTGCGCCGGCGCCGCGCCTGATGCAGATAGCCGACCGCGGTCGACCAGCGGCGGCCGTTCTTCGCCGTCAGCTGAAAATATCCGGCGCCTTCCTGCGCCGCGCCGTTGAAATCGTCATTACGCGGAATGCCGGCGCGCTCAGACGCTTCGATAAAAGCCTCGCAGAGCGGATGCGGCTCGCAGACGTCAGACACCGCGAGCGGCCCGCCGCTGCCGTGGAAGTCGTCGCCGCCACGCGCTTGATCCTCGGCGCGCCGGAAATAGGGCAGCACGTCGGCGAAGCCCCAGCCGCTATTGCCGAGCTGTCGCCAATGATCGTAGTCCTCGTGTTGGCCGCGGATGTAGAGCAGGCCGTTGATGGAGCTCGATCCGCCCAGCACCTTGCCCCGCGGCTGGATGATCTGCCGATTGTTCAGCTCCGGTTCCGGCTCGGTCTTGTACAGCCAGTTCACCTTGGCATTGTCGAACAGCTTGCCGTAGCCGAGCGGGATGTGAATCCAGATATGCCGGTCATGACCGCCGGCCTCAAGCAGCAGCACGCGATGGCGGCCGGATGCTGTGAGCCGGTTGGCCAGCACGCAACCGGCCGATCCGGCGCCAACAATGATGTAATCGAACCGTGCTTTTTCCGGAATTCCCGCCATGGTGCCTCGCCACTCCATTCTCATTGCTGGAGTTGATGAGTATGATGATAGCCCATTCCGTCACCCTGAGGTGCGAGCGAAGCGAGCCTCGAAGGGTGACCTCTCCAGCGCATCGGCCGACGTCCTTCGAGGCGCGCGTGTCGCGCGCACCTCAGGACGACGGCACATAATAACGATGAGGAGTTCTACGTGAACAAGTTCGGTGTCGGTCAGCCCGTTCCCCGGGTCGAAGATCCGCGATTCATCACTGGCCGCGGTCGCTACGTCGACGATATTGAACTGCCGCAGCAGTGCTACGGCGTCGTGGTGATGTCGCCGCATGCGCATGCTCGTATCAAGCGCGTCGACAATACAAAAGCAAAAGCCGCGCCAGGCGTGCTCGCTGTGCTGACCGGTGCGGATGTGGCGGCCGACAAGCTCGGCGGATTGGCGCCGCCGATGCCGGAGGACATGGGCGGACCCAAGGGATTCCGAACGCTCCGCGCCATTCTCGAAGGCCAAAAAGTCCGCGCGGTCGGCGATCGTGTCGCCTTCGTCATCGCTGAGACTTACGCACAGGCGCGCGACGCCGCCGAATTGATCGAAGTCGACTATGAACCCTTGGCTGCGGTGATCGGGGTTGAGGACGCGGTGAAGCCGGGCGCGCCGGCGGTATGGGACGAGCAGCCGAATAATGTCTCTTTCACGCTGATGATGGGCAACAAGGACGCGACCGACGCCGCTTTCGCTCACGCACGCCACGTCGTCTCGCTCAAGCTCAACAACAGTCGCATTACGGCCAATTCCATTGAGCCGCGCGCCGCGATCGGCCAGCATCACCCCGACAGCGACAGCTACACGCTGTACTCGACCTCGCAGAATCCGCACGGCACGCGCTCGGCGGTTGCCGGGCAAGTCTTGAAAATTCCCGAGACCAGGCTCCGCGTCATCTCGCCCGATGTCGGCGGCGGCTTCGGCATGAAATTCGGCGGCTATCCGGAAGACGCGCTTGTGGTCTGGGCGTCGCGCCGCGTCGGCGGCCGCCCGGTCAAGTGGGTTTCGACCCGCTCCGAAGCGCTGCTCGGCGATTCGCAAGGCCGCGACCAGATCGTTACCGGCGAGCTTGCGCTCGACGAGCATGGCAAAATCTTAGGGCTGCGCGTGAGCGCGCTGCACGCCATGGGTTCGCATGTCTTCGGCGCGTCGATGGTGGTGCCGCTGTTTGCCATGCGGCTTTCGCCTGGCGTCTATCAGATCCCGGCGGTGCATGCGGTTGGCAAGGCGGTGCTGACGAATACGATTCCGCTTGCGCCCTATCGCGGCGCCGGACGGCCGGAAGCGACTTTCCTGATCGAAATGCTGCTCGACCGCGCCGCGCGCGTGTTGAAAATCGATCCGGTGGAAATCCGGCGGCGCAATTACATTCCCGCCGCGGCGATGCCGCACAAGGTGCAAACCGGCATAACCTATGACAGCGGCGATTTCGTCCATGTCATGGACGAGTGCCTCAAGCTCGCCGACTGGAACGGCTTTTCCAAGCGCGCCGCCGAATCGAAAAAGCGCGGCAAGCTGCGCGGCCGCGGCATCGGTTATTTTCTCGAAGAAGCCGCGGTGTTCAACGACCGCATGGTGCTGCGCTTCGATCCGAGCGGTATGCTCACCATTCTCGCCGGCACGCATTCACACGGCCAGGGCCATCAGACCGTTTACATGCAGATGGTGAGCGAGTGGCTCGGCGTGCCGTTCGACAATATCCGCTTCATCCAGGGCGATACCGACGCCGTGCCGATGGGCCGCGGCACTTATGGTTCGCGCAGCATGCATATTGGCGGCAATGCGCTCAAGCGCGCCGCCGACGCCATCATCGAAAAAGCAAAACCGATGGCGGCGAGCATTCTCGAAGCTGCCGCGGGCGACCTGGAATTCAAGGATGGCGCCTTCCGCATCGTCGGCACCGACCGCGCGCTGCCACTGACCGAAGTGGCCAAGGCATTCTACCGCCCAGTGATGCTGCCGCCGCAATTCGACGTCGGCCTGGAAGCCTCCGGCACCTTTGCCGCCGAGCCGCCGAATTATCCCAATGGCTGTCACGTCTGCGAAGTGGAAGTCGATCCGCAGACCGGTTCGGTGACGCTCGAGCGCTACGCCGCGGTCGACGATGTCGGCAAGGTCATGAATCGCCTGCTGTGCGAGGGCCAGATTCACGGCGGCGTCGCGCAAGGCGCAGGCCAGGCGCTGATGGAAGCGATCGTGTTCGATTCCGCGGGCCAGCTCGTCACCGGCAGTTTCCAGGATTACGCCATGCCGCGCGCCGACGATCTGCCGCTTATCGAATCTGAACTCACCGAAGTGCCGGCCAAGACCAATCCGCTCGGCGTTAAAGGCGCGGGCGAGGCCGGCGCCACCGGCGCGCCGCCCGCGATCATGAGCGCCATTCTCGATGCGCTTACCCCGCTCGGCATCGAGCATATCGACATGCCGGCGACGCCGAGCCGCGTCTGGGCGGCGATGCAGGCACCGCAAAGCAAAGCCGCGGCTGAATAAGGCCATCAATAGCGAGCCATGAACCAAGCGCCGAACCTGTTCGCCGACGGCAAGGCCTATGAGCGGCTTATGGGCCGCTGGAGCCGGCTTGTCGGCGACAAATTTGTCGACTGGCTCGATCCGCCGAAAAATCTGCAATGGCTCGACGTCGGTTGCGGCAATGGCGCTTTCACCGAAGTGCTGATCGCGCGCTGCGCGCCAGCCGGTGTCATCGGCGTCGATCAATCCGAAGGTCAGCTTGCTTTTGCGCGAGGCAGGCCGGGAACGAAAGGGGCGGAGTTTCGCGTCGCCGACGCGCACGCACTGCCGTTTGTCGACAACGGCTTCGATGCCGCGACCATGGCGCTGGTCGTCGCCTTTCTTGCCGATCCGATCAAAGCCGCGCGCGAACTGGCGCGGGTGGTGCGGCCTGGCGGCGTCGTCGCGACCTATATGTGGGAATTTCCCGACGGGTTCACGCTCGCGCCGCTGGCGGCAGCGATGAAAGACTTGGGCCTGACGCCGCCGCAGCGGCCCAATGTCGAAGCTTCGCGCCGCGATGCCATGCGCGCGATCTGGAAGGAAGCCGGCTTCACCGCCCTCGAGACCGAGGTGATCCGCATTCGCGTGAGTTTCTCAAGCTTCGAGGATTTCTGGGATTCGAACACGGTGCCGGTCGGACCGTCCGGCAAAGCGCTGTCGGCGCTTTCGCCAAGCGCGCGCGACCAATTGAGAACGCTGCTGCGCGAACGGCTGCCGATCGCTGCGGACGGATCGATCGCTTATGGGGCTTTTGCCAATGCCGTGAGGGGCGTCGCGCCCTGAAGCGCTGTTTGCACCATTGGCGCTTCCAAATACAGTTAAATGCCGCCGAGAGAGCCCAACTCGCTGATATCCCGCGGTAATCGGTCGGTTGCGCGGCACCGCCGCGCCGCCTATATTCAATCGGCTTTTCCGGTCATCGTTGATGACGTGAGTGGCTTCGCCCATGGTTTCACCCATGGTTTTCGCCCATGGTTTCGCCCATGCGGCGGGCGGAGCACAGAGGAGATTTACCCATGATCACCCCTTTGATGCCCAAGGCCACCGCAGTGTGGCTGGTCGAGAACACCTCGCTGTCGTTCGACCAGATCGCTGAACTGTGCCGTCTGCATCCGCTCGAGGTTAAAGCGATCGCCGACGGCGATGCGGCGCAGGGCATCAAGGGGCTCGATCCGATCCTCACCGGGCAGTTGACGCGCGAGGAGATCAAGGCGGCGGAGGCCGATCCCAATCATCGGCTGCACATTGCCGACCAGAAAGTGCGCTTGCCCGAGGCCAAGCCGAAGAAGGGACCGCGCTATACGCCGGTGTCGCGGCGCCAGGACCGCCCCAACGCGATTCTGTGGCTCGTGCGCAACCATCCGGAGCTCAAGGACAGCCAGATCATGCGACTCGTCGGCACCACCAAGTCGACCATTCAGGCGATCCGCGAGCGCACCCATTGGAATTCCGCCAATCTCACGCCGCTCGATCCGGTGACGCTCGGCCTATGCTCGCAGATCGATCTCGATCTCGAAGTGCAGAAGGCAGCGAAGGAGAAGCCGGCGCCGGTGCAGGAACCGGGCGCCACGCTGTTGCCGGCGTCCGTGACAACCGCGCCTAAGGACGAGCCCGAACCCGCGGCGGCGAAAAAGCCGGGCGAGGAGCTCAATGTCGAGGCGGTATTTGCCAAACTCAAGCAGCTCGGCGGCGGCCAGAAGAGCGAGTGAATAGTCTAGAACTGAGGGGCTTGAGCGGTCTGCGAACGATCACGCTGGAGTTTCTCGCGGATTGCCGCGGCTCGCCGAAAGAGCGGTTGCGCTTCGGAGATGCGGCCTTGGTCCCTGTATAAAGCTGCCAGATTCCTCAGCGTGAGCTCGACATCAGGATGCTCGGGTCCACGCGTTCTCTCCCGGATTGCCAGCGACTTTTTCAGTAGAGCTTCGGTTTCAGCGTAGTTCTGCTGTTTGTAGTAACACGCGGCCATGTCATCGAGCACGAGTGGAACGTAGGGATGATCGGGACCGAACACTTTTTCGAATATTTGCAACGACTGTTCGTATAACGGCTCCGCGTCTGCGCAGCGGCCTTGCTTCGCATAGACATTGCCGACGTTACGAAGCGATAATCCGATGTCCGGATGATCTGGCTTGAACGCTTTCACCCTGATTGCCAATGCCCGCTTAAGAACTCGCTCTGCGGCCACGTAATGTCCTTCGGCGATGTAGAGCAAGCCAAGATTATTGAGCGATTGCGCAATATCCGGATGATCCGGCCGGAGCTGTTTCTCGCGTATGGCAAGCGATCGCTCGTAAGCGGTTTGCGCCTCGGCGTAGTGCCGCAGTTGATGATTGAGCAAACCGAGAAGATTTAGATCTTTTGCGAAATCGAGATGATTTGGTCCCAGCGCCTTTTCATCGACGGCGACCAGTTTCCGGGCCAGCGGAAGCGCTTCCGTGAACCGTCCTTGCTCGTAGAGCGACATCGCGTTGGCGTAGAGCTCGTCTGCCAGTTCTGGCAGCGGGCTTGTTGGTAAAGCGCGCCATGCCGTCAACACGACAAACACGGCTGCCAGTAAAAAGCGGCGTTCCATGAAATGAAAATCGCGCAGGAAACGGAATTTGCCTCTCCGCGTTGCGGAAGAGAACAACGCCGATGCGGCCGCAATGTACCAACGCGGCTTGGCAGGTCACATGGCGTTTCAATTGAAATTAAATCTTCTTTGTCGTGAGCAAAGCTAACTATCAATCAAAAAAACTTCAGGTTGCATTTTCCACATTTGCGATTGCATCAACCTAAAATCATTTCGCTTTAGCGCACTTCGTCCGGAACGAACTTGGTGTTCATCAGCCCCGATCGTTGCGGAGCACGACGCAAGCGCCGCCGGCGACGATCAGCTTCTGGCAGAATTTCTCCAGATATGTGCGGTCGTCGTCGGCGATGCGGATGTTGTAGCGCATGGCGAAGCCCAGACCGATACCGCGGCTTCTGATCACGATCGGCTCGCGGTCGCCGATCAGGCCCCCATAGTGCTTCTGGATCAGCCGATAGGTCGCCCAGGCCTTGCTCTCAGACCAGTTGGCGGTGAGCTGCATGCCCCAGCGCGGCACGTAAGCCGCAATGCGCTGCGCCTGTTCTTTCGGCGCCAGGATCAGATTGGCGAGCCGCGTGCACGGCACGCCCTGCGGGATCGTCGTCTCCGAAGTTTTAGGCGGGTTGGCCGAGGCCCATTCATCCGCGGTCCAGCCGGTGATGATGGCAACGTAATTGCGCGTCTCGCCAGGGAGCGGCCGGTGGCTCGTCAGCCAGGCGAAAACGCGGCCAGGCCCGGCATTATAGGCTGCGGCGGCAAGCCCGAGATTGCCGAAACGCGATTTGAGATCGCGCAGATATCGCGCCGAATTCTGTAGTGCCTCGATCGGATCGAACGGATCGACGAGGCCGCGATAGTCCGCGGTCGCCGGCATGAACTGGGCGATGCCTTGCGCGCCTTTGTTGCTCACCGCACGCGCATTGAAGCGGCTTTCCTGCCAGATCACCCGGGCGAAGAACTCGACCGGCAGCTCGTTTTCGGCGGCGTCCTGCTCGAGCGCCCGGCAGATGTCGTCGGGAGTAGGGGGGTGCGAGGCAGGGGCGGCGGCTTGGATTGGCGAGGCAGGCGCATTTGGCGCCGCTGCCGGCGCATTAGCGTTTGGCCCGGTGGCCGGCGCAGGTGCGCTTGGCGCCGCCGGCGCGGCGTTTGGCTGCTGCGCGTTTTGCGGTTGTGCTCTGGCGAGCCCAATCCCCAGCGCGGCAGCGACGACTAAAACCAGGACTCTTGCGACAGCCATGCCTGTCTAACGCACAAGCTCGCCAATCGTGCGGCTTGATTTACGCCGCTTCCACTCCTTTGCGTTTGAGCGCGCTACCGATCTCGTCGAGGATCGCCGGATCGTCGATTGTCGCGGGCAGCTGCCAGCTCTCGCCGTCGGCGATTTTCTTCATGGTGCCGCGCAGGATCTTGCCGGAGCGGGTTTTCGGCAGCCGCGCCACCGTGATCGCGATCTTGAACGCCGCCACCGGGCCGATTTTTTCGCGGATCAGCGCGACGCATTCCTTCTCGATCTCGCCGGGCGGGCGGTTCACGCCGGACTTGAGCACGATGAAACCGCACGGCACTTCGCCTTTGAGCTGATCCCTGACTCCGAGCACCGCGCATTCGGCAACGTCGGGGTGCGAGGCCAGCACTTCCTCCATGCCGCCGGTCGAGAGCCGGTGGCCGGCGACATTGATGATGTCGTCGGTCCGCCCCATGACGAAAATATAGCCATCCTCGTCCTTAAAGCCGGCATCGGCGGTTTTGTAATAGCCGGGAAATTCGTCGAGATAGCTTTCGCGCATGCGCGCATCGGCCTGCCATAGCGTCGGCATGCACGCCGGCGGCAGCGGCAGCTTGACCACGATCGATCCCATCTTGCCTGCCGGCAGTTCGTGGCAGCCCTCGTCGACGATGCGGATGTCGTAACCCGGCATCGCCACGGTCGGCGAGCCGTATTTGACCGGCAGCATGCCGAGGCCGACCGGATTGCCGGCGATGGCCCAGCCGGTCTCGGTCTGCCACCAGTGGTCGATCACCGGAACCTTGAGAAGCTTCTCAGCCCAGACCAGCGTGTCCGGGTCGGCGCGTTCGCCGGCGAGAAACAGCGTGCGAAAGTTCTTCAGATCGTATTGCGCCAACAGCTTGCCTTGCGGGTCTTCCTTCTTGATCGCGCGGAACGCGGTCGGCGCGGTGAACATCGCGGCGCAGCCGTGCTCCGCAATTACCCGCCAGAACGCTCCGGCGTCCGGCGTGCCGACCGGCTTGCCTTCGTAGAGGATCGTGGTGCAGCCGTGAAACAGCGGCGCATAGACGATATAGGAATGTCCGACCACCCAGCCGACGTCGGAGGCCGCCCAATACACTTCGCCCGGCTCGACGCCGTAGAGATTTTTCATCGACCATTTGAGCGCAACCATGTGGCCGCCATTGTCGCGCACCACGCCCTTCGGCCGACCGGTCGTCCCCGACGTATAAAGAATGTACAGCGGATCGGTTGCTTGCACCGGCTCGCAGTCGAACGCGGAACGCGCATGGACCAGCGCATGATCGCGCATCTGCGCCCAATCGCGGTCGCGGCCTTCGATCAGCGGCGCGGCCACTTGCGGCCGCTGCAGGATCAGACAGGCCTGCGGCTTATGCGCGGCGAGCGCGATCGCCTCGTCGAGCAGCGGCTTATATTGCACGACGCGCCCCGGCTCGAGCCCGCAGCTCGCCGACAGCACCACTTTCGGCTTGCAATCGTCGATCCGGGTGGCGAGTTCACGCGCGGCAAAACCGCCAAATACGACCGAGTGAATAGCGCCGATCCGCGCACAAGCGAGCATGGCGATTACCGCTTCCGGCACCATCGGCATATAGATGATGACGCGGTCGCCCTTGCCGACGCCGAGATCGCGCAGCATGCCGCCGAGCACTTGCGTCTCGGTGAGTAACCGATGATAGGTCAGGGTGCGCTTTAAGCCTGCGAGCGGCGAATCATAAATGATCGCCGGCTGCTCGCCGCGTCCGGCATCGACGTGGCGATCCACGGCATTGAAGCAGGTGTTGCAGACCGCGCCGACAAACCAGCGGCCGTAAATTCCGGCGCCGGGATCAAAGACCTTTTTCGGTGTCTCGAACCATGCGATATCGGCCGCCGCCTCGCCCCAGAATCCGAGCGGATCGCGCTGCCAGCGCGCGTAAATTTCGTGATACCGGCTGGTGCGGATGTCCTTTGTTGGCATGTCCTTAACCGCGCCTCCGCGGCATTCGTATATGACTATACGCCTGCCAAATCGGCGCGAACAGCAAGGCCACGGGCGGCAAAAGCGGCTTTTTGCCTTCCTCTTTGCCTATTCGCTCGACCTGATCTTTTCGCTAGGCTCGGTCCGGGAGTAAACGTCGTCGGGAGCAAACATGGCAAGTCCCTACGATACCGACCTCGATCGCAACCCGGCGAATTTCCAGCCGCTGACGCCGTTATCGTTTCTCGCTCGCGCTGCCGCGGTCTATCCCGATCAATGTGCCGTCATCCACGGCGCCCGCAGCTTCAGCTATCGAGAGTTTTATGCGCGCACGCGACGGCTCGCATCCGCGCTTACCCGCCGCGGCATCAAGCGCGGCGACACCGTTGCCGCCGTGCTGGCCAATACGCCGCCGATGCTCGAGGCCCATTACGGGGTGGCAATGGCGGGTGGCGTGCTCAATACCATCAACACGCGGCTCGATGCGACGATCATCGCGTTCACGCTCGATCACGGCGACGCCAAGGTGCTGATCACCGACCGGGAATATTCGCGGGTGGTCAAAGAGGCCCTTGCCGCCTGCAAGCACAGGCCGCTGGTGATCGACTACGACGATGCGGAATTCACCGGCGCTGGAGAGCGGATCGGCGAGATTGAATACGAAGATTTGCTGCGCGCCGGCGACCCGGATTTTGCCTGGCTGATGCCGCGCGACGAGTGGGACGCAATCTCGCTCAATTACACGTCAGGCACGACTGGCGATCCCAAAGGCGTCGTCTATCACCATCGCGGCGCGTATTTGTTGGCCATGGCCAACGTCATCACCTGCGGCATGGGCAAGCATCCGGTTTATTTGTGGACGCTGCCGATGTTCCATTGCAATGGCTGGTGCTTTCCCTGGACGCTGTCGGTCGTCGCCGGTACCCATCTCTGCCTGCGCGCGGTGCGCGCGCCGGCCATGTACGACGCCATCGTGACGCACAAGGTCACGCATCTGTGCGGGGCGCCGATCGTGATGTCGACGCTCCTGAATGCGCCGGCGCATGAGAAAAAGCCATTGCCGCATGTCGTGCAATTCGCCACCGCAGCGGCGCCGCCGCCGGAAGCCACGCTGGCGGCGATGAAGGCCGCCGGCTTCAACGTCACCCATCTTTATGGCTTGACCGAAACGTACGGGCCCGCGGCAATCAATGACTGGCATCGCGAATGGGAGGCGCTGAACTCGTCCGATCAGGCGGCCAAGAAAGCGCGGCAGGGCGTCGCCTATCCGGTGCTCGACGCGCTCGATGTAATCGATCCGGAAACCATGCAGCGGGTACCGCGCGACGGCGAGACTTTGGGCGAGGTAATGTTCCGCGGCAATGTGGTGATGAAAGGCTATTTAAAAAATAAACCAGCGACCGAGGCGGCATTTGCCGGAGAATGGTTTCATTCCGGCGATCTCGGCGTCATCCATCCAGACGGCTATATCCAGCTCAAGGACCGTTCCAAGGACATCATCATCTCCGGCGGCGAAAACATTTCATCGATCGAAGTCGAAGACGCGCTCTACAAACATCCGGCAGTCCAGGTCGTCGCCGTCGTCGCCAAGCCAGACGAGAAATGGGGCGAAACGCCGTGCGCTGTCGTCGAGCTCAAGCCAGGCACGACGGCGAGCGCCGACGAGTTGATCGCCTGGTGCAAGAAAAATCTCGCGTCCTACAAATGTCCGCGCCACATCTTGTTCGCGGAAATCCCGAAGACCTCGACCGGCAAGCTGCAAAAATTCAAGCTGCGGGACATGGTGAAGGCGATGTGAGCCATTCGCGCTAGTGCCGCGAACCCGAAGTTCGCATAAGCTTGCGGCGCGCTCCAATGCGAACTTCGGGTTCAAAAGCGGCACTACAGGGTTAAAGTTGCTAGTGTCCTTATCGATTCCGAAGTTCGTACGAGCGCGCCGGCAATGCTACGAACTTCGGAATCGGGACACTAATTCGGCCTTGCGTCACCAGTTGTCAAAAAACGAAATTGCCCGGCACTAAGCCGGGCAATGAAACCTTGGCCACCGCGTGAGCAACGCGGCGGACCGTCGCTCGTAACTCTGCGA
>Ga0187765_10000912_pt1 | contig 11191 bp, 7 predicted proteins | sample 0216_QUI02_MP05__3_FD_133018 | JGI IMG/M metagenome (GOLD analysis project Ga0187765, IMG submission 133018) | Tropical peat soil microbial communities from peatlands in Department of Meta, Colombia - 0216_QUI02_MP05_10_MG | ecosystem: Environmental > Terrestrial > Soil > Wetlands > Peat ...
CACGCAGGCCGGCCACGGCGAGGCGACGCTCAGGCCGGCGTCGCGCTAGCGCATGACATCGTCACATTGAATTGTCATGCCCGCGCTTGTCGCGGGCATCTACGTCTTTACAGCCTATCAGAATCAAAGACGGGGATGGCCGGGACAAGCCTGGCCATGACAGTTCTGTTGTTTCCATAAGAAGCAGTGCCGCTTTAGCGCACGTTTCTTTACTCGAAGTCATTGCGGCAGCGAATCTCCCTCTCCCCGGCGGGAAAAGGCTTGCCTCTGCGCTACTTCCTTCCCGCCAGCTCCATCGCCTTGGTCAGGTGCCCGTAGCTGCGCACCGGCGCGCACATGAGGAAGCGATAGCCTTCCTTGATGATGCGCTCGGCATTGCCGGTTTCCACATGCGGATGGCCGACCACCACGTTGTGCTTCTTGCAGGTGTCGACGATGCGCTTCATCCACGCCAGCACTTCCTTGTGCTCGTATTGCCGCGGAAACCCGAGCTCCTGTGAAAGGTCGCCCTCGCCGATCAGGATCGCGCCGATGCCCGGCACCTCTTTGAGCATGGCGTCGAGGTTCTCCACCCCCTTGGTGTCCTCGATCTGCAGGATGACGAAGATCTCGCCGTGCTTGGCGAGCGGCCATACGTCGGCCTTCTGGTAATAGTCCTGCTGGCTCAAGCCCCAGTAGCGCACGGCCGCCGTCGGCCCGTCGCCGCGAATGCCGGCCGGCTCGTACAGGGCTGCGTTCTTCAGCCGCGGATAGCGGCAGGCCGCCACCGCGTTATAGGCCTCCTGCACGGTCGAGATGTGCGGGAACACGATCCCGTAGCAGCCCATGTCCAGCGCCTGCTTGGCATGCCATTGCGCCATCTCGATTCCGTTGACCGGCACCCGCACGAACGGCGCGACCGCCGGCACCACCGAGGCCGCCTTGGCGATCTGCGCGCGGTTGAGCATGTATTGCAAGCAATCGCGCAACGCGCGCCCATCCCACGGATTGTGCTCCATCTCGAACACGCAGCCGTCGAACTTCGACGTGCTCATGGCGAGCGCGGAATCGATCTCCGCCGGCGAGAAACAGGTGAACGCATGCTGCCCGGACTCGAGCGCGCGAATTACACCATTCAGACGCGGTAAATCAGCCATTCCAGCCTCCCTGTTGGCGCCACCTTACAAACCGTTATCCGGGTTTGACAACCGCTTGGCCGCATTCGTAGAACATCTCCAATCCCGCCAATTCACTGCATGACGGACCCCCATGATCATCGACTGCCACGGCCACTACACGACCGAACCGAAAGACCTGCACCGCTTCCGCAAGGAGCAGACCGCCGCCGCCAACGCCAAGAACAAGGCGGCAATGCCCGCGCGCGCGGCGCTCAAGATGAGCGACGACGAAATCCGTGAAAGTCTGGAAGGCGCGCAGCTCAAGCTGCAGCGCGAGCGCGGCACCGACCTCACCATCTTCTCGCCGCGCGCCTCCGGCATGGGCCACCATATCGGCGACGAGAGCGTGAGCCTCGAATGGTCGCAGATCTGCAACGACCTGATCGCCCGCGTGGTCTCGCTCTACCCGAAGAATTTCATCGGCGTGTGCCAGTTGCCGCAATCGCCCGGTGTGCCGCCGAAGAATTCCATCGGCGAGCTTGAGCGCTGCGTGAAGATGGGCTTCGTCGGCTGCAATCTGAACCCCGACCCGTCCGGCGGCTATTTCAATTCCCCGCCGATGACCGACAAGTGGTGGTACCCGTTCTACGAGAAGATGGTCGAGCTCGACGTGCCGGCGATGATCCACGTTTCCGGCTGCTGCAATCCGGCGCAGCACACCACCGGCTCGTACTACCTCAACGCCGACACCATGGCGTTCATGCAGCTCATCCTGTCGGACGTGTTCAAGGATTTCCCGACGCTCAAGCTGATCATCCCGCACGGCGGCGGCGCGGTGCCGTTCCACTGGGGCCGCTTCCGCGGCATCGCGCTCAACAACAACCGGCCCGAGCTCGACCAGATCATCAAGAACAACATTTTCTTCGACACCTGCGTCTATCATCAGCCCGGCATCGATCTGCTCACCAAGGTGGTGCCCGTCGACAACATCCTGTTCGCGTCGGAGATGGTCGGCGCGGTGAAGGGCAACGATCCGAAGACCGGCTTCGGCTTCGACGACACCAAGCGCTACGTCGACAAGGCCGCGATCTCCGAGGCCGACCGCAAGAAAATATTCGAAGGCAACGCGTTCAAGGTCTACCCGAAACTCAAGACCCAGATCGCCAAGCAGGCGGCGTGACTACGAACTCGTCACCCTGAGGTACGAGCGACCGAAGGTCGCGAGCCTCGAAGGGTGACGGGCCGCCATCCTTCGAGGGCCGCCTCCGGCGGCCACCTCAGGATGACGGCGAAATCCACCGAGGATCATGATGAAATTCGGCCTCTTCGGCAGCGCCCAGGCCAAACGCGGCGGCCCTGATCTCGACAGCGGTCAAGGCTTTAGGGACTTCATCGAATACAACATCGAGGCCGAGGCGCTCGGCTACGCCAGCAGTTTTTTGGTTGAGCACCATTTCACCGGCCTGGGCCAGGTCTCCGCCAGCCTCAATCTGCTGACCTGGGTGGCGGCGCGCACCAGGACGCTGCGCCTCGGCACCGCCGTGGTCGTGCTGCCCTGGCACAATCCGGTGCTGCTGGCCGAACAGGCCGCCACCATCGATCTCCTGTCGGACGGCCGGCTCGAATTCGGCGTCGGCAAGGGCTACCGCCACAACGAGTTCGCCGGCTTCTGCATCCCGATAGAAGAAGCCGATGCGCGTTTCGAGGAAAGCCTGAGCGTCATCCTGAAGGCTTGGACCTCCGAACGGCGCTTCTCCCATCACGGCACATATTGGAAGTTCGACGACATCATCGTCGAACCGCCGACGCGGCAGAAGCCGCATCCGCCGATCTGGATCGCAGCCGGCAGTCCGGATTCGATCCGCAAGGTCGCCCGGCGCGGCGCCAAACTGCTGCTCGATCAGCTCGCCTCGCCGGCGGCCGCGATCGAGCGTTTCAAGCTGTACAAATCCGAGGTCGAAGCCAGCGGCCGGCGCTTCGACCCGATGGACGTCGGCTTGGCGCGCGCCTTCCTCGTCGTCCACGGCGCCGAGGAAAAGGCCAAGGCCGTCGCGCAGCGGCTCGAGCACCAGCGCCGCATCGCCGCCCTGGCGAATGCGCCGGGCGAGACCGGCAAGTCGAGCCTGTCCTTCGCCGATACGCTCGAAGCCTCCGAGGAAAGCACCTTGTTCGGCACGCCCGACGAGATCGCCAAGAAACTGAGCGTGCTGCGCGCCGGCGGCATCGAGCATGTGCTGCTCAACGGCCCGGCCGGCTCGCGCGACAATCTGCGCCGCTTCGCCCGCGATATCATGCCGGCGTTCGCGAAATAAGCCGACAGGCATTGGCCGGAGGTGCAGCCGAGAAAATTCGCCTCGTGGATCGCATCGCCGAAGGTCGGCATCAATAACAAACCGGGCGAATTCGAATACGTCAAAATCGGCTGACTTCCGGCCGTTTCGCCGCATTCAGTTTCGTGTAAGCCTTCTCAGGTAGATGAAAGCGTTGCCCGAGAACAACACCCTGCGGGCATTGAAGAATTTGCTAGAGAATTTGAACGGATTAGCGGCGGTAACGCCAAAATCACGCTCGCCAATGCAGAATGCCGGTGGCAAGAATGCCGATCTAAAACTTGTTCAGTTCGGTTGTCACTGCGTTGGGCACGTTCAGCAAATGTCTTCCCGGGCGCCGTGCGCGGGCCTGTGCCGGTATGGGGGGTCGGCATGAGGGCAGCTTGCGCGCACGGGCGACCCATACGCTAGGGACCGTGATACTCACGACGATGCTGACAAGTTGCGCCGTAGGACCTGACTTCAAGACGCCGGATGCGCCCGATGTCACGGGCTATCTCGGGCGCAGCAGTTCCGTTGCCGTTCCCGGCCAGGCCATGCTGCGCGCCGCCGATATCCCGCAGCGCTGGTGGGAACTCTTCCATTCGCGCCACCTGAACGCGCTGATCGAGCGCGGGATCGCCAAGAACGCCGATCTCGAAGCGGCTGAAGCCGCGGTGCGCGTCGCCCAGGCCAATGCGCTCGCCCAGCGCGGCGTGCTGTTCCCCCAAATCGCCGGCGAGTTCAACCCAACCCGGCAGAAGGTGGCGACCCAGGCGCTCACGTCGAACGCCGTTGATTCGTCGAACATCTATGACCTGCACACCGCGCAGGTAACCGTGACGTTCGTGGCCGACGTGTTCGGCGGGCTGCGCCGCCAGGTCGAAAGCACCGAAGCGCAGGCCGAGGCGCAGGCCTTCCAGTACGAGGGCGTTTATCTCACCCTCACCTCGAACATCGCGCTGGCGGCCATCGAGGAAGCCTCGCTGCGTGGCCAGATCGCGGCCACGCGCCATCTGATCGAGCTGCAGACCCAGGTGCTTGAGATCCTGCGCCGGCAGAACAACGCCGGCCAGATCGCGCTGCCCGACGTGGTGTTGCAGGAAACCGCCGTCGCGCAGGCGCGCCTGCTGTTGCCGCCGCTCGAGCGCCAGCTCAGCCAGCAGCGCAATCTGCTCGCCGTCCTCACCGGCGTATTCCCGAGTGAAAACACCGAGGCCGCGTTCCAGCTTGGTTCGTTCCGGCTGCCGCGGCGGCTCCCGCTCAGCCTGCCCGCCGACTTGGTGCGCCAGCGGCCCGACGTGCGCGTGGCGGAAGCCAACCTGCACGCCGCCAATGCACAAATCGGCGTGGCCATCGCCAACCGCCTGCCGCAGATCACGCTCTCCGGCAATCTCGGCAGCGCGTCGAATTCGATGTCGAAACTGTTCTCGCCCGACACCGGCTTCTGGACGCTTGCCGCCGACGTCGTGCAGCCCGTGCTCAACGGCGAGTCGCTCGCCAACAAGCAGAAGGCGGCGGAAGCCTTTGCCGCCCAATCCGCCGCGCAGTATCGCGGCACCGTGCTTGTGGCCTTTCAGAATGTCGCCGACACGCTGCGCGCGCTGCAAGCCGACGCGCGCACCCTCGACGCCGCGATCGCGGCGGAGCAATCCGCCAGTCGCAGCATTGATCTCGTGCGGCGGCAGGTCGAACGGGGCCAAGTGAGCCTGCCGGCGCTGCTCAATGCCCAGCAAGCCTATCTGCAGACGTCGCTTGCGCGCGTGCAGGCCGAAGCCACGCGGCTCGCCGACACCGTTGCGCTGTTCCAGGCGCTCGGCGGCGGATGGTGGAACCGGCCCAAGACAACCGAAAAGCCAGAGCAACTGCCGCAATGAAATTGTTGCCAGATGGTCCTGCGTTCGGGCCCGCTCGCCCCGCGGCGCACTGTCTGCGCGCCGGCGCGGCGCTGCTGTTCGCCCTGCTGCTCGCAAGCTGTTGGCCGTTTTCCGGCAAGCAAGCCGAGGAGGAACCGGCAAAGCCCAAGGACACCATCCGCATCACCGAGGACCAGACGCATCAGCTCAAAATCGTCCAGGCCGAGCCTCATCTGTTCCGCGATCTGAAGCCGGCGATCGGACAGATCGCCTTCAACGAGGACGCCAGCACGGTCGTGCTCTCGCCGTTCTCCGGTCGGGTCACCCGGCTGATCGCCAAGATCGGCAACGAGGTCAAGCGCGGCGACCCGCTGTTCGAGATCGACAGTCCCGAAGTCGTGCAGGCCCAGACCGACCTGATCGCGGCCGTGCAAGGCCTCGAAAAGGCGAAATCGCAGCTCGGGCAGGCAAAACGCGTCCTCGACCGCCAGACGGCCTTGCTCGCCGATCATGCCACCGCACAGCGCGAATTCGAGCAGGCGCAGAACGACCAGGTGCTGGCGCAGTCGGATTTCACCACCGCACAGGGAACCTTGATGGCGGCGCGCAACCGTCTGCGCGTTATCATCGGCCGCGATCCCGACGAGATCGAGCGCGTGGAACGCGAGCGGTTGATCAATCCGCTGATCACGGTCAACGCGCCGATCGACGGCACCGTCATCGCGCGCAAGGTCGGCCCGGGACAATATGTCCGCAGCGATGCGGCCGATCCGCTCTATACAATAGCCGACCTGTCGACCATGTGGCTGAAGGCCTTCGTTCCGGAAAGCGACATCGTCTACATCCGGCTCGCCCAGGAGATCGAGGTCAAAGTGACGGCGCTGCCCGACCGCGTGTTTAAGGCGCGCATCACCGCCATCGGCGCGGCATCGGATGCCGCGACACGCCGCGTGGTCGTGCGCTCGGAAATTCCGAACCCCGATGGCGTGCTCAAGTCCGAGATGTTCGCGAGCTTCAAGATCGCGACCTCCGAAGGCGAGACCTCGCCCGCCGTGCCGATCGAGTCGGTCATCCGCGAAGGCGACGACGCGGCCGTATGGGTGGAACGCGAGCCGCTGGTGTTCCAGCGTCGCCCGGTCAAAATCGGCTTGGAGCAGGACGGGCTGCTGCAGATCCGCGAGGGTCTCAAGGCGGGCGAACGCGTCATCGCACGCGGCGCCATATTCGTGGACAACCAATGGCACCAGTGACGACTTAAGTCGAATGGAGCGACGATGCTGCGTAATCTGATCGCATCTTGCCTGTCGCGGCGGCCTCTGGTGCTGGTCATTTTCGCGCTGTTTCTCGGCTTGGGATTTGCCGCCTTCACCCGGCTGAACATCGAGGCCTATCCCGACCCCGCCCCGCCGATCATCGAGATCATCGCCCAATACCCCGGCCAATCCGCCGAGGAGGTCGAACGCTACGTCACGATCCCGCTCGAGATCGCGCTCGCGAGCACGCCGGGACTGACTTACATCCGTTCGACGACGCTCTATGCGCTCGGCTTCCTGCGCCTGCAGTTCGAATATGGCCGCGACTATTATTTCGTCCGCCAGCAGGTGACCAATCGACTGAAAGACGCCGAGATTCCCGCAAGCGTAACCCCGGTGATCTCGCCTGCCGGCGGCATCAGCGAAATCATGCGCTACGAGATCAAGGCGCCGCCCAGCTACGACATGATGCAGCTCAAGACGCTGCAGGATTGGGTGGTGGAGCGCAGGCTACGGCTGGTGCCGGGCGTTGCCGACGTCGCCGTGCTCGGCGGCAAGACCAAGGAATATCAGGCCGAGATCGATCTCAACCGGATGATGGCCTATGGCCTGACCTTGCCGCAGATCATCCAGGCCATATCGGCCAGCAACGCCAACGTGGGCGGTCGCACGATCTCCATGGGCGAGCAGTCGGCCAACGTTCGCGGCCTCGGCGTCCTGCGCTCGGTCGACGACATCAAGAACATCGTTCTGACCCAGCAGGGCGGTTCGCCGGTGCTGTTGTCGGATGTCGCCAACGTCCAGATCGGCGCCACGCCTCGCCTCGGCATCGCCGGCCGCGACGACAGGACCGACGCCATGTTCGGCATCGTTCTGATGCAGAAACTCGAGCGCACGATGGACGTCGTGCAGCGCGTGCACGCGGCGATCCAAAAAATGAATAGCGACGGCTCGTTGCCTCCCGGCGTGCGGGTCGAGCCGTTCTACGACCGCGGCGAGCTGGTCGCGATCACGGTACGGACCGTGATCCATAATATGCTGTTCGGCATCGCCCTGATCATCCTGATCCAGTGGATATTCCTCGGCGACCTTCGCTGCGCGCTGATTGTGGCGGCGACGATCCCGGTTGCGCTGTTTCTGGCCGTGATCATCACCGTTCTGCGCGGTGAATCCGCCAATCTGCTGTCCATCGGCGCCATCGATCTCGGCATCATCGTCGACGCCACCGTCATCATGGTGGAGAACGTCTTTCGCCATCTTGCCCATCATGCGGCGCGCCGCCCGGGCGAAGGGCCGGTGCGCATGGCCGACCGGCTGCACCGCATCCTCACCGCCGCGGTCGAAGTCGACCAGCCGATATTCTTTTCGGTCGCGATCACGATCGCAGCCTTCCTGCCGTTGTTCACCATGCAGGGTGTCGAGGGCCAGATTTTCGGCCCGATGTCGCGCACCTATGCCTATGCGCTGGTCGGCGCCATCATCGCCACGTTCACGGTCACCCCGGTGATGTCTTCGATTCTGCTGCCCGACAAGGTGAAGGAGGTCGAAACCCTCGTCGTGCGCAAGCTTCGGACGACCTATGAGAAATATTTGCGCCTCGCAGTCGCGCAGCCGCGCCGCGCCGCGACCTATGGCGCGATCTTCCTTGTGGTCTGTGGGCTGCTCGGCCTGCGGCTCGGCACCGAATTCCTGCCCAAGCTCGAGGAAGGCAACATGTGGATACGCGCGTTGCTTCCGCCGACCATCACGCTCGAAGCCGGCGAGCAGACCGTCACGCGCATTCGCAACGTCATCAAGAGCTTCGCCCCGGTGCGCACGGTGGTGTCCGAGCAGGGCCGCGGCGAGGATGCGACCGACCCGGACGGCTTCTTCGTCGCCGAATTCTTCGTCCCGCTCAAGCCGTTCGATCAATGGCCGAGCGGGCTGACCAAGGAGAAGTTGGTCAAGCAGATCAACGATCGTCTCAACCGTGAGTTCATCGGCATCGATTTCAATTTCTCGCAATACATCGAGGACAATATCGAGGAGGCGCTGTCCGGCGTGAAAGGCGAGAACTCGGTCAAGATTTTCGGCCGCGATCTCGCCGATCTCGAACGCCTGTCAAAGCAAGTGCGCGACGAAATCTCCGAAGTGCGCGGCGTCAAAGACGCCGGCGGATTCAAGCTGCTCGGCCAGCCCAATCTCGTGATGCTGATCGACCGGGCAAAGGCGGCGCGCTACGGCTTTTCCGTCGGCGACATCAATGCCGTCGTGCAGGCGGCGATCGGCGGGCAGGAGGTCACCCGGGTCTACGAGGGCGAGATGAATTTCGCGCTCACGGTGCGGCTCGCGCCGGAATACCGGCTCAACGTCGACGCCATCCGCTCCATCCCGGTCGCGCTCCCGAACAACGATCCCAAATCGCCCACAGCCTACATTTCCTTGGGCGATCTCGGCGATGTCAGGCTTGAGACCGGCGCCGCCTATATTTATCGCGAGAACGGACAGCGCTACATGCCGCTGAAATACAGCGTGCGCGACCGCGACCTCGGCTCGACCGTCGCCGAGGCGCAGGCGCGCACGGCGCAGAACGTGCCGCTGCCGCAGGGTTACCGCCTGGAATGGTCGGGCGAGTTCGGCGCGCTGCAGGAAGCCAAGAAGCGGCTCACCGTCATCGTGCCCTTAAGCCTGCTCCTGATCATGATGCTGCTCTACAGCCTGTTCAATTCCGTGCGCGAGAGTTTGCTCGCGCTCTCCGGAATTCCGTTCGCCGTGTGCGGAGGAATTCTCGGCCTCTACGTGGGAGGGCTCAACTTCAGCGTCTCGGCCGCGGTCGGCTTCATCTCGCTGTTCGGCGTCTCCGCCATGGACGGCATATTGCTCGTGTCCTACATCCGCCGCGACATGGACGAGGGCATGGGCAGCGAGGAGGCGGTCACCCGCGCGGCGCAGACCCGCATGCGGCAGATCTTCATGACCGGTTTCTCGGCCTGCATCGGCCTCGTTCCCGCGGCGATTTCGACCGGCATCGGCTCGCAGGTTCAGCAGCCGCTCGCCTGCGTGATCGTCGGCGGCATGATGGTCTCGCCCTTTTGCAGCCTGCTGATGATTCCCACGCTGGCGCGGCTATTCCTGCCGGCGGTGCCGCGCGTCGGCCACGGCCACGAGACCCCGACCATTCCGACCCCGGCGGAATAGCGGTCTATTACACGCTCGCCGAAACGATCATGGCCGGATTTGGTCCGGCCATGACGTCCGCGAAAGGATGAAGCCGAAGGGCGATTATTTCATGCCCAGCTTCTGATGCGCCTGTTCGACGAACTTGTTGGTGAAGGTCTTCGACAAATCGATCTTGGCATTCTTCACCTCGGGCGACGATTGGCTGAACACGTCGAGCACCGCCTGCGCGCCCTTCGGGTCCATCTTGCCGGTGGTTGAATACATCGGGATCGTGTTCTTGAGCGCCGCGAGATAAAGCTCCTTGTTCGGCCCGACCAGGTTGTCCGGCATCTTCGCCATGATCTCCTCGGGGCTGTGCGAATGGATCCATTTCAGCGTCGTCACGATGGCGTTGGTGAGCGCCTGCGTCTCGTTCGGATGCTTGGCGATCCAGTCGCTCTTGGTATAGAGCGCGCCGCCCGGATATTCGCCGCCGAACACCGCAAGCGTGTCCTTCTGCGTGCGCGTGTCGCTCAGGATTTTGAGGTCCTTGTTCTTGCTCTGCAGCAGCGTCACCGAAGGATCGAGCATGACGGCGGCGTCCACCGAGCCTTGCTCCATGGCCGCGATCGCCGTGCCGGTCAGCCCGATGCCGACCACGCCGACCGAATTCGGATCGACCCCGTTCTTGCTCAGCAGGTATTTGAGGAAGAAATCGGTGGATGAGCCCGGCGCGCTCACGCCCACCTTCTTGTTGGCGAGGTCCTTGACCGAGTTGATCTTGCCGGTCTGCTGCGGCGCCACCACGAGCGCCAGGCCCGGATAGCGGTCGTAGACCACGAACGCTTCGAGCGCCTGGTTCTTGGCCGCCAGATTGACGCAATGGTCGAAATAGCCCGACACCACGTCGGCACTGCCGCCGAGCACAGCGGTGAGCGACTGCGAGCCGCCCTTGAAATCCACGATCTCGACGTTGAGGCCGGCCTTTTTGTATTCGCCGAGCTGCTCGGCCAGCATGGTTGGCAGGTAGCACAGACACCCTGCCCCGCCGACCGCGATGGTGACTTTCATCTGCGCCGCCGCGACGCCGGACATCAAGACCAGCATGCCGAGCGCAGCAAAAGTGCGCCGGATCAAATTCCCTTTCATGGCGTTCTCCCTGTTTGGATTTTCACGGCACAATAGGGCAGAAGACCATTTCTGCCTAGCTGCCATCACGGGCTCACGTCCGCGTCTCGGCCGCAACCGGCCGCCAGATCAGAAGCCGCCTTTCGACCAGCGTCACGATCCAGTCGATCACGATCACGAACGCGGCGAGCACGAACATGCCGGCGAACACGCCGGCCACGTCGAACACGCCTTCGGCCTGCTGGATGAGATAGCCCAAACCCGCGGCCGAGCCGAGATATTCGCCCACCACCGCGCCCACCACCGCGAACCCCACCGACGTATGCAGCGAGGAAAACATCCAAGACAGCGCCGACGGCCAGTAGACGTGGCGCATGAGCGCCCGCTCGCCCATGCCGAGCATGCGGGCA
>Ga0187765_10000913_pt1 | contig 11190 bp, 10 predicted proteins | sample 0216_QUI02_MP05__3_FD_133018 | JGI IMG/M metagenome (GOLD analysis project Ga0187765, IMG submission 133018) | Tropical peat soil microbial communities from peatlands in Department of Meta, Colombia - 0216_QUI02_MP05_10_MG | ecosystem: Environmental > Terrestrial > Soil > Wetlands > Peat ...
GGCGAGGACGAGATCGTCTTCTGCCGGCACTGCGGCTACGCCGCCAACGTCGAGCTCGCCGTGGCCGGCCCCGACCCCGAGCCGCCGCTCTCCGAGACGGCGCCGCGCGGCGAGTCGATCGACCTGCTCGCCGACGAGGTCAAGCCGACGCCCGAGGCGCGCACCATCGCCGAGGTCGGCGAGTTCCTCGGCCTGCCGGCGCGCGCCTTCATGAAGGCGCTCGTCGTGGTGACCGAGGGCGGCCCTGGATCCGGCAAGCCGGTGATGGTGCTGCTGCGCGGTGACCACGAGCTGAACGAGCTCAAGCTGCGCAACCTCCTGGGCGCCGAGTTCCGCCTGGCCACGCCCGACGAGGTAGCCGCCGCTCAGGGTGTCGAGCCCGGTTTCGTCGGTCCCGTGCCCACCGAGCTGACCGTGGTGGCCGATCGCGCGCTGACCCGTGGGTCGTACGTCGCCGGGGCCAACAAGAGCGGCCATCACCGCTCGGGCATCGGCCTCGAGCGAGTGCCGCAGGCCACCGTGGCCGACATCCGTACCGTGCGCGCCGGCGAGCCCTGCCCGTCCTGCGACGGCGTGCTCGACGGCGCCCGCGTGATCGAGGTGGGCAACATCTTCCAGCTCGGCACCAAGTACTCGCACCCCATGGGCGCTACGTACTCCGACGAACAGGGCGTCGAGCGCGACATCGTCATGGGCAGCTACGGCATCGGCCTGGCGCGCATCGCCGCCGCCGCGGTCGAACAGCATCACGACGAGCACGGCATCGTGTGGCCGGCCGCGATCGCGCCCTTCCGGGTGCACCTGCTGGTCGTGCGCGCGAGCGACGAGACGCAGGCGGCCCTGGCCGAAGAGCTCTACGACACGCTGCGTACCGCCGGCCACGACGTGCTCTTCGACGACCGCGACCTCTCGCCCGGGGTCAAGTTCAAGGACGCCGACCTGCTGGGCTGCCCGCTGCAGGTCGTTGTCGGCAAACGCGCCGGCGAGCGGTTCGTCGAGCTCAAGCTGCGCGCCAGCGGCGAGCGTCGCGACCTCGCCGCGGCCGATCTGACGGCGGCCGTCGAGGCGGCTCTCGCCGCTTCGTAGGCCCCGACGAGGCGCTCGTCGCGACTCCGTAAGCTCCGTTCCACGAGGGCCTCGCGCGGCGCGCGGCGGGCGGCGCCCGTTGCCAGAACGGGCGACAAAAGGCCCGCAACGCCCTCAAGTTCGTCACCGCTTTGGGCGATAACGTCTAGCGATATGCAGACGATCCTCAAAGCGACTCGGCCGCGCTACTCACGCGAGCGGTTTCAGGCTGCGCTCAAGGGCCTCATGGAGGAGCGCCATCTGAGCTACCGCCAGCTGGCCTACAAGACCCAGCTCTCGGCCGGCTACCTCAACCATCTCACCAAGGGCACACGCCCGGTGCCGGCCGATCCCGTCATCCGCATCATCGCCACGGCGCTCTGCGTCGAGCCCGACTTCTTCCTCGAGTATCGCCTGCGCCAGGTCGCCGACGTGCTCGACGCCTCGACCGCGCTGATCGACGCCCTCTACAGCGTGCTGCTGCTGCACACGCCGGTCTCCGACGAGATGAAGGCCATGCTCGAACGCTCGGGGAACGGCAACGGCGACCACTCCCGGAGCCTGGCTATCTGACCCGCGCCTCCAGCGCTGCCCCCCCCTCGCGACCGGCCGTGCCGGTCGCTTCGTCGTTTCGGGGGCGTTGTGCCCTCCTGCAGGCTCGCCGCGAGCCTGTAAACCTTCGCCCGATAACGCCGATAGATGACCCTAGGCGGGAGCGAGTCGTGGGTGGGTCCACTCGTGAGGCCCTTTTCGCTTGCCCGCGACCAGCAAGACGGGATGGTCCGTGGTCAGCAGCACAGGGAAGACCGATGTGAACGAGGGCGCCGAGCGAGCGTGCCAGGGTAGCGGGCTGGCCCGCGCCAAGCGGCGCAGGCTCGCGCTGCTCGCCACCATCGTGCTCTTCGGCACCGGCGCCGCCGTGATCTTCCACTACGTCATGGCCTACTACCTGGGGCACGGCTACCCGTACAGCACGTTCTTGTTCCTGCCCCGCGACCACTTCAACGACTGGAACAACACCTACCGCTACGCGCGGCACTTCCTGAACGGGCAGCCGGCCCCGTTCGTCTACTTCCCGTTCGCCTTCCTGGTCGTGGGCATCGCCACCGTGCTGCCCATGTCGGTCGGTCTCGCGCTGCTCAGCCTTGCCTACGTGGCCGCCCTCGCCGGTCTGCTGTGGCGCTACGCGCTGAACGTGCTGCCCGGCGTGCAGCTCAAGCTGCAGTACGCCTTCATCCTGGTCGTCATGGCCTATCCCGTGCTCTTCACCGCCGACCGCGGCAACCTCGAGATGCTGGTCTTCCTGGCTGTCGGCGGCATGTTCTTCTTCGTCTATCGCCGCCGGTCCGACTGGGGCGCCGGCTTGTGTCTGGCCGCCGCTATCGCCATGAAGCTCTACCCGGCGACCCTGATCGTGCTGCTGCTGGCCGAGCGCCGCTTCAAGGCCGCCGCCGCGGCGGCCGTCGGCGCCCTCGTGCTCACCGTGGGGGCGACGGCGGCGCTCGCCGCCCTGAGCGGCCGCGGCGTGATGGCGGTCTGGCACCAGGCCTACGCCGAGAAGGGTGTGTACCAGAGCATCCAGGTCGACGGCGGCGCCGGCCTGCAGCACAGCCACACGCTGTGGAACGTGCTGCACCTGCCCGGGCTGCTGGCCGGCGCGGCCGAGCACCCCTGGGCGCACACAGCCTACGTCCTGGCCGTCCTTGCCATCTTCGCCCTGCTCGCGGTGCACGTGCTCTTCCGCGAGAGCGAGTCGTGGCGCAAGGCCGCGCTCATGGTCATCGCCGCCATCGCCTTGCCGTTCGTCTCGGCCGACTACACCACGCCGCTGCTCTTCTTTCCGCTCGTGATGTTCCTGAACTCGCGGCGGGTCTCGCGCTTCGACGCCGTCTATACGTGCCTCTTCGGGCTGCTCCTGATACCGGTCGACTACCACTACTTCGGGAGCATCGGACTCGGCGACACCTCGATCTCCGTCCTGGTCTACGGTATCGCACTGGCCGCCCTCGCCGTGCTCACGGTGCGCGACACCGCGCCCGCACCGGCGCTGGAGCCGGCGCGCCTCCCGGCCCGGCCCGGCGTGCTTTCAGGGGGCGCGCGATGAAGGTCGCGGCCACCGCCATCCCCGGCTGCCTGCGCATCGTCCCCGAGGTGCACGACGACGAGCGCGGCAGCCTGACCAAGACCTTCGTGGCCTCGAGCCTCGCGGCCGCAGGCGTCGAGGTCGGCTTCCGCGAGCAGTTCCACAGCGTGTCGCGGGCGGGCGTGTTGCGCGGCATGCACGTCCAGTTGCCGCCGCACGACGGCGCGAAGCTCGTCGTCTGCGCCCGGGGCGAGGTGCTCGACGTGGTCGTCGATCTGCGCCGCGGCTCGCCGGCGTTCGGCCGGCCGGTCTCCTGCACGCTGCGTGCCCCTGGCGACGCCCTCCTCGTGCCGGCGGGGGTGGCCCACGGGTTCTGGGTCGTCTCCGACGATTGCCTGCTGTGCTACTCCACCGCGAGCGAGTACGACAGCCAGGCCGACGGCGGCGTGCGCTGGGACTCGATCGACTTCGCCTGGCCCGAGGAGCGACCGCTGCTCTCCGCGCGTGACGCGCGGCTGCCCACCCTGGCCGATTTCGCCTCGCCGTTCGTCTTCGCGGCCGAGGGAGCGTCGTCGTGAGCGCGCCTCGCGCCCTGGTGACCGGCTCGACGGGCTTCGTCGGCACCCACCTCGTGCGTCACCTCACGACGCGGGGCTGGGCGGTCACCCGTCTGCTGCGTGATGGGCTCGAGAGCGACGAGCCGGCCGGCATCGCGGGCGTGACCGACGAGTGGTGGGACGGCTCGACCGATGCCGCGCTCGCGGCCGTCGGTCGCGCGCGGCCCGAGGTCGTCGTGCACCTCGCCTCGCTGTTCGTGGCCGAGCACGGCGCCGCCGACCTGCGGCCGCTGATCGAGTCCAACGTGCTGGCCGGCGCCCAGGTCGCCGAGGCCATGCTGCGCGCCGGCTGCCGGCGGCTCGTCAACACGGGCACCTCGTGGCAGCGCGACGCGAGCGGCGCCTACGAGCCCGTGTGCCTGTACGCGGCGACCAAGCAGGCCTTCGAGGACCTGCTGGCCTACTACGTGAGCGTCGAGGGGTTTGCCGTGGTCACCCTGAGCCTGTTCGACACCTACGGCCCCGGCGACCGGCGGCCGAAGCTCTTCGCGGCGCTCGACGCGGCGCTGGCCGACGGCCGGCCGCTCAAGATGTCGCCGGGCGAGCAGCTGCTCGACCTGGTGCATGTGAGCGATGTGGCTCGCGCCTTCGAGGTGGCCGCCGCCGGGCTCCTGGTCGACGGCGCCCGCCGATCCGAGCGCTACGACGTGTCCTCGGGTCGGCCGGTCGCCCTGCGCGACGTGGTCGCACTCTACGGCCAGGGCGTGGGACGTCCCGTGCCGGTGCAGTGGGGCGGACGGCCCTACCGCCGCCGCGAGGTGATGGCGCCTCCCGTGGGCCGCACCCTGCCCGGCTGGCGCGCGACCATCGGTCTCGACGAGGGCCTCGCCGCCCTTGGAAGGGAGCGTCATGCCTGCTGATCGCGAGCTCCGGACCGACGGGCGGGCGCCGGGCAGCCCCGCGCTCGTCTCGGTCGTCGTGCCCGTCTACAACGAAGAAGCCACCGTGGGCGAGATGTACCAGCGGCTGGCCGCCGTCTTCGACGGCCTGTCAGATGTCGTCGGTGAGTTCATCTTCGTCGACGACGGCAGCGCCGACCGCACGCTGGACCTGCTGCTCGCCACGGCGGACGGCGACGACCGCGTGCAGGCGGTCGCCCTGTCGCGCAACTTCGGTCACCAGATCGCCATCACCGCCGGCATCGACCACGCCTCCGGCGACGCCGTCGTGCTGATCGACGGCGACCTGCAGGATCCCCCCGAGGTCATCCCGGCCATGCTCGAGCGCTGGCGCGCCGGCGTCGACGTCGTCTACGGCGAGCGCCAGGCGCGCCGCGGCGAGAGCGTCTTCAAGCGCTCCACGGCCAAGCTCTTCTACCGGTTCGTCGGCCGCCTCAGCGACACGCCGCTGCCGCTCGACGCCGGCGACTTCAGGCTGCTCGATCGCGCTGTGGCCGACGTCCTGCGCGAGATGCGCGAGGAGGCCCGCTACCTGCGCGGCATGGTCGCCTGGGCGGGTTTTCGCCAGGAGGCGCTGCGCTACGAGCGCGACGAGCGCTTCGCCGGCCAGACCAAGTACTCGCTTGCCAAGATGACCAAGCTCGGACTCGACGGCGTGGCCAGCTTCTCGAGCCGCCCGCTGGTGCTGGCGGCCGAGCTCGGCGCCGTGATCACCGTCGGCGCCTTCCTGTACCTGCTGTGGATCGTCGCGAACCGCCTCGCCGACCCGCACTCCGTGGTCGCCGGCTGGACATCGGTGCTCGTCGCCATCCTCTTCCTGGGCGGCGTGCAGCTCCTGTCGATCGGCATCCTCGGGGTCTACGTGGGGCGTCTCTTCGGCGAGTCCAAGCGTCGCCCGCTCTACGTCGTCGCGCGACGCGCCGGCGCCCAGGCCGCCCGCGGCGAGGCGCTCGCGGAACGCCGCCTGGCCGCGCTCGAGGCGCCGCCCGCCGAGCAACTGCACGGACCCGAGCCCGGCGATGTCCGGCGGCGCGCCCTGACGCGATGAACGGGCACACGCCCCACGTCAGCGTCTGTCTGCCGGTGTTCAACGGCGAACGGTACGTCCGGGCGGCGATCGCCTCGGTGCTCGCCCAGGACGGCGTCGACCTCGAGCTCGTGGTCGTCGACAACGCCTCGACCGACGGCACGGTGGCGGCGGTGGAGGGATTCGACGACGAGCGCCTGCGCCTGCTGCGCAACCACACCAACGTCGGCGCGGGCCGCAACTGGAACCGCTGCCTGACCGAGGCCCGCGGCGACCTGGTGAAGATCCTCTGCGCCGACGACTGGCTCTACCCGGGGGCGCTCGCCCGGCAGGCCGCGGTGCTCGACGCACCGGGCAACGAAGGCGTGGTGCTCGTGGCCGCGGCCCGCGACGTGGTCGACGGCGACGGCCGCCGCCTGCTGCGGCGCGGCTGGGGGCCACGCGAGGGCCGCGTGAGCGGAGGCGCGGCCGTCCGCCGCGTCGCTCGGCGCGGCACGAACCTGATCGGCGAGCCCTCGGCGACGCTCTTCCGTCGCGCCGCGGCGCTCGCCTGCGGTGAGTTCCAGCCCGAGGCGACCTACGTCGTCGACCTCGACTACTGGTGCCGGCTCCTCCTGCACGGCGACCTCTACGTCATCCCAGAGGCCCTGAGCGCCTTCCGGGTCAGCGGCGGCTCGTGGAGCGTGCGGGTGGCGCGCCGTCAGACGGCCGACATGCGAGCGCTCCTGCGCGGCCTTCACGACGACCCCTGCTTCGACGTGTCCGGGCTCGACGTGGGCCTGGGCAGCGCCACGGCCGCGGCCAACAGCCGACTGCGCCGGCTCCTCTACCGCGGCCTCGCCCTGCGCGGCCGCCTCGCCGCCCGCACGCTCGCCGCCGGCCCTGCCGGGCCGGGTGTCAGCCGCAGGCTCGAAGCGTAGACTTGGGGCCGCGCGCGAGCGCGGCCGTCGGGCCGCCCCCGCGCCTGACAGGCGAAGGAGGGCGTTCCCGAACCACGCGGCCGGATGCCCGTAGCAGACGGTGGAGGCATCATGGCGGCTGGAGCGGACAGACTGATGGGCGACGACGTCGCGTTCGAGCCGTTCCGACCGCCGCATCGTACCCTCATGGGACCCGGCCCTTCGAACGTGCCCGACCGCGTGCTCGCCGCCATGGCGCGCCCCACCATCGGCCACCTCGACCCCGAGTTCGTGCGCATGATGGAGGAGCTCAAGGAGCTCCTGCGCTACGCCTTCCAGACTCACAACGAGATGACGTTCCCCGTCTCGGGCCCGGGCTCGGTCGGCATGGAGGCCTGCTTCGTCAACCTGCTCGAGCGCGGCGACAAGGCGATCGTCTGCCGCAACGGCGTGTTCGGCGGGCGCATGGTCGAGAACGTGGAGCGCTGCGGCGGCGTGGCCGTCGTGGTCGACGACGAGTGGGGTAGACCGGTCTCGCCCGACAAGGTCGAGGCCGCCCTGGCGGCCAACCCCGACACGCGCCTCGTCGCCTTCGTGCAGGCCGAGACCTCGACCGGGGCACACACCGACCCGGCGCCGCTCGTGGCGCTGGCCCACGAGCACGACTGCCTGACGATCGTCGACACGGTCACCGCAGTGGGCGGCGTGCCGGTCAGGGTCGACGCGTGGGACATCGACGTCGTCTACGCCGGCACCCAGAAGTGCCTCTCGTGCCCGCCCGGCCTGGCGCCGGTGAGCTTCGGCGAGCGCGCCCTCGAGCGGGTGCGCGCTCGCACCAGCCGCTGCCAGAGCTGGTTCATGGACCTGAACCTGCAGCTCGGCTACTGGTCGGCCGGCACGCGCACCTACCACCACACGGCGCCGGTGAACGCCCTGTACGGGCTGCACGAATCGCTGCTGCTGCTCCACGAGGAAGGGCTCGAGGCGGCCTGGGCGCGCCACCGCCGCGAGCACGAGGCGCTGGTCGCCGGTTTCGAGGCCATGGGCCTGCGCCAGCTCGTGGCGCCGGCCGACCGACTGCCGCAGCTCAACATGGTGGTCGTGCCTGAGGGCATCGATGAGGCCACGGTGCGGCAGCGCCTGCTGAGCGAGTTCGACCTCGAGGTCGGCGCCGGTCTTGGGGCCCTGGCCGGCAAGGTCTGGCGCGTGGGTCTCATGGGCCACACCTGCGACGAGGCCAACGTGCTGCGCTGCCTCGACGCCTACGAGGCCGTCCTGTCCGACCTGGGCTTCGCCGTGGCGGCGGGGGCCGGGAGCCGGGCGGCACGGAAGCGGCTCGCCGGGCGCACGACGTCGTAGCCTTCGCCGCTTGCCGCAACGGGCTCGGTGGGCCGAGCTCCCGCCCCGTCATGTGCCGGGCGTCATCGAACACGGCCGTGCCCTCGGGCCTGCGGCCCTCGGTGGCGGCACACCTTCGCGACACCCGGTTCCCCTACGTGGTGCCGGCCCGGTCGGCCGAAGAGACCGGCGGCGAGGTCAGACGGGTGGCGTAGCGAGAGCGAGAGGTCTCCCGCGTCGGGCAACGGCTGCCGTCACGTCGCCCGGCCACCGGTCGTGTAGGCTGCGCGCACCGAGGCCAGGCCATGAGAGGAGGTCGACGATGAGTCCGACGGGGAGTCCTGCGCGCAGCGAGGAGTTCGTCTCCGCGGCGGAGTGGGCCGCGCGCGGCAGGGCTGCGCGCCGGGACGCCCCGCGCTCGAGCCATGCCGGGTGGAGACCGGCGGCTGACCGCCCCGACCCAGTGACGCTGCTCGAGGAGCAGGCGCGAAGCCGCGTCCCCGAGCTTGTCCCCATCCGCCACGGCCGCATGCTGGCCTCGCCCTCGACGTTCTACCGGGGCGCCGCCTTCATCATGGCGGCCGACCTCGCCGGGACCCCGACCAGCGGCTTCGAGGTGCAGCTCTGCGGAGACGCGCACCTGCTCAACTTCGGCGTCTTCGCCTCGCCCGAGCGCCAGATGCTCTTCGACATCAACGACTTCGACGAGACCCACCCGGGCCCATGGGAGTGGGACGTGAAACGCCTCGCGGCGAGCTTCGAGATCGCCGGGCGCGACCTCGGCTTCTCGGCAGCCGATCGCCGCAACGTCGTCACGGCCGGCGTCGCCGAGTACCGCGGCGCGATTCGCCGGGCCGGAAAGATGCGCGCGATCGACGCCTGGTACGCCCGCCTCACGGTCGAGGACATCACCGCCTGGATCGACGCCGAGGTGCGCGCCGGACGCCTCGGTAAGAAGGAGGCCCGCGAGGCCGGCGCCGACATCGCCAAGGCGCGCAGGCGCGTGCACGAGCGCGCCTTCCGCCGGCTCGCCGGGGAGGTCGACGGCAAGGTCCGCATCCTCGCTGACCCGCCCCTCGTGGTGCCCCTCGACGACCTCGTGCCGCCGGGCACGGCACGCGAGGAGACGGAGGCCTGGATGCGCGAGCTGGTGCGCACCTACCGCCGCACGCTGAGCCAGGCTCACCACCCGATGGAGCAGTACCGGTACCTCGACACGGCCCGCAAGGTCGTGGGCGTCGGCAGCGTCGGCACGCGCGCCTGGATCTTTCTCTTCGAGGGACGTCAGCGCCAGGCGCCGCTCCTGCTCCAGGCCAAAGAGGCCCAGGCCTCGGTCCTCGAACCCTTCCTCGGCCGCAGCCGTTACCGCAACCACGGGCGCCGCGTCGTCGAGGGGCAGCGCCTGATGCAGGCGGCCAGCGACATCTTCCTCGGCTGGTTGCGCCTCAAGGGGCTCGAGGGCGGGCAGCGCGACTACTATGTGCGCCAGCTGCACGACTGGAAGGGCAGCGTCGACGTGGACACGCTACGGGTCCCCGGCGCAACGCTCTACGCGCGCCTCTGCGGCGCCACCCTGGCGCGGGCGCACGCGCGTCTCGGTGACCGCGTCGCCATCGCCGCCTACCTCGGCGGGGGCGACTCGTTCGACCGTGCGATCGCCGACTTCTCGGTCGCCTACGCCGATCAGAACGAGCGCGACTACGAAGCCTTCGCGAGGGCGGTCAAGTCGGGACGTCTCGCCGCGGAGACCGGCGTCTGAAGGGCCACGTCACCGGGCGCGACGGCAGGCTGCGTGGCCGGCTCAGATGGAGGGCGCACGAGCCTGCGACGCCGAGGCAACAAACAGACCGGCCGCGGCGACCTGGATCGGGCGCCGGCCGCAATCGGGGCAGACCGCCTCGTCGAGTGCGAGCCGGCCGCGTTTGTCGCGCGGCCGGCGGAGTGAGATCCCGTCGCGGTGCGCGGCGCGGCGGACCGAACTCTCGGAGCGATCGAGGATCTCGGCGATCGCCCGGGCACCGAGCTCGCGGTTGCCGCGGAGGACGAGGAGCTCGCCGGTTGTCCAGAGTCGACGGACCATTTGGTCCGTCGATGATCCATGATTCTCGGCCGCGAGCTGAGCCACGCTACAGGCCGGCGCCTCGCTCGCCATGCGCCGCGATCGCGGCGAGGCGGTGCTCGGTCCTCGCGATGAGAGTATTCGCGCAGGGCGCACCCATGAGTCCGAGTATGAGAAACCCGTCACGCTGAGTGCTCTGCGACCTCGGGGGGGCGGTACATAGCGCGGGCGCGGGGGAATCGTATAGTTCTCGGACCCGGTCTGGGCGCTCCTAACCCTCTCCAGTTTCGGGCTATGCAGCCCAACGAAGGAGATCACGATGGACGCCTGGACTCCCACCTTGACGCTTGCGGAACTACGTGCCGCCGGCCACGCCGGCTGGAAGGACAACTACCTCTACGTCGAGGGCACGGTCTTTCGTATCATCGCCCGGTCGCTATCCAGCGGGGTCTATGACATCCGCATCGAACCCAGCGCCCTTTCCCTGACCCACTCGCTGCTGCTTGACGGCTGGTACCGGATGCCGCACGCCGAAATCGCGTGACGCGAAGCTGACAGCGGCAGACGGCCGGACCTCGAGGAGGCCTTTCGCTAGGGCGGTCGCAGCCGACCGAGCGGGAAACCCGTCACGCGGAACGTCACGGCGCCGAGCCTGCCGATTCTCCAATTTCGGGAAAATGTCACGGCACTAGGCGGGCAGGGTCGGCGCCGGCGACGGCCAGTGATACGACCGCCCCCGCTCGCGATGCGGGCGTCGGCAAAGCAATTGCTTGCGCGATCCGTGCCTCGTGACGGACGAGCCGGTCCCGGAATAGACTCGGCGCATGTTCACCAGAGATCACATCTTGGCTGAGATACGACGCACCGCCGAAGCGAACGGCGGCCAGCCGCTCGGACGCGGCCGCTTCGAGTCGGAGACGGGGACCCGCGAGAGCGACTGGTCCGGTCGGTACTGGACCAGATGGGGCGACGCGATTCTGGAGGCGGGTCTCGAACCGAACGAACTCCAGGGCGCGATTCCTCGCGACGACTTGGTTGAGAGACTCGCGTCCGGTTATCATACGCCGGCGGAATCAAGAAACCCCTGGAAATCGAATGGTCGGCGTGGCCAGATTTGAACTGGCGACCCCTAGTCCCCCAGACTAGTGCGCTAACCAGGCTGCGCCACACGCCGACCGCAGACGAGGGCCGTAGTGTAGCACA
>Ga0187765_10000914_pt1 | contig 11189 bp, 11 predicted proteins | sample 0216_QUI02_MP05__3_FD_133018 | JGI IMG/M metagenome (GOLD analysis project Ga0187765, IMG submission 133018) | Tropical peat soil microbial communities from peatlands in Department of Meta, Colombia - 0216_QUI02_MP05_10_MG | ecosystem: Environmental > Terrestrial > Soil > Wetlands > Peat ...
AGCGAACGCGTGTCGTTGCGCTGAATCGCCTCGAGGACGTGCTTGAGCAGGAAGGCCGGGACGACGCCGAGCGCAGACGAGAGGACGATCAGCCCGAGGACGCCGCCGAGCCGCAGCTTGTAGTGCCGGAACAGGCGGCCGATGCGGCGCAGGTTCGCCCGCCGCACCGCCGGATCGGCCGGACGCTCGGGCGCCGGGCCGGCGGAATGGAAGAACATGCCCATCGGACCAGGGTACGCGGTGAGGCAAGATCAAAGCCATGCACGTCACGGTTCGCCTCTTCGCCGGGCTGCGGGAACGCGCGGGCCGCGCGACCCTCGAGCTCGACGGCGTCGAGCGCGCCCGTGATGTCTGGCCCGCGCTCGGCCTGGGCGACGAGCCGCCCGGCCTCCTCTATGCCGTCAACCGCGAGTACGCGAACCGAGACCGGGAGCTGCACGACGGCGACGAGGTGGCGTTGATCCCGCCCGTCTCCGGCGGCGCGTTTCTGCTCAGCGCCGAGCCGCTCGACCTGCGTGCGGCCGTCGCGGAGGTCGAGAGCGCCGACGCCGGCGCGGTCGCGACCTTCGTCGGCACGGTGCGGCGGCGCTCACGCGGGCGCACGGTGCTCCACCTCGAGTACGAGGCGTACGAGGAGATGGCGGAGCAGATGCTGCACGCGCTCGGCGCGGAGCTGAAAGCACGGCACGAGCTGAGCGAGATCGCCATCCACCACCGCGTCGGCCGTGTCGAGATCGGCGAGCCGAGCGTCGTGATCGCGGTTTCCGCAGCGCACCGGGCTCCGGCCCTCGAGGCCTGCCGCGAGGCGATCGACACGTTGAAGGAGACCATCCCGCTATGGAAGAAGGAGGTCTACGAGGGCGGCGCCGAGTGGATCGGAAAGGGCTCGTGAACAGTCCGGCGCAAGAACGTCATCCTGTCCGCCGCTCGCTCGAGCGGATCGGCGGCCTCGCGGTGCTGATCGGCGGGACGGCGCTCAAGTGGGGCTTCATCTTCGTCAAGTTCTTCGGCTTCTTCATCTCGGCGGCCGCGTACCGGCTCTGGTTCGGCAGCTGGACCTTCGCGTTCGGCTTCGTGCTGCTGATCCTCGTGCACGAGATCGGCCACGTGATCGAGGCTCGCCGGCAGGGGCTGCACGTCTCGTGGCCGACGTTCATCCCGTTCTTCGGCGCCTTCGTCACCATTCAGCACGCCGGGCTGACCCCGTGGCGCAACGCGCGCATCTCCCTTGCCGGCCCGGTCGCCGGCGGCATCGCGGCCGCCGTCGTGTGGGCGATCGGCGCCCAGCGCGGCTCGTCGATGCTCGAGGTGCTCGCGAACATCGGCTTCCTCCTCAACGCGTTCAACCTGCTCCCGATCGGCTTCCTCGACGGCGGCTCGATCGCGCGCTCGATCGGCGAGGCGTGGCGGATGCCGGTGATCCGGTTCGAGGGCGGCGTACCCGTGCAGGCGTTCGCGCCCGACCGCACCCGGGCGCTCGCGATCGCGATGCTGTACTTCACCGTGGCCGGCGCGCTCGTGCTCGGCCTGCTCGCCACCCGACCGAATGGGATGCTCTAGCCCGATGCCCGACGACCGGCAGATGCTCCAGGCGCACGAGGCGCTCGCCGAGCGGCGCCGCCACGTGGAGTCGATCGCGGACGAGTTCTTCGCGGGCTTCGAGGCGGTCGACCGGCTCGATCGCCCCGCCGTCTCGGTGTTCGGCTCGGCTCGTGTGCACGAGGGCTCCTTCGCCTACGACTCGGCCCGCGAGACCGGCCGGCTGTTCGGCGCGGCCGGCTGGGCCGTCGTCACCGGCGGCGGTCCCGGCGTGATGGAGGCCGCCAACCGCGGCTGCCGCGAGGGCGACGGGCTTTCCGTCGGCTTCAACATCGAGCTGCCGCACGAGCAGGGGCTCAACCCCTACTGCGACGTCTCGCTCACCTTCCGCCACTTCTACGCGCGCAAGACGATGTTCGTGAAGGCTGCGGAGGGCTTCGTCGTCTTCCCCGGCGGCTTCGGCACCGCCGACGAGCTCTTCGAGTCGCTCACGCTGATCCAGACCGGGAAGGTGTTCCACTTCCCCGTCGTCCTCTTCGACTCGTCGTACTGGCTGCCGCTCGTCGAGTGGGTGCGCAGCCGCGCGCTGTCCGAGGGGATGATCTCGGACGACGACCTCGAGCTGCTCTCGGTGACCGACGAGCCGGCGGCCGCGGTGCAGTACGTGCTCGAGCTCTACGAGCGGCGGAACAATCACGCTGTGAGCCCGCACACGCCCGAGAAGTCGGACGCCCAGTAGCCTTTCGGCATGGAGCTGCGCGATCTCCCGTCGGTCGACGAGCTCGCGCGCGGGGTCGACGATCCGCTCGCAGTCGACGCGGCGCGTACCGTCCTCGCGCGCGCGCGTGAAGAGATCCGGGCCGGCGTAGACCCGGGTGACCTCGCGGAGCGCTTGCGCGGAGAGCTGCAGGCCGTGCGAGCGCCGAGCCTGCGACGGGTGCTCAATGCGACGGGCGTGATCGTGCACACGAACCTCGGCCGTGCGCCGATCGCCGAGGAGGCGCTGGCGCGCGTGGCCGAGACCGCACGCGGCTACTCGAACCTCGAGCTCGACCTGCGCGACGGCGTGCGCGGCTCGCGGCAGGATCACGTGGCGGGAATCCTGCGCCGCCTGACGGGCGCCGAGGCGGCGCTCGTCGTCAACAACAACGCCGCCGCGGTGCTGCTCGCGCTCGCGGCGCTCGCCGAGGGCCGGGAGGTCGTCGTCTCGCGCGGCGAGCTGATCGAGATCGGCGACGGCTTTCGCATCCCCGACGTCCTCGCACGCTCGGGCGCGCGGCTCGTCGAGGTCGGCACGACGAACCGCACACGGGCCGCCGACTACGAGCGTGCGATCGGCCCCGAGACGGCGCTGCTCCTCCGCGTCCACCAGTCGAACTTCCGCGTCGTCGGCTTCGCCGAGCAGCCACGGCTCACGGAGCTCGCCGCTGTCGCGCGCCGGCACGACCTGCCGCTCGTCGACGACCTCGGCTCCGGCGTCCTCGCAAGTGACAACTTGTTACTTGCGGAGGGAGAGCCGTCCGCGCGGGAGTCGCTCGCCGGCGGAGCCGACGTCGTCTGCTTCTCGGGTGACAAGCTGCTCGGCGGGCCGCAGGCCGGGATCGTCGCCGGACGCGCCGACCTCGTCGAGCGGCTGCGGCGCCATCCGCTGCAACGGGCGCTGCGCGCGGACAAGCTGACGCTCGCCGCGCTCGAGGGGACGTTGCGGCTCTACCTCGACGCGCCGCGGCGGATCCCCGTGCTGCGCATGCTCCGGCAGGACGTCACGGCGATCCGTGCGCGGGCCGAGAGGCTCGCGGCCGCCGTCGGCGGCACGGTCGAGGAGACCGTCGGCCGCGCGGGCGGCGGCGCGCTCCCCCTGGCGGAGCTGCCGAGCTTCGCGTGCGCGGTGGACGAGTCGCTCGCTGCGCCGCTGCGCGCCGGCGAGCCGCCGGTGGTCGGCATCGTCCGCGACGGGAAGCTCCTCCTGGACTGCCGCACGCTCGACGACGAGGAGGCCGACGAGGTGGCCGCCGCAGTACGCCGATGCCTCTGACCGTCGCAACTGCCGGGCACATCGACCACGGCAAGACGACGCTCGTCGAGGCACTGACCGGCAAGAACACCGACCGGCTGCCCGAGGAGCACGCGCGCGGCATCTCGATCGACCTCGGCTACGCGCCGCTCGAGCTGCCGGACGGCACCCAGCTGTCGGTCGTCGATGTGCCGGGCCACGAGCGGTTCGTGCGCACGATGGTCGCCGGTGCGACCGGCGTCGACCTCTTCCTGCTCGTGATCGACGCGGGCGAGGGGGCACGGCCCCAGACGCACGAGCACCTCGCGATCCTGCGTCTCCTCGGGATCGAGCACGGCGTCGTGGCGTTGACGAAGGCCGATCTCGTCGACGACGAGACGCTCGACCTCGCACGCGCGGAGGCGCTGGAGCTCGTCCCGGGTGCGGCCGTCGTGGCGGTGAGCGGCCGGACCGGCCTCGGGCTCGACGACCTGCGCACGGCGCTCGCCGCGGCCTCCGCCTCGATCGAGCCCGCGGACCGCGAGGCGCCGACGCGCCTCCACGTCGACCGCGCCTTCACGCTGCGCGGCATCGGCACCGTCGCCACCGGCACGCTCTGGTCCGGGTCGATCGGCGAAGGAGACGAGCTGCGCGCGGAGCCGCAGGGCCGCAGCGTCCGTGTGCGCAGCGTCCAGGTGCACGGCCGGCCGGTCGTGCGTGCCGATGCGGGCCAGCGCGTCGCGGTAGCCCTGCCCGGGATCGAGCGCAGCGAGCTGCGTCGCGGCGACGCGCTCGTGACGCCGGGCGCGTACCCCGTCGGCTACCGCCTCGACATCGTGCTCGAGGAGCTCGCCGCGATCCCGGCCCGCGTCCACGTCCACCACGGCACCGCGCAGATGGTCGGCCGCGTCGTGCGCGTGGGCGAGCGCTGGGCGCAGCTCCGCCTCGCGGAGCCCGTCGTGGCCGCACGAGGCGATCGTGTCGTCCTGCGCGCCGGCACGACGGTCGGCGGCGGCCGCGTGATCGACCCCGTGCCGCCGCGGCACGCGAGCGCCGAGCGGATGGAGCGGGTCGAGCGCGGCGAGATCGCCGCGACCGTGCACGAGCCGGTTCGGGCCGCGTCCCTCGCGCACCTCGGCGAGCTCACCGGCGTCGAGTCCGCGGACGGCTGGGTCTTCTCGCGTGCCTGGCTCGAGGAGCTGCAGGCCGAGCTCGAGCGGCGGATCGCCGCAGCCGACCCGCTCGATCCCGGCGTATCCCTGCCGTCCGAGCCGTGGTCGGCCGCCGTCGTGCCGCTACTTCGTCTCGAACGCCGGGGAGCGAAGCTCTACCGCCCCGGCGCGACCGCGGAGCTCGGCGCGCGCGCCGACGCGGCAGCCGCGCTCGAGGCTCGGCTCGGGCTCGAGCCGCTCAAGGTCGAGGACGCCGCGCTCGCGCGCTATCTCGAGGAGCAGGGCCGGCTCGTCCGCGTCGGCGACGGCTACGCGATCTCGCGCGAGTCGTACGAGCAGGCGCGCGCCGCCCTCGTCGCCGAGTGCGAGGCCGCGGGGCGGATCACGCTCGCGCGCTTCCGCGACCTGCTCGGTGTCGGTCGCAGGACGGCGCAGCTGCTGCTCGAGCGCTTCGACGCGGACGGCCTGACCCGCCGAGCGGGCGACGAGCGCGTCCTGCGGCGGCGTGGAACAATCGCCCCGTGACTCCCGACGACGTCACCACGCTGATCGACCGCTACAACGACGCCTGGAACCGGCAGGACGTCGACGCGATCGCATCGATGCACCACGCCGACATCGTGTTCGAGAACCACACCGCCGGCGAGCGGGCGGAGGGCGCGGACGCGGTCCGCGAGCACATCGCCGCCATCTTCCGCAACAACCCCGACCTTCGCTTCCGCGGCCGCAGCTTCTACGCCGGCGCCGACTTCGCCGTCTCCGAGTGGACGGCGAACGTGACGAAGGGCGGCCGCCGGCTCGAGTGGGACGGCGTCGACGTCTTTCCGCTCAAGGACGGGCTCATCGCACGGAAGGACGTGTACTCGACGTCACATCGGCCGCGCGAGCTGACGGACTGACGGCGAGGCCGAGCACGTCCGGCCGGTGATAGTGGCCGGCCGGGTCGAAGCGCTGCCGCTCCGCGAGCAGCCGCGCCGGGTCGAGCTCCGCGTAGAGAATCCCCTCCTCGTCGTACAGCGGCCCGGCGAGGTAGGAGCCGTCGGGGGCGAGGATCGCGCTGCCGCCGCGGCCGATCGTGCCGGCACCGTCGATCTCGCTCCGAAGCGCGAAGTCGTCCGGGTATGCGCTCTCGCGCTGGAAGTGACACGGCGAGATCACGTACGCGCGACTTTCCCGCGCGAGATGCACGAGCGTGGGCTGCCAGGCGTCGCCGTCGTCCGCCGTGGACGCGACGTAGATCTCCAGCCCGGACTCGTAGAGCGCGAACCGCGCGAGCGGCATGTAGTTCTCCCAGCAGATCAGCCCGCCGAGGCGGCCGAAGCCGGTCTCGACCGCGTAGAGCCCGCGGCCGTCGCCCTGGCCCCAGACGAGGCGCTCGTGATTCGTCGGCACGAGCTTTCTATGATGGAGCGCGAGCGAGCCGTCGGGCGCGTGCGTGAGCAGCGAGTTGTAGATCGTGCCCGGCCGCTCCGGCTCGACCTCGTTCACGCCGGTGACGAGCCAGACGTCGTGCTCCCGTGCGACGTCGCCGAGCCGCCGCTCGGCCGGGGAGCCGACCGCGATCGAGTTCTGTGCGATGCGCGCGAACGTCTCCTTCGCGCCCTCGTCCTGCCAGCCGGCGAAGGCCTTCGCCCACCGCGACGACGGATAGACCGGCACGAACGTCTCCGGGAAGACGACGAGCTCGGCGCCGTTGCCCGCTGCCTCCGCTGCGAGCGCGTCGAGCCGGTCGAGCGTCGCCTCGCGGTCGAGGACGACCGGCTCCGCCTGCACGCAGGCCGCCGTGACGGCGCGATCCATGGCGCAAGCCTAGACGCGGGTAGGTTGGCCCGGTGACGACGCTCGTGCTCAAGCTCGTGCTCACGCCGTCGGTCATGGTCGGCGCGACGCTTGCCGGCCGGCGCTGGGGCGGCGCCGTCTCCGGCTGGCTGATCGGGCTGCCGCTCACCTCGGGACCGCTCGTCCTCTACCTCGCGCTCGACCACGGGCGGCACTTCGCGGCGCGCACAGCGGTCGGCTCGCTGTCGGGCGCGATCGCCGAGGTCGCGTTCTGCCTCGGCTACGGGCTCGGCGCGCAGCGCGGCTGGAAGGTCGCCGTCGTCGCCGCATCCGCGAGCTTCGCCGCCGCCGCGGCGGCGCTGCAGGAGCTGCCGCTCGGTGTCGGCCTGCCGCTACCGCTCCTGCCGCTGCTCGCCGCCGTCGTCCTCGCGCTCGCCGCCGGACTGCTGCTGCTGCCGTGCCGGGACGAGCGCGCGCAGGTGGACGTGCAGACGCCGCGCTGGGATCTCGCGGTGCGGGCCGCCGTTGCGACCGGCCTCGTTCTCGCACTCGCCGCGCTCGCGCCGAGGATCGGCGCGCGGCTGACGGGCCTGCTCGCGGTGTATCCGCTCTACTCGGCCGTGCTCGCGGTGTTCGCCCACCGCCTTCTGGGGCAGGCGGCGGCGCTCGGCCTCCTCCGCGGGCTGCTCGTCGGGCTGTTCTCGTTCGCCGCCTTCTACACGGTGCTGCCCGAGCTGCTCGCGCACGCCGGCACCGGGGTCGCGTTTGCCTGCGCCGTCCCGGCGGCGCTCGCCGTCCAGGCGGCGTCTGGGGCGAGGCTGCTGAGCTGGGAACGATCTACGACGGCGTCGACGGGAAGCGCGCCGCCTGGCTAGAAGTCGATCGCGGCGATGCGATCGCCGACTGCGATCTCGCCGTCGTTCAGGATGTCGGCGTTCAGCCCGGCCTGGTGGACGAGGCCCGCGAGAACGCCGGGGAACGTCAGGCTCTCGAGGTGCGCGCAGGGCTCGCAGAGCTCGACGCCGACGCACTCGATCTCACCGATCCTGAAGCGCCGGCCGACGAGCGCGTTCACGTCGATCCCGCGCGTGAGCACGTTGCGGCGGCTCGCCGCCCCCGAGAGCGAGATGCCCTTCTCCGCCTCGAGCCGCTCGAGCGACTCGGCGGCGATGAGCGTGAGCGCCTGCCCGGGCGGGGCGGCGTCGAAGAGCTGCCGGTTGCCTTCGAGCCCGCGGCCGGCGTACGCGCGTACGCGCTCCACCGGAGCGGGCAGCGCCCCGTGCTCGGCGGTGACGAAGATCCCCTCGACTCGGCCGGCGTCCACACCGTGAGACTACCGGCCGAACCCGCCGCCGCCCGGAGTCTCGACCCGGACGACGTCGCCGGCGGCGAGCTGCCGCGTCACCTTCGCCGGCTGTTCCTCGCCGTTCACGAGCGTGCGTCCGGGCGCGCCGTTCTCGCCGCCGCTCGCGCCGTGCGGCCCGTGTGCACGCCGTTCGGCGAGCACGGAGAGGCGACAGTCCTCGAGCACGCGGAGCTCGCGCACGACGCCGTCGCCGCCGCGGTGCACACCCGCACCTCCCGACCCGTCGCGCAGGTGCCAGCGCTCGACGCGCAACGGGTACGACAGCTCGAGCGCTTCCACGGGCGTGATCAGCGTGTTCGACATCGCGACGTGCACGCCGGACGGCCCGTCGGCGTCGGGGCATGCCCCCTGGCCGCCGCCGATCGTCTCGTAGTACGTGAAGCGGTCGTTGCCGAGCGCGACGTTGTTCATCGTCCCCTGCCCCTGCGCCGGCACGGGCAGCGCCTCGCCGAAGGCGCTGAAGACGACGTCGACGATGCGAGACGACGTCTCCGTGTTGCCGGCGACGACGGCGGCGGGCGGGCGGGCGTTGACGAGACAGCCCTGGGGCGCGGTCACGACGACCGGTGCGAAGGCGCCGCCGGAGGCCGGCAGGTCCGGCTCGGTGAGGCAGCGCACGACGAAGTAGCAGGCCGAGCGCGTGACCGCGAGCGGGCAGTTGAGGTTGCCCGGATGCTGCGCCGCGGTCCCCGTGAAGTCGATCCGGATCTCGTCGCCGTCGACCTCGACCGTGCAGCGAATCGGCAGCTCGCCCTCGACCGCCTCGACGACGTCCTCCGCCGACCAGCGCCCGTCGGGGAGCGCCGCGACGGCCGCGCGCACCATCCGCTCGGAGTAGGCGTAGAGCTCGTCCATGGCCGCGGCGACGCGCTCGCGCCCGCGGCGCGCACACAGCTCGTCGATCCGCCGCTCGGCGAGGCGGTGGGCAGCCATCTGCGCGCGCAGGTCGCCGCGCCGCTCGTCGGGGTTGCGCGCGTTCGCGACGAAGACGGCGAGCACCTCGTCCGTGAGCCGCACGGGCGGCAGGATCAGCCCTTCCTGGTAGAGCTCGCGGGAGAACGCGGGCAGGCTCGCCGGCTCCATTCCACCGACGTCCGCGTGGTGGGCCCGCGAGACCGCGTAGCCGAGCGCAGTCCGCGAGACGAGGGTCACGTCCGGCAGGTGCGTGCCGCCGGTGAACGGGTCGTTGAGCACGCAGACCTGTCCCGGTGTCAGACACAGGGGCATGACCGCCGCAACCGCGTCCGGCATGGCGCCGAGATGGACGGGGATGTGCTCCGCCTGCGCGACCATCCGCCCGTCGTCGGTGAAGATCGCCGTCGAGCAGTCGCGCCGTTCCTTGATGTTCGCGGAGAAGGCGGAGCGGACGAGCACGGCGCCCATCTCCTCTGCGACCGCACGCAGTGCGCTGCCGGTGACCTGGAGCTCGACGTTCATCGCCGCAGCACGAGCGTGCCGTCGTCGTTCGTCTCGCCGTGCCAGCCCTCCGGCACGAAGCAGGTGGAGCCGGGCAGCTCGAGCACCGCCGGTCCTGCAACCTTGTAACAACTTGTTACTTGGAAGGCGACGTCGGGGCCGGGCGTGACCTCGGCGGTGCGGACCGCGACGAGCTCGATCTCGCGGGACGGGTCCGAGTACCCGTAACGCTCCTCGTGCGAACGATGGAAGGCGGCTGCGAGGTCCGGCTCGAGCGGCACCGTCAGCTCGAACGACTGGCCGCGGTAGCGGAGGTCGGCCTCGCCCTCCTCCGGCAGGTCGCGCACCTCCGCGAGCGGACGGAGGTACGAGACGACCCGGTCGCGCCGCTCGTCGCTCGCGACGAGGCCGAGCGCGGAGAGGACGCCGGCCGACTCCGGCACGAGCACCGCTTCGATCTCGAGCTCCTCCGCGAGCGCGCACGCGTGGAGAGGGCCGGCGCCGCCGAAGGCGACGAGCGCGAACTCGCGCGGGTCGTATCCGCGCTCGACGGAGACGACGCGCAGCGCGCGCAGCATCTCCGCGTTGACGACGTCGACGACCGCGACCGGGTCGATGCCGGCGAGGGCGCGCGCCGCCGCCGCCCGGTCGAGCACGAGCCCGCCGGGCAGCTCGGCGGGCAGGCGCCCGAGCAGGAGGTTCGCGTCGGTGACGGTGGCGCCGCCGCCCGCGCCGTAGCAGGCGGGGCCGGGATGGGCGCCGGCGCTCTCCGGCCCGACGCGGATCGCTCCGCCGGCGTCGCGCCGCACGAGCGAGCCGCCGCCCGCCCCGACCGTGTGCAGGTCCAGCGACGGCAGCCTGATCGGAAAGCCGCCGACGTCTCGCTCGGTCACCCGCGCGGCGCGGCCGCCGGGAAGCAGGCAGACGTCCGTCGAGGTGCCGCCCATGTCGAACGCGATCGCGTGCTCGAAGCCGGCGCGTCGCGCGACGAGACCCGCGCCGACGACGCCGCCCGCGGGCCCGGAGACGAGGATCGTCGCCGGGTGCGCGGCGGCATCGGCGATCGACGCCACCCCGCCTGAGGAGAGCAGCACGAGCGGCTCGGGCAGCCCCGCCGCACGGGCGCCCGCGGCGAGCGCGTGCAGGTACCCCGCCGTGACCGGGGCGAGATACGCGTCGGCTGCCGTCGTCGAGGCGCGCTCGTACTCGCGGAACTCCGGCGCGAGCTCGTGCGAGGCGACGACGTGCACGCCGGGATGGCGGCGGCGGAGCTCGGCCGCCACCGCGGCCTCGTGCGACGGATCGCGGAACGAGAAGAGCAGGCAGACGGCGACCGCCTCGGCGTCGCCGGGGTCGGGGAGCGTCGCGAGGTCGAGCGGCTCGAGCTCGCCGCCCGGGCCGAGGCGGCCGCGCACGCCGTGGCAGCGCTCGAGCGGCACGAGCGGCTCGGGATGCGCCGCGCAGAGCCGGTAGAGGTGCGCCCGGGTCTGGCGGCGCAGGTGCAGCAGGTGCTCGAAGCCGAGGTTCGAGACGAACGCCGTGCGCGCGCCGCGCCGCTCGAGGAGCGCGTTCGTCGCGACCGTCGTGCCGTGGGCGAACCGCTCGACCCCCTGCGCCGCGACCGCAGATGCAGCCTCCAGAACGGACTCCTCCTGCCGCAGAGCGGTCGGAACCTTCGCGGTGCGCACCCGGCCGCCCGCCAGCAGGACGGCATCGGTGAAGGTGCCGCCGACGTCGATGCCGAGAACCGACACGGAGCGAGCCTAGTGGTCGCGGCCATAAGTTCGTTCGCGTATGGCGATTCGCAGACCGAGCAGGCCTAGGACGCAGGGAGGCTGCATACCCGCAGGTATGTAGCCGACCGAGGACGACGGCATGCGACGCGTCTGCGGGCCGCCAGACGCACAACCGTACTTCTGGCCGC
>Ga0187765_10000916_pt1 | contig 11179 bp, 9 predicted proteins | sample 0216_QUI02_MP05__3_FD_133018 | JGI IMG/M metagenome (GOLD analysis project Ga0187765, IMG submission 133018) | Tropical peat soil microbial communities from peatlands in Department of Meta, Colombia - 0216_QUI02_MP05_10_MG | ecosystem: Environmental > Terrestrial > Soil > Wetlands > Peat ...
CAGCAGCTTGATCCCCCCGAACAGCATGGCCACGGCACCGACCGCAAAGGCGGCGGGTGCGAACAGCGGCCGGGAATGGCTCAGCCGGATGACCGCCTCGCGCACGGCCGTCTCGTCGCTGTCCCGGATGGCATGGACGAGCCGCTCGACCTGGGCGCGCCAGGACAGCCGGGCCCCCCCGTCGCCCTGAAGCAGGGCCGGGGCACCCGGGGCGCCGCCACCAGGGGCCGGCCCGGGCGGCGGGCGGTCCCCGTTCCCCTCGATGGCCACCACTATCACCCCTACTACCTAGGCCAACAGCAGCGTCACGTCGCCGGGCACGGGACCGGCGTGATGCAATCACGTCAGCGTGAACAGCTGGTAGCTGACGGGTAGCCACCCGGTGCCGGGACACGCGCCGCGCCGTGCGGCGGGCAGCCTCCGCCGGGCACGCAACGCAGCCCCGGACCAGCGTCACCATAAGTATCGCCGCAATCGCGCCCGCGTACCCGGCAGAACCTGACGTGTCCGGCGCGCTGGTTCCGCCCGTGGGATCAGGCGATCTCCCACTCGTAGGAGAACTTGACCACGTCGAGGATGACCGATGTCTCCAGGCTTGTGATGCCCTGCATCCGGCCCAGCCGGGTGGAGATGAAGTCCAGGAAGTGCCGCTGGTCGAAGAAGAACGCTTCCACGATGATGTCGTAGCGGCCGGTGGAGACGCCGATGTAGCGGACCTCCCGCTGCCGCTTGAGCTCCTCGCTGATGTCGTGCAGCCTGGGCAGCTCCACCGAGATGCCGATGATGGCCGACAGGTTCATCCCGACCGCCCGCGGGGTCGGCACGGCGACGATGTTGATCAGGCCACGCGACACCAGCTGGGAGATCCGCTTGCGGACCGTGGTTTCCGAGACCCGGAGCTCGCGGGCTATCTCGGTGTTCGGCTTCCGGCCGTCGACCTGGAGGATCTTGATCACCCGCTGGTCGATCTCGTCGAGTATGCCCGCGCCCGCGGGGCCCGGGTAGGCCGGCTCCGGTGGCCGGTCAGGCCCGGGAGGTGGCTGTCCGGTCATCCTGCCCACCTGCGTCTCCGGGGGACCCATGCGATCCGGGCATGGTTCGAATTTCGGCTATCATAAGCTTAATATAGCCGATATTCGGCTCTTGAAGCTCCGCGTTCATTGACTTCCGAATTTGCCGCTCTTACGCTCCACCCATCTGCACCCATCTGCCCAGCGATGGGAGGGGACACGATGGCCGAAGCCACGGCGTCGGGTACCTCGGCCGCCACCGGTGTCTTCTCACGCAAGTCATCGGGACTGGTCCGGGTCGGCGGTACCCTCGACGTCTTCATCTTCAATGTCGGGCTGGTCTCGGTCGGGATCGCGATCGCCTACAACCAGTACTACGGGCCCAGCCTCTACCCCGGCGCGCAGCCGTGGATCTCCACCCTGTTCGCGATGGTCGGGATGCTCTTCGTGGCGGCCGCGTTCTACTGCTGGTCGGTGGTGTTCCCGCGGTCGGGCGGCGTGTACGTGTTCCTCTCGCGGACGATCAACCCGGGCGTCGCGTTCGTGATGTCGCTCATCGAGACGATCATCTTGCTGTACTACGCGGCGCTGGCGGCCGGGCTGATCGTTCAGGTCGGCCTGTCCTCGTTCTTCGGCGCGGTCGGCATGGTGGGGCGCAACGCGACGCTGACCAGCTGGGGCGTGACCGTGGCCAAGCCGGCCGGGGTGTTCTGGATCGGCACCCTGATCATCGTCGTGGCGGGCGTGGTGCTCATCTCGGGCACCCGCCGGTACTTCACCGTGCAGCGGGTCCTGTTCGCGGTGGCGGTGGCCGGCCTGGCCGTGATCGCCGTGGTCATGCTCGTCGGCACCCGCAGCGGTTTCTCCTCCAGCCTGACCAGCCTGACCGGGCTGCACTACAACCAGGTCATCGCCACGGCGGAGAAACACGGGTACGTCGCCGCGGGCACCAGCCTCAGCGAGAGCTGGAAGTTCATCGTCTGGCCGCTGCTGCCGCTGCTCGGCGCGGTGCAGTCGGTCGGCATCGGCGGCGAGATCAAGAAGGTGCGCCGGTCGCAGCTGTTCGGGATGCTCGGCGCCGTGGTCGCCACCGCCGTGGTGATCGCCATCTTCGCCCTGCTGGCGAACAAGGTCTTCGGCTACACCTTCCAGGGCGCGATCGCCTACAACGCGATCACCGGTGTCCCCGGCGGGTCGACCGCCACCGCCCCGTGGTTCGCGGTCCTGGCCGGCATCCTCGCGCACAACGTGTTCCTCTCGGTGATCATCCTGGCCACGTTCGCCGCCTGGATCTGGTTCTGGATCCCGGCCGAGATGGCCTACACGACCCGCAGCATGATCGCGTGGTCGTTCGACCGGGTGGCGCCCAACCGGCTCGGCTACGTGAGCGAGACCACGCACACCCCGGTGGTGGCCATCGGGATCTCGACCGCCGGCGCGGTGGTGTTCATGTGGCTGATCGCGTTCAAGGCCGTGGTCTTCCTCACCTTCATCGAGGTGCTGCTCGTCGTCTGGGGCACGGTGATGGTCGCCGCCGTGCTGTTCCCGGTCACGCGCCGGGCGCTGTACAACGCCTCGCCGGCCAGGAACTTCAAGCTCGGCCCGATCCCGGTCATGCCGGCCGCGGGCGCGATCTCCGCGGTGTTCTTCGCCGTCATGTTCTGGCTCCTGTGGAACGACCCCATCGCGGCGGGCCCGCTGATCCACCCGTCCAAGATGCCGGTCGAGGCGTGGATCACCCTCGGCGCGCTGATCGTGGGCACCGCCTGGTACCTCGGCGCCAAGGCTTACCGCAAGCGCCAGGGCATCGACATCAGCCTGGCCTTCCACCAGATCCCGATCGAATGACCGGCCCGCGGACCGGCCCTCCCGGCCCGCCCGGTCCCCCCGGATGAGCGCGGGACCATGGCCGATCCCTGGGAGGAACTGCAGACCGAGGCCGTCGCGATCGTGGCGGCGGCCGCGGACCGGGGCGTCACGCTCCGGGTCGTGGGCTCGGCCGGCATCCGGCTGCACTGCGCCGCGCCGGGCCCGCTGATGGACCGGCTCAACCGCCCGGCCAAGGACATCGACTTCGTCGTGCCGCAGCGGCAGCGCAAAGGCATGCGCCGGCTGCTGGAGGAGCGCGGTTACCTGATCGACCGGGACCTGCTCATCGCGATGGAGGGCACCAGGTACAGCTTCGAGCATCGTGAGCACGGCACCGAGATCGACGTGTTCGTGGAGCGGCTGAACTTCTGCCACACAATCGAGCTCGCCGGGCGGCTGGAGCGGCACCCGGTCACGATCCCGATCGAGGAGCTGCTGCTGCAGAAGGTGCAGATCGTGGAAATGACCACGACCGACCTGATCGACGCGGGCGTCCTGCTGGCCACGCACGACGTCACGGGCGGCCCGGGCGCGGCGGGCGGCCCGGACGCGGCGGCCGGCGAGACGGTCGACGCCGCCCACATCGCCGCGATCCTGGCCCGGGACTGGGGCTTCCACCACACCGCCACCGCGAACCTGGAACTGGTCGGGCGGACCGTGGCCGGCCCGGCAGCGGTCGACGTCGGCGCCGACGGCGCCGCCCGGGTGGAGCGGGGCGTCCAGTCGCTGCTGGGCGCGATCGACGCCGAGGGCAAGAGCCTGGCCTGGCGGATGCGGGACAAGATCGGCGAGCGCAAGCAGTGGTGGCAGGACGTCGACGACCGCGAGGCGACCTACTGATGAGCCTGCTGCGCCGGAAGGCGGCCGTTCCCCGCAGCGAGGGCGAGCGGACGATCTTCTTCGCCTCCGATCTGCACGGCTCCGAGGTGTGCTTCAAGAAGTTCGTCGCCGCGGCGAAGTTCTACGGCGCCGACACCCTGCTGCTCGGCGGCGACATCAGCGCCAAGATCGTCGTCCCGATCGTGAGCACCGGCCCGGGCCGGTACACGGCCCAGTTCCACGGCTACGAGGAGCGGCTCGACGACGGCACGGTCGAGGAGTTCGAGCAGCGCGCGGCCAACAGCGGCCTGTACACCGAGCGGATGGAGCCGGACGAGTACCAGCACTACGCCGACCACCCCGACCAGGTCGACGCGCTGTTCGAGCGGGTCATGCGGCGCACCGTGCAGCGCTGGCTCGAGTACGCCAAGACCAGGCTGGACGGGAGCCCGGTGATCATCTACAGCGTCCCCGGCAACGACGACCCGCTGTCGGTCGACGACGTGCTGCTGGCCCACGGCGACGACCGGCTGCGTTTCGTCGAGGGTGAGGTCGTCGAGCTGGCCCCCGGCATGGAGATGCTCAGCACCGGCTACACCAACGTCACCCCGTGGGACACCCCGCGCGAGTACAGCGAGGACCAGATCCGTGAGCGCCTCAAGGGGATGACCGGCCGGCTGGAGCATCCCGAGGCCGCCATCTTCAACATCCACGCCCCGCCGTACAACTCCCGGCTGGACACCGCCCCCCTGCTCGGCCAGGACCTCAAGGTGAAGACGGCCGCGGGCGCGCAGATGACCGCGCCGGTGGGCTCGGTCGCGGTGCGCGAGGCGATCGAGAACGTCCAGCCGCTGCTGACCCTGCACGGCCACATCCACGAGTCGGGCGGCTCGGTCACCATCGGCCGCACCACGGCGATCAACGTCGGCTCGGAGTACGGCGAGGGCATCCTGCGCGGCGTCCTGCTCACGATCGGCGACGGCAAGCTGCTCCGCTACCAGGCGGTCAGCGGGTGAGCCCAGAACACACGGGACAAGGGAGTGCGGTGACCGACATCGAGCAGTTGCAGCAGGAGCTGCGGGCGCAAGGCGTTAAGTACGTGTTCGGGGCGTACACGGACGTGCACGGCGTGCCCAAGTCCAAGTGCGTTCCGCTCGAGCACCTCGCGGACGCCGTGGCCGGGTCCGAGCTGTACACGGTCGGCGCCCTCGACGGCATGGGCGAGCTCGGCCCCAACGAGGACGAGTGCGCCGGGATACCGGACCTGGACGAGCTCACGGTGCTGCCGTGGGACCAGCGGTACGCGGTGGCGCCGGCCAACCTGATGTTCCACGGCGAGCCGTACCCGTTCGACTTCCGCCGCCTGCTGCAGAACCAGGCCGCCGACGCGGCGTCGCTCGGCTACCGGATGAACATGGGTGTGGAACCAGAGGTCTACGTGCTGCGCGAGACCGAGGCCGGCCCGCGGCCGTGGGTCGCGGAGGACCTGGTCAACGCGCCCACCCGGGGCTATGACCTGGAGACCACGGTCCTGGCCGGCGGCTTCCTCGAGGCGATGGTCGGGTACATGAACGAGCTCGGCTGGGACGTGTACTCGTTCGACCACGAGGGCGGCGACGGGCAGTACGAGTTCGACTTCGGCTACACCGACGCGGTGCGGATGGCCGACCGGATGCTGATCTTCCGGCTGATGGCCAAGCACGTGGCGCGGACCCTCGGCTGCTTCGCCTCGTTCATGCCCAAGCCGTTCCAGGACGGGTTCGGCTCCGGCGCGCACCTCAACGTCAGCCTGGTCGACGTGGCGACCGGCAAGAACGCGTTCGACGGCGGGCACGGCGGCCCGGTGGGCGCGGGCGCCGCCGACCTGGTGTCGGCGCCGCGGGACGCCGCCTACAGCCCGGTCGCCTACCAGTTCACCGCCGGGGTGCTGGAGCACGGGGCGGCGCTGATGGCGGTGCTGTCCCCGACCGTGAACTCGTACAAGCGGCTGATGCCGCGCGGCCTGATGCAGGAGATCTCCTGGGCGCCGGTGTTCCAGGCCTGGGGCTACAACAACCGGACCCTGATGTGCCGGCTGCCGATCAACCGGCGGTGCCTGGAGGTCCGCAGCGCCGACAGCGCGGTCAACTTCTACCTGGCCGCCGCGCTCGTGCTGGCCGCCGGCCTGGACGGCATCCGGCGCGAGCTGAAGCCGCCCGACCCGGTGAACACCGACACCTACAAGATGTCCGAGGCCGAGCTGGCCGCGCTGGGCGTGCGCCGGCTGCCGTGGACGCTCGGCGAGGCGGTCACCGCGTTCGAGGAGAGCGAGTTCGTGCCGAAGGTGCTCGGCTCGGAGCTGCACGCCTTCTACGCCAGGCTCAAGCGGGAGGAGTGGCAGGAGTACAACACGGTGGTCAGCGAGTGGGAGCTGAACCGGTACCTGCGGCTGTGGTGACCGGGGCCGGGCCGACAAGAGAGGGCAGGTGAGAGCCGTGGGCGCAGCGCAGCGCGAGGACGGCGGGCCGCGGCGCGGGGACGGCGGGCCGCAGCGGGAGGCGGCCAACGCCGAGGCGGTCAAGCGGATGACCGGCGCCGACCCGGTCCTGGTCGACGTGCTGCCCGCCGCCGAGGCGGTCCCCGGCATGGCACCCAACGTCATCCTCACCTCGGGGCCGCCGATGGAGTGGGACCGGTACTACGGCGGGCAGCGCAACGCGGTCATCTACGGCGCGCTGTACGAGGGCCTGGCCGCCGACGAGCAGGACGCCGACGCCGGGCTCCGGGACGGCCGGATCGTCCTCGCCTCCACCCACGACCACGGCTGCGTCGGGTCGGTGGCGGGCATCTACACCGCCTCCATGCCGGTGTTCGTGGTGCAGAACGCGGCGGGCGGCAACCGCGCCTACTGCAACTTCTACGAGGGCGAGTCCCGGCACCGGCTGAACTACGGCTCCTACAACGACGACGTCCGGCGCGGGCTCGACTTCCTGCGCGACGACCTCGCGCCGGTGCTCAAGGAGCTGATCCGCGGCGCCGGGGGCATCCCGCTCAAGCCCCTCATCGGCCGGGCCCTGCGGATGGGCGACGAGCTGCACAGCCGCAACACCGCGGCCACGACGCTGTTCACCCGGGAGCTGATGCCGCAGTTCATCGGGTACGCCACCGCCACCTCCGAGGAGGGGGCGCTGACCGCGCTGCGGTTCCTGGCCCAGAGCGACTACTCGTTCCTGCGGCTGTCGATGGCGTCGGCCAAGGCCATGGCCGACGCGGCCCGGGACGTCCCCGCGTCCAGCGTCGTCACCGCGATGACGATCAGCTGCCGCGAGTTCGCGATCCGGGTCAGCGGCCTGGGGGACGAGTGGTTCCGCGGGCCGCTGCCCGAGGCCTCGTGCCAGCTGTTCGAGGGCTTCACCGACGCCGACGTGCAGTGGATCGGCGGCGAGAGCCACATCACCGAGACCGTCGGGCTCGGCGGGTTCGCCCAGGCGGCCGCGTTCGGGCTGCAGGCCTACCAGGGCGGCTCGGCCCAGGAGATGGTCAGCATGAACTCGGACATGTACCAGATCACCGTGGCCGAGCACCCGGACTTCAAGATCCCCTACTTCGGGTTCCGCGGCACGCCGGTCGGCATCGACATCATGAAGGTCACCGGGACCGGCATCCGCCCGGTCATCGACGGCGGGCTGGCGGGGCGCAACGGCGGCCAGATCGGCGCCGGGATCCTCCGCGCGCCGGTCGAGTGCTTCGCCGCCGCCGCCGCGGCGTACCGCGAGAAATACGGCAGCTGAACGATAGTCCCGGGGCTGGCCCAGCGACCGGGCCCGACACGACCGGGGTGCCCATTGCGACGACTCACCCGCGACCAGACGACGATGTTCTTCGACCCGCGCGCGGAACCGGTAACGGAGATCGCGCCCGGCGAGCGCGTCGCTGTCGAGACGGCCGACTCGCTGTGCGGGCTGGTCAAGCGGGAGGCCCCGGCCGGGTTCGCGATCGACGACGTGGTGGACCGGCTCGGCGGCGCCTGCCCGGTGACCGGGCCTATCCACGTGACCGGCGCCGAGCCGGGTGGCGTGATCGAGGTGCACATCGAGCGGGTCACCGCCTCGCCGCCCGCCGGGCGCGGCTGGACCGGGGTGTTCGCCGGGTTCGGCGCGCTCACCCACGAGGCCTACTCGCTGGCCGAGCCGCTCGACCCGGTCACCACCCTGGTCGGGTACGACGCCGGCGTGGCCCGGCTGGAGCTCGGCGGCGGCCGGATCGCGGAGCTGCCCGTCCGCCCGTTCCTGGGAACCGTCGGGGTGGCGCCGAAGCGCGAGCGGCGGATGTCGTTCTCCCAGTCGCCGGAGTACCTCGGCGACGTGGACCTGCCCGGGGTGACCGGCGGCGCGGTGCTGGTCCTGCCGGTGCACGTGCCGGGCGCGCTGCTGGCGCTCGGCGACGCCCACGCCGCCCAGGGCGACGGCGAGATCACCGGCGCGGCGGTCGAGATCGAGGCCGAGGCCGAGCTGTGGTGCGTGCCCCGGGACCGTGAGGAGGCCGGGTTCACCGGCCTGCCTCAGCTGAACACCGCCTCGTTCCTGGGCTCGGTCGCCGGGCTGCAGGGCAACGACCTGACCGACTGTGCCCGCGCCGCCTACCGTGACCTGGCGCTCCGGCTGACCCGGCACCACGGCCTGCCGCTGCGGGAGGCGTACATGCTGCTGGGCCAGGCGGGCCGGCTCCAGGTCGGCAACATGATCGACCCGTTCTATTCCGTGCTGGCGGCCATCGATCGCCGGTACGTGACCTGAGCCCCGCGCTCAGGGGCCGGGCCGGAGGGGGCGGTAGGGGATCCGCTGCTCCCACGGCACCCACGCCGCGGCGCGCTCGGGCGTGATCATCCGCCCGATCGGGCTGGCCACGCACAGCCCGTCGAGGTCCTCGTGATCGGCGATCAGCCGCACGACCAGGCCGGCCACCGCCTGGCCGATGCCGGGCGGGTCGATGTCCCACGTCCCGTGGTGCACCCCCGAGCGGACCAGCTCGACCGCGGCGGGCGTCCCGTTCCTGGACACCATCTTGACCTCGCCGAGGCGGCCCGCCGCCCGCAGCGCCTCGACCGCGCCGAGCATGGTCTCGTCGTTGAACGGGATGAGGGCGTCGAGCTGGCCAAAGTCGGCGAGCAGGTTCGCGGTCTTCTCCTGGCCGCCCGAGGCCACGTCGGTGGTGTTCTTGTAGCGGGGGTCCTCGGGGTCGTTCACCCTGGTCAGCCCGGAGATCTTGACCCCGTGCAGGAGGCCGGCCATGAGCTCGATGTCGTCGACCACGTCCGGGCCGCCGACCACCGCCACCCGTGCCCCCGGCGGGACCAGCGTGGCCAGGTGCTCGGCCATGTAGACGCCGTGGTTGAAGTTCGGGTAGACCACCGAGCCGTCCACGGCGAAGCGCGGCCGCTCCATGCTCACCACGGGCACGCCCCGGCCGCGCGCGTAGCCGGCCGCGGCGCCGGGCACGTCCGGGTCGATGACCCAGACCACGATCGCGTCGTACCCGGCGTCGGCGCCGGCCCGCACCGCACGGTCGGCCCGGGCGTGCCAGTCCGGCTCGGCGAAGTCGGCGCAGGAGACGCGCAGCTCGATGGCGCGCTCCGCCAACCGGCTCTCCAGGCCGTGGCCGACCGCGTCCACGGCGGCGTTCGCGCCGTACGCCATCGGGCTCACGTAAAGGACCCGCATCAGGCGCCGACCTCCCACAGCCGGGCGGGCAGGTCGCCCGACAGCACCTCGCACCCGTCCTGGGTGACCAGCACCTGCTGCTCGAAGACGAAGATCCCGGCCAGGCCGCCGTCCGGGTGCGGCGGGGCCAGGATCGGCTCCAGGCACAGCACCATGCCTGGCCGCAGCGCCACGTCATCGTCCGGGTCGTCGTGGACCCGGATCAGCGGGCGCTCCCACAGCTCCAGGCCGATGCCGTGCCCGGCGATCTCGCCCACCGGCTCGGCCAGGCCGGCCGAGGCGACGTCCGCGGCCGCGGCGCGCAGCAGCTCCGACACCCGGACCCCGGGGCGGACCGCGCCGATCATCGCCTGGGTGGCGCTGGCGGCGGCCGCCGCGTACCGGCGGTCCTCGGGCCGCAGCGTGCCCACCCCGATCAGCCGCAGGATGTCGGAGACGTAGCCGTCGCACGCGCCGCCGCCGTCCACGAACACGATGTCGCCGTCGCCGATCACGTTGTCCGACGCGGGGGAGTCGACCAGCGGGTAGCGCGTGCGCCCGGAGACGCAGTTCACGAACAGCGGCTTGGTCCCCGCCGTGGCGCCGCTGCGGTACATGGTGGACCCGATGACCGCGACCAGGTCCTTTTCGGTCATGCCCGCCGCCGCGGCCGCCAGCCCGGCCCGGTAGCCGGCCACCGCCGCGCCGACCGAGCGGCGGATCCGCTCGATCTCCAGCGGGCTCTTCAGCATCCGCAGCGCGGAGATGAGCCGCCCCGCATCCCTCGGCGGCCCGGTGGGGCCGGGGCCGGGCCCGATGGGGAGAGACCCGGCCCCGGTGGGGGAGGGTCCGGGCCCGAAGGGGACGGGCCCGGACCCGGTCAGTGAGGCGGCCAGGTGCTGCGGCACGGCCATGAAGCTGCCCGGGCCGAACTCGTACCCGACCCGGTCCGCGGCGGCACCGGCCGCGGACAGGTGCGCGCGCACCTTGGCCGGGATCTCCCCGGCGTCGCGGTAGGTGTCGACGGTGGGCACCCACGAGGTGCCCGCGGCGCACCCGGCGTCGAACGACGACGCGATCAGCGCGGCCCGGCCCGGATCGCGGGCCGCCACCAGGACGGTCGGCAGCCAGCGGCCGACGGCCCAGACGACCGAGTTGTAGCCGCTGAGGTAGCGGACCGGCTCCTCCTGGGTCAGCACGAGCGCGTCGAAGCCCTGCTGCTCCATGAGCACGGCCAGCCGCGCGTAGCGCTGCCGGTACTCGGCGACCGGGAAGTCCGGCCAGACCGGCGTCCGTTCGCCGAGATCGAAGCCGGTCCCGTCGAGGCCGGCGATGGCGGCCAGCGCCGCGTCCAGGTTCATGCCGCGGCGTCAGCCCGGGCCGGAGGCCGCCGAGACCGGCTCTTCGGCGGGCTGCTGGTTCCGCAGGCGCGCGAACCACCAGATCAGGCCGACCACGAGCGTGCCGATGGCCAGGTCCTCGATCACCGGCAGTGGCCCGAGATCGGGGTTGGTGACCTCCCGCGGCCACGCCGCGTCCCACAGGACCACCACGGTCCAGATCAGGCCCGCGACCGTGATGGGCAGCCCCCACCGGCCCAGATTGAACTGCGCCCGCGTCTGCGGCCACCCGCGCAGGCGGCGGACCAGCAGCGAGGCCAGGACCAGGATGTAGGGGATGATGATCAGCGCCGTGATGGCGGCGACGATCACCGGGATGCGCTTGATGAAGATCAGCGGGATCAGGCACAGGACCGCGGAAGCGATGATCGTCCCCAGCGGCTCGTCGGTGTGCGGGGACAGC
>Ga0187765_10000917_pt1 | contig 11170 bp, 9 predicted proteins | sample 0216_QUI02_MP05__3_FD_133018 | JGI IMG/M metagenome (GOLD analysis project Ga0187765, IMG submission 133018) | Tropical peat soil microbial communities from peatlands in Department of Meta, Colombia - 0216_QUI02_MP05_10_MG | ecosystem: Environmental > Terrestrial > Soil > Wetlands > Peat ...
CAATGCGTCGAGCTCTTTCCCGAGCACATAGAGGTCGTCGGCCCAGACTTCGTGCTCTGACCCCGAACCGTCGAAAGCAACATCGGAGGCGCCGCAATTGCGCCGGTCATGCAGCAACACGCGATAGCCGGATGTCGCAATGGCCTTGGACAGGTCAATCAGTTCGCCAAAGGGTCGCCGACTGCCAGGCGTGAGTGCAATCCATGGGCCGTGATCGCCGATCACCTCGTAGTTAATGCGGACGCCACGAACGAGCGCTTCAGGCATTGCCATTCCCGCGGATACTGTTTCGCACGAGTTCTGCAGCAGCGAGCCCGGCCTGGCAAGCGGCATCCGATAGGTCAGTCTTCTCTTCGACCTTTGCGCGAACTGTCATACACTACGCGAAACGGGGAGGACGCGATGAGGGGAACAATAAAAATTGCCACTGCGTTGATCGCTGCGCTGCCGATCGTGTTTTCCGCAAGCAACTCCGGTGCGCAGGGCGGATATCCGGACCACGCGGTCAAGATGGTCGTTGGTTATCCACCGGGAGGGCCGGTGGATATCATCGGGCGCGTGATGAGCGACAGGCTTGCCGAGGTCTGGGGCCAGCCGGTGGTCGTCGAAAATATCTCCGGCGCCGGCGGCAATATCGCAGGCGAGCGGGCCGCTCACGCGGCGCCGGATGGTTACACGCTTCTGGTCACGACCAACGCCCAGATCACCATCAATCCAAGCCTCTACAGCAAGATGGGTTATGACCCGGCCAAGGACCTGACGCCGATTACGCTGGCCGTCTACTCGCCCAATATCCTTGTCGTGCCCAATGACGTGCCGGTCAAAACGGTGCAGGAGCTGGTCGCCTATGCGCGATCACACACCGGCGAAAAACTGACCTTTGCTTCTGCGGGCGTCGGGACGACCCAGCATCTCGCCGGCGAACTGTTCAAGGCAATGGCGCACATCGATATCCAGCATGTGCCATATCGCGGCGCCGCGCCGGTGATCACCGATTTGCTGGGAGGACGCCTGACAATGTACTTCGGCGCGATCTCACCTCTTATTCCGCTCGTGCGCGAGGGCAAAGTGCGTGCGTTGGCGGTGACCTCGCCCAAGCGCTTTGGCGCGTCGCCCGATCTCCCGACCATGATTGAAGCAGGATTTCCGGACTTTGTGTCGATCCTCTCAATCGGGTTGATGGCTCCCGTCGGAACGCCACCAGCGATCATCGATAAAATTCACCGTGACACGGTGAAGATCCTGGCTCAGCCCGACGTGCGCAAGAAGCTCAGCGACATCGGCATGGAGGTGATCGGTAGTTCGCCCGCCGAGTTTTCGGCCACCATGAAGGCAGAAACACCGCAATGGGCGAAGGTCATCAAGGACGCCGGAATCAAGGCGGGCAATTAGCGGCTTTATGTCAATGAAAGCGCAGCAAGTACGATAAATGCTTTCACCGTGTGCAATTTCCGGCGATTCATGGCACCAGGCTTTTGACAATTGAACCCGTGCCGGGGAGACTTTAACCGACGATGTCTCGCCGGATGCCGCGTATACGGCCATGAAATCAGCACCATTTGAATATTGCCGCGTAGCGAGTGTCGATGAAGCCTGCGCCATGCTGGCATCCGACGAGAACGCGCGCGTCATTGCAGGCGGGCAAACGCTGGTTCCCATGATGGCCATGCGGCTCGCACGTCCGACCCGCCTCATTGATATCAGCCGCATTGCCGAACTCTCCTACGTCCGGGTTGACGGCGACACTATTTCGATCGGCGCAACTACACGCCAATGTCTGGTTGAACGTGATGCGCTGATCGCAGAAAAACTTCCGCTACTCGCAAAAGCGATCCCGTTTATAGGGCACGCCGCAACGCGCGCGCGCGGCACAATCGGCGGATCACTTGCCAATGGCGATCCGGCGGCGGAGTTACCGCTGATCGCGGTGACTCTGGACGCTGACCTGAAATATCGCGCAAGCGGCCGCACCGAAAAAATAGCCGCGCGAGACTTTTACATCGGTCCGATGACGACTGCCCTACCCGGCGATGCCGTCCTGACTTCGGCGCGGTTTCCCGTCTGGCCCGGCAAAGTCGGCATCGGCTTCCACGAAGTCAATGCGCGACGAAGCGATTTTGCTTTTGTTGCGGCCGCGGCGCAGGTTGAACTGGACAGCGGCGGAAAATGCAAACGCATTGCCATCGGCGTCGGCGCCGCGACAGATTTTCCGATTCGATTGACAGATGCTGAAAAGAGGCTGGCAGGCAGCGTACTCGACGCTCCCGCTGTCAAAAAGGCGGTCGTCGAAGCCTTGGCCGATATAGTTCCGCTATCGGACCTGCATGCTTCCGCCGAATACCGGCGCAGGGTTGCTGCAAGTCTCGCCGCTCGTGCGGTCGACGATGCGCGCTCACGTGCATCGGGGAAGAAGATCCATGCGCATTAAGCTCAACGTCAACAGTTGCGAACACGCGCTCGACGTCGAGCCGCGCACAACGCTGCTCGACTGCCTGCGGGACGACCTTGGTCTCAAGGGCGCCCATGCCGGCTGCGAGCACGGCGTATGCGGCGCGTGCACCGTGCTGTCTGACGGCGTCGCCGTACGCTCATGCCTGATGTTTGCCGTTCAGGCAGAAGGCACAAATATTACGACGATCGAAGGCGTTACGCCCGGCCCCGGCGAGCTCTCGCCGATCCAGGACGCGTTCTGCGAAACCCATGGCATGCAGTGCGGATACTGCACGCCCGCCATGGTGCTCGCGGCACACGCGCTGCTCGCGGACAATCCGAGCCCGACGCGCGAGGAAATTGTCGACGCGATCTCCGGCAACCTCTGCCGTTGCACCGGCTATGCCCAGATCGTTGAGGCAATCGCCCTCGCAGCCGAACGCATGCGTGGCGCCAACCGGCCGAAGGACGCGCGCAAATGATAAAGCAACATGCGCACTTTTTGTCCCGTCACCCTGAGGAGCGAGCGAAGCGAGCCTCGAAGGGCGACGGCCACGGTCTCGCGGTGTTTGGCCGTTCATCCTTCGAGGCCCTCCTTCGGAGGGCACCTCAGGATGACGGAGAAAGGCCGTGCAAATGAGCGAAATGCACCACCGTTTCGTGTCGGCCGACCGGCGCGTGCGCGAGGATCGCCGCTTCGTTGTCGGCAAGGGCGCATTTGTCGCCGATATCGATTTGCCGAATACGAAACATGTTGCACTCCTGACTTGTCCGCACGCCGCCGCGCGCATCAAGTCCATCGACAAGCGCGCGGCGCTGAAAATGCCGGGCGTGCATTATGTCATCGACGGGCGCGAGCTTGCCGAAGCCACGCTGCCGTTGATGACGGGGCTCGATACGCCAAATGTGCCGCGCCGGCCGCTCGCGCTCGACGTTGCACGCTATTCCGGCGAGTGGGTGGCGGCAGTGGTCGCCGATACGCGGGCGCAGGCAGAGGATGCCGCCGAAGCCGTCGAAGTTGACTACGAGCCGCTGCCCTTTGTCCTTGATGCGGAGCAAGCGCTTGCCGGCGGCCCGCTGGTACATGAGGCGCACGGCTCCAATATCCTGCTCGACAAGACATTCATCTGGGGCGAAGTCGACAAGGACTTCGCGGCCAGCCCGCGCACGCTTTCCCTGCGGGTGAAGTGGGGCCGATCATCCACGGTGCCGATCGAAACTTTCGGTGTAGTCGCAAGCTGGGATCCCTGGCGGGAAATCCTCGACGTTTACGCCTCGATCCAGATGCCGCGCTATGCCGACCAAATTGGCGCCGCGCTGAAAATTCCGAGTTCGTCGGTTCGCGTGCATTACGATGTGGATGTCGGCGGCAGCTATGGCGTCAAGCGCGGCATCAAGAACACGGTGCTTGCTGGCTATCTCGCACGACGGCTCGGCGTCCCGATCCGGCTGATCGAGGACCGGCTGGAGAATATGCGTGGCGGCGACGCGCATGGACCGGAACGCCTGTTCGACGTGGAGGTGGCCTTCGACGACAGCGGCATCATCCGGTCAATGAAGATGCGCGCGCTGGAGAACGTCGGCGCCTATGCCGGCCGTTCGCCCTTCCAGCTCGGCAAGCCGATCGGCTCCATTGTCGGCCCCTACAAGATCAAGAGCGTGAAGTACCGCGCCATCGCAGTCGTCACCAACAAGACCACGCAGGATGCGGTGCGCGGCTTTGGCCAAGGGCCGACCAACCTCGCTCTCGAACGCGTCATGGATGAGGTCGCCAATGTGCTCGGCCTCGATCCGCTGGAAGTGCGCCGGCGCAACCTGATCCGGCACGAGGAATTTCCGTATTTGATTCCGAGCGGCACCACTTACGACAGCGGCGACTATCATACCGTCATCGACAAAGTGCTCGCGGATACCAATTACGATGCACTCAAGCAGGAACGCGACCGCCTGCGTGCCGAGGGCAAACTGGCCGGCATCGGCATTGCGGCCTGCCTCGAACCGTCCGGCGGCAACGCCACTTTCGAGGCGTTGCTCAACCCGAACATCACCACCTCGACCTTCATGGATTCATGCCGCATCAATGTCGATGGCATGGGCGGAATCACCGCTACCATGCACACAACCTCCTCAGGCCAGGGCCACGAGACCTTGGTCGGCACTGTGATCGGCGAGGTGCTCCAGATCGATCCCGATACGATCCGCGTGGCGCGGCCAGATTCACTCAACTCGCTACCGAGCGGCACGCCGGTCGGCAGCCGCATGGCGATCATGCTGGGCGGCGCGGCATTTCACGCGGCGCACAAGCTCAAGGCGAAATTGACCGCCATCGCGGCGCACGATCTTGGTATTCCCCCGGAACGCGCCGTTTATGAGCACGGCAATGTATTTGATCGAAGTGCCCCGCAAAACAGGCGCAGCTGGGCCGATCTCGTGCAAATCGCGCACCGCAATATTCACCGGATGCCGAAGGACTTCGAACCCGGGTTGGCCGTCAGTCACATCTACGAGGTTCCGACCGGCGGCACGCCGCCGACGCCCGATGGCCGCGTGCAGATGTATCCCTGCTTCTCGTTCGAGTTTCATTTGATCCTGCTGAGCATCGATCCCGATCTCGGCACGCCGCAGATTTTGCGCTACCGGCTCGGGCACGATTGCGGAACGCAGATCCATCCGAAGATCGTGCGCGGCATGACCATGGGCGGCATTGCCCACGGCATCGGCGCCGCTCTTTTCGAGGAATTTGCCTACAACGACGATGGGCAACTTATCGCCCAGACATTCATGGATTACCCGTTGCCGTCGTCACACGAAGTCCCGCCGGTCGACATTGTCGACCACGAAACGCCCTCACCGCACACAGTGCTTGGGCAAAAGGGCTCGGGTGAATCCGGCTATCTGGGCGCGCCCGCGGCGCTTGCCAATGCTGTCAATGACGCGCTCCGGCCGCTGGGCGTTTCGATCAATACGCTGCCGCTGAAAATTTCGAAGCTCGGCGATCTGATCGCCGCCGCACGCGAAAAAGGAAAGTGAATGATCGTCGATTGCCACGCCCATCTGGTGCCACCCGATCTTCTGGCAGCGATCCGCAAGGATGCTGCCCGGTTTCCCAACGTGCGGCAGATCGAGGACGGTGGCTCGCTGGCGCTCGCCTTTGCCGGCGGCAAGGCGACCCGACCGGTCTCCAAGCCACTGTCGGATATTCCGGCGCGGCTGGCGTGGATGGCGAAGCAAGGCATCGACAGACAGGTCGTCGGCGGCTGGGTCGACATGTTCGGCTACGAGCTGCCGGGCGCCGAGGCGGAGGCCTGGGCACGCCTCACCAACGAGTGCCTGCTGGCGGCGTCAAAAGCCGAACGGCATTTCGTGCCTCTGGCAACCGTTCCCCTGGGCGACGGCACCCGTGCAGCCGCCGTGCTCAAAGATGCTATCGCCACAGGTTTCCCGGGCGCCATGATCGGCACGCTGCCGCGCGGTGTTGGCTCAACGCTTGACGCCGCCGACCTCGATCCGTTCTGGAAGGCCGCAGACGAAACCGGCGCGCTCATTCACATCCATCCAAGCTACGACGCCGGCGACATCCGTGTGAATGACTTTGGATTGGCCAACGGCCTTGGACGCATCACCGACGCAGCGGTCGCAGTCGCACGGCTGATATCGGCGGGGCATATTACGCGATACAAAAACGCCAGGTTCTTTGCGCCCATGGGCGCGGCCGCCCTGCCCTTCGTGCTTGGCCGGCTCAAGCGCAACCATGCAATTACGCCGGGCATCGGTGACCCGGTGGAAGCATTGGCACAAATCTACACCGACACCATCTTGCACGACGCACGGGTGCTTAAATTCGTCGTCGAGATCATGGGGACCGAACGCCTGATGATGGGGTCCGACATGCCGTTTCCGATCGGCGATACCGAGCCGATGAACATCGTCGCCGCGGCAGGGCTGAATAACGCGCAAATAACTTCAATAAACGGAGGATTGGCAGCGCACGTATTCAATATTCGATAATGCCATATAAAATGTCCAACAAATAAGGGCTCCAGGGAGGATTCGCATGACAACGTTTTCTGCACTGATGCGCTGGGCAGTCGGCGCCTTTGCCGCTGTTTCGGTTGTGGCACTCAATCCAATTCAGGTTGCCGCACAGACACCGGCCAAGGTCACCATCGTGATTTTCGGTTTTCCTTCACTGGGCGCGTTCATGCCGCCGGTTATCAAGGCCAAGAAACTGGATGCCGCACATGGCCTCGATATTGAATTCATCGAGCGGCCACCGGATGCCTACACCACTCAATTCAATTCCGGAGAGTTCAAAGTCGGCGGCAGCGCAGCGGTGCTGACAGTCGGCCTCGCGGACGCCCGCGGCGTCAAGGTCAAGTACCTTTTCAACCTGTTTGATTATTGGGGCACCGTCGTCACCTCGCGGCCTGAAGTGAAAACGGTCAAGGACCTGGAAGGCAAGCAGTTGGCCGCCGCCGCGTCGACCACGAATTTCGTGATGTTCGAGTTCTTCGCAAAGAAGCTCGGGATGGACCCGGCAAAGGTCCAGGTGGTCAACACCGCACCACCCGGCCTGGTCGGCTATGCGTTGGCCGATCGCGCCGATGCGATTCAGCTGTGGGAGCCGGCCTATACGCTGCTGAAAGCAAAGAAGGCGGATATCCGTGCGCTCGACACCGGCGTCGCAACGACCTGGAAGAATTTCGCAGGTGGCGAACGCATTCCCTATCTCGGCGTTGCGGCCCATGACGACTGGATCGAGCAGAACCAGGCGCTCATCCCCAAGCTCTATGCGACCTACAAGGAAGCCGGCGAGTTCATCGCTAAAAATCCGGAGGAGGCAGTGGCGCTGATTGCGCCGAAATCGTCGCCGGAAGATCGCGCTGCGCTCGTTTCGCTGATCAAAGCCAATGACCGGCTCGGCATGAGCGTTGTACCTGCCGGCGATGTCGCCAGGCAGATCGACGCTGTCTACAAAGCCGGCGTCGATGTCGGTTATTTCAAGTCGCTTCCATCGAATAACACGATCTACAGCAAGCCGATGAAATGACGAACTCGCGCATCATGCGCGTGCTGCAGGCTGCTGCCGGCATGCTGGTGCTGGCGGCGGGTTGGCAGACTCTGTCAATGATCTTTCCGCACTACCTCTTTCCGCCAGTGCCCGAGATCATATCGCGCACAATCGAGGTCCTGGTGACCGGCTCGCTGCTGGTCGACGTACTGCTCACCGCCGGACGCATTTTCGGCGGCCTGTTCGGGGCGTTTATCCTCGGCGGCGTTTTGGCGATGGTCATCGGCCAATCGAAAACAGCGGAAAATGTCATCGGCCCGGTGCTTACTTTCTTCCAGGGCATTCCCGCGCTGTCCTGGGTGGTGTTCGCGATCATCTGGTTTCACGGAATCGAATTTCGCGTTTTGTTCATCATGGTGATGACAACCTTGCCCGCCTTTACCTTCCAGATCCTCGACGCGTTCCGGTCCATGTCCAAGGACCTGTTCGAGATGACCATGTCATTTCGGCCCTCACGGTGGACGCTGTTCCGTTTCCTGATCGTGCCGACCATCGTGCCCGGTATTCTGACCGCATGGAAAGTCAACCTTGGCAACGCGGCGCGGGTCGTCGTGGTCGCGGAACTTGTCGGTGCAACCGGCGGAGTCGGTTACCAGCTGCTGCGGCAACAGCAGCTGTTCGACATGGCCGGCGCTATGGCATGGACCCTGCAGCTTGTGTTGTTTGTTTTGATCGTGCAGCAGACCATCAACGCAATCGAAAATTGGGTCTTGCGCTATCGCGCCGTGTCCGAGCGGGCGATCTAGCCGATGCAGAACATCGAACCAGTCATTCGATTCGAAAACGTCAGCAAGACCTTCCAGCGCCCGGATAGGCGCGGTGAATTCATCGCTGTCGATCGATTGTCGTTCGAAATCGGCAAAGGCGAGATCGTCGCCGTCCTAGGCAAGACCGGCTGCGGCAAGTCGACAATGTTCAATATCGTGGCGGGATTGATCGAACCGAGCGGAGGCAAAGCTACGATTGTTGGTCATGATCCGTTTCGTGAGTTTGAATTTTTCCGCGGCAAGATCGGAATTGTCTTTCAGGGCGACCGGCTGATGCCGTGGCGAACTGCGCTCAACAATGTCCTGTTGGGACTGCAAATTCTCAATGCCGACCCAAAACGCGCTGAAGACACCGCGCGTCAATGGTTGACACGGCTGGGGCTGTCCGGGCACGAAAACGACTATCCCCACGCGCTGTCCGGAGGAATGCGCCAGCGCGTATCAATCGCGCGCGCCTTTGCCGTCGATCCGGAAATCCTGCTGTGCGACGAGCCTTTCTCATCCCTGGATGAGATGACCGCGCGCGATCTGCGCGCCGAATTCGTTCGTCTCGTGCGGCAGAGCAACAAGACCGCCGTCTTTATTACCCATCAGATCAACGAAGCCATGGAAATCGGCGACCGTGTTCTCGTGTTCCACCGGCCGGCGCGCATCGCATACGAGGCTAGGCTCGATCCTGCGTTGCCCGAGGAAGCGCGGCGAAAAATAAGCGACGACATCATGCGGGTGCTGGCCGTGGAGCAGCCGCCGCGGCAGGCTTTAAACGCGTGAAAAGAGCTCATGAGCCAACCGTCGCATAATCAGCAAAATCTGATTGTCGTCGGCCAAGGGGCGGCAGGACTCTCGGCGGCACTCGCGGCGGCTGAATCTGCACATGCACGCGGCATACCGGTCAAAATTACGTTGATCGACAAGGCCGCTGAAAGCGAAGCCGGCGGCAATACACGCTGGTCACCTTCATACATGCGCATGGCTTCGCCGACGCACATGGAGGCAACCTTTGTTGCCGACATGAAAGAAGCAACCAAGGACCAATGCGACGAGGCCTATTTCACGCGCCTGGCCGCGGATGCGCCGGCGACCGTCAAGTGGATCAGCGAACATAGTATCGATTTCATTCAGCCGACTTACTACCTGGCCAAAGGACCGCCCCGCATTCAGCCGTCAGGCGGCGGCCCGGTCCTCATCAAGGAGTTGACGCGTGCAGCACGGGAGGCGGGCGTCGAATTCCGCTATGGCTGCACAGCCGGCGAAATCGCCACTGACAACAATCGTATTTGTGGCCTCACCATCGCGCAGAACGGTACGCACGAAATTCTGCCGGCCGACGCCGTCGTATTGGCCTGTGGCGGTTTTCAGGCGAACCATGAGATGATGCGCACGCATTTTGGCCCTCGCTCCGCCGACATTCGGCTGATTTCGCCGGGATCTCATTTCAACTCCGGCGACGGCATCCGGATGGCAGCACAACTCGGCGCCGATCTTTCCGGCGACTGGAGTGGCATGCACGCCGAGCCGGTTGATGCGCGCAGCGAGAATTCCGCGCCCGTGGTTCTCGTATATCCGTATGGAATTGTCGTTGATAAGAACGGCCGCCGCTTCTTTGACGAAGGCGCCGGCCTCGTGCATGAGACCTGGGAGTGGTTCGCGCGCGACATCCAATTCAATATGCCCGGATCGATTGCGTATGCAATTCTCGATGCCCGGCTGTTCGAAATTGTCGACTATCAGCGCGCCATTCGTTCGGAGTTGCCACCGATTCGGGCGGATACGATCGCTGAGTTGGCACGGCTGACGGGAATCAATGCAGGCAACCTCGCCGACACTGTCACTGTATACAACGCGACCTGCACAGGTGATGCGCGCAGTTTCGACGCAACGCGACGTGACGGCCTGGCCGCAGCGCGGACACTTCAGCCGCCAAAGTCCAATTGGGCGCGCGCTATCAGTGCGCCGCCGTTTCTGGCCTATCCGCTGGTCGGCGCCATCGCATACACATTCGGTGGCGTTGCGACCGACAGCCGTGCTCGCGTGATGCGCAAAGGGATCCCGATTCCGGGCTTGTTCGCCGCAGGCGAAATAACCGGACATTTCTATGCAACGGCGCCGAACGCGGTATCGGTGCTGCGCGCTTTGGTTTTTGGAAAGATTGCAGGGCAGGAGGCGATTGCCCACTTGGGATCGGCATAGGCCGGCAATGAACCTGCCACCAGCCCGTTGCCGGTGCGGTTGAGTCACCAGCCATCAGGCAATAGTGTAACGGTTTAACGGCATTCGGTGGGAATGGCCTATGCTCGATGCTCCTGACATGGCGAAAAAGCCGCACCGCGCGGCAGTCGGGGCCGCGCCGCTCGATTTTCAGGAGCACCTGCGTTTGCTCGAGGCGCAGGGCCTCCTCACGCGTATCGACCGGGCGATCGACAAGGACCGCGAATTGCACCCGTTGGTCCGTTGGCAATTCCAGGGCGGGCTCGCCGAGGAACAACGCAAGGCGTTCTTGTTCACGAATGTCGTTGATGGCGCCGGACGGCGCTACGACATTCCGGTGGCCGTCGGTGCCCTCGGCGCTTCAGCGGCCATCTATGCGGTAGGAATGGGCAAGCGCGTGGAAGACATTGGAACGGCCTGGGCACAGGGCGTCGCAAATCCCATCCCGCCCGTAGTCGTTCAAACCGGCGCTTGTCAGGAAGTCGTGATCAAAGGAGCAGATCTCCTGAGGCCCGGCGGAGGTCTCGCGCACCTGCCGGTACCAATTTCGACTCCGGGTTTTGATTCTGCCCCCTATCTCACAGCGACGTTGTGCATCACGCGTGATCCGGAGAGCGGCGTGCAGAACATGGGCACCTATCGCGGGGCACTGAAGGCGCAAGACCGCCTTGGCGTGCGCATGTCGTCGCGGCCG
>Ga0187765_10000918_pt1 | contig 11161 bp, 10 predicted proteins | sample 0216_QUI02_MP05__3_FD_133018 | JGI IMG/M metagenome (GOLD analysis project Ga0187765, IMG submission 133018) | Tropical peat soil microbial communities from peatlands in Department of Meta, Colombia - 0216_QUI02_MP05_10_MG | ecosystem: Environmental > Terrestrial > Soil > Wetlands > Peat ...
CCAGCCGACACGTTGGACGAGAGCGATCACCCGCCCACCACGACCGGCGCTATCGCGATGCCACAGGCGCGTACATCGCGCCAGAAGACGCGGACTATTGCATTCTCCCGGACGTGCGATCGTCGACCGGCTCGGGACTGCGTCGGCGATCCGCGTTGCTGCTCTCAGTGGGGATGCAATAGCGGGCCTCAGCGTGAGCCGGCATGCGAAGCATTCGTCGGCGCTGGGCGCCACGCGTCACTGCTCTCGGTGTTACCGATCGTCAGATCCCCCTCGATGGCGCTGTGCGTTTGCCACGGCACCAACCGTGAGCGCGCGAGAAGTCGCAACTGGCGGCGTCCTTACGGATGCTGGTCCAGGAACCTGATGTCGATCCGGCGAGGGTCCCAGAGGCGACTGGGGCGCCCATCCGCCGTCATCGCCGGCGCGACGGTAACCGTCTCGACGGTGTCGGTGATCAGCCGTCGCCAAGCCGCTAACCGCTCCGCGGGTTCGCGCGGCTTGTCGATGTCCTCAGGACCGATGACATCGCTCTCGCCCCCATCGCCGAGTCGCGCCCGGACGGCGTGGGCGTCATCGAGCGCCGTGGTCAGATTCTCCAGGGTCTCCTGGCTCGCGGGCCGGCCCAACAATCCAAGCTCGCCGAGCTGCCGGATCGTGTCATCGAGATCCGCGTTGGCGCGTTCGATCGCCTCGTCCGCCTCGCGGATCCGCTGCCTGCGCGACGCGCGCCCGGGGACGTCGGCGGTGGCCGAGTACGCCCGGACTAACTCCCTTTCGGTCCAGGGTTGCGTAGCCCCAACGCAAACTCACATCAGGTTCAATCGAGGTCCCTCTCTTTGTAGGCATCCGGACCGCCGACTTGAGGGAGGAACCGGTTCCACTGCCGGTTGCGCGCGCGGCTATAGCGGTCCCGCGCGAGAGCGGCTCCGTATCCATAACCGGCCGCGCTCCCAGACCGGCGCGCGTCGCCGCCGCCGGCGCGCTCAGTGCGTAGCCGGTGCGGTGAGCAGGTCGCGCAGCTCCTCGAGCTCGGCGCGCAGCGAGGCCACCTCGGACTCGAGCGCGTCGATGCGCTCGGCGAGGACCCCATCGACATCGGCGGGAGGCGCCGGGGTGAGCCGCGGCTCGGCAGGCTCTACCTGTGGGTACGCACGCGCAACCGTTGCCGGCGCCGGCGACATGGCTGGCTGCTCGGGCGCCACCGTTGCCGGCGCCGGCGACACGGCTGACTGCTCGGGCGCCACCGTTGCCGGCGCGGGAGACGCCGGCGCATGCGGGGGCGTCTCCCGCGCCGTCGCGCCCGAGTCGCCCCGCGGGCCGAGCCGGTGCTCGAAGCGATCCTCCTTCTGGCCCGGCCGGCGCTCGAGCCGGCGCGCGTAGTCGCGCTCGCCGAGCACTGTCAGCACCCGCTCGACCTCGGCGAGCGACTCGAGCCGCGCGATCCGCTCGCTGCGGGCCTTGAGCTCGCCCGGCGTCTGCGGCCCGCGGAGCAGGAGCACGGCCAGCACCGCCAACTGCTCGCGGTCGAGCCCGAGCGCCTCCTCCGCGAGGTGGCGATACTTGACCGCCCGGCTTCCGTGCCCGCTCGCCAGCCGCGCGAGCCCGTACAGGCACAGCCGCTGGGCCGCGTCTCGAACGGTGGCCTCATCGTAGGTGGTCACGGGATCGCGGTTGGTCGACTGGTTACAGGCCAGCCGGAGCGCGTTGAGCGACAACGGATACTGGTCCGGAGTGGTCCAGCGCTTCTCGATCAGACACCCCAACACCCGCTGCTCGGGCGGGGTAAGCTCGGCGAGATGCATTGGGCCGAGCATAACGGCGACTCGGGCCGCAGAGCCAGCGCGTGATGGATCTCGCCGGCAAGCTCCAGCTCAGGCCCGGCCAATCGGTCTCGATCGTCAACGAGCCCGACGGAGTTGCCCTCGAGCTGGGCAGCGAGCACCCCGCCGCCGACCGCCCCGGCGAGGCCGACGCCGTGATCGTGTTCTGCGCCAATCGCGCCGAACTCGACGGACTGCGGGATCAGTACGTGCCGCCGGCCGCGCGCGACGCGCTCACGTGGATCGCGTATCCGAAGGCGGGGAAGCTCGGGACAGATCTCAATCGCGACGTGCTGGCGGACATGGTCAAGCGCGAGGCTGTCCGTCCGGTGCGGCAGGTCGCGCCCGACGACGTCTGGTCGGCGCTGCGGCTGCGACCGGCGTGACCCAGCCGGTCCCGTGCTGACCACCGCCGACGCCCGCCGCATGGCGCTGTCCCTTCCCGAGGCGGTGGAGCAGGATCACCACGGCCGCCCGTCGTTCCGCGTCGCCGGCAAGATCTTCGCCACGCTCTGGGACGAGGAGCACATGAACGTGATGGTCGACGAGCCGGGGATCCTCACCGCCGTGCAGGCGCACCCGGGCGTTTGCGCCGAGGTGTGGTGGGGGCGGCGCCTCGCCGCGGTCCGCGTCAACCTACGCGCCGCCGACAAGCGGCTACTCGCCGACCTGCTCGCCGACGCCTGGGAGCGGAAGGCGCCGGCGAGGCTGGCGCGGGGATAGAGCGCCGCCAGCGCTGGGAGCGCGATTAGCTGGGCGCGAGGGCGCGACGTCAGATCTGCGCCACTCGCGTCAGATCACCATGGCCGACGGACCCGGCAGGAACACGCCTGGTGGCGCAGTTCTGATGGGCGCCCGAAGCAACCTATTGACACATATGACGCCACGATATATCTTGCCGTCATATGCCGGGCGGATATATTCCCTCGCTGAATGTCACCGCCAACCCTGACACCGACAGGCCGGGTGATCCTCGGGATGATCGCGCTCGGTAGGCAGACCGGCTACGACATCAAGCAGTTCGTCGACAAGTCGACCCGCCACTTCTGGGCGGCGAGCTACGGCCAGATCTATCCGGAGCTCCGGCGCCTGGAGGAGCAGGGGCTGATCGCGGGGCAGTCCGAGCCGACCGGAGGTCGAGCCCGGACCGTGTACGAGCTCACCGATGCGGGCCGCGCGGCGTTGACCGAATGGCTCGAGCCCGAGCCGGACGCGATCTTCGAGGTGCGCGACGAGGGGATGCTCAAGCTGTTCTTCTCCGACATGGGCACGCCCGAGCAGCGCATCCGAAACATCCGCGCGATGCGCGAGGCCCACGAACGCACGCTCGTCCAGCTGTGCTCGATGGAGGAGCAGGCGGACCACCACATGCCAGACGGCCCCCGACTGACGCTCGAGCTCGGGATCGGTCTACATCGCGGCATCGTGGAGTGGTGCAAGGCGACCGAACGCCGGCTCGCCGGCGAAGCCGCGCAGCGATCCGCGGACCCCGGAGGTGAGGGCGATGCTGGGTAGGCTCGCCGGCTTCCTCTACTCCCACCGGCGCGCCGTGCTGTACGTCACGGTCGCCGGCGCCGTGGTCGCGGGCGTGTTCGGCAGCTCGGTGGCGCAGCACCTCAGTCCGTACGGCGCCACTGACCCCGCCACCCAGAGCGTCCAGGCGACCAACCGATTCCAGGCAGCCACCAACCGCGAGATCGACCCCGGCGTGGTTGCACTCGTCGCCGTAGGCAACGTCCACGCCGAACAAGCGCAACGCCGTGTCACCCAGGTCGCCAACCAGCTCCGCAAGGGCCCCGACGTCGCGAGCGTCGTCAGTTACTACCAGACCCACAACCCGGCGATGGTGTCGCGCGACGGCACCTCAACGTACATCCTCGCGTATTTCAGACCGCAATCCGACACGAGGCTGAAGAACGATGCTCAGCAGATCGAGGACGGGTTCGCGGGTCAAGGCGACGTCAGGCTCGGGGGCGAGTTGGTGGCGAACGCCCAGGTGAACACGCAGGTCAGCCACGACCTCGAGCACGCCGAACTGCTCGCGTTCCCGTTCGTGTTCCTGCTCTCGCTGCTGTTCTTCCGCTCGCTCGTCGCCGCGCTGCTGCCGCCGCTGCTCGGCGGGCTCGCGATCGTCGCGACATTCATTGCGCTCCGAGTCGTCGCGAGCTTCGTCGACCTGTCGGTGTTCGCGCTCAACCTGACGACCGGGCTCGGGCTCGGCCTGGCGATCGACTACAGCCTGTTCATGGTGTCCCGCTACCGGGAGGAGTCGGCCAAGTCCGGCTTCGGGGTCGATGCGCTGCGGCGGACGCTCCAGACCGCCGGCCGCACGATCGCCTTCAGCTCGCTCACGATCGCCGCCGCGATCGCATCGCTGACGCTGTTTCCGCAGCGGTTCCTGTACTCGATGGGAATCGCCGGCGCGCTCGTCGCGCTGATCGCGGCGACCCTCGCGGTGCTCGTGCTACCCGCGCTGCTGGCCGCGCTCGGTCCGCGCGTCAACGCGCTCGCGCCGAGGTGGCTGGCTCGCGCCGCGGACCGCGACGCCCGACCAGCCGAGAGCGGCTTCTGGTACCGGCTGTCGCGGGTCGTGATGCGACGACCGGCGGTGATCGCGGCGGCGAGCGCGACGCTGCTCATCGCACTCGGGCTGCCGTTCTTCACACACGTCAAGTTCACCTCGGTCGACGCGACCGTGCTGCCGACGAGCGCATCCGCCCGGCAGGTGAACGACGCGCTCAACACTCAATTCCCTCCGAACCGCGGCGCCCCGCTCGACGTGATCCTCGGCGCACCCGGAGGCTCCCCCGCGGTCAGGGCGCTCGAGGCACGCATAAAGGCCCTTCCGGACGTGTCCGCGGTTGTGCCACCGGTCCCCGCGGGACCGAGCATGTCGCTGATCTCCATCGCTCCCGTCCAGGCGCCGCTGTCAACCGCAACCCAGGACCTGGTCCGCCAGGTTCGCGCGGTCAAGACGCCCTTCTACCTCGGCGTCGCCGGCGAGACCGCCGCCTACATCGACCTCGAGCACAGCCTCGCCGTCCACCTGCCGGCCGTCCTCGCGGTCGTCGTCGCCACCACCGTGATCATCCTGTTCCTGATGACCGGCTCGGTCATCCTGCCGATCAAGGCCGTGATCATGAACGCGCTCGGACTGTGCGCGATGTTCGGGATCCTGGTGCTGATCTTCCAGGACGGCAACCTTGAAGGGCTCCTCGGCTATCAGAGCCTCGGCGCGCTCGACGCCACTCAGCCGATCCTGCTGTTCGCGGTCGGCTTCGGGCTGGCCACCGACTACGGCGTGTTTCTGCTCTCGCGGATCAAGGAGGCGCGCGACGGCGGCGCGTCCGACCACGATGCGGTGGCGAGCGGCCTCGAGCGCACCGGTCGCGTCGTGACCGCGGCCGCGCTGCTGTTCGCGGTGGCGCTGGGTGCGTTCTCGACCTCGGAGATCGTGTTCGTCAAGGAGCTCGGGGTCGGCGCGGTGCTGGCGGTCCTGATCGACGCCTCGATCATCCGCGCGCTGCTGGTCCCGTCGCTGATGATGCTGCTGGGCCCGCTGAACTGGTGGGCGCCGAGACCCCTCCGCCGTCTCCACGACCGGATCGGGTTGCGAGAGGGCGGCCCTCCGGTGTCGCGGCCGGCCGCCAGCCACGGCTGAGCGGTGCTTGACTAGGCCAGGTGACGAACCCGGACGCGACCGGGCGCGCCCGTGCGATCGTGTTCGACCTCGGCGGCGTGCTGCTCGACTGGAACCCGCGCCACCTGTATCGCAAGCTGTTCGACGGCGACGACGCCGCGATGGAGCGCTTCCTCGCGGAGGTGTGCACGATGCAGTGGCACCACGCCCACGACCTCGGCGTGCCGCCGCAGCGGACGTGCACGGATCTCGCGCAGGCGCACCCCGACAAGGCCGAGCTGATCTAGGCCTGGTCACGGCGTAGCGAGGAGATGGTCGCGGGGCCGATCGACGGGACCGTCGCGATCCTGTCCGATCTCAAAGCGGCGGGCGTTCCCTGCTACGCCCTGACGAACATGGAACGCGAGACATATCCGCTCCGGCTGGAGCGGTTCGAGTTCATGCGCTGGTTCGACGGCGCGATCGTGTCCGGCTTCGAGGGGGTGGCCAAGCCGGACCCCGCGATCTTCGAGCTACTGCTCGACCGGTTCGACCTCGAGCCGTCGGACACCGTGTTGGTCGACGACTCCCCCGTGAACGTGCGAGCTGCCCGCAGCGTCGGCATGCACGCGATCGAGTTCGAAACCCCCGGGCGGCTGCGAGAGTCGCTCAGAGACGCGGGCCTGCTTGACCGCAAGCCCTAGTTCTCTTCCTCCCAGTTCTCCGAACGCGGGTCCTTGCCGGAGAGGAGATCGACGAAGTGGTGCCAACGACCGGGCTTGGTCCCTGGCTCGCGCTCGCGCCATGCCGGCGCGCCGCCGTGCGGCGGCGCGAGCGCGGCCGCGGCGGCAGCGTCGATGCGCAGGTCGACTCCGTGCTCGTGCAGAGATGAGACCTCGTCGGCGGCGACGAACCGCGGGTCGTCGCCGACGCGGATCACGAGCCCGTGAAAGATGTCCTCCTCGGGCGCCGCGACGACATGGTCGACCGTGCCGACCTGCTCGCCACCGGACGCGTAGACGGGCACCCCGCGCTCGAGCACCTCATAGGCAATCGGCAAGCCCTCGTCCACGAACGATCACACTACACGCATGACGAACATCGGGGTGGTCGGTCACGTCGAATGGGTCGACTTCGTGTCGGTGCCCCATCTCCCGGTCCACGGAGAGATCCTCCACGCGACCAGCGCGTTCGCGAGGGCCGGCGGGGGCGGCGCCGTGGCCGCGTCGGTCTTGGCTGACCTCGGCGCAGACGTCGACTTCTACTGCGCGCTCGGGCGGGACGCCGAGGGCCGGGCGACCGTGGCCCAACTCGAGGGCCGCGGCGTTCGCGTGCACGTGTCCTGGCGCGATCAGCCGACCCGCCGGGCCGTCACGTTCCTCGAGCCCGGCGGCGAGCGGACGATCATCACGCTCGGCGACCGCCTGGAGCCGCGCGGATCCGACGCGCTCGAATGGGAGCGCCTTGGCGATGCCGGCAGCGTGTACTTCACCGCCGGGGACGGCGACGCGCTAAAGCGCGCCCACTCGTCGCCGTTCGTCGTCGCCTCGCCGCGAGCGCGCGATGTCCTCGAGGCCGACGGCGCGTGGGTCTATGCGCTGGTGTTCAGCGAGGGCGACGACGACGAGCGCGCGTGGGCGAACCGAGTTGCCTCCCACGCCCGTGTGCTGGTGGCCACCGAGGGGGAGCGCGGCGGGCGCTGGTGGGGGGAGTCGGACGGCCGGTGGGTCGCCGTGCCGCTGCCCGGTCCGCCCCGCGACACGTACGGGTGCGGGGACTCGTTCGCGGCGGCGTTCACGCTCGGGATTGGGCGCGACGGCTCGATCGCGGAGGCCGCGAAACTCGGAGCGCAGGCCGGCGCACTCGCCCTGACGCGCGTCGGCGCGCCCTGAACGAGGCCGGCTATGTCAGGCTGGCCGCAGCCGCTCCGGCGACTGTGGCGAAGGCGACCCAATCCGGCACGGGCTCGTCATCGTGCACGCCCGGGCAGATGGACCGCCCTCAGACACCGATCTCGCGGAAGCTGACTTCTCGCTCGATCGGCGAGCACTGCGACCACTGCCCGCGGCGCCACCTGACCGTGGTTCCGTCCGCCAGCCGAGCCGCGGCGCGCCCGACCCGCGGCAAGCCCCATAGCGTCGCGACCAGCGGACGAGACGACTCCTGGACGTCCCCCAACCCCCGCGCCACGTGCGACTCCGGATACGTGACCACGATCGACCCGGCGCGGACCCACACGGGGATCCGCTCGAGCGGGGCCTCCACCACCATCTCGCCCCCGCCACTGACCTGGGCTCCCGACCATGTCTCGATCCACTCTCCTCGCGGCAGCGCCAGCTCCCGCTCACGCGCCTCGTCGTCGAGCACGGGCGCGACCCACAGCGCCGGCCCGTACCCGTACGCGTCCCCGATCTCCCAGCCACGTGGGTCGGTGGGGTCGATCAGGCACAGCGGCCGGATGATCGGCAGGCCGGTCCGCGCCGCGGTGGCGGCGGCGGCCCGCACATAGGGCACGAGTTGCTCGTGCAGCAGCACGTACGCGCGGTACAGCTCGAGCACGCGCTCGGAGTAGTTCCACGGCTCCTGCGGCATCCGGCCATGGGCGTGCATCAGCGGCGTGAAGCAGCCGAACTGAAGCCAGCGGACGAGCAGCTCAGGCGGGCAGCGCTCGACGAGGCGGTGGCCCAGGTACCCGCCGATGTCGTGCGACCAGTTCGAGAACCCGCTGCAGGCGGCCGACAGCGTCGCGACCACGAGCACGCGCAGCGACCAGAAGTCCGATGCCTGGTCGCCGGCCCACGTCACCCCGACCGCGTGCTGACCGGTCCAGCCGCTGCGCGCAAACAGCACTCCGCTCCCGGGATGAACCTCGTCGAGTGCACGCTGAAGACTCGTGCGGTGAAGCCCACCAAGCGCCCACGCCGCCTGGGCGCCCGTCCGCCCGTCCGCGAACCGCACCTCCTCCGGCAGGTAGTAGCCCTCGCCGTCATCGGCCTTGATGCCCTCCACTCCCAGCGCCAGCACCTGCTTGGCCTGCTCGCGCCACCAGCGCTCCGCGACCTCGCCGGTGAAATCGACGGGTGAACCGCTGCCCATCCACCACTGTGTGACGAACGACGCCTCCGGGTCGGATCCGGAGCGCACAAACACTCCCGCCTCCGCCCCTGACCCGTAGTTCGACGCCGGCTCGCGGTGAAGCCGCTCGGACTCCGGCTGCGGCGCGATCTGACCGTCGCGCGAGTCGGTATTTACCCACGGCGTCACCCACACCACGGTCCTGACCCCGTCGTCGCGCATTGTCCGGATCAGCCCTGGAGCGTCGGGGAACTGATAGCGGTTGAACTCCCAGGTGTTGTATTGCGTCGCCCACGGCGAATCGATCACGATCGCGTCCACCGGGACCTCGTGCCGGCGCAGCCCCTCATAGTCGTCGACCACGTCATCCTGGTGGCCGTACACATCACGGCTCTTCCAGAACCCGTAGCCCCACTCCGGCAGCACAGCCGGGAAGCCGGTGAGGCGGCAGAACGCGCGCAGGCGCGAAACCGGCGTCGGGTCGCACAAGAAGTCCATCCGTAACGGACCGGCAACGCTCCGAGCCGACGCAGATACGCGCTCGCTGCTCAAATCGAACTGGATGCCGTTCGACTCGGATCTCATCCAGACCGCGTAACCACGGCTCGAAATCAGCCACGGCACGGGCGCGCAGTCGCCCTGCGGGATGCCGCCTGCGGCCAGCAGCTCAGCCGGGCAGTCCGGCCCCGTGTAGCGGCGGTCGGCGCCTAGCTGGATCAGCCGTCCCGCCTGGTCGAGCTGCGTGTGGTGCCGCGCGCCCAGGCCGACGAACCGCTCGTCCGCGCGCCGGCGCCAATCGATCGCGACGCGCAGCGGGTCGCCGTCGGGTGCTATCTCGAGACAAGCCCGATCGTCCGCGAGCACGCCCACCTCGAACAGAGCGCGCCGCCCGCCGCTCAGCTCCAGACGCAGCGTTGCGCGATCCGATGAGCAGCGCTCCACCACCGCCACTCGCGCTCGCTCGACGGGCGCCAGATCCTCCCGCGCCACAACCCCTTCGGTGAAGTGGATGAAGTGATCGTGCACGGTTCCTTCGGCCACCCACGCGCCCAGCGACGTGACCAGCCTCCGGCCGGCGCGGCGAATGGTCAGCTCGAACGGGCGCAGGGCGATCTCGACCCTTAGCGGGCCACGCGCCAGCACCAGAACGTCGGCATCCGGCATTGAAAGAGCATCCACAGCGACCACGAGGCAAGGTTCTCTCATACCCCGGCGATCCCATGCCGCCGGTAACAGAAACGTCACAGAACGTGACCTCGTTCTTCACTGGACCCGTGCTCTGCAGGGTGATCCTGATCCTATGAACGAAATGAGTCGCGCCGACCTGCATGTCCATTCCTCGGCCTCGCAGATTTCGAAGCTCGGCGTGCAGCGGTCGCTGCGGATCCCCGAGTGCGCCACCGAGCCGCTCGAGGTCTACGAGCTCGCCAAGCGCCAAGGGATGGACTTCGTGACGATCACCGATCACGACACGATCGACGGGGTGCTGTCACTCAGTCACCTTCCCGACACATTCATCTCCGAGGAGCTGACCGCATCGTTCAAGGGCGAGGCGCAGGCGGTGCACGTGCTCTGTTACGGCATCACCCCGGACGATCACGAATGGCTGCAGGCCAACCGTGACGACGTCGAGGCGTGCGCCGAGTACCTGCAAACCCGCGAGATCACGGCCGCGCTCGCTCATCCCTTCTACGCCGTCGCCGCGCCCCTGACCGCGCGCCACCGTCGGCGCCTGGCCCAGCTGTTCCCGATCTGGGAGACACGGAACGGCTCGAGGGCCAAGGAACTCAATCTTCCGGCGTTTGTGTACATCGAGACCCACGGGGGAACCGCCATCGGAGGGTCCGATGACCACGCCGGAATCGATATCGGCCGGACGTTCACCGAGACTCCGCGCACCGGCACACCGCAGGAGTTCCTCGCTCACGTCCGCGCCGGCCGCGCGTCCGCGCACGGGCAGCAGGGCAGCGCCGCCAAGTGGGCGCACTCGGCGATGGCGCTGGCGATCCGCTCGCTCGGGAACGGTGATGGCCACAGCAATGCGCCGGCCCGACCGGATCCCGCGAGCGTCCTGAAGATCGTCGAACGCGTGATGAAGGAGGGCGATGCCAGGCACGGCACGGGCGGAGCCGACCTACAGGCAGGCGATGCGCTCGCGCTCCTGCGCGCGTGGCTGCTCGCGATGGACCTCGACGTCGACGAGCACAAGCTGCTGACTCAGCTCCAAGAGGGAGAGCTGGGTCACGCCGACCTCGACCGCCGCGCGCGGCGCGTGCACGAGCGAAAGCTCGCCGCCGTCGTGCAGGACGCCGTCGCCGGTCTCGAGCAGGGCCGGCTCGACGGGGGCCGGAGCGCGCTCGCCCTGTTCGACGCCTGCATCCCGGCGATCCCATACGCCGCGGCATCGGCCTTCCTCGGGCGCGAGAAGGCCAAGCTGGCGCGCAGCGACGGCGACCGCCCGCGCGTCGCGCTGGTGGCCGACGCGATCGGCTCGATGCACGGGGTCACGCACACGATCCAGCAGATCCGGGCGCGCGGCGTCGGAGGGTTCGACGTCGAGGTCATCGGGACCGATGCCGACGTCGACCGCCGGCTGAGCGCGGTCGCAGAGATCGATGTCCCGTTTTATCCCGGCCTCGAGATC
>Ga0187765_10000919_pt1 | contig 11149 bp, 9 predicted proteins | sample 0216_QUI02_MP05__3_FD_133018 | JGI IMG/M metagenome (GOLD analysis project Ga0187765, IMG submission 133018) | Tropical peat soil microbial communities from peatlands in Department of Meta, Colombia - 0216_QUI02_MP05_10_MG | ecosystem: Environmental > Terrestrial > Soil > Wetlands > Peat ...
AGGCGTTCTGCCTCGTCCATGTGGTGCGTGGTCAGGATCACGCTCGCCCCCGAGGCGCGCAGCCCTTCGATCAGGTCCCAGGTGGCGTGGCGCGCCTGCGGGTCCAGGCCGGCCGTGGGCTCGTCGAGGAAGACCAGCTCCGGGCGGCCGATGACCGCGGCGGCGAGGGAGACCCGCTGCTGCTGCCCGCCGGAGAGGCGCTTGAACGGCGTCCGGGCGTGGCTGACCAGCCCGAGACGGTCGAGCAGGTCCGCGGGGTCGAGCGGGTGGGCGTGGAACCTCGCCATGACCCGCAGGTACTCGCCGGGCCGGACGGCCGGCGGGATGCCCCCGGACTGGAGCATCACGCCCACCCGGGGTCTGAGTTTGCGGGCGTCGCCCACCGGGTTCAGGCCCAGCACCGACACCGTGCCCGCATCGGGGCGGCGGTAGCCCTCGCAGATCTCCACCGTGCTGGTCTTCCCCGCCCCGTTCGGGCCCAGCACCGCCGTGACCGCGCCCCGCTCGGCGCGCAGCGACAGACCGTCGATTGCCGTGATCCGGCCATACCGCTTGACGAGGCCGTGGACCTCGACGGCGGGGGTGGTGTCCACGCTCGCGAGTGTAGATGCTAGGCCGTCACGATAAGCGGCGATCCAGGGGCGCGGCCGTCGGCCGCCGCTGTCACCAGCGCGGATACCAGCCGCCGGTCCTGGCTGGCCTCGGGATGCCACTGCACTCCCAGTGCGAAGGACCGCCGGCCGGGCCCGGGCGCCAGCTCCACCGCCTCGACGAGGCCGTCCTGCGCCCACGCGACCGGGACGAGGCCGCCGCCAAGCCGGGCGATGCCCTGGTGATGCGCGGTCGGCACGTCCAGTGTGAGATCAGTCCCGCGGCCAGGGCCCAGGATGGACGCGAGCCGGCTCCCGGGATCGAGCCGCACCGGGTGCGATCCGAACGTGCCGGGCGCGGGCCGGTGCCCGCCCTCCTCCGGCAGGTGCTGGTGCAGGGTCCCGCCGCGGGCCACGTTCAGCAGCTGCATCCCGCGGCAGATGCCCAGCACCGGCACGCCGTCGGCCAGCGCGGCCGCGAGCAGTTCCAGCTCCGCCTGATCGCGCTCGGGCTGGACCCGGCTGGTCCGCGGGTCCTGCTCCGCGCCGTAGCCGGCCGGGTCGACGTCGCCGCCGCCGGTGAGGATCAGCCCGTCCAGCCGGCTCAGGGCACTCGCGACGCCGGGCACGGGCGGCAGCAGCACCGGAACGCCACCGGCCTCGGTGACCTGCTCGATGTAGTTGGCGGGCAGCAGCGCGGCGCGGGCCTGCCACACGGCCCACTGGGCGGGCTCCGCGTAAGCGGACAGCCCGATGACCGGCGCGCTCATCTCATCGCCTCCCGGTGAGCTGATGGTGGTCGTCTCATAGGGGTGTTACGTAGGCGCTGGAGATGCCGCCGTCCACCAGGAAGGTGGAGGCGGTGACGAACGACGCGTCGTCACTGGCGAGGAAGGCGACCGCGGCCGCGATCTCCTCCGGCTCGGCGAACCGTCCCATCGGCACGTGCACCAGCCGCCGCGCCGCCTTCTCGGGGTCGGCGGCGTACAGCTCCCGCAGCAGGGGGGTGTTGACCGGGCCCGGGCACAGGGCGTTCACCCGGATCCCCTCCCGCGCGAACTGGACACCGAGTTCCCGGGTCATCGCGAGCACCCCGCCCTTGGAGGCGCTGTAGGAGATCTGCGAGGTGGCCGAGCCGAGCACGGCGACGAACGAGGCGGTGTTGATGATGGAACCGCCGCCGCGGGCCTGCATGTGCGGGATGACGTGCTTGCAGCACAGGTAGACGGAGGTGAGGTTGACCTCCTGGACCCGGCGCCATGCCTCCATGCCGGTGACGAGGATGGAGTCGTCGTCGGGCGGGGAGATCCCCGCGTTGTTGAACGCGATGTCGATCCGGCCGAAGGCGCCGAGCGTGGCCTCGTACATGGCCACGACATCGTCCTCGTCGGTCACATCGGCCTGGATGAAGAGGCCGCCCACTTCCTCGGCGGCCGCCTTGCCGGTCTCGCCGTCGAGGTCGACGACGGCGATCTTGGCGCCCTCGGCGGCCATCCGGCGGGCGGTGGCCAGCCCGATGCCGCTCCCAGCGCCGGTGATAACAGCGACCCGGTCCAGCAGGCGTTGCGTGTATGTGGTCATATCTCGGTCGCCATGTGTGCGGTCAACTATCCGGTCACTCCTCTGGTCGCCAGGTGTGCGTCCCGCTGGTTGCCCATGTGCGGGTCATCCGTCGGTTGCGATGAAGACGTTCTTGGTCTCGGTGAAGGCGTCCAGGGCATCGGGCCCCAGCTCGCGGCCGAGCCCGGACTGCTTGAAGCCGCCGAACGGGGTCCAGTAGCGGACGGAGGAGTGCGAGTTGACCGACAGGTTGCCGGTCTCCACCGCGCGGGCCACCCGCAGCGCGCGGCCCAGGTTCTGGGTCCAGATCGACCCGGACAGCCCGTAGGGGGTGTCGTTGGCGATCTTCACCGCGTCCGCCTCATCCTCGAACGGAACCACCGCCACCACCGGCCCGAAAACCTCCTCGGTGTAGGCCGGGTCGTCCGGGCTCACCGGCGCCAGCACGGTGGGCGCAAACCAGTAGCCGGGGCCGTCCGGCGCGCTGCCGCGGAACGCGACCGGCGCCCCGGGCGGCACGAAGGAGGCCACACGCGCCCGGTGCTCGGCCGAGATGAGCGGGCCCATCTCCGTGTCCGGGCTGGCCGGATCGCCGACCGCCACGCGCTTGACGGCGGGCTCGAGCATCTCCATGAACCGGCCGAACACGCTGCGCTGGACCAGGATGCGCGACCGCGCACAGCAGTCCTGGCCCGCGTTGTCGAAGACCGCCTGCGGCGCGGCGGCGGCCGCCCGCTCCAGGTCGGCGTCGGCGAACACGATGTTGGCGCTCTTGCCGCCGAGCTCGAGCGTGAGCCGCTTCACCTGCCGGGCGCAGCCGGCCATGATCTGCCGGCCGACCTCGGTCGAGCCGGTGAACACGATCTTGCGGACCGCCTCGTGGTCGACCAGCCGCTGGCCCACCACCGAGCCCTTGCCCGGCAGGACCTGGAACACCCCGTCCGGCAGGCCCGCCTCGCGGGCCAGCTCCCCGATCCGGATCGCCGTCAGCGGAGTTCGTTCTGCTGGCTTGGCGATCACCGGGTTGCCGGCGGCCAGCGCCGGGCCCAGGCCCCAGCCGAGGATGGGCATGGGGAAGTTCCACGGCACGATGAGGCCGACGATGCCGACCGGCTCCTGGAAGGTCACGTTCACGCCGCCGGGAACGGGGATCTGCTTGCCGAACAGCCGTTCCGGCGCCGCCGAGTAATAGCGGAGCACGTCCCGGACGTTGCCGGCTTCCCACCGGGCCTGCCCCACCGGGTGCCCGCTGCCGGCGACCTCGAGACCGGCCAGCTCCTCGATGTGGGCGTCCACCGCGTCGGCGAAGGCGCGCAGGAGCGCCGCCCGGTCGCCGGGCCCGACGCCGCGCCATGCCTCCCGGGCGGCCACCGCGCGGGCGATCGCCGCGTCGGCCTCCTCCACCGACGTGGATGGCACGGTGGCGACCGTCTCCTCGGTCGCCGGGTTCAGCACTGCGAACGTGGACATGCGCGCGCCTGCTCTCCTGCCGTTCAGAGCCGCTCGAAGCCTCGCCGTAGCTCCCAGTCGGTGACGGCGGCGTCGAACGCGGTCAGCTCCACCCGTGCCCCGTTGGCGTAGTGCTCGACCACCTCATCGCCGAACGCCTGGCGGGCGAGCTGGCTCTTCTCCCACTCGGCCAGTGCGTCCCGCAAGGTGGACGGCACGCGCGGGCCCGGATCACTGTATGCGTTGCCCTCGAATGCCGGCTCCAGCGGTAGCTCCTTGTCGATGCCCTCCAGGCCGGCCGCGATCATCGCCGCCACCGCGAGGTAGGGGTTCACGTCGCCGCCGGGCACCCGGTTCTCCACCCGCAGCGAGGGCGCCGAGTGCCCAACCAGGCGCATGGCGCAGGTCCGGTTGTCCACCCCCCAGCGGACCGCGGTCGGGGCAAAGCTGCCGGGCACATACCGCTTGTAGGAGTTGACGTTGGGCGCGTGGAACAGCGAGAGCTCGCGCAGCCCGGCGAGCTGGCCGGCCAGGAAATGCTCGCCGAGCTGAGACAGGCCGTGCGGGCCGTCCCCGGCGAGCACGCCCTTGCCGGCCCGGTCCCGCAGCGACAGGTGGATGTGGCAGGAGTTGCCCTCACGGTCGTTCGGCTTGGCCATGAACGTGATGCTCATGCCGTCCGCGGCGGCGATCTCCTTCGCGCCGGTCTTGTAGATCGAGTGGTTGTCGCAGGTGGTGACGGCGTCGGCGTAGCGGAACGCGATCTCGTGCTGGCCCAGGTTGCACTCGCCCTTGGCCGACTCGACGTACATGCCCGCGCCCGCCATGCCCAGCCGGATCTGGCGTAGCAGCGGCTCGATCCGGCCGGTGCCGAGGATGGAGTAGTCGACGTTGTAATGGTTGGCCGGGGTGAGGTTGCGCCAGCCGCTGGCCTGTGCTTCCTCGTAGGAGTCGGTGAAGACGACGAACTCCAGCTCGGTGCCGGCCAGCGCGGTCCAGCCGCGGTCGGCCAGCCGCGCCGTCTGGGCCTTGAGGATCTGCCGGGGGGAGGCGACCACGGGGGTGCCGTCCTCCCAGGCCAGGTCGGCGATGACCAGGGCGGACGCCTCGTGCCACGGCAGCCGCCGGAGCGTGGCCAGCGCGGGCACGAGGACGAAGTCCCCGTACCCGCGCTCCCAGGAGGACATCTCGTACCCGTCCACCGTGTTCATCTCGACGTCCACCGCGAGGAGGTAGTTGCAGCCCTCCGCGTGGTGGCGGATCACCTCGTCGAGGAAGAACTCGGCGGACAGGCGCTTGCCCTGCAGCCGCCCCTGCATGTCGGTGAAGGCCAGAACGACCGTGTCGATCGTGCCCTCCCCAACCTCGACGCGCAGATGCTCAAGCGTGAGCATGCCGCGCCTGGCGCTGCGCGCCTCGGCATGGAGCACGGTGCTCGCGTCCCTTCGTCAGGTCGTTGTCGTCAGTTCCCGTTCGATCGCCGCGAGTTCCTCCGCCGAGCCCTGGACCTTCGGGCCCTTGAACCAGTGGCGGGCGGAGACGAGCCAGTAGATCCCGGCGAAGCCGATGACCGCGAGCACCGCGATCACGGTGTAGTTGAAGGTGGTGAACGTGATGGGCCCGACCTGCGGCAGCATGAACAGGAAGAAGATGATCACCACCCAGGCGACGGCGATCCAGCCAACCACGTAACTCCACCGGCCCAGGTGCCAGGGCCCGCGCTGGAAGGCCTCGCCCTTGCGCAGCCGCAGGAAGGTCGGTGTCACGTAGGCGATGTACAGGCCGATGACCGCGATAGAGGTCACGGCCGCGTAGGCGGCGTAGTTCCACAGGTAGGGCAGCCCGAGGATGAACGCACCGCCAGCCGCCAGCCAGATCGCATTGGTCGGGGTCCGGGTCCGCTTGTTCACCCGGTGCCAGATGGACGAGCCGGGCAGCGCGCCGTCCCGGGAGAACGCGTAGATCATCCGCGAGTTGGCGGTGACCGACGACATCCCGCAGAACAGCTGGGCGCCGATCACGATCAGGAGCAGGAACTCGGCGCCGGTCGTCCCCACAGCGTCGATCATGACCTGCGCGCCCGGTACGGATGCCAGCGACTCCGTGGAGTAGTGCTGGATGGCGAACGTCATGCCGATCAGCAGGACCCAGCCGGCCGCCAGCGACACCAGGATCGACATCACGATGCCGCGCGGGCCCGCGGTGGCGGCATTGTGAGTTTCCTCGGTCATGTGCGCCGAGGCGTCGTAGCCGGTGAAGGTGTACTGCGCCAGCAGCAGGCCGATCAGCACGATGTAGAAGGTGCCCCAGGCCAGGCCCGTCCCGTTGTAGAAATGCCCGAACACGAAGCCGACCGACTGGTGGTGCGACGGCGCGAAGATCAGCACGGCGACGATGATCAGGACGCCGAGGATGTGCCACCACACGCTGACGTCGTTCAGCAGCGCGACCAGCCGGATGCCGAACTGGTTCAGCAGACCGTGCACGAACAGCACGATCGCGTAGATGAGCACCGTGATCCAGTGCGCCACGCTGAGGTTGAACGTCAGGGTGAGGAACGCGTGGATGAACAGCGAGGCGCCGAAGTCAATGCCAGCGGTCACCGCGACCTGGCCGAGGAAGTTGAACCAGCCGGTGAACCAGGACCAGACGGGCCCGCTCTTTCCCGGCGCCAGCTTGGCCGCCCAGTAGTACAGCCCGCCCGCGGTCGGGTAGCTGGAGCACACCTCGGCCATCGAGAGGCCCACGAACAAGGTCATGATCCCGACGAACGGCCAGCCCCAGACGATGTCGATCGGCCCGCCGGTGAGCATGCCGAACCCGTAGAGGGTCAGGCATCCGGACAGAATCGAGATGATGGTGAACGAGACGGCGAAGTTCGAGAACCCTGACATGCGCCGCCGGAGTTCCTGCGCGTAACCGAGTTCGTGGAGGCGTTGCTCATCGTCGAGCTCCTCCTTGGCCGTTTCATCGTTAACCGACACGAGTGCTCCTTACGTCAAGCCGCCGAGACGTAGGTCAGGGTGGTAATGCCGGCACGGCCCACAGCCCGTTCGAGCAGGCAGCTGGGGCCAATGGTTTATTATCAGACCATTGACGGTTAGAGTGCCGGTGATGTCAAGACCTAGGAGCTGAATAACTGGGAGGCTGGCCGGTATGACGACCGGGACCGAGCTCAGCTCCCTCCTCGGCCCGGTCCGGGCGGGCAACGCCTTCGAGGAAACCGTCGAGCGGCTGCTGACCGTGATCAAGCTTGGCGTCGTCGCCCCCGGTGACCGTTTCCCGGCCGAGCGGGAGCTGGCTGGCCTGCTCGGCATCAGCCGCATCACCCTGCGCGAGGCCATCCGGGCGCTGCAGCAGGCGGGCTACGTCGAGTCGCGGCGTGGCCGGTTCGGCGGCACGTTCGTGACCTACACCAGGCCCGCGCCGGACCCGGGCGAGGTGCGCCGGATCGCGCTGGCGGACTCCGCCCAGCTCACCGACGCGCTGGCGTTCCGGATGGCGCTGGAGACCGGTGCCGCGCAGGTCCTCGCCGCGTCCGACGGCGACCGCGGGCACGACGTCCTGCTCGAGCGGCTGGCCGCGGTCAACAGCGCCAGCCCTGAGGACTACCGGCGGCTCGACACGCTGTTCCACCTGGCCATCGCGGAACAAACCGGCTCCGCCCTGCTCGCCGCCGCCTGTGCCGACGCCCGGATGCGGCTCAACGACCTGCTGAACGCGATCCCGGTGCTCAAGCACAACATCGTGCATACGGCCCACCAGCACACCGCGATCGTCGACGCGATCCTGGCCGGAGACCCGGAGCGGGCCCGCGGTGCCGTTACCGAGCACCTCGAAGGGACCGGCGCCCTGCTCCGCGGGTTCCTGGCCCCGCCTGCCCGGCCGGCCAGGGCCGGGCAGGACGGTCGGGTGACGAAACATAGCGGCCTTGGCGCGGAAGGACAGTCGGCCGAGGCATAGCCGCGGTCAGGGATAGGGCTCCGGGTCGACCCGGTAGCTGCGGCCGTGGGGGAGTATCCAGATCAAGGTGCCGGGCTGAGGCTGGTCGAGCCGCCAGCCGTGTGCTTGTTTGGCGCGGTGGTGGCGCCGGCAGAGCGGGGCGAGATTACACTCGCACGTCCGTCCGCCCTGGTCATGGGGGACGGTGTGGTCCTGGTCGCAGCGGACCGCCGGGCGGCGGCAGCCGGGGAAGGAGCAGGTCGGCTGCCGGATGGTGATCACGTGCCGCAGCGTGGGCGCGGGCACATATCCAGCCGATTCCCGTGCGTGCAGGCAATCCGCAACCGCGAGTGGCCTGATCGTCAGGTTGAGTTCCCAGTCGCGGCGGGCGTGGTCGCCGCCCGGGGCGTGGGCGCAGCCGTGGGCGACCGCGCGGCCGTCTTGGCCGGTCAGGGTGAGACACCAGCGGGCTGACCGCTCCATCGCGAGCCGGTCCGCCAGTGCTTGGGCGTCGGCCGCGGCCACGGGGCCGAACCCGGCCACCTCGCCCGGCCGGCCGGAGGCGCCGAGCCAGGTCGCCAGCGGCATGGTCAGGTTGACCGAGCCAGCGGCACCGCCGGCGGGGGTGGGCGACGGCGCAAGGGTCGGCATGGGCTGGCCGAGCAGCAGGGCCAGGTATGCCCGGGCCCGCAGCCGGTCCAGGCCCTCGTCGAACCCAACGGCCTTCAGCTGCCGGGCCAGGGCGTCGATCCGCTTGTCCGCCGCGATCACATCCGCCGGCGGCAGGTCCCGGCCGGCCAGCGCCGCGGTGCCGGAAGTCTCGGACCAGACCTCCACCCGCGCTTCCTTCTCGGCCTGCTCGCGCTGTCTGCCGGCGGCATCTGGATCCGCCGCGAGCACGGCGCGGCGCGCCGATGCCCGCAACTGCCCGGTGGTCTGCCCCGGGGCGCGGCCGATCACCGCCGCCTCGACCGCCGCCGCGTGGGCGGGACCGAGGCAGCTCACCTCGTCGGCGATCACATACGCCTTGGCCCGGTCGACCTCACCCGCGGCCAGCGCCGCCCGGGTGCGCGGCAACCGCTCCAGCCGGGCGGCGAAGTCCAGCAACTGGTCCGCACCGCGCGCGGTGAGCGTCAGCGCGGCGGCCACCTCGTCGCCGACGTGCTCGGCCAGGTGCGGGTCGGCGCCCGCGGCGACCGCATTGGCGCGGCGGCGGCGCAGCTCGGCCACCGCGGCCAGCTCACCCGCCACCATCCACGAGGAAAGCCGCCGCCATGCCCGCAGCACACCGATGAGCTCGTCGTCGGTGATCTTGCCCAGCCCGGTGGCCCAGATGTCGTTCGCGAGCCCGGCCAGCGCCACACATGGCGCCAGGCCGTCGGCCACCCCACCGGCCGCGAACCCCGCGCCCGACCCGCCCTCGCGCGGCATCGGGCCGGCCGGCAAGACCTCCGGAACCACGGCCGGCCCCATCGCCGCAAGGCGCTCGGTCAGCAGATCGGACGGAACGTCCGCGGCCCAGGCATCGGCGCCATCCGGCGGCCCGCTGTAAGGATCGATGTCCGGCCCGCCGAGTTCCTCATCCCAGGGAGGAACCTCCTCCCAGCCGACCGGAACGTCCCAGCCGTCCAGGTCGGCCAGTGGTGCAGCTACTACCTGGTCAGCTAACCGCGCGGACGAAGCGGGCGGTGCAGAAAGGCAGTCCAGCATCTTGATCCTTCTTAGAAAACATATTCGATCCGATGCCAGTAACGCTACCACCCTGGTACGACAATTCCGGGGACATCCTGGGTGTGTCCGGGCTCATTATTTCCGGGCTGGCGGCGGGGTGTGCCACACGCGACTCCGGACACTCGGGGAAATCCGGCGCAGGGGGAATCCGGACCTTCCGAAGAGCCTCGGCGGTCATGAGATCCCTTCTGGGAACGCAAGATTCCCTCTGGGAGTGCAGCGCGTATGAGATCCCCGCCGTTTGGGAGCGCGACGCACATGAAACGCTGCCTCTGAAGCCCGGCATACAAATCCAGACCCTGGGGAGCTAAAGCCAGGCCTTTTGGATGAGTCCGGGGCATATCCCCTTGACACCTTCACCCAGACCAGCGTCACCTGGCTCCTCGGCGCAGGTCACACCGGGAACCGCGCACATCACCGGGAACCCGCGGAGATACGTGCGAAGCCTGCTGAGCCTGGCGAGCAGGAAGTGGCCGACCGGAAGAGTGTGATCCAGGTCATCATGGAGAACGTTTGCGGGCGGGCATGGATTTACGCCACACTGATGTTGTGAAATACGTGGGCCTGACTGACGCTGTCTCCCAGGTGGCCGGCACCAGCGGTGCGGTCGCCGGCAGCGGCATGCCCGCGGGCGCCCACGCGCAGATCGGTGGCGAGCGCAGCACCCGGGCCAGGATAGCCCGTCTCATCCTGGAGAACGGGCCGGTCAGCGCGGCCGCGCTGAGCACGCGGCTGGGCCTCACCCCGGCGGCGGTCCGCCGCCACCTCGACGGCCTGCTGGCCGGCGGCATGATCGAGGTCCGCAGCGCGCGGCGCCCCGCCAGCCGTGGCCGCGGCCGCCCGGCAAAGCTCTTCGTGATCACCGACGCCGGGCGGAGCGCCTTCGAGCACGCCTACGACGACCTCGCCACCAGCGCCCTGCGGTTCCTGGCCGAGGTGGCCGGGCCGGGCGCGGTTGCCGAGTTCGCGCGACGCCAGGTGGCCGAGCTGGAGCGCCGGTACCGGCCGGTGATGGCGTCGGCCGACCCGGACGCCAAGGTCAAGGCGCTCGCCGAGGCCCTGTCCGCCGACGGTTACGCCGCCTCCGCGATCGGCGCACCGACCAGCGGCGGCCCGGCACTCAACCTGCTGGCCGGGGGAGAGCAGCTCTGCCAGCATCACTGCCCGGTCGCGCACGTGGCGGCCGAGTTCCCGCAGCTGTGTGAGGCGGAGACGGAAGCCTTCGGCCGCCTGCTCGGCACCCCGGTACAGCGGCTGGCCACCATCGCCCACGGCGACGGCATCTGCACCACGCACGTGACCGACCAGTCCCTGGTCCAGACCCGCACCACGACAACGTCCGCCAACACCGACACCAACACCACTGAGTCCGGAGGCATCTCCGCATGACGACGACCGCACACCCCGAACTCGAAGGGCTTGAGCGTTACAAGTTCGGCTGGGCCGACTCGGACGCGGCCGGCGCGTCCGCGCGCCGTGGTCTCTCCGAAGAGGTCGTCCGCGACATCTCGGCCAAGAAGAACGAGCCCGAATGGATGCTCGATCTCCGGCTGAAGGGCCTCAAGCTGTTCAGGCGCAAGCCCATGCCCGACTGGGGCTCGGACCTGTCCGGGATCGACTTCGACAACATCAAGTACTTCGTCCGGTCGACCGAGAAGCAGGCGGCCAGCTGGGACGAGCTGCCCGCGGACATCAAGAACACCTACGACAAGCTCGGCATCCCCGAGGCGGAAAAGCAGCGCCTCATCGCCGGTGTCGCCGCGCAGTACGAGTCCGAGGTCGTCTACCACAAGATCCGCGAGGACCTGGAGGAGAAGGGCGTCATCTTCCTGGACACCGACACCGGGCTCAAGGAGCACCCGGATCTGTTCCAGGAG
>Ga0187765_10000920_pt1 | contig 11148 bp, 10 predicted proteins | sample 0216_QUI02_MP05__3_FD_133018 | JGI IMG/M metagenome (GOLD analysis project Ga0187765, IMG submission 133018) | Tropical peat soil microbial communities from peatlands in Department of Meta, Colombia - 0216_QUI02_MP05_10_MG | ecosystem: Environmental > Terrestrial > Soil > Wetlands > Peat ...
CGCTCCATCCCGATCCGCGCGAGGTGCGATTCGCCCATCCGTGTGGTGAGCGGGATCTGCTGGATCGGCTCGGCGTCGTGATCGATGAACACCGCCCAGTGGCAGTGCGGCACCCGATCGGAGGGCTGGCGCGGCGGGCGATGGATCGGACGGCAGCGCGCGCGAGGATTGGTCGCCACCGCGCTCGCGTCGAAGGTCGGATCCTCGATGTGGTGGCACATCGAGACCACAGCCGCCTCGCCGAAGGGCTCGATCTGCAGGAGCGCGCCGCAGCTCTGAAGCCAGAAGAGGCCCTTCTCGGCGCTCTCGAGCTGGTAGCGAACGTCCATGTACTGGTGCGCGAAGCCGACATCGAGCTGGAAGCCCTTGAAGATCGTCGCCACGTCCTCGCCCTGGAAGCGCAGCGCCTTCTGCATCCAGCGCGTGTACACCGGGCTCGCGCCCATCCACAGCTCGATCGCGATCTTCTCCCGCGCCTCCGGCCCGAGGCGCATGTGCACCAGCGGCAGGCCGGCACGATTGATGAGATGGCCGAAGAGCATGTACTCGCGGCCAAGGTCGGCGAGCGCGCCGCGCGAGAGCTTGCCGAGGTGGAAGGCGGGATCGAAGCGACCGCTGTAGTCGTTCATTGGGACTTCCTCCGAATGCGCCCTGAGCGTCGTTCCGACCTATCACGGAGGCCGGCGGACCGGGAAGCTGGCCGCCCGGCGTCGCGACGCTAGTGCTTGACAGTCAACCGGACGTCCGGATTCGCGCCGAGCACCGTATCGAGGTAGCCCTGGGCGTCGCGCCGGCCGCGCAGGATCGACTCGAACTGCGCCAGGGTCGCCGCCTTCTCGAGCTCCGTCTGCCGATCCGCGGACATCGTCTGGACGAAGCTCTCGGCACAGATCGAGCCGCAACCGCCGACGTCGACGACGCTCGGGCTCGTGCCTGCGGTGAGCTCGGAGACCAGCAGGGCGTTGCCGCGCGTGCCCGCCCCTGCCTGCTCGACGGCCGGGCAGCCGATCACCGCGTCGGTATTCACCGCGCCCGGGATCTGGATGCCGGTGAAGCCGAGGTGCGTCCCGCCGACCAGGCGAGCGACGATGAGAGGCGGCGGTGCAAACGCGATCGCCTTGGCCTCACTGGTGTCGAAGGGCACGAGCTCGTCGGCATCCCCGCCCATGATGAGCGTCGGCAGGGAGTGCGAGTAGAAGTCCTTGGCGAAGAAGCACGAGGCCGGGGCATAGGCGACCGCCGCCTTGATGTCCGGCATGTGCAGCACCGGGTGGTAGACCCCGATCAGCACCGTCCCACCGCCGAGCGAGAGGCCCGCGATCCCTTGACGCGAGGGATCCACCGCCGCGGCGAGGTCCGCATCCGCCCCGCCGAGCGCCGCGACGGCCCGCAGGACGAAGGTCAGATCGCCGGGCTGGTCGCCGATGTCGCCGATGATCGGTCCGCCCGGCGCGCCGCCGTTCGAGAGCGGAAAGGTCGGCGCAGCGACGATGTAGCCGTGACTGGCGAGGTGCTGCTTCAGGAACACCGACTCGTCGCTGCTGCTGAGGAAGCCGTGTGCGTAGCCGATGATCGGGAACGGCCCCGCGCTCGAGACCAGCGGCGCCCCCGCGGCATTCGTGCCACCGCTCGCGTCGGTCGGATACCAGACCTTGGTGAACAGCTGGCGCTCGGGCGACCCGGGGTAGGGATCGTTGGCCGGTGTCGGCCGCGAGGTGTCGGTGAAGGTGAAGCTGCGCACCGCGTAGCCGTAGGGCCCGGGCGCCGCGAGCTCTTCCTGCGTCGCGGCCGGGCCGCCGCCGGGGGAGTCGCCGCAACCGCTCGGCGCAAGAACCAGAAGGACCAGCGGAAGGAGGACAACGATCGCTCTTCGCATGCGCGGCGGATACTCACCGGTTGAAGAGCGAAAGGCAAATTGCGGCGCCGGCGTTACTCCTCGACCCGCACCGGAAAGCGCTCGAAGTAGAATCCAAAGCGCTCGCGCACCCGCGCCGGATCGACGCCGAAGTCGCGACGCAGATTGTAGACCACCTGTCCGTGCTTGCCGCGCGGATTGTCGGCCATGAAGGCGTCGAGCCGGGCGCGCGCGTCCGAGGTCATCGGCAGGCTGGCGAGCTCGTAGATCCGCTCCACCGTGCCGACGTCGTCGGCCATGAACTCGTGGAAGGGCACGTCGAGCGCCTGCGACGCGGGCAGGCGGTCGCGATCGCGGACGCAGGCGCGCAGGAGGCGCTCGATGCGGTCGATCCAGTAGCTCGCGAGCTCGTCGAGGTCGACGCGCGTCCGGCGGATACGCGCGCCGTAGGCGAGCATCGTGATCGCCGACTGGATCACGTGCACCGGGTCGCGGTGGGTGAGCACGATCGTCGCGTCGGGGAAGGTCTCGTGCAGCGGGAGGAGCTGCTCCATGTGCTGCGGCGACTTGAGCACCCAGCGGTCGGGTCCGCGTAGCCACTGCAGGGCCTGGAGCGCCTTCTTCAGGTACGCGTAGCTCGGCCGCAGATCGCACGCGAGGTAGAAGTCGCGCCAGCGTGGCACGTGCGCGTACCACTCGAGGTTGTAGGTCCCGAAGTCGAGCTCCTGCACCTCGATCTCCTCGTGCACGTGCTCGGGCGTCATGTGGTGCATTGCGCGGAGCCACGGGAGGAGCCGGTCCGAACGCTCGTAGCTCTGCCGGCAGCGGACGAGGCGCGGATCCTCGCCGTCCGGGCCCGGCACGTCGTCGGGCGCCGGGAAGGGCTCGAGGCTCTCCCAGAAGGGAAGCGAGCGCAGCCGGCGGTCGGCGGAGATCAGGTTCACCAGGTGGGTCGTGCCGGAGCGCGGCAGGCCGGCGATGATGATCGGCCGGCGGATCTCGATCGCCAGGATCTCCGGGTGACGCTTGACGAGGTCCTCGAGGCGCAGGCGGTTCGCGAGGATACGCACGCAGTTGCCGAAGACGGTCGCGCGCCCGAGCGGGCCGAGCTCGCGGTCCTCGGCGGCAGAGGCGAGCCAGACCCGCAGGCGCTCGCGGAAGCCTGGATCGCCGAAATCGGAGAGCCCCGTCCGCTCGCGCGCCGCCGCGAGCACCACTTCCTCGGTCAGCGCCAGGGAAGCACGGCTCGCCGCTGCGATCGCCGCCTTCTGCTCGTCCGTGAGGACCGGACGGGCGAGATCGTCGATGCGGATGTCGTCCGGGCGCGCCATCCGGACCGTCAAGGATTGCCGCGCGGAGCCACGCCGCGGCGAGCGGCGTTCATCGTCGCGCCTGCGCGAGGCAACGGTCGAGGAACGCTGCGGCGCGCTGCCAGGACGCGATCGCCTCGGGCAGGCCGATGTTGGCCATGCCCTGGAACCCGTGCACCGCGCCCTCGGCAACGTCGACGGTCGCATCCACCCCGGCCTCGATCGCGCGCGCCCGGAAGCGCTCGGCGTCCTGCCGGTGCAGGTCGACCTCGCCCACCTGGAGGAGCAGCGGCGGCAGCCCGGCGGGATTGCCGCGCGCCGGCGACGCCAGCGGGTCGTGCGCATCGCCGCCGGGACCGAGATAGTCCTTGACGCGCTCGCGGAACCAGAGCGGGTCCTGGAACGGGTCGCGCCGGCCGCGATACTCCGGAGCGTAGCCCGACGTGTCGAGGTCGAACCAGCCGCTCAGCGCGAGCAGGCCGGCGGGCATCGGCAGGCCGGCGTTCCGCGCGCGATAGAGCGTGGCGATGCCCAGCCCGCCGCCGCAGGAATCTCCGATGACGAGAAGGCGCTTCGGGTCGCACCTCGAGTCGATGAGACCACGGTACGCTGCGAAGCAGTCGTCGAGCGCCGCCGGGAAGCGGTGCTCGGGGGCGAGCCTGTAGTCGGCGAGCAGCACGCGCACGCCGAGCTGGCGCACCGCGATCTCGGCGTAGAAGTGGTAGTCCGTCGCGTCGCAGGAGACGAAGGCACCGCCGTGGCAGAAGAGCGCCGTGACTTCGGGCTCACGGCCGCCTGCGCGCGACACCCAGGTCGCCGGCACGCCGCCGACCACCGTTCGCTCGGTCCTCGTGTCGGGCGCGATCGGATGGCCGTGGAAGGGCTTGAACTTCCTTCGCACCGCTTCGTAGTCGTCCGCCGGGTCGGCGAAGTCGGCGGGAAACCCGTCGATGATCCGGCTCATCATCTCGCTTGGCAATGTACCCTCACGCGATCGAGTAACCACCGTCGACCGCCAGCGTCTGACCGGTGATGTACCCCGCCGCCGGGCTGGCGAGAAAGAGCACCGCGGGCGCGACCTCCTCCGGGGTCCCCCAGCGCGCAAACGGCATGCGCTCGAAGTCCTTGCGCACCAGCTCGGGCTCGCGCTGGATGCGGGCGGTCATCTTCGAGCGAATGAGCCCCGGCGCGACCGCGTTCACCCGGACGCCGTCCTTCGCCCAGGCCGAGGCGAGCGTCTTGGTCATCTGCACGATCGCCGCCTTCGCAGCGCCGTACCCGGGCACGTGCACGATGCCGAAGTACGAGGCCATCGAGGCGAGCTGGATCGCGCTCCCGCCGCCCTCGAGCTCGCTGCGGGCAAGCTTCGCGCGGCACGCCGCGGCCATGCGATAGGCGCTGAAGAGGTTGATCCGCACCGACTCCTCGAACACCTCGGGGTCGTACTCGCTCCGCCCCCCGGGGAGGTTCGCGCCGGCGTTGTTCACCAGGACGTCGAGCGCAGGAAGCGAATCCGCGAGCGCCGCGATCGCGGACGGGTCCGTCACCTCGAGCGTGCGGTAGTCGAGGCCGGTGAGGTCCTCCTCGTAGTCACGCGCCGCGGCGCGACGGCCAGTGATCGTCACCTGCGCGCCCGCCGCGGCGAACGCGCATGCGATCCCGTGCCCGATACCGCTCGAGCCGCCGGTCACGAGCACGCGTGCCCCCGAGAAGTCGAAGGTGACGCGTGAGGGCCGGCTCAGTCCCACACCTTCTCCCAGCGCCGGGTCTCGGCCGAACGGTAGAGCGCGAGCGCGACGCGCAGCTCGCCGATTGCGGCCTCGGGCCCGGCCGCGAGCGCCTTCCCGTCGAGCACCGCCGCCGCGAAGTCGGCGAACTCGCCGGGAAACGACCGCAGATAGCCGCCAGCCTCGCCGATCGGCCTGCCCTCGGGGTGTGCGGCGTCCCAGAGGACGGCGTGACCCGATCGCTCGATCGTGATCTCGCCCCGCAGACCGGTAAAGCGAAACATCGATTCGGGGACGAAGGGAGCCTCCTTCATGATGCCGTCGAGCGCGGCGACGATGCCGGAGCGGAAGCGGACGAGCGCCCGCACGAGCGATTCGCCCTGCATCGGCGCGTACGGGTGACCGACCGCGCCCACCACCTCGTCGACCTCGCCGAGGCACATGCGCAGCGGCCGGATCCAGTGCGAGCCGGTGTCGAGGGTGATCCCGCCTCCGGCCACGCGATTGTCGAGCCGCCAGGGGCGGTCGCCGCCGTAGAACTCCGGCATCGGCGGGATCGCGAAGCTGCCGCGCGCGGTCACCACGTCGCCGATCGCGCCCTCGTCGAGGAGCCGCTTCGCGGTCAGAACCTCGGGCCAGTACTGCGTGTTCTCCGCGACCAGGAAGACGGTGCCCGCGCGGCGCCAGGCCGCGAGGATCCGCTCGCAGGCGTCGAGTGTCGTGGAAAGAGGCTTCTCGAGGATGACGTGCTTGCCGGCGCGAAACGCGCGCACCGCGGCCTCCTCGTGCAGGTCGTGCGGCAGCATGAGATCGACGGCGTCGAAGTCGCCGCGGGCGAGGCCCTCCTCGAGGCTTGCGAAGGCGCGCGCGCCGGTCTCGCGGGCCACCGCGTCGGCGCGCGCGCGGTCGCTGTCGATCGCGGCGGTGATCTGCATGCGCGGCGCTCCGTCGCGAATCGCGGGGAGGTGCAGGCGCGAGATCGCACCGCAGCCGACCAGCGCCAGGCGGAGGTTGGGCGTCACGGTCCTTGCTTCTCGACGATCCGAGGCGTTGCGGTCAAGGGGCGACGCGGGGTCGTCGTCGGGTGGCCGGTGCCCGGTGGTCGGTGCACGGCGGTCGGTGACCGGTGGCGGACCCGATGGGGGCTGCGGCGGGTGGCGGGGCATGGTCGTCCCTGGCGCGCTCCAGGTCCTCCTGGCCGCGACGTGGTTCTCGCCTCTATCGAATGGCTGTCGGTGGCTCGGGTATCGGGCGGCCCGTGCGGGGTCGCGCGCCAGGGACGACCATGCCCCGCCACCCGCCGCAGCGCCCTCGATCAGGAACGGCCGCGCGAACCCCGACGGGCTCGCCGCTCCGCGAATCGCCTCGACGCCGCTCGCCGCCCTGTGGCCTGGCGCGCCTCTGCTCGACGGGCGGCCTTGGACCTCCCAATCTGGGCTGGCGGTGGTGGGTGAGAGCTTGCCCGGGTGCGACTTCCGCGCGTGCGCGCTGAATGGAGCGCGCTACCTTTACCCTTTTAATTGACGCGCGATCCACGTCGCGGGCGCGCGCGGCCAGGAGCACCCGGGCAAGCTCTCGCCCACCACGCCCGCCGCAGGAAGCACGGCCAAGGTGAGGCCGAAGGTCACGGTGTCACGGCGCGCTTGCTGTAGGCTTACGGTGCGAGCGTCACGGCGTCGTGGTTGCGAGGGCTTCCTTGGCGCGGGCGATCTGGTGGCGCAGCCAGCCGGTTTCCCAGAAGTTGGCGCCGCCGCGCTCGGCGAGCAGGTGCTCGTGGGCGGCGAGATGGACCTCCAGGGCGGGGCGCGAGCGCGGGGCCGCGGCAAGGGCCATCTCGGCGAGATGGATCGCGGCGACGGCATCGCCTGCCGCCAGGCGTTGCCGCGCGCGCTCCGCGACGGGCTCGGGGCCGCCGGCGAGCTCGACCACGTCGGGATAGACCTCGCTCGCGGGCACGGGATAGAGCTCGGTCGTCGAGCGCTGGTGGAACCAGCCGGCATAGCCTTCCCAGATCGCGCGGACGCTCCACGGGACGCAGCCGTAACCCTGGCCCACCTCGAGCCCGGCGGGGAGCCGGATCTCGCGCATCAGCGTGAAGACGTCCTTGCCCTGGTTCATGCCCTTGACGGTCTCGTCGTGCACGTACTGCACGGCGTCGCGTACACGCACGAGCTCGTCTCGGATCAGCTCACGGCCGCGGATCGGATCGAAGTGCCCGGTCAGGAGCAGCTCCGGCTCGAGCGCGAGGACGCGATTCACGGAATCGATGAACGGCAGGGCGAAGCGGTAGCGGTCGCCGCGCACCGTGACCAGGTTGGGGAAGTGCCCGAAGAGCGCGCTGAAGACGTTGCCGACGAAGGCGATCCGTTCGGCGGGAAGCCATACGCACATCGAGTCGACGGTCTCGCCGCCGGGCGTGGCGATGAGCTCGAAGCGGACGTCGCCGACCTCGAAGCTGTAGCGGTCGCTGAAGGTGACGGTCGGCTCGGGGCGCGCCTGCACCTGGAGGTTCCGCTCCGCCTTCCCGACCGCCGTCGGGAAGAAGGGGGCGCTGTGCGCGACGCGGAAGCGCTCGATGCGCGCGTCGTCTTCCTGGCAGGCGCGGTTGTTCGCCTGCGCGACGATCTCGGTTCCCGGCTCGCGGAAGACCTCGACGCCGCCGACGTGGTCGACGTGCGCCTGCGTGAGCAGGATGTAGCGCACCGGGCCGCGATCGACGGCGTCGAACAGCCGCCTGTGCACGGGGCCCTCGAAGCCCATGCCGGTATTGATCACCACGCGTCCGGCGCGCGTCACCACGAGGTAGGAGTTCGACAGCCCCTGCGACAGCCACACCGACGGCGCGACCTGCGTCGCCTCGGTCTGACTCGCCGGCCGGATGTCGAAGCCGCCCGGCCGCGAGAGGTACAGCGGCTTGCTCATGAGATCCCCTCTACGAAAAGGGCGCGTCGCGCGCGAGCGGACCGGAACGACGCTCGGCGCCGGTGTTGCTCAGTGCAGCGTCGAGTCCTTCGCCGGCGCCGATCCCTCGGAGAGCTTGCTGACCAGACCCTGGAGGACGTCGGCGTTCACCGGCTTCACCAGGTGGGCGTCGAAGCCGGCCGCGAGCGCGCGCTGGCGGTCCTCGTCTCGTCCGTAACCAGTCAGGGCCACGAGCAGCGCACGGCAGAGCTTCGGGTCCTGGCGCACCCGGCGCGCAACCTCGTAGCCGTCCATGCCGGGCAGGCCGATGTCGACGAGCATCACGTCGGGCACGTTTGCGCGAGCGACTTCGAGGGCGGTCTGGCCGTCGTTGACCACTCGGACGCGATGCCCGAGCAGCTCGAGCAGCATCACCAGGCTCTCGGCGGCATCCGCGTTGTCCTCGATGAGCAGGACGCGCGCCGGGCTGTGCCGGGCGTCCTCGCTCGACGAGACGGCGCGACTCTCCTGCGCTGCGACCACCGTCGCAGGGAGTCGAACCACGAACTCGGCCCCCTTCCCGACACCCTCGCTGTACGCCTCGATCCGTCCCCCGTGCAGCTCGACGAGCCTCTTCGCCACCGTCAAGCCAACACCGAGCCCGCCCTGCGTCCGGTCCAGCGCGCGATCCGCCTGCGCGAACAGGTCGAAGACGCGAGGCAACATCTCGGGCGCGATGCCGATGCCCTTGTCGCGCACTCGCAGCACGACCTCGTTTCCCCAGTACTCCGCCGTCAGGGTGATTCGCCCGCCGGGCTCCGTGTACTTCGCCGCGTTGCTGACCAGGTTGACGATCACCTGCTCGAGCCGTGTCGAATCTCCGTCGACCTGGACCTCGTCTCCCGGCAGCGCGAGCACGGCGACGGAATGCCCGAGCTCCTCGAGGAGCTGCTGCGTGGACTCGAGAGCGCGCCGCACGATCCCGGCGAACGGGAGTCGTTGCAAGCGAAGCGCGATCTTGCCCTGGGTGATGCGCGCCACGTCGAGCAGATCGTCGACCAGCCGCCCGAGCTTGTCGGATCCGCGATGGGCGATCTCGAGCGCCTGCTCGCGCCGTGACGGATCGAGCCGAGCGGTGAGGACCGCGTTCTTCACTGCAGCGAGGGGTTCCGCAGCTCGTGCCCCAGCATGGCCAGGAACTCATCCTTCGCTCGGTTGGCAGCCTTCGCTTCAGCGAGGGCTCTCTGCAGCGCTTCCTCCGCCTCCTTCCTCTGAGCGATCTCGCCTTCGAGCACGCGCGCCTTCTGCTGCAGGTGGGCCACGACGCGGAGCCGCTTCGCGGGGTCGTCGAGCGCCGTGAAGCTCTCGGCGGGGAGGACCTCGGAATGCGCCGCACAGACACGCAGAAAGGGCTCTCCGTCTCCCTCGCCGTGAAACGCATCGAGCGGATAGGCGCACAGCACGGAGACGGGAGCCTGCGCAGCGAGATCGCTCCACAGCTCTTCCAGGCGAAGCGCCGCCTCGCGCCTGCCTTCCAGGCAGAGCAGTGCAACCATCTCCCCGAAGGCCTTCACGCGTCGCCCACCCTGCGCTGCCCGCACGATGGTCTGTCCGACGACGTCGGCGAAGCGCGCAGGGTCGGGCAACCCCTCGTTCATGAGCTTCGACAGGGTCGCGGCCGCGTCGAGCGAGAAATAGCGTCCCGCTTCGCGTGCGGCGTCGAGATCCAGGCCTTGACCGGCGAGCTGGGCTTCCAGCTCGAAGCGATGCTCCTCGGTCGCGATGACGACCGCAGCGTCGCCGGCGCCGAGCGCCGCGCCGATGAAGCGAGCCGTCGTCTCGATCAGGAACGGTTCGCTCTCGTAGAACTGGACGAGATGCGTTGCGGCAGGAGCGGCCGTGTGCGCGGCCGGCGGTGCAGTGATTGCGTGCGGGCTCTCCGTGCCCATGTCGAGCTCCTTCGGGACGGCGGCCAGCCCGGCGAGCCTGGGCGGCACACTTCGAGGCAAGTAACAGATTGGGAAAACGCTCGAGCTGTGTCAATAGCCTTCGACCATGCGGGGGAACGGACAGGAAGCGGATGAACGTCGCTGAGCTCGTCGCGCTGGTCTGGCTCGGCTCGATCGCGGCGGGGCTCGTCGGAGCGCTCTCCGGGCTCGGCGGCGGCATCGTCGTCATCCCGATGCTCACGCTGCTGTTCGGAGTCGACATCCGCTACGCGGCGGGAGCAGCGCTGATCTCGGTGATCGCCACGTCGTCGGGAGCGGCGTCGGCGTACGTGCGCGAGGGCTACAGCAATCTCCGCGTCGGGATGTTCCTCGAGATGGCGACGACGGTCGGAGCGATCGCGGGGGCGACGCTGGCGGCGTACCTGCCGGGATCGACGATCGCCGTGATCTTCGGCTTCGTGCTGCTCGCCTCGGCGGCGTTCTCCGGGCATGCGGGGCACGAGCCGAGCGGCGACGAGCCCGCGGATCCGATCGCCGGCCGCCTCCGGCTCGACGCCAGCTACCCGACACAGGCGGGCCCGCAGGCCTACCGGGTGCAGGGAGTGCCGGCCGGCTTCGCCATGATGCTCGTCGCAGGCACGCTCTCGGGGCTCCTCGGCATCGGCTCGGGCGCGCTCAAGGTCCTGGCCCTCGACTGGGCAATGCGGCTCCCGTTCAAGGTCTCGACCACGACGAGCAACTTCATGATCGGCGTGACCGCGGCCGCGAGCGCCGGAGTCTATCTGAATCGCGGCTACATCGACCCAGGTCTCGCGATGCCGGTCATGCTCGGTGTGCTGGTGGGCTCGCTTGCCGGGGCGCGGCTTCTCACCCGGCTCGAGGCCACCGCGTTGCGCCGGGTCTTCGTGCTGGTGATCGTCGTTCTCGGGATCGAGATGATCTTCGAAGGATTGAGCGGGCGCATCTGATCATGGGAACGGAGAACGGCAATCGGTGGAGCGACCAGCGCGTCGAGCAGATGATCGGCGGGCTGCTCGCCTTCGGCCTCGCGCTCGCGGCGTCTGTGGTGCTGATCGGTGCCGCGATCTACCTCATGCGGCACGGCGGCGAGAAGCCGGACTATCGCGTCTTCCGCGGCGAGCCCGCAGACCTGCGCACCATCCCGGGCATCCTCGGCGATGCCTGCCAGCTGAGCGGTCGGGGAATCATCCAGCTCGGGCTCCTGCTGCTCCTCGCCACGCCGGTCGCGCGGGTCGTGCTCTCGATCTTCGCCTTCGCCGTGCAGCGAGACGCGCTCTACGTGGTGGTGACGCTGGTCGTCCTCACGCTCCTGCTCTACAGCATCGTCGGCGCCTATCTCTGAGCAAACGGTCCCGAAGACCAGATGGTGGCGTCGGCGGCCGACG
>Ga0187765_10000921_pt1 | contig 11133 bp, 6 predicted proteins | sample 0216_QUI02_MP05__3_FD_133018 | JGI IMG/M metagenome (GOLD analysis project Ga0187765, IMG submission 133018) | Tropical peat soil microbial communities from peatlands in Department of Meta, Colombia - 0216_QUI02_MP05_10_MG | ecosystem: Environmental > Terrestrial > Soil > Wetlands > Peat ...
GCACGATGATCGCGGCCAGGCCGGTTCCGGTTTGAATCAATCGCATGCGGTGTCGTAGCGGGGTGTGGAATCGGCAGTTTGCGAGGATTGCATTAACGGAATGCTTGAACGGAATACACAGATCGAAAATCATCCTTGTTGGGATGGCGACTCATATTGATCGCTAGTTTCGATGCTTTCTCCCAGCTAGTGGAGGGCACGACTGAATGCTTCAACAGCGCTCTATCATAGCGAAAAAGGGCTTTGGAAAACGCTGGAAGAAATAACATCATTTTTACAAATTTGCCGGAAGGGGTCTGGAAACTACTGAAATGAAAACCCCACCCGTATTGATCTCTCCCTTGTCATGAATAACACGAGATGTGATTGCTCCAGGACTTAAGAGCAAATTGGGAAGAACGATTGGCCATCTTATTACTAATCGCGGACGATTAGGCTGGACATTAATATTCAACGGTATTGCAATATCTTGCCGAACAAGCGGTAGGTTAGGTACTGTAATCTCACATGTTAGTGATTTAAAAATATCTTGCATGTCAGTTTCAATAATAAACAAAAACGCAAGCTGGGTTATTGGAGTTGGATCATGTGGGATACTTATATCTCCTGTGTAGATCCCAAATATATTGAATTTTCCGGTGAGCGAGAACGTCACTTCATCGCAAACTAATACGGTTGCCTTTCTTTCAATCATGACGATGGCGCCGTTATGCCGCTAGTTTTGCGAATAACGTTCAAGAGTTCGTCGGGCAATGGTTTTGTTGATGCAGGCGTAACAGTACTGGGAGGTACACTCTTCGTAGAGGCAGCGATGATGTTGGGCATTCCATACCCCAAATACGCATCGTAATTTGGACGGCTGGGTAGTGGGTCTTCCATTGCGCGGACAACAATCTCAACTTCGCCATCCAGCGCTTCAACCAAAGCCCCAAACGTCTCCATTGTCCAATTGCGCGGCCCTATAAACTGTTTGGAAAGCCACCCAGTATCGGCACCAATCGCTTCTGCAATTTGTATCTGAGTACGTCCTTCAGCGTTTCGACGACGCAAAAGATTGAACACAGCATCGAACGCTGCACTTTTAGCTAACGCGGCACCATACTTTGCTCGGTCTTTTGGGGTCATTGGATTAAGAGCAGAGTGTGGGGTCATTGGATTAAGAGCAGAGTGGGAAATCATCACAGTTCTCCGTCACATAGTCGTGAATTGTTTTGCCCGAGAATGGTGTAAAACCAGGGAAAAGTTCATTCCAGCTTGTTTCGCACTCACGAAATGCGGCTTTCCATTCTGGGGAGCCTCTGTCCCCAAGAAGTTTTCTCGTATGAAATTTTGTTCCGATTATTGTGTCAGGCTCGGCAAATCTCAAAAAGAGACGAGCTTGAACACGGGGGTCCGTAAATCGAAGCTCCCAAATCTCTGGAGGAGTTTCAGATGGGGGCGGGCACAATGGTTTTAGAAATCTAGGCTTGCCCTGCAAATCAACCCAAACGCGACCACCGCTAACCCATCGCTTTAGTCCTTCCTCGACCTGACCTCTTATGGCCAAGAGATTGATAACCGAATCTGGACTTTCTAGGTCCTTCACGGCTTTTTCCGTCAGATACAGCCTTCGCTTTGGAGAATACCTGCTTTTAGGCACGTATCTCCGCAGCTTGCCAGCCACTTCTAGTACCGCTATATGGGTATGAATTGACATATATGTCAATACCACCTTTGATGAGGCAGTTTGACTCACTCAATCGACGGTTAATAGCGCATTGACTTGACAATGGAACAAACAGCGATCTATGTTCGCTATCCGTTCCAGGAGGAAGCCATGTTCCGTGCTGTCGTCGAAGAAGCCGCCGCCCTGACCTCGCTCGCCCTGTTCCTCGGCATGATCGCCATCTGGGCCAAGGTCATTACCGCGATGTGACTTGTGCGTGGTGGTTGCGTATGCGTGCCGCTGTTCCCCCAGCGGGTCCCCTTTGTGAGTTCCCCGTCCGTCATGCCCGCCAGTCGCGGGCATCCACGTCCCTGAGCAGCCCTCACCCCCTAGCGCGGCGTGGATGGCAATCGGAACCTCGGGCTAACCCCGAGCTCCGTTGCCATGACGGCGTCGTCACGGCCGCGTTTTTCCCGCTGGGGAAAAACAAGGTTAGGGCGCAAAGCCGTCCGATCGCGATGGACAGGGCAGGGGTCGCTCCGCAACCATCGCGGACAAACGAATCGAGGGCATCGTGACCGTCGGCTTCGTGCATCTGCACGTGCATTCCGCCTATTCGCTCCTGGAAGGGGCGCTCACCATTGCGCGGCTGGCGGAACTCGCGAAAGCGGACCGGCAGCCGGCGCTGGCGCTCACCGATACCAACAACATGTTCGGTGCGCTGGAATTCTCCGAGAAGATGGCGGGCTCGGGCATCCAGCCGATCGTCGGATGCTCGCTTGCGCTCGATTTCGGCGACGAAGCGCGCGATCCGCGCGCGCAGTCGCGGGTGCGCGTCATGCCGCGCATCGTGCTGCTCGCGGCGCGCGATGTCGGCTACGCCAGCCTGATGCGGCTGTCGTCGCGCGCGTTCCTCGAGACGCCGTCGCATGAAACACCGCACCTCAAGCTCGATTGGTTCGAAGGCGCGACCGAAGGGCTGATCGCGCTGACCGGCGGGCCGTCCGGGCCGCTCGATGCCGCGCTCGCGGCCGGGCAGGCCGACCTTGCGGCCGCGCGCGGGGCTGCCTTGCTCGGGCTGTTCGGCGACCGGTTGTACGTCGAATTGCAGCGCCACGGCAGCGCGTTCGAGCGTGCGACCGAGCCGGCGCTGATCGAATTCGCCTATGGCAAAGGCGTGCCGCTGGTCGCCACCAACGAGCCGTTCTTCGCCGCGCGCGAGGATTACGAGGCGCACGACGCGCTGATCTGCATCGCGGAAGGCCGCCTCCTGGCCGAGTCCGACCGCCGCCAGCTCACGGCGGAGCATTATTTCAAATCGCGCGACGAGATGATGCAATTGTTTGCCGACCTGCCGGAGGCGCTTGGTTCGACCATTGAAATCGCCGAGCGCTGCGCGTTCCGGCCGCACACGCACGAGCCGATCCTGCCGCGATTTTCCGTGGGCGAGAAAAATGCACCGGTGGTGGAGGCGGAAGAATTGCGCCGCCGCGCCGAAGCCGGCTTGAAGCGGCGCATCGCCGCGCATGGGCTGGCACCAGGCCGTACGCTGGAAGAATACAACGAGCGGCTGGCCTACGAGCTGCGCGTGATCGAGCAGACCAAATATCCCGGCTACTTCCTGATCGTGTCCGATTTCATCCAGTGGGCGAAGGAGCAGGGCATACCGGTCGGCCCGGGGCGCGGATCGGGCGCGGGCTCGCTCGTCTCGTACGCGCTCACCATCACCGATCTCGATCCGATCCGCTTCGGGCTTCTGTTCGAGCGCTTCCTCAACGCCGAGCGCGTGTCGATGCCGGACTTCGACGTGGACTTCTGCCAGGACCGGCGCGACGAGGTGATCCGCTACGTGCAGTCGCGCTACGGCCGCGATCAGGTGGCGCAGATCATCACCTTCGGCACGCTGCAGGCGCGTGGCGTGCTGCGCGACGTGGGGCGCGTACTGGAGATGCCCTACGGGCAGGTCGACAAGCTGTGCAAGCTCGTGCCGCAGAATCCGACCAATCCGGTGACGCTCGCGCGCGCGATCGAGGGCGAACCGCGATTGCAGGCCGCGCGCGACGGCGAGGCCATCGTCAAACGGGCCTTCGATATCGCGCAGAAGCTGGAAGGACTCTATCGCCACGCGTCGACGCATGCGGCCGGCATCGTAATCGGCGACCGGCCGCTGATCGAACTCGTACCGCTCTACCGCGATCCGAAATCCGACATGCCGGTCACCCAGTTCAACATGAAATGGGTGGAGCAGGCGGGGCTGGTGAAGTTCGACTTCCTCGGCCTGAAGACGCTCACGGTGCTGGAGACGGCGGTGCGGCTGCTGCGCCAGCGCGGCGTCGAGATCGATCTCGCCGCCATTCCGCTCGACGACGCGAAAACCTACGCGATGCTGTCGCATGCGGAAGCCGTCGGCATCTTCCAGCTGGAAAGCGCGGGCATGCGGCGCGCGCTGCTCGACATGCGGCCCGACCGGTTCGAGGACATCATCGCGCTGGTCGCGCTCTACCGGCCCGGCCCGATGGCCAATATCCCGACCTATTGCCTGCGCAAGCACGGCAGGGAGCAGCCCGACTATATCCATCCGAAGATCGAGCCGATCCTGCGGGAGACCTTCGGCGTCATCATCTACCAGGAACAGGTGATGCAGATCGCGCAGGTGCTCGCGGGCTATTCGCTCGGCGAGGCCGATCTCCTGCGCCGCGCCATGGGCAAGAAGATTCGCAAGGAGATGGAGGCGCAGCGCGAGCGGTTCGTGTCGGGCGCGGTCGAGCGCGGCGTCGAGCGCGCGCAGGCGATCAACATTTTCGAACTGCTGGCCCGCTTTGCCGACTACGGATTCAACAAGAGCCACGCGGCGGCCTATGCGCTCGTCGCCTACCAGACGGCCTATCTGAAGGCGAACTATCCGGTCGAGTTCATGGCCGCCTCGATGACGCTCGATACCGGCAACACCGACAAGCTTGCGGAATTCCGCGCCGAGGCCGAGCGGCTCGGCATCAAGATCGAGCCGCCGTCGATCAACCACTCGGGCGTGGCATTCACGGTCGACGGCAACACGATCCATTACGCGCTCGCGGCGCTCAAAGGCGTCGGTGCGCAGGCGGTCGAAGCGATCGTCGAGGCGCGCGGCCAGAAGCCGTTCGCCGATATCTCCGACTTCGCGCAGCGGATCAATCCGCGCGCCGTCAACAAGCGGGTGCTGGAGAGCCTGGCGGCGGCCGGCGCATTCGACCAACTGGAGCCCAACCGCGCGCGCTGTTTTGCGGCGGTGGACGTGATGCTCGGAGCCGCGCAGCGCTCGCATCAGGCCACGAGCGTCGGACAGAACGAATTGTTCGGGGCCGCCAGCCAGGAAAAGCTCGCGATCCCGGCGGCCGAGCCGTGGTTGCCGGCGGATCGTCTGCAGCGGGAATACGACGCGGTCGGATTTTTCCTCTCCGGCCATCCGCTCGACGACTATGCGGCCCTGCTCAAGGGGCTGAAGGTGCAATCGTGGGCGGAGTTTTCGCGGGCGGTGAAGACGGGCGCGACGGCCGGCAAAGTTGCCGCCACTGTGGTCGAGCGCACCGAGCGGCGCACCAAGAGCGGCAGCAAGATGGGCATCCTCGGCCTGTCCGATCCGTCCGGCCACTACGAGGCCATCATCTTCGCGGAGGGGCTGCAGCAATACCGCGACATGCTCGAACCGGGCTCGCCGGTGCTGCTGTTCCTGAGCGCGGAGGCGCAGGGCGACGATGTGCGTGCGCGCATCCAGTCGGTCGAGCCGCTCGACCAGGCGGCGGCGAAATTGCAGAAGGGGCTGCGCGTGTTCGTGCGCGACGACAAGCCGATCGAAGCGATCGTCAAGCGGCTGGCGCCGCCGCCGGCCGGCGCAACGCGCGCAACGGCAACGAAATCCGACGGCGAAGTCAGCATGGTGCTGCTGCTCACCGGCGGGACTGAAGTCGAGGTCAAGCTGCCGGGACGGTTTGCCATTTCGCCGCAGATCGCCGGCGCGCTGAAGGCGGTACCGGGCGTGGTCGAAGTGCAGGCGATGTGAGAATTTCAGGAATTCATTGTAACGGCGCCGCGTGACGACAATTTCTCGCCAAGTTCTCGGCGCGTTATCCGCAATCCAGCGGGAGTATGATCGTGACGATGGTATCGCCTGTGACCGCATTTGCGCGGGCCGTTGTCGGCATCGTGCAGGGTATCGCGCTCTACTTGCTTTTCAGGGCCGCGCAGACCGGCAGCTGGCCGGCGACCGATGGCCAGGTCTTCGCGCCGTTGCTGTTGGTGGCGGTATTCGTTCCGCTCTTGATCGTGACCGCGCTTGGCAATCTCCGTATTGGCGCACTCGCGATCTGGATCATCATCGCCGCGCTATTGTGTGCGGGTTTGGGCTACTACGACATCTACAGCGACCCCACCAATCTCGGGAATGCCGGTTTCGGTGCGATTTTAACGGCCGGAACATCCGGGCCGCGTGTCATGCCATGGTTCAGTCTGTGGCTCGCGCTGGCAGCCGCTTTGTTCATCCTGCAGTCGCTCATCGTATCTTCCGCGGCGGACGGAAAGCTCATTGCCAGTTATGCGCGGCATTTCGATGTGTCGTGGAAGCACGGCGTCCAAATCGTGCTCGCGGTGCTGTTCGTCGCCGTGTTCTGGGGTCTGCTCTGGCTGGGCGCGGCGCTGTTCAATCTGATCCAGCTCGATTTCTTTTACCAGCTGATCAAGAAGCTGTGGTTTGGGGTGCCGGTCACGACGCTGACCTTTGCCTGCGCGCTGCATGTCACCGACGTAAGCGCAGGGCTGGTGCGCGGAACGCGTACGCTCAAGCTGACGCTGTTGTCGTGGCTCCTGCCCATGATGACGATCATTGCGATCGCGTTCCTGCTCGCGCTGCCGTTCACCGGACTCGAGCCGTTGTGGAGCACGCACCGCGCAACGTCCATTCTGTTGGCCTCCGCGGGCGCGCTCGTGCTGCTGATAAACGCAGCCTACCAGGACGGGCTGCCGGAACCGACCGTGACCACGGTGATGCGCTATTCGCGGCTGCTTGCGTCCGTTGTGCTCGTCCCGTTTGCGGCGCTTGCCGCGTATGGCCTGTATCTGCGCGTGCAACAATACGGCTGGACACCGCAACGCATCACTTCCGCTGCCTGCGTGGCAGTGTTGATCTGCTACGCGGTGGGTTATGGCATTGCGGTTGCGCATTCGGGTTCTGCGCTGCGGGGCTTGCAGACCACCAACGTTGCGACGGCCTATGTGATTCTGGCGGTGCTGCTCGTGCTTTTCACTCCGATTGCGGATCCGGCGCGGATTTCGGTCGCCGATCAGGTCAGCCGGCTCGAGTCGGGAAAGACACCGGCGGAAATATTCGACTTCAGATTCCTGAAATTCGATGCCGGCATCTACGGCAGGGCGGCGCTGGCGGGTCTGGCCAGGCGTAGCGATGGACCGCAAGCGGCGGCAATCGCCGAAAAGGCGACCCAGGCGATGGCACTGACCAGCCGCTATCAGACTCAGGCCAATGCCGCTCCATTTGTTGCGACCCCGCAGAGCCGGGCGGCAAACATCACCGTGATCCATCCCGCCGGGCAGGCTTTGCCGGAAGGATTCCTGCAAAAGGATTGGAATGCGTGGGAGCGCAAATATCTCTTGCCGTCCTGTTTGTACAATAACGCGAAATGCGAGGCCGTACTGATCGATCTGGACGCTGATGGGGTATCGGAAATCCTGCTGCTGCCTGTGGGCTTGGGACAGAGCGGCACGTTCAGGCTCCTGCCGGACGGCAGCTGGACCTCGCTCGGAGCAATTGACAACGTGCAATGCCCCGGCGTGCGCGAGGCCCTGCGTGCCGGAAAGCTCGAAGTGGTGCCGCCCGCAGTCAAGGATATCGAGGTCAACGGGGAACGGCTTCGTGTCGGCGCCGTCGGCTGCGCCCGGGAAACGACCGGGCCCAGCATTCGGTCCACCATATCCCCCAATTGATCAGCGCCTTGCTTCCGGCCAGACACGCCTCTATATAGCCCCGGTATCTCGCACGCGGACCCCGGCCTTTTTCCCCTGAAAGGGGCCTTCCGGTGGCGCCAGCCGCAAGGTTGAAGCCCACATGTCCGCGGAGGAATAACCGGAGAAGATCAATGACGCTGCCCGACTACAGCATGCGCCAGCTATTGGAAGCTGGCGTGCATTTCGGCCATCAGGCCCATCGCTGGAACCCGAAGATGGGCGAATACATCTTCGGCGTCCGCAACAATATCCATATCATCGATCTCGCCCTCAGCGTGCCGATGCTGCATCGCGCGCTCGAAGCCGTGAGCGATACGGTCGCCAAAGGCGGCCGCATCCTGTTCGTCGGCACCAAGCGGCAGGCGCAGGATGCCATCGCCGAAGCCGCCAAGCGCTCGGCGCAGTATTACGTCAACTCGCGCTGGCTCGGCGGCACGCTGACCAACTGGAAGACCATCTCGCAGTCGATCGCGCGTCTGCGCAAGCTCGACGAGATGCTCTCGTCGAACGAGGCACAGGGTTATACCAAGAAGGAGCGCCTCACGCTCACGCGCGAGCGCGACAAGCTCGAGCGCGCGCTCGGCGGGATCAAGGACATGGGCGGGTTGCCCGATCTGTTGTTCGTGATCGACACCAACAAAGAGGACATTGCGATCAAGGAGGCGCGGCGGCTCGGCGTGCCGGTCGCCGCCGTGGTCGACACCAACTGCGATCCGGACGGGATCACTTTCGTCGTGCCGGGCAACGACGATGCGAGTCGCGCGATCACGCTCTATTGCGATCTCGTGGCCAAGGCCGCGATCGACGGGATTTCACGCGCGCAAGGCCAGGCCGGGATCGACATCGGCGCTGCGCCCGAGCCGATTGCCGAGCCGCTGCCGGCACCCGAGATGAACAAGCTCGGCTTTGAGCCGCTCGCCGGCCCGCGCGGCGTTGCCGACGATCTCAAGAAACTGCCGGCCATCTCGCCGGCGATCGAAAAGAAACTCAACGATCTCGGAATTTTCCACTACTCGCAGATCGCCGAATTGAGCGCGACGGCCGCGCACAATGTCGGCGAGGAGGTCGGCCTGCCTGGCCGCGTCGATAGTTGGATCGCCAAGGCGAAGGAACTGACGGCCGAGTAAGCCGTTTCGCATTACGTCTGACGTTGCGGACTGACATTGCGGCATCGGAACAGGAACCATGGCAAACATCACAGCCCAGATGGTCAAGGAGCTTCGCGAACGAACCGGCGCGGGCATGATGGACTGCAAGACCGCGCTGATCGAAACCAACGGCGATATGGAAGCGGCAGTCGATTGGCTGCGCAAAAAGGGGCTGGCGAAGGCGGCCAAGAAAGCGGGCCGGCTCGCCGCCGAAGGTCTCATCGGCGTGGCGGTGAAGGACGGCAAAGGCGTGCTGGTCGAGGTGAATTCCGAGACCGATTTCGTTGCGCGTAACGACCTGTTCCAGGGTCTGGTGAAGATGATCGCCAATGTGGCGCTCGAAGTCGGCGACAATGTCGACAAGATCAACGCGCACAAAGCCGGCAGCCTGACGATTGCCGATTCAATCGCGGAGTCGATCGCAAAGATCGGCGAGAACATGACACTGCGCCGCGCGACGTCGCTGTCGGTCGGCAAGGGCGTGATCGCAAATTACATGCACAATTCGGTGTCGGAAGGACTCGGCAAGATCGGCGTGATCGTCGCGATGGAATCCAACGGAAAGAGCGACGAGCTTGTCAAAGTCGGCCGCATGATCGCCATGCATGTCGCCGCGTCGAATCCGCAGGCCGTTGATTCCGCCGGGCTCGATCCAAAGGTCGTTGCCCGCGAAAAAGAGGTGATGGCGGAAAAATTCAAGGCGCAGGGCAAGCCCGCCAACATGATCGATAAGATCGTGGAGTCGGGCTTGAAGACCTTCTACAAGGAGGTCTGTCTCGTCGATCAGGCCTACATCCACGATCCGGCGAAAAGCGTGGCGCAGGCGTTGAAGGAAGCCGAGACGACCGTCGGCGCGCCGGTCAAGGTTTCCGGTTTCGTGCGCTATGCGTTGGGTGAGGGCATCGACAAGCCGGAAAGCAATTTCGCGGCGGAAGTCGCGGCGGCTGCGGGTCAACGCTGACAACGGCGGCCCCGGGGGAGATCATAAGCGATGGCCAAGTCAGCCTACCGCCGCGTGATCGTGAAGGTTTCCGGTGAGGCACTGACCGGTCCTGCCGGCTTTGGCATTCATCAGCCGACGATCGACCGCATCGCGCGCGATATCGTTGATGCGCACAAGTCGGGCATCACGCTCGGGGTCGTGGTGGGCGGCGGCAATATTCTGCGCGGCGTGCAGATTTCGGGAAAGAATCTCGCGCGGCCCACGGCGGATGCCATGGGCATGCTGGCGACAGTGATGAATTCGCTCATGCTGGAGGCGGCAATCGAGCGCGCGGGATCGCCGGCGCGCAGCATGTCGGCGCTCACCATGCCGCAGGTCTGCGAAACCTATGAGCGGGCGCGCGCGCTCCGCCATCTGGAAGAGGGGCGCGTCATCGTGTTTGCGGGCGGCACCGGCAATCCGTTTTTCACCACCGACACCACCGCGGTGCTGCGCGCGGCCGAGATGCGCTGCGACGCCGTGCTCAAGGCGACCGATGTCGACGGCGTCTACAGTGCCGACCCGAAAAAGGACCCGAAAGCCAAACGCTATACCCAGTTGAGCCACCAGGAAGCGCTGGATCGCGACCTCAAGGTTATGGACGCCACCGCCTTCGCGCTTGCCCGGGAAAACCGTATGCCTATCATCGTGTTTTCGATCCGGGTGCCGGGCGCCATCGCGGCGGTGTTGCGCGGCAAAGGTCGCGCGACACTGGTCGGCGGTTGAGCAAGCGGGCGCGGCAAGCGGGCCGTCCATTGTGTGCCTTGCGGGAGCGAACCTCGCTCAGCGTTGCTTGGAGGGGCCATGACCGTTCAAACCTATGACATCAACGAATTGAAACGACGTATGCAGGGCGCGCTTTCGGTGCTCAAGCAAGAGCTCGGCGCGCTACGAACCGGGCGCGCTTCGGCGCATCTGCTCGATCCCATTCATGTGGACGCATACGGCCAGAGCATGCCGCTCAATCAGCTGGCCACGGTGAGCGTGCCGCAGCCGCGCATGATCAGCGTGCAGGTTTGGGATCGCTCGATGGTTCATGCGGTCGAAAAAGCCATCATCGCGGCCAACCTCGGACTCAATCCATCGACAGAGGGTCAAGTTCTGCACCTGCGCATTCCGGAGCTGAACGAAGAGCGGCGCAAGGAATTGGTTAAGATCGCGCAAAAATACGCGGAAACCGCAAAGGTTGCGGTGCGGCATGTCCGGCGCGACGGAATGGAGGTCCTAAAAAAGATGGAAAAGGACCATAAGATTAGTCAGGACGACCACAAGCGGATGGATACCGAAGTGCAGAAGGCCACCGATCAGGCCATAACCGACATCGACCACGCGATCGCCGCCAAAGAAAAGGAAATCATGACGGTGTA
>Ga0187765_10000926_pt1 | contig 11088 bp, 9 predicted proteins | sample 0216_QUI02_MP05__3_FD_133018 | JGI IMG/M metagenome (GOLD analysis project Ga0187765, IMG submission 133018) | Tropical peat soil microbial communities from peatlands in Department of Meta, Colombia - 0216_QUI02_MP05_10_MG | ecosystem: Environmental > Terrestrial > Soil > Wetlands > Peat ...
CTCCAGATCGCCGGCGAGCACCACGAGCGAGAGATGGCGCATCGGTTCGGGGCTGAACACGGGCGGCCCTCAGTTGCGAACCGTCGCGACGCGGTCGAGCGCCGCGCCGAGCGACATCCCGAGGCGCTTCGCTGCCAGGAGGACGCGCAGATCGCGGATCTCGATCTCGGCGGTCAGCAGCACTCCGAGCGGCACGCCGGCGTGGAAGGGATACCCGGCGAGGTTGCGGCGCGCCTCGCGGGCGAGCAGGCGCCAGAGGGCAACCCAGGCGCCTTCGTGATCGCCGTCGGGAGCTTGACGCAGCACGGCGGCATAGGGCGTGCCGGCGAGCGCTGCTTCCCAGGGCCGGTCGGAGTCCTCGGCCAGGGCCCGCCTGCGCTCGAAGTCGAGCCACTTGCCCTCGCGCAGGACGTAGTTGAGGACCTCCTCGGGCGCGAGCCCGAAGACCTGCCGGTAGCGCGCGATCCAGCCGAGATTGAGCAGGTCGAAGAGGATGCCGAGGAGGTGGCGGACGCGCTCGGCATCGGCCGGCTCGAGCGCGCCCGCCGCGAGCCAGAGACGCTCGTAGTAGTCGATCTCGAGCGCGGTCTCGAGGGCGAAGGGTCCGGCGCTGTCGAGGCGGTGAAACGCAGCCGCGAGCGGTCGCGCGTAGGGCGTCGCACGCATGCGCTCGAGGAGATCGCGCAGGTCGTGCGCGCCGACGAGCGCGCGCGGCTCGATGGTCGCGACGTCCGGCAGATCGACGATCAGACCGGCGACGTCCGCCCACACGAGGCGGCGACGGACTGCCCGGACGACCACCTTCAGGTTCTCCATCTCTTGCCGCAGAAGGTAGAGGCGGAAGAACGCCACTTCGCGCTCCCGGAGCGTCTCGAGAAGCATGCTTCCGATCGCCGCCACGCGTCCGGTGAGCGTCGTCTCCAGGCTCTGCTCGGGGCTTCGAGCCCGCCCGTAGACGGTGTGCGAGAGCGCCTCGAGCATCGCTCTCGCGTCCGCCAAGGCGTACCACTGCGACATCGCCCCGAGCCCGAGCGATGACGCGAGCATGGCTCGACCGCGCGCATTGGCGACGGCGTAGCGCGCGAGGTCACCGGGCATCTTCGCTCCGCGGCAAGAGGGCCGCGATCGTCGCCTCGACGGCCGCGTCGATCCTCGGCTCGCCCTTCGCCTGCATCGCGCTCACGCGAGCCTGGGTCTCCGCGCCGAGTCGAGCGGCGTGCTCGCGGGCTTCCTGCAGGACCTCGTCCTCGGCCGCGCGCGCGATCGCCTCGCGCGCCTCGCGCGCCTCGCGAACGCAACGATGGGAATCCTCTTCCGCGCGGCGCCGCAACGCGGCTGCTTCCTCGCGTGCGGCGTCGAGCGACCGGGACGCAGCCGCCTCGGCCTCGAGGATCAGTCGGATCTGCGATTGCACACCGCCCTCTGCGAGCGGAGGACCGCCCGCGTCCCGTTTCCGCCTAGGCGGCGCGCGCGCTGGCGAGCTTGTCGCTCAGCTGGCCGACCTCCTGCTCGAGCCTGTCGATCCGGCGGGCGAGCGTCTTCACCTGAGCCGTGGTCGCTGCGTGGAGCCGGACCATCACCTGCCGTTCCACCGCGCGCACCGCACGATCCGCGCGCCCCTGGAGCTCCTTGCGGACGGTGCGGATGTCCCTCAGCACCTCACTGCGGCTGCGCTTGATCAGTTTCTCGGCCTCGCCGCGCAGCCGGATCAGCAGGTTCTCCGCCTGCGCTCCGATTCGCTTGACCGGTGCCTTTGCCCTCACGAGCTTGCGTGACTTCTTCTTCGCCATCTCGTCTCCCTTCTCGGCGGCCAGATCCGGCCACTCGATGCGATGCGCAGGGAGCAGCATCCATGCCAGGGATGGATCGGGCGAGCATCGCGGATGAGGGGAACGTCCTTCCCAGACATGGGAAGCGTCGAGCTCGTTTTCCCACGGCCGCCGAGGCCGCTCGAGCTAGCGAGTCTTCTTCACCGGCTCGGCGGCCGCGTTGTGCTGCCAGTTGATCGCGTACCGGCCCGTGGCCGGATCGTCCACGCGATACGGATCGCGACGCGAGGCTTCGAGAATCGGCGGCCGTCCGGGGCCGGCGTACTGGATCAGGAACGGCGCGTAGCGGAAGCGTTGAAAGCCGGCGGCGTGTGCCTCGAGGGCGGTCGGGTAGGCGCCGATGATCTCCCTTCCTTTGATCAGGACGAAGCGCCCGAAGTACAGCTCGCGGAGCTCGGCTTCGCGCTCCTGGTAGTAGGTAGCTTCGATGTCGAGAGGACCGTGCATCGTCAGATCCCTTTCTCGTTCGCCACGCACCGAGCCAATGCAATCCGCGCTTGCAGCTCGTCGTAGCCCACCGGGTTCTTCGACCAGACGCATGAAGGAACGCGCCACGACTCCGGTTGCGAGAAAGACGGCTCGATCGGGGGTGGTGAGGGTGCTGGGTACTTCCGTCGTCGGATGCGATCCTCCGTGGGAGGAACCTCGCAAGATCGATACCGCTGCCGAGCATGGCGCCGTACCGGTACGATGCGGCGACCGAGAAGCAGCTTTCTCACGAGTAGGAACGCTGCTCGCGATTCTGATCCCGCCCTCGCGCAGCGCGTGGACGGCGACGTGCTCGACCCGCTCGGCCACGCGATCGACGAATTGGCTCGAGCGTCCGTCACGCTGCTCTGTGCGGGAGTGCTCAAATCCCCGACCCCGTCCTGCCGACGTCCCGCCGGCCTGCTGCTGATGCTCTCCGCGGATTGACGAGGTTGGAGAGCTCTTCACGGCTCTCGATCGCCTGGAATCGGCTCTACCGCCCAGGCGTCGCTGGAGCAAGGATGGAGACGAGAAAATCCGCTTGAATCAGTACTTGTCGGCCGAGTCGGCGGCATGGACGTTGCGTGCGCGTGAGCCATGACGCAGACTCTGCGCGTGGCGCAGCCCCGCCGCGCGGGATGAGCGCTTGACGCCCGAGGGCCAGGCCGCGATCGAGATCCTGGTCGCGACGCTCGGTGGCGCGGCGGTCGGCGTCGAGCGCCAGTGGTCCGGGCACGCGACCGGGCCGCACGCGCGCTTCGCCGGCATTCGCACTTTCACCCTCATGGGCGGCATGGCCGGAACCGCCGGCTGGCTCTGCTCGCTCGGGGATGCCGTCACTGCCGCGGTCCTGATGGCAGGAGGCGTCGCGCTGGTGGTCGCGGCATACGTGGCGGCGAGCCGGCGCGAGGTCGACGGGACGACCGAGGTCGCATCGCTCGTGGTCCTGGTTGCCGGCTTCGTCGCGGGCGTCGGATTCCTCGCGCTGGCAAGCGGAATCTTCGCCGCTACGAGCCTGATCCTGGTCGAGAAATCACGGCTCCATGCGTTCGCCACCCGCCTCTCCGATGCCGAGATGCGGGCCGCCGCCCGCTTCGCGGTGATGGCGGTCGTCGTCCTGCCGCTCCTGCCGGAAGGGCCCTACGGGCCGCTCGGCGGGATCCGACCGCGCGAGCTCTGGGCGCTCGTGCTGTTCTTCTCGGCGCTGAGCTTCGTCGCGTATGTCGCACGCCGCTCCGCGGGAGCCGGACGCGGTGACGCGGTCGCCGGGCTTCTCGGCGGCCTGATCTCCTCGACCAGCGTCACGCTCGGGTTCTCGCGCACGAGCCGTGCCCGGACCGCGGACACGCCGGCGCTCGCGCTCGGCGTGCTCGCCGCGTGCACGGTGATGTATCTGCGCGTCCTGCTCACGACTGCGGTGCTCAATCCCGAGCTGGCGGTCGTGCTGGCTCCCGCTCTGGCGGCGCCGTTTCTCGCCGGCGCGCTCGCGGTCGCGATCGGGGCGCGTCGCCCCGTCGATCGCGACGCCGGCCAGAGCCACGATCCCAGCAATCCGTTGCAGTTCACGGCGGCCCTGCAGATGGCCGGGCTCTTCCAGGTGGTCCTGTTCGCCGTCTCGGCGGTGCGCGCCGCCTGGGGCGACCTCGGGCTGCTGCTGTCGGGTCTGGTCCTTGGCTTGACGGACATCGACGCGCTCACCCTGTCCATGGCGAAGAGCGTCTCGGCGGGCGCGCCGCTCGACTCCGGAGCGCGCGCGATCGTGCTCGGCACGCTCTCGAATACCGTGCTCAAGCTCGCGATCGCCGCCACGCTCGGCAGCCCGGGATACCGGCGGCGAGTCGTGCTCGGGCTCGCGGCGGTCGTGCTCGCGACCCTGGGCTCGCTTGCGCTGCTTCGCTAGCGCTCGCGGGCGAGCTCCTCGGCGAGGGCGTGGTCACGCCTGGCGATGGCTCTCCGGACCGGCTCGGAGAGCGGTTTCTGTACCTTGAAGACCCAGCGCAGCCGGTCCCGCAGGTCCTGCGACGGATCGTCGAGATGACGCGCCAGCTCGAGGAGGATGGGATCTGCCAGCGGCAGGCGTCGCGAGAGCGCGTAGCCTGCCCAGAGACGCGTCGAGAGGTCGGGGTTGTCGAGTCCGGCGACGAGGCGGCCGCTCACGCGCCGGTCGGTCGACGACACGCAATCCACCAGGCGGATGCCGTCGTCGCTCGCGAAGAGGCGGTCCGGCAGGTCCTCGGAGCCGAACCGGTCGCCGATGAACTCGTGCCGGGAGATCTCGCACAGCGTGTCCAGGACCTCGGAGGTGAGCGAGCGGGAGAGTAGTCGCCGCGCCGCATCGACGGCGAGCTCCTTGACTTCCCGATCCGTCATCCATCCGAGATGGAGCGCGAGGTGCGCGAGCTCGAGCTTGAGGGCCGAGACATCGAGCTCCTCGACGAGCGCGACGACCTGCCGACGGGCATCTTCGAGCTTCGCGATCCGCGCGAAGATCTGCCGCTCCGCGGCGCCGAGCCGTGCGACCGGGTGACGATTGACGAAGGTCTCGATGCTGGGGAGAAAGGCGAGCAGATCGGCGCGCGACATCAGTCGCTCGACGATGCGGAGCCGCTCGGCAACGCTCGCGGTCTCGTCGTAGAGCGCGCAGATCTGGTCGCGATCCGCGGCCGCGGGCTCGTCCGGGCTCAGGCCGGGAAGCTGGACGAGGCCCGTCCTGTCGAACGCCTTCAGGAGCTCCTGGTTGGGGCCGGTGTCGCGGCCGGCCTGCTCGAGATACCGCGCGTAGTCACCCTTGGTACGGAAGTACTTTTCGAGCATGGGCGCGGTGTACTCTCCCGTGGGCGCGACCGACGAGAAACCGTAGATCCGCGGTACCCCGGCGAAGATTCGCCGGAAGGTCTCGCGGAAGCTCGGTCCGAGGGGTCCGTAGCGGGCCGCCACGACGCGTTCCGCCGCCGCACGGTCGAAGCCGTGGTCGAGCAGGACCTGGAGGTACTCTTGCGGACTGCGCCGATCCTGGTCCTTCGTCGCCAGGGTGTTGCATGCCAGGAGGAACACCTCGCGAGGGCGGCGAAAGAGTCCCCGGCATTGTGATTGACAGGATGCCTCCTCCATCGCCTGGAGGCTCAGCGAGGTGCCGGAAGCGCCGAAGAAGCTGCCGGCGAACTCCCCGGAGTAGACCTCGACGTCGCACTCGAGACCGCGGTGGCAGAGATCGAGGAGCCAGGGCGCACGCCGACCCTCGCTCGCCTGCTCGGTCACTGCCGGTGGGGCGGGCGAGGCTGCGTTCTCCGTGCGCAGCAGCGGCGGCGGGCTCAGGTCGATGAGCTCGAAGTCCTCGCGGGGCAGGCTCGAGGCGAAGGCCTGAACCTCGGTCGGGCCGTGGAAGCTGAAGGTGCAGACCTTGAGCGACGGCTCGGCCAGCGCGCCGGCCGGCACGATCAGCACCGCGAGGAGCAGGGCAACGAGCCGGGCCGCCGCCGTGCAGAAGGTCACTGTCGGAGATCGCAAGTGATTGACGTGCCGGGTCGCGCCCGGGGCGCAGTCGTCGTTTGCCAATTCCTCGCCGCTTGCGCTAGGCAAGGCCTCTCGTTCGCGTCACCACGCAATGGGGCCTGCTCGTGATGCCCGCCGGGGCTGCGGGTGAGGGAAGGGAGTCGAACTTGACGAGCCGGGGAGGGCGACATGCGGTGTACGGGTGGGCCTGGTCGCTCACGTCGCTGATGCCGCGGCGCGGCCGCCTGACGACGATCGCCGTGCTCGCGAGCATCACCGTCTCCACCTCGGCACGAGCGAGCGCTCTGCCGTTCGCTGTCGGCTCGGGTGAGGCGCGGCTCGCCGCCTCCTTCGCCTCACGCGCGATCTCCTACCCGCCACGACGCGCGGCCTTCGTCGTGTTCAAGAGCGAGGCAAGGCTGGAGCTCTGGGCCGATGCAGGGAGCGGGGCATGGCAGTTCGTGCGCTCCTACCTGGTGCGGGCTTCGAGCGGTCGGCTCGGCCCGAAGCTCCGTCAAGGTGACCACCAGGTTCCCGAGGGCGTGTACGCGATCGACGCCCTCAACCCCAGGAGCAACTACCATCTCTCGATGCGCATTGGCTATCCGAACGCCTTCGACCGCGAGCGCGCCCGGGAGGACGGGCGCGTCCAGCTGGGCGGCGACATCATGATTCACGGCGGCAACGCCTCGGATGGATGCTTACCCGTCGGGGACAGGGCGGTCGAGGAGCTGTTCGCGCTGACGGATCGGATCGGGGTCGAGAACACGATCGCGATCCTGAGCCCGCTCGACCTTCGCCGTGTGGGCGTCGCCGCCGCCTACTCGCGGGCGTCACAGCGACCAGCCTGGCTCGCGGCTCTCTATGCGAGCATCGCGGACGCGCTCAGAGACTTTCCGCTGCAGCCGGAAGACGAATCGATCGTCGTCGCCAAGCATCCCATCGCCAAGAAGCCACGCTGCAAGCCGTACGACGCGGCCGACTGCGTCACGCGCTGCCGCGGGGGGGACGTCGCGAGCTGCGGGCGGGCCGGCCTCCTGTACGAGGGAGGGCGTGGCGTCGCCGGCGACTCCGCGAAGGCCTGGTCGTTCCTCCGCAAGGCCTGCGCCGAGGGGGATGCCCTCGGTTGCGGCGAGCTCGGCGAGCTGCTGATTGCCGATGACGGCATGCGGCGAGACGCGGCGCGGGGCGCGGAGCTCGCGCAGGCGGCGTGCGACGGCGGCGACGGACACGCCTGCGTCCATCTGGTTCAGCTCTGCTCCGATCGGACCATCTACCCGCAGACGAGAGAGCAGTGCACCGACGACTACTCGCAACGGCTCTACGAGCGGGCGGTCAAGATGTTGCACGGCGACTGCAGCGGCTGGGGTGCGTTCGACTGCTACACGCTCGGCACGATGTACGAGCGCAGCGATCCCCGCACCGCGTTCCGCTTCGCGGCGAGCTCGTGTCGCGACGGCGATTCCGCCGGCTGCTACAGCCTGGGAGAGCTCTACGAGGACCAGGGCGACGCGGCTCTGGCCCGCAAGTCCTTCGCGCGGGCGTGCGAGATCGGGGACTCGAGGGGCTGCGAGCGAACGGGCGTGGCGGCGCAGTCCGCGGCCAGCGAACGCTGAGCGCGTCCGGCTACGGCGCGGCATCGCCACGCGCCGGGCGCCGTCGCTCGTGAAACCAGGTGCGGTAGACCTCCATCCGGCGGCGCTGCTCCTCGGGTGCGCGCCGCCGGCAGCTTGACGCCTCCGCGCTCCCGGGCGGCGCGCCCCAGCGTACTTCCAGGCAATCGTTGGGGTTGTAGGCGACCTCGAGCGCCGCGGAGCGCTCCGCGAGATCGGCGAGCGTCAAGCTCGCAGGGGTCCCGTCGGAGCGTGCGTAGGTGACGCCGAGCTTCGGGTCCGCGAGCTCGTGGCTGCGATGATCGAGCAGGGTCCGGCGTACCCCGTCGGCCTCGGTCGGACCGTCGATCCCGTAGGCGCGCGGGTTGCGGAGCACCTTGTCCTCGAAGTGCTGCACGAGGTCGAGAGCGATCAACAGGCGAGGTCGCGAGCCGGAGTGGAGTAGTCCTCCCAGGCGCCGCTCGCCTCGAAGATCGCAAAGCCTTCGGGCATGGGAATGACCGCGCCGGGGTGTGTCGCAGTGAACTTCTCGCCGTTCTCGACCGAGGTCTTGCGCACCTCGACGGCTTCGGAGAGCGCGACGATCGCTTCCTGCTGGGCAGCGAGCGGGTCACGGGTTCCCGGCGTGATCAGGGCCTCCATCCGGTCGTAGAACGTGGCGCCGTCGAGCCCGGCCTGCTCGAGGGAGAAGTCGCCGTACGCGCCGCTGGCGGCGATCTCGGCGTTCGTCGGAGCGCGCAGCTCCGGGCCGCTGCCGATTCGGACCACCGGGCGGAACGCCTTGAAGCCGCTTCCGCCGAGCGCGGGGTCGGGGTTCCAGAGGAAGTTCCCTTCCCAGAAGCGCTTTCGCGTGATGCTGCCGTCGGGCTGACCGTCGATCGCGTAGAGCACGCCCGGGTGGCCCGCTTCGCCTTCGGACCAGTCGACGAGGACCAGGATGTGTCCGTAAGGGTCGGCGTAGATGACGCCGGGCCGGAGCGCGCGGCGACTGAGCTCGATCGGATAGAAGTCGCTCGCATCGTCGTCGAGCGCGGCGCGTCCGTTGCCGCTCTGAACGCCGCGCGCGAGCGTCGTGAAGGAATGCTCGGCACGCGCGAGCTCGCTGCCGCCCGAGGTCGCCCCCGCCCCGGCGGCGCTCGCCGCATGCAGGCCGCTGCAGGTGGGCGCGTGGCCGCGCTCGCCTCGCGAGCAGGAACGGAACGCGAAGGGGAGCGAGCGTTTCCAGGCGAAGTAGGCGCGCAGAAAGTACGGCGTGTCCGCGCAATCCGGCTCGAGACGCAGCCCGTCGGGCGGCGCGCGATCCTCGCCGAGCCCGAGCGAATCATGCAAAAGATTGCGTTCCGGGTCCGAGGTGACCGCGTCGAGGCGCGGAAAGGCGAGCTCCTCGCCGCGCGGCGCACGAAACAGCTCGCGCAGCCAGGCGGCGTAGAGCGCTTCCTCCGCGCCGCTCCAGCTGCGGCTCATCGGCCACGCTCCGGCGCCGGCTCCCCGAGCATCGCCCATCGCGCGGCTCGACGCGCCCCGTGGGTGCAGCGACATGACCATGCAGCGCTCCACGCGCCCCGACTGCGTGACCACCACCTCGAGCGCCCGGGCGTCAGGCGGCGCATCGAGCGAGACGACGGTGGCGGCGGGAATGCCCGGCCGGGTCGTGATCGTTGCGCTGAGGGGAGATCGCGCGACCTCGGCGATGCGCACGCCCGGGGCCTCGATGCCGGCGAAGGTGGCGACCAGCACGCGCAGAGGCTCGCCGGCGACCGGGTGCTCAGGTGAGGTGAGAATGCCGACGGAGTCGCGACCGGTGTCGAGTCGGGCGCAGGCCTTCGCATCTGGAAGCTCCGCAGGAACCGGCAAGTCGCCCTCCGCGGCTGGTGCTCGCGGACCGGCAGCAACCAGGAGCGCCGTGGCGCCAAGGCCGAACGCCAGCACACGGGCGCGGTGACTTCGCTGCCGGATTCGCTCGTCGCGGGGCACGGAGCGGGCTACCGCGCCATCGCGTCGCCCGACCTCACAGGTAGAGGAGGAAAAGGCGCCGGAACCCATACCTCTCGAACGCCGCCGGCGCCTGTTTCCAAAAGGCTGGCTGCGTGTACGCCGGGTGCTTGCACAGGCACCGGCCGCACGAAGGACAGATCTTCGACGGCTCCGGCTGGTCGCCGCACCACGGCGCAACGAAGAGATCGAACTCCTCCCTGCAGTAAGGACAGGAGATCTGGTGCCGCGTGCGTACCATGTCCCGCAGCGTGGCCACTCGCCTCGATTGCTGCCCGAGGTGTGGCGGCCGTGTCTTGTAGAACTTACTGGATGCGTCCATTTTTCCCTTGCCCCACTCGGTCCGGAGCCGCACCGGCCGGGCCTCGGCGCCTCCGTCCAGTCGCCCTGTCTGCGAGGGAGCAAAGACTCGGCCAACTGGCGGGGACGGTTTGCTTTCAGGGGGGACGACCGACTTCGCGGACTTGCGAACCGCTCTCCGCGCTGACATCGGCTCTGAGACCCGGGCTGCGTACCGAGAGCGCGCGGCCACGGTGGGCGCAGCTGCGATGCAGAGGCCGGCGAGATCCGTGTACTCCCTCGAACAGGCGCGTCGGCGCGCCGGGAAGCTCCGCGCGGAGATCCGCCGTCACGACCACCTCTACTACGTGCTCGACCGTCCCGAGATCAGCGACGCAGCGTACGATCGCCTGTTCGCAGAGCTGAGCCGCATCGAGGCCGAGTTTCCCGCCCTGGTCTCGCCCGACTCGCCGACCCAGCGAGTCGCCGGCGAACCGCTCGCTGCGTTCCCTTCGGTACGTCACGTCGTGCCGATGCTCAGCCTCGAATCGGTCACCGACCCGGCGGCGGTGCGTAGCTTCATCACGCGGCTGGAGGCGTTGCGCGGGCGCAGGCGCGTCGCGCTCGTGCTCGAGCCCAAGTTCGACGGTCTCTCGCTCGAGCTGGTCTACGAGCGCGGCAAGCTCGCCCGCGCCTCGACGCGCGGCGACGGCGTGCGCGGCGAGGGGGTCACCGCGAACGTCAAGACCATCCGTTCGGTGCCGCTCGAGCTGAGCGACCGCGCCCGGTCGGTTCCCCGCCTGCTCGCGCTGCGCGGAGAGGCGATGATGCCCGAGCGCGACTTCCGCGCCCTCAACCGGCAGCTCGAGCGCGAGGCAAAGCCGGTCTTCGCCAATCCGAGAAATGCCGCCGCCGGCTCGCTCCGCCAGCTCGATCCGCGGATCACCAGCAGGCGACGCTTGACGGTGTTCTTCTACGAGATCCTCGCCATCTCGGGCACGGCCGCGCCGCGGACACACTGGGAGGCGCTCTCGGCGCTGCGTGACTGGGGGTTGCGCACGAGCCCGCTCAGCCGCCACGCCGAATCGGTCGACGACATCCTGGCGTATCACCGCAGTATGGAGGAGCGACGCGCGACGACCGGCTTCGAGATCGACGGGGTGGTCGTGAAGCTCGACGACCTCGAGGCGCGGGTGCGTCTGGGTGCGACGGCGCGGCACCCGCGCTGGGCGATCGCCTTCAAGTTCACCGCGCGCGCGGCGCTCACCCGGCTCGTCGGCATCGTCGTGCAGGTCGGGCGCACGGGAGCTCTCACTCCGGTTGCCGTGCTCGACCCGGTCGACATCGGCGGTGTCACCGTCAGCCGCGCGACCCTGCACAACCGCGAGGAGGTGGCGCGCAAGGATTTGCGCATC
>Ga0187765_10000929_pt1 | contig 11079 bp, 14 predicted proteins | sample 0216_QUI02_MP05__3_FD_133018 | JGI IMG/M metagenome (GOLD analysis project Ga0187765, IMG submission 133018) | Tropical peat soil microbial communities from peatlands in Department of Meta, Colombia - 0216_QUI02_MP05_10_MG | ecosystem: Environmental > Terrestrial > Soil > Wetlands > Peat ...
CTTGCGAATCCGGTGAGCGGCGCGGGAATCGCGGCGGCGGTGCATTCCGGCCGCCTCGCCGGCGAGGCGGCGGTGCGCGGCGCGCCCGGGCAATACGAGGAAGAGCTCGAGGACGTCTACGGCGCGGCGCTTGCGCGCGCGCTTCGGCGGCGACGCGAGCTGCTGGAATCCACCATGGGCAAATCCGCCCTCAGGCGAGGGTGGATCGCCTATCCGGAGTACTGGACATGAGCTGCTTCGAGCCTTCGAGCAACGCCACGATGGAGCCGCGCGCGCCCGGCGTGATCCCGATCGAGCTGAAGAACGGCGGCCGGGTCAAGGCGAACGACGTTCCACCGCAGGGGGTCTACCGGCCGAACTACAACATCCTCACGCCGAACATGCGCTCGCCGGAATACGTGCAGATGTCGACCGCGGCCGCGCTGACGCTGGGCATCATGGCCGGGAAGATGTACCGCTGCGAATGCACGCGCTGCCTCAACCTCTTGCTGACCTATCCGGAAGGCTGTCGCGCGAACTGCGCCTACTGCGGGCTCGCCCGGCACCGCGAGGCCGAGCGCGACTACGCCGACCGCAACTTCATCCGCGTCGACTGGCCGGCGGTGCCGCTCGAGCAGACGATCGACATCGTGGCGAAGCAGGGCGACAAGAGCCCGTTCCACCGCATGTGCATCTCGATGATCACGCATCCGCGCTCCGATGACGACACGCGCGCCGTGCTCAAGCGCTGGACCGACCGGATCGACCCCAAGGCGATTCCGGTTTCGATCCTCTCCAACCCGACGACGATGACGCGCGACGACGTGAAACGCCTGAAGGACCTCGGCGCCGACATCTTCACCGTCGCGCTCGACGCCGCGACCCCTGAGATCTTCGACCGCACGCGCGGCAAGGGCGTGCAGTCGCCGCATTCCTGGGCGAAGTACTGGGAAATCCTGATGGACGCGCGCGACGTCTTCGGGGCGCAGAAATTCGGCGCGCACATCATCGTCGGCATGGGCGAGACCGAGCGCGACGTGATCGAGCTGGTGCAGAAGCTCGTCGATCTCGGCGGGCACAGCCACATGTTCTGCTTCTTCCCGGAGAAGGGCTCGCTCATGGACCACCTGCCGGCGACCGATCGCGGGCAGTGGCGCCGCGTGCAGCTCGCGCGCTACCTCATCGACTACAAAGGCGTGAGGGCCGAAAACATGCGGTTCGACGAGCATGGGCGCGTCTCCGATTTTGGTTTGAACGAAGAAGCGCTGGAAGACGTCGTGACGAAAGGCGTCGCCTTCCGAACGTCCGGATGCCCGGGGAAGTTCGCGGAGGACATCTCGGCGTGCGACCGGCCCTACGGCGACTCGCCGCCGTCCAACATCGCGAGCTTTCCCTTTGCGCCGAACAAGCGCGATCTGCAGAAGATCCGCCGCCAGCTGAAGCAGTGAAGGCCTTTCGAGTCATCGACACCGGGGTGCGCGAAGGCCGGCGTCAGATCGCGTTCGACCAGGCGCTGATCGACCTGCACAAGGCGCGGCGCATCCCCGACACCATCCGCTTCCTGCGCTTCCCGCCCACCGCGCTCGTCGGCCGCCACCAGGCGCTCTCGCGCGAGGTGAAGCTCGAGCACTGCCGGGCGAAGGGCATCGGCGTCGTGCGCCGCATCACCGGCGGCGGCGCGATCTACTTCGACGAGGGCCAGCTCGGCTGGGAGCTGGTCTTCCATCGCGGCACGCTCGGCATCGCCTCGCTCGGCGAGCTCGCGCGCGCCATCTGCGAAGCGGCCGCGGCGGGGCTCTCGCGCCTCGGCGTGGAGGCGAAGTACCGGCCGCGCAACGACATCGAGGTCGGCGGGCGCAAGATCAGCGGCACCGGCGGCTTCTTCGACGAGGACACGCTCTTCTACCAGGGCACGGTGCTGGTCGACATGAACCCCGCGGACATGGTCGCCGCCTTGAATGTCGCCAGGGCGAAGCTGGAGAAGCGCCAGCTCGACTCCGCGGCGCAGCGCGTGGTAACGCTGAAGGAGCTGCTCGGCCGCGTGCCGCCGATCGGCGAGATCCAGGAGGCGCTGGTCGCGGGCTTCGCCGAGCGCCTGGGCATCGCGCCCGAGCGCGGCGCGATCAGCGCCGAGGAAGAGGCGCTCGCCACGAAGCACCATGACGAGGAAATCGGCACCGACGCCTTCGTCCACGAGATCGACGACCCGGGCGCCGATGCCGCGGTGCGCTCCGGCTCGCACACGGGCGCGGGCGGCACGGTCACGGCGTACCTGCGCCTCGAAGGCGCGGCCGAGCAGCGCATTCGCGAGGCGCTCGTCACCGGCGACTTCTTCGTCACGCCGCCGCGCGTGGTGTTCGACCTCGAGTCGAGCCTGCGCGGCGTGCCGGTCGCCGAGGCGGGCGCGGCCGTGGAGCGCTTTTTCGCCGGGGCGAAGCTCGGCCTGCTCACCGTGTCGCCGGCGGACTTCCGCGCCGCGATCGAGAACGCGCTGCGGCAGCCGCCGGCGTGAAGACGGTCGATGTGCTGCAGCACACGTCGGCCGAGTACCTCGGCCTGATCGAGGACCACCTCGAGGGGCGCAACATCCGCTTCCGCTACTGCCGGCCGTTCACCGGCAAGGTGGCGTTGCCCAGGCCCGACGCGATCCACGATGGGCTGATTCTGCTGGGCGCGGGCCCCTGGGGCGCCGCCGGGACGCGGGACCTGCCGACGCTGCAAGCCGAGATTGCCCTGGCGAAGGAAATCCTTGCAAAGGGCAAACCCATCCTGGGCATCGGCCTCGGCGCGCAGATCCTGGCCGTGGCGGCCGGCGGCCGATCGGAGCCGGCAGCGCTCGAGTTCTCCGTAGCAAGCGCGAAACGGGTGTCGGAGGGCGCTCTGGGAGGCTATCTGCCGGCGGAGTATCCGCTCGCGATCTACATGCGCGACTTTCCGGTGCCGCCCGCCGGCGCGGCGATCCTTGCCGCGGATCAAAGGGGGCGGCCCGCGCTCTGGCAGGTTGGCACGCATGCGCTCGGCTTCTCCGGACACCCGGGCCTGAAGGTGGCGATGGTCGAGGACCTGGTCATGGAGTTCGAGGAGGCGCCGGCGGAGGTGGGGCCGGGGCTCGACCGCCTGCGCGCGGTGCAACGCAGCATCGAGGACGCGCTCGTGCCGCTGATGGCGGGAGCAGTAAAGCTGATGGGCTGGATGGGCTGATGCCGTTGAACTTTAGAATCTTCTAATATATTCTTGGCGGATTCCTCGGAGGAGGCTTGGCATGTCGAAGAAGCTCGTGATCGTCATGGCGAACACCGACCCGCGCAACGGCGAGGAGCTCGGCGCACCGATCTTCCAGGCCTCCGTGGCCGCCGCCATGGACTACGAGGTGGAGGTCATCTGCACCGCCACCGCGGGGCGGCTGATGAAGAAAGGCGTCGCCGAGAAGCTGCACGTGAAGGAGGGATCCTCCAAGACCGTGTACGACTTCATCAAGGACGCGCACGAGGCCGGCGTCAAGTTCCTTTGCTGCTCGCCGAACCTCGATCTCTTCGACATGAAGCAGGAGGACCTGATCCCCGAGTGCGACGGCATCGTCGGCGGCGCGCACCTCATCGAAGAGGTGATGGAAGAAGACTGCAAGGTGATGACCTACTGACATGTCGCACGCTGCGGAAGGGACGCGCGTCCAGAAGCACATCGGCGATCCGGTCGGCGACGCGGCACCGCTGCCGCGCGCGAAGCTCGAGGAGATCTTCGCCGACCTGCAGTCGGACCTGCGCTACGACCACGAGCTGAACGGCTGCCTGAACTGCGGCATCTGCACCGCCACCTGCCCGGCGGCGCACTACTACGACTTCTCGCCGCGCGAGATCGTGCAGCTGCTCTGGACCGAGAACCTCGAAGGCATCTACGACGCGATGCAGGAGAAGATCTGGGCCTGCGCGCAGTGCTATACCTGCGCCGCGCGCTGCCCCTTCGGCAACTCGCCCGGCGGCCTGGTGATGCTGATGCGCGAGACCGCGATCAAGCACCAGATGAAGTCGGCGAAGGATGTGCTGCGGCCCTTCTCGCGCGTGATGCTGAAGCTCATCTCCACCGGCAACCAGCTCGCGCCCGACATGATCAACAAGGATCACTTCGCCGACTGGGGGCCGAACATCTCCAAGGTCGACGCCCCGCTCAAGATCCTGCGCAAGGCGATCCCGATGCCGACGCTGAACACCACCGCGACGGCGTGGGAGGTGAACCTGAAGACCTCGGTGGAGCTCTACACCATCTGGGAAATGACCGGCGTGCTGAAGCAGCTCGAGGGCATCGACGAGAACCTGTTCGACGTGATCACGGACATCATGGACGAGAAGCGCGAGGACTGGAAGGACTTCCTCGCGGACCAAGAGGAGGACCAATGAGCGACAAGCCCGCCGAGCGATTCACCGGCCACGGCGCCGAATGGCGCGACTCCAACCTCTCGCCCGCGGAGGCGAAGATCGCCACCTCGTGGGTCGAGCTCAAGGTCGACAAGCGCTCGATGCTGACGCAGAAGGACCGCGTCGAGGACGTGCGCGACGCGATGTGGCAGCTCGAGAAGGACGGCGAGATCGTCGTGCACCGCGTGCGCGAGGAGCACCAGCCCATGATGGTGAAGACGCTCTACGGCTGGGACAAGAAGATCCCGACCACGCGCCTGTGGCACCACAAGTCGTGCGGCCAGTGCGGCAACATCCCCGGCTACCCGGCATCGCTGCTGTGGCTGATGAACCAGCTCGATACCGAGTACCTCGACGAGACCGACCAGACCTCCTGCACGGCGTGGAACTACCACGGCTCGGGCATCGGCAACCTGGAGAGCCTGGCCGCGGTGTTCCTGCGCAACTTCCACCAGGCCTACGTCGCCGCCAAGGCCGAGGGCAAGCCCGAGTCCTACTACTACCCGCTCGTGCACTGCGGCACCTCCTTCGGCAACTACAAGGAAGTGCGCCAGTACCTGATTCACTCGGCCAAGCTGCGCGAGAGCGTCAAGAAGATCCTCGGCCGCCTCGGGCGCCTCGTCGACGGCAAGCTGCTCATCCCCGAGGAGGTGGTGCACTACTCCGAGTGGCTGCACGTGATGCGCCAGCGCATCGCCGAGCGGCGCACGATCGACGTCAGCGGCATCCGCGCCACGGTCCATCCCGCGTGCCACGTCTACAAGATGGTGCCGCAGGACGCGATCTACGACGACAGCATCAACGGCGGCAACCGGCTCGCCAACTCCACCGGGATCATGCAGGCGCTCGGCACGCAGGTCATCGACTACTCGACCTGGTACGACTGCTGCGGCTTCGGCTTCCGCCACATCATCTCGGAGCGCGAGTTCACCCGCTCCTTCGCCATCGACCGCAAGGTGAAGGTGGCGGTGGAGGAGGCGCGCGCCGACGTCATGATCGGCCACGACACCGGCTGCATCACCACGCTCGACAAGAACCAGTGGATCGGCAAGGCCGCCGGCAAGGGCTACGAGCTGCCGATCCTCGCCGACTGCCAGTTCGCGGCGCTCGCGTGCGGCGCGCACCCGTACAAGATCGTGCAGTCGCACTGGCACGCCTCGCCCACCGAGACCCTGATGGAGAAGCTCGGCATCGACTGGCAGGCCAAGAAGGCGGAGTTCGTCGCCTACCTCGAGGAGATCAAGGCGGGCAAGCAGGAGAACCTCTACGACCCGCGCCGCATGGTCACCTCCGGCCCGGGCTACATTCCGATCAAGGCGGCGTGATGAGCAAACCCATTCTCGTCGTCGGCGCCGGCCCCGCGGGCCTCTCCGCCGCCCATTCCCTCGCCGCGATCGGCCAGCGCGTGGTCCTCGTCGACAAGGAGGCGAAGCTCGGCGGCGCGCCGATCCTCTCCGGCTACGCCAAGCTGGTGCCTTCCGGCGAGTGGGCGAGGGACGCCATCGGCGGCATGGTGAAGCGGGTCGAGGACAACGCCCTCATTTCCGTTTTCAAGGAAAGAAAAATTGAAGGATTCGAAGGCGGGCCCGGCGACTTCAAGGTAAAGCTCTCCGGCGGCGAAGCCGTCGAGGCGAGCGCGGCCATCCTCTGCACCGGCTTCACGCACTTCGACTCGGTGAACAAGCCCGAGTGGGGCTTCGGCACCTTCCCCGACGTCGTCACCACGACGCAGGTCGAGCAGATGATCTCCTCCGGCAGGGGCATCCGCTGCCCCTCCGACGGCAGGAAGCCGCAGCGCGTGGCGATCCTGCTCTGCGTCGGCTCGCGCGACCGCCAGATCGGCCGCGAGTGGTGCTCCAAGATCTGCTGCACCGTGTCGTGCAACATCGCGATGGAGATCCGCGAGGAGCTGCCCGACTGCCACGTCTACATCTACTACATGGACATCCGCACCTACGGCCTGTACGAGACCAAGTACTACTGGCAGAGCCAGGAGGAGTTCAAGGTCAAGTACATCAAGGCGCGCATCGCGGAGGTCACCTCCAACGGCGAGAAGCTGATCGTCAAGGGCGAGGACACGCTGGTGAAGCGCCCGATCACCATCCCGTTCGACATGGTGGTGCACGCCATCGGCATGGACCCGAACGTCGACAACAAGTCGATCGCCGCGGTGTTCGGCGTGAAGCTGCAGGAGCACGGCCACATCGCCCGCGGCACGAGCTATGCGTCGCTCGGCGAGACGACGCGCCCGGGCGTATTCGTCGCCGGCGCGGCCTGCGGGCCGGAGACCATCGACGACTCGATCGCGCAGGGCAAGGCGGCGGCGATGGCGGCGTTCGCGCTCGCGCAGCGGGGACAGGTCGTTGCTGCCTGAGAAAGCCGCGGCCGTCGAGCTCTTCCCGCGGCTCGAGCTGTCGGGGCCGAAGCTCGCGCTCGCGCTCGAGACGCTGGTCGGCCGCGCCGACGAGCACGGCGGCGTGGAGGCGTACGTCGAGGCGCTGAAGGCGAAGTCGGCGCTGTTCCGCGAAGGGCTCGACGACCTGAGCCTGAAGAGCTTCCGCCGGATGTGCGCGCACATGGCCACCGTGCGCCGGCGCATCGGGCGCCACGCGGAGCCCGAAGGATTCGAATCGACGAAGCTCGGCATCGAGAGGCTGTTCGCGGGCGACGACTCGCCCGACGCCCGCATCGGCCGCTTCTGCGCCGGCTTCCCGGACGATCGCGGCCACCGCTGGGTGCGCGACCTCGCCGCCGAGCTGCTGCACTACGCCGACCCGGAGCGCTATCCGCTCATGGCGCGCTGGGTCTGGGACGCGCGCGCCAACACCGGCGTGCTGCGCGAGATCTGGCACGGCGAGCAGGTCGACCACATGACCATCGACGTGCCCGACAGCGCCGCGACATTCCTGGGATTGCGCCAGGAGCTGGCGCAGTACCTGCAGGCGAACGGCGTCTACCGCGACGTGCTGTTCTACATCGACATCCTGCTCGCGCAGGTCTATGCCGGCTACATCGGCGAGCGCGCCGGCAGCTACCTGCGCACCGACTTCGCCACGCCCGAGGACCCGATGCTGCACACGCGGCGCATCCTCGGCCTCGACGGCGTCGACGAGAGCGGCAAGACCAGGCTCAAGGCCGCCGACGGGCGCGCGGAGGTGGTCCGGTGATCCACGAGAAATCGCTCATCCGCCCGGAGAACCTGAAGACGCACGACAAGCTGGTGATCGACGGCGTCGACGTCTCCGGCCACTGGAGCACGTTCATCGAGTCGCGCGTGGTCACCGACTACAACGAGCGGCTGCAGGACGAGATCGCGGCCCTGCCTGGCGGCGAGCACATCCACCGCTGCTGGCAGTGCGGCTCGTGCACCAACTCGTGCACGGTCAACGAGCTCAACCCGGACTTCAATCCGCGCTTCTGGATCTACCTGATCCGCATGGGCATGGAGTCGGAGCTGCTGCGCGACAAGGACATCATCTGGCAGTGCGTGTCATGCCACAAATGCACCAGCGCCTGTCCGCGCGATGTCGTGCCGGAAGGTGTGATGAAGGCGACGGCGCACTGGCTGGCGCTGAAAGGGCATACGCCCAAATCGAAGTCCATGATCTTCGACGAGGAGTTCGCCGAGCAGGTGATCGAGACCGGCAAGATCGAGGACGGCCGCGTGATCCGCAACTTCTTCGCCAGGACCGGGCAGCCGCTCGCGCAGGACTGGCTGGTCGAGATGGTGAAGCGCGTCGCCCGCCGCCTGCCCGTCCTGCAGGGGATCAAGATGGCGTGGGCCGCGGTGTTCCGCCCGAGGACGCGCGGCTGGGGCAGGGCGCGCGCCGCGATCACGGAGTACGTCCAGGAGCAGGAAGCAAAGCAGCGAAAGGCACTGTCCATTGAGTAAATACCAGAAAGTCGCGTACTACCCGGGCTGTGCGCTGGAAGGCACCGCGCACGCGTACGACCGCTCGACCAAGGCCGTGGGCAAGGCGCTCGGCCTCGAGCTCGAGGAAGTGAAGGACTGGAACTGCTGCGGCGCGATGGAAGTCAAGAACGTCGAGCGCAAGCTGCAGACGTATCTCTCCTCGCGCGTGCTCTCGATCGCCGCCAACCAGATGGACCACAAGGTGGTGATGGCGCCGTGCAACGGCTGCTACCACAACCTCAAGCACGCCGAGCACGACCTCGCGCACGATGCGGGCTCGCGCGAGGCGGTGGCGCGCATCTCCATGAAGGCCGGCCACGAGACCTACCAGGCGGGACAGGTCGAGACCATCCACGCCCTCGACTGGATCAAGCACGGGGTGGGCGAGGAAGAGCTGAAGCGCCGGGTGAAGAACTCGCTCAAGGGCCTCAAGGTCGCCAACTACTACGGCTGCATGTACACGCGTCCGCGCAACATCTTTCCCGAGAAGGACCAGGGGCCGGGCAGCGAGTCGAGCACCAAGCCGCACTTCATGGACGACCTGCTCGCCGCGGCCGGGGCGGAGAACGTCGACTTCCCGCTGAAGACCGCGTGCTGCGGCGGCGCGCACACGCTTTCCGACAGCGATACCTCGACCAAGCTGGTGCTCAACATCCTGCGCGCCGCTGAGGCCGCCGGCGCCGACGTGATCGCCACCGAGTGCCCGACCTGCCATTCCGGGCTGGAGATGCACCAGGTGCGTGCCGAGAAGGTCCTGGGACAGAAGACCAACGTGAAGATGCTCTACTTCACGCAGCTCCTCGGCGTCGCGCTCGGCCTTTCGCCGCGCAAGGTGGGCGTGCACGAGAACGTCTCCGACGGTGTCGAGATCCTCAGGGAAAAGAACATCGCATGAGAGACGCGCTGCTCGCCGAAGCTGAAGCGGTGCTGGAGGAGTGGGTGCGCGCGCGCGGCGAGGCGCCGAGCGCGGAGACGGTCGAGGGTTTTCGGCTGCTGGCGCTGCACCGTCAGGGCGCGCGCGGCGTGCCGAGCTTCAACGCCTGCCGCGAGACCTGCCGCGAGATCGCGTACCACTACAATCTGCTCGCGGCGCGGGACGAGAAGGCGGAATACCGCGAAAGGATGATGGCGATGCTGGTCGAGCACCTGAAGCTTTTCGTGCGCGGCAAGCTGGAAGTCGAGGGCCTGGGCGAGTTCTGCTGCTCGTCGCGGCCGGTCCGCAACGAGGAAACGGAGAAGAGGCTGCATGGCTAACGCACGCGGCTGCAACCTGCCCGACGAGCTGCTCTACGACGTCGACAACCACATCTGGTATCAGGAGATGCCCGACGGCAAAGTGAAGCTCGGTATGACCACCGTGGCCACCGCCATGGCGGGCCAGCTCGTCGCCTACACGCCGAAGAAGGTCGGCCGCTCGGTCGACGCCGGCAAGTCGTGCGCGACGGTGGAATCCGGCAAGTGGGTCGGCCCCGCCAAGTCGGCGGTCGGCGGCACCGTGGCCGAGGTGAACGAGGCGCTGGTCGCCAGGCCCGCCCTCGCCAACGAGGATCCCTACGGCGCGGGCTGGCTCGTGATCCTGCAGCCCGCGGACTGGGCGGCGGTCAAGGCCAGCCTGACCCCCGGCGCGCAGGTGGCGCCGAAATACGAGGCGAAGATGGCGGCGGACGGCTTTGCCGGGTGCGCGCCGGCCTGTCCGGCATGAGGGAGATCGCGAACATGAACCTCGCCGAGCTCGAGGCGCGCGCCCTGCGCGCCGCGGGCCTGCTGAAGGCCATGGCGAACCCGGTGCGGCTCATGGTGCTCTGCCAGCTCGCCGAGGGCGAGAAGGCGGTGAGCGAGCTCGAGCTCGCGGTCAACATCAGCCAGTCGGCGCTCTCGCAGCACCTCGCGCTCCTGCGCCTGCGCGGCCTGGTGAGCAGCCGGCGCGCGGGCCAGGCGATCTTCTACGCGCTCGAGGGCGCGGAGGCGCCCAAGCTGCTCGCGGCGCTGTACGAGGTGTATTGCAGCAAGGTCGGCAGGCCTAGCCGGCGGCGGGCTTCGGTACCGGCGTAGACAGGCAGCCGAGCAGCCGCTCCATCCGCGTGCGGTGCAGCTCCTGCCACGCGGCGCTGATCCGGGCCTCGCGCTCGGCAGAGCGGTCCCCGGTCTCGTAGCCGAAAATCTCCTCCAGCAGGGCGCCGAGCGTCTCGCCGAGCTCGTGGGTGCGGGCGTCGCCCTGCGTCCAGCCGATGCGCGCGCCGGCCTTCAGGAACGCTTCCCGGTCCGGCACCGACTTCGCAAGCGCCTGCAGCTTGCGCAGGCGCGCGAGGTCCTCGCGCAGGAGCTGCGCGCGGAACAGGCTTTCCTCGCCGGCAAGCGCGCGTTCCAGGTCGCCGATGAGCTTCATGCCGGCGATTGTACGCAGGGCGGCCCGGCGCCCGAATTTGAGGTAGCTCAAATTTCGGCTGCCGCGGTGCTTTAGCGTTGTCTCATGGCCCTGAGGCTCTTCGAGAAGCGCCCCGACCACCCCCTCGCCGAGCGGGGCGAGCTCGAGCGCGTGCTCGCGGCGCTGAAGATGTCGAAGCCGGCCGAGGCCCTGCAGGAGCTGCAGCACTGGCAGGGGACGCTGCGCGACTTCGACGGCTTCGCCTGCGACGACCGCCTTGCGCTGGTCAAGAGCCTGGACGAGGCGGCGCGGCCTCTCGCGGGCAAGGTATTCGCGGAGTTCTGCGCCCACATGCACCGGCGCGACCGCGGCCAGCGCAAGCGCGCGCAGCTGCTCGAGGCCTTCTGGGC
>Ga0187765_10000930_pt1 | contig 11077 bp, 8 predicted proteins | sample 0216_QUI02_MP05__3_FD_133018 | JGI IMG/M metagenome (GOLD analysis project Ga0187765, IMG submission 133018) | Tropical peat soil microbial communities from peatlands in Department of Meta, Colombia - 0216_QUI02_MP05_10_MG | ecosystem: Environmental > Terrestrial > Soil > Wetlands > Peat ...
GCGGTGCGGGGGTGGAGCGTGTGCTCGCAGGTGTGCACCGCCGCGTGGAAGCTCCTCAGCCCGGAGAGGCTCGAGACGACCGCCTCGTTCAGGCCGCTCGCCAAGACGTCGGACCCATCGCTGATGCCGCGATGCAGGCGTGCGGGCGGGTCGCCCAGCATGTTGGTGTGCCAGGTCTCGGGCGAGACCTCGACGACGAGGTCGACCTCACAGGCCGCGCCGAGGGCGGGCATGAACGACAGGACCTGGTCGAGGAACGCGGCCGTCGTGTAGTAGAGGACCCTCATGTCGGGCGCTGCGCTTCCGCGCCAACGGGAATCCGGGAGGCGGCTTGGCGTTGGCCGGCCTCTGCCGCTCGGCTCATCACGTCGCGAAAGCGCGCGCGGATCTCGCTCAGGTCGTGGCGCTCCGCGGCGAGGGCGCGTGCCGCGGCGCCGAGCGCCGCACAGCGCTTGGGGTCGGCGAGCAGGCGGCCGACGGCGGCGGCCACCAGGGCCGGGTCGCTGGCGCCGATGACCTCGGCCCAGCCCTTGTCGCGGGCGTCGAGGGCGAGCGCGTGCGAGGCCGGTGCGTAGACCAGGATGGGACGGCCCGAGGCCATGTACTCGACCGCCTTGGTGGGCATCGAGAAGCGGGCGTAGGCGGCCTTGCGGCGGTCGTGGTCGAGGGGCAGGACGAGCAGGTCGGCGGACGCGAGGGTGGCGGGCACCGCCTCGTGCGCGATCCGGCCGTGCAGCCCGACGGCGGGCTCGAGCGCCAGTCGCCGCGCCTCGTCTGTCGTGTCGTCGGGCGAGTAGATGTCGAAGGTGACGGGGGTGTCGGCCCCTCGCAGCAGGCCGGCGGCCACGGCCACCTCGTGCAGCGAACTCGCGTTGGCACGCCCGATGCGCCCGACGTAGACCAGGCGTCGGGGTCGAAGGACGCGCGGCGAGTCGGCCCGGGAAGCCGGCGTGGCGGTGGGCGCCGCCGCCCAAGCCGTCACGTCGACGCCGTTCGCGAACACCTCGAACCGCAGGCGGTAGCGGGTCAGGTAGGCGTCGGCCATGGCGTCGCTCACCGCAAGGCGCGCCGAGCACGACCGTAGCAGGGTGCGCAGCTCGCGGTCGATGACGTGACGGGCGAGCGGCGAGAGGAGTCCCTCGTGGTAGAGCGACGCCGGCCAGTCGTCCATCATGTGGACGACGAGCGCGGCCCGCGAGGCAGCCTGGATCTGCCGGGCCAGCCTAATGAGCGCCAGCGACTCGAGGTTCGTGTAGATGACCTGGGGGTCGAAGCGTCGGATCCAGGCCGCGAGCTCGGTCGAGAGCGTCGCTCGCCATAGGAACTGGTCGGCCCCGAGTCGCGCGATGGTCGCAAGGACGGCTTTGCGGCAGGCGACATCCAGCGCGGCGCGCGGCGTGCGCGCGCGGGCAGCGCGGCTGGTGTCGGTGACCGGTGCAGGCCCGCCTGGCGGGGGCGGATCGGCCGGTGCGTGTGGTTCGTGCTGCTCGGCGGGGGTCTCGAGTGGACCGGCGAACGCCGGCTCGTGGCGCAGCCCCGCGAGCGGCTGGCGCCAGTCTTCTTCGGCATTGCCGAGGGCGTAGATCGAGGCCGCGTTCCCGGGCTCTGGGAACGCGGCCAGCGACGCCACGAGGGCGAGATCCTGGCGGGCCCAATCGCCGAAGAGGTTGCCTAGCGTCACACCGGCCCCGGTGTGCGCGTCGAAGCCGCGGCCGAGGATCAGGACTCGCGGGTAACCTGCACGCGCCGCGGCGCTCATACCGGCGCCTCGTCCGGCGCGGTCGAGGCGATCGCCGCGGCACTCATGGGGGTCTTCCGCTCAAGGACACTCGCGTAGATCGCCATGATCCGGTCGCCGATCGCGCCGCGGTCGTGGCGCTCGTGTGCGACCGATGCGGCCGCCGCTCCCAGGGTCGCGGCTTTCGTCGGGCGGGAGAGGAGGTCGGCCATGCCCGCGGCCAGCGCTCCCGGGTCGTCGCTTTCGACGAGCAGGCCGGTGACGTCGTGTTGCACGAGCGAAGGGATCCCGCCCACTGCCCGCGCCACGCAGGGCGCGCCGACCATCATGGCCTCGCAGAGTCCGTTTGGGCTGTTCTCCATCCGCGAGGGGGACACGGCCAGCGACGCGCGCTCGAGCTCAACCGCTATCTCCCCCCCGGGCAGGGGACCGAGCCACGTCACCGTGCCGTCGAGGTCGAGATCACGCGCCATGCGATCGAACGCCGGCCAGCGCACCGAGCCGGCGACAGGGCCGGCGACGCGCAGCTCTATCTCGAGGCCGCGATTCCTGACCAGCGCCGTTGCGGCCAGCAGGGTGTCGATGCCCTTGTACGGGTCGCTGCCGCTCACGCACAGCACAGTCGGCCGCGTCCCGCCGAGATCGGCGCTCTGAGTGCCGGTGGCTTGGGTCGCCCCAGGATCAGCACGCGTCGCCGCGTAGAACGGGTCGCGCAGCGTCTCGTCGCAGTGGTAATAAGGCACGCGGGGGGCGACGCGCCTGGCGTAGTCGCGGTCGAAGTCGGTCCGTCCGACGATCGCCGAGGCGCCGCGCAGGACCGCCTGCTCGCGCGGGACGCGGGCCCGCATATGCGCCCATTCATGGACCAACCCACCGCCCTTGAGGAAACGCAGCGAGGCCACGTCGCGGGCGAGCTCCGCGCCGGAGACGCCCTGCAGGAACACTCGCGCGACGGCCTCGACGACGCCCTGGATCGAGACGACGGCCGGCACGCCTACCCGTGTGGCGACGAGGCCGAAGCTCCGTTCAGTGCCGTGCACGTGGATGAGGTCGGGAGCCACTCGGCCGGTCACTGCCACGCAGGTCTCGACCGGCACCGGCTCGTCCGCCCAGAGATCCCAACGGGCGGCCACGCCGTGCGGGCCGCGCGGCACGGGCGGCGTGGGCAGCGGCACGACGATCACGTTGCCGTCTTGTTGAGACTCGGCGCCGGGCCGGCCCGGCGCCGCCACGAACAGTTCGACGTCGTCCCGGCCTCGCAGCACGCCGAGCAGAGAGCCGATCCAGCCGCCGCTGCCCGCCGAGGCCGCCGCCGGGCCCAGCTCGGCGGCATCGACGTTGGCAAACCAGAGGATCCGCACCGCTGCGCTCCAGCTAGCCCTGTCGCAGGGCCGGCCGCAGGCGCCGCACCACCATGCCGCGTGTCCTGGTGGCGCTCGCCCTGACCAGCCGGTCCGTCGGTTCGAGGAGCCGCAGCGCGGTCCGTCCCGCCCGGTAGGAGCGCCGGCTCAGGAGCCGCTCGACATCGCGGTTGTCACGCTGCTCGCAGGCCACTGCGCCGGCGCGGATGTCGGCCATCATGCGGACGATCTCCGGCGGATGGGGGGCTTCGAAGCGCTCGAGCCAGCTCGGCTGCTCGTAGAGGTTGTGCACGCGAAACGGGCGCTCGAGCCTGGCGTACGAGCGATCGGCCCACTCGAGGATGCCGGGGCACAGGTCGGGCTTCTCGGCGTCGTAGAGGGCGGCCTTCTGCCGCACCTGCCCGGGAAATAGCAGGGAGTAGTGGTAGAGGATGACGCCGCGCCGCTCCATCTGGCCGGCGCCGATCCAACGGATGGCGCGCAGGTCGGTGCCCGACTCGTCGAGCACCGTGGGTGGCTCGTGGGTGGCGTAGCGATAGCCCGGCCGCCACTTGAACAGCCGGTGATGGACGTCGAGGCCCCGCCTAAGCGCCCAGCCGTCGGCGGCGTAGTCGAGCCCGCCCCAAATCGTGCGCTGACGAAATGACACGGCGCTGATCGCCGGATCGTCGCGCAGCATGGCGATCACCTGGGCCATGGCGGCAGGCTGATAGAACTCGTCGATGTCGACCTGCCAGAGGTAGTCGCCGGTCGCCCGCTCGGCGTAGGCGCGCGACTGCGGGGTGCGGTCCTTGCCGAACTCGTCCCTCTTGGCCCAGAACCCTTCGCGCGTGACAAGCTGCACCTTCTCCTGCGGGTCCTCATCTCGCATGAAGGCGCGCACCGTCGCGAGGGTCCCGTCGGTCGAGTGGCCGTCGGGTGTCGAGACGATCCGAGTGTCCTCGTGACCGCCCTCGACCACGATGATCTCGTGGGCGAAGGGGTAGAGCGCACGAAGACAGTACCGGGTGAAGGGCTCTCCGTTGAGCACGATCACTCCGAAGGTGATGCGAGGCGCTGCTGCGCGGTCCGTCGGCGTCACCTCCCCCCTAGCCGTCGGGGGACGACGGCTCTCTCGTCGGGAAGCTCAGGTGCGGCAGACACACCGCCAGAGCGAGGAACACGACGACGAGATCCACGTAGAAGGGGATGCGCACGAAGTCGATCTTGGCTTCGTTGGCGACGAAGTAGACGAGGGCGGCGAGGAGCACGCCGCCCCAGTGCCTGGCCGCCGGCGCTTCGCCGCGCGCGGCCACCACCACGACCGAGGCAAGCGCCGCGGCAAACAGCGCCACGAGGGCGGCCAGGCCGGCGAAGCCGGTGGTCAGCACGACCGTGAGATAGAGCGAGTGGGGGGATTCGTAAATGGCGCCCATCCTCGCGTTGAATACGGTCATCATCGAGGTGCCGAAGCCGAGAAGGGGCATCCTCCTGACCAGATCGAGGCCGGCGGAGTAGAACTCGGCGCGGTTGAAGGCCGTGGAGCCCGTGTAGGTCGCCGTCGCGAACCTGCCGAGGACGCCGGTGCGCACCTGGTCGGGCACCAGCGCGACCACCGCGAAGGCCAGCAGAGCTATCAGCCCGGCCGCGCGCGTCAGCCTGCGCGCCCGGCTGCCCGACTGCAACAGGGCGACGCCGGCAAGCAGCAGGCACGCCCCGGCGGTGGCCAGCAGAAAGGCGCGGCTGCCGGTGTACCAGCCCGTCACCGCGACGCACGCGCAGGCGGCGGCCATCGCGGTGCGCCAGCGACCGTACAGACCGAAGACCAAGCCGCCCGCGGCCAGCACGACCAGCAGTCCACAGCACTCGGCGAGGAGCTCGTAGTCGCCGAAGCTGCCCGGGTACCGGGCAAGGACAGAGCCCGGCCCGCTCAGGTCGAGGGCGCCGCCCCAGATGGCGGGGTTGAGCTGCCCGAGGCCGGCCGGCAGGCTGCTTGCGTAGCCGTACGCCTGCGCCAGGACCAGGGGCAGTTGCAGCGCGCCGGCGAGCACCAGGAACACGACCAGCCGCCGCCACGCCCGCTGATCGACGCAGTACACACCGACGAGGAGGGCCATGCCGGCGCTCGTGGCGAAGTTGAACGCCGCGTAGAGATCGACGCGGCTGACGTGCGGCGACGCGGCGTAGCTCGCGGCCAGAAGGGCGGCAAGGACGCCGAAGGGGACGATCACCCAGCGCACGCGGCGAAGGGCCGCGCCCCGGGCGCGCGGGCTCAGGGGCAGCAGGTAGAGGCCGGCCACAAGGACGATGCACCCCTGGATCACGACGGTCCAGCGCGTGCCGACGAAGCCGAGATGCAGGAAGGGGAGCAGCAGCACGAGGAGGCCCACGAGAAGCGGCGAGCGGCCCTGCGCCAACCGCGTCCAGTCGGCCAGCACGAGCCACACGACCCACGGAGCGACCGCCAGCGCGGGGATTGCGAGCGAGAGGCGATCCCCCACGACCGCGTAGCCCAGGGCCAGGCCGATGAGGCACGCACCCGCCAGCAGCCCCGCGACGAGCGCGGCGCGCTGGGTGTCGGCGGAGAGCATCGTCGTTCGCGGGGCCCAGTTCCGGCTCTTGGGCAACTCACTCCCTGTTCGGGGGTCGGCGCTCGGTCAAGCGCCTCGATTCCCTATTCGACAAGAGAGCCGAAGTGCCTAGGCCGGCGAGCGACTTGGTTGGCGCTTGCTGGGCAGGTGAGCCTACGTCGCGCGCCTGGTAGAGGTCGACGAGCTCGGGGTCGAACTGCCGGCGCCCGCCCAGACGCAGCTCGGCGATGGCGATCTCGGGTGACAGGCGGCACGGTAGGGCCGGTCTAACGTCATCGCGTCGTGGGCGTCGGCCACCGCGACGACCCGCGCTCCCAGGCGATGCGGAGCCGGTCGGGTAGCGCATCAGGCCCACTAGCGACGTCGCACGGACTTCTAAGTCGGCATGGTACGATATCGGAATTCCGCAAGCGACTCGAGTTCCCCGATGCGGGCGCTGCAACCCTAGGAACTTCCACTCGCGGTGCCGCACACGGGGGGCGACGCCGGACACCGATTTGACACGTCGCATCCATTGTGTCCTGAGCGGCCAGATCCTTGGCGCACACGCTGAATCCGTCACGACCGGATTCTGCGAGTTGGCTCACGCCCGCGTCGTAGACCTGAGGTTCTCGAAGCCGGAGCCAAGACTGCCCGCCGGAACGGCGCTCATCCAGGCGATTGTCGAGGGCCGCCGCATCGTCTACGACACAAATGACGATCGTGGCCTGTTCGGCCGCGGTACCTGCGACGGCGAGGACTTCGATCGCGAGCTCGATGCAGTGGCCGCGTACTTCAAACGGAGCTGTGATTTATCGCAATACGCCCGGCTGAGGGGCAACGCCAAGATCAAGCCACTCGGGCTCTGTTACAGGGTCTCGAGTAGGAACAACACGGTCGATCGGGGCCTTCGCCCCTTCAACGCGCGTCAGCTGGTTCGGGGTGCTGCTGAGCGGAATCGACTGGTGACGTCGATCCTCGGGGTGCAGGGCGGTCGGCGCATCTGGCTGGAGAACTACGAACATCCGCCCGAGTTCGAAGGGTCGCCGACGGTCCTTTTCTCGACCCGGCTGTGGGACCCAGGCGAAGTCTCGAACGCCGCAGCCCAAGAGCAACGCGGGGTGATCAACCAGATGCGAATCGACTGTCTGCGCGCCGCTCGCGAGGCATTCGGCCCGCGATTCGTCGGCGGGCTGGCTTGGGACGAGTTCGCGAGGGCGCAGGCGCCCGATTGCCTGCTGCCATCCGAGAGCGAAAGTGGCAGGAGCCGCTTTCTCCATCGTGTGCGCCGTGCCGCAGTGTGCGTGGCGACGACAGGGCTGCACGACTCGATCGGATTCAAGATGGCGGAATACGCCGCGGCATCGAGGGCGATCGTGAGCGAGCCGCTGTTCGCAACCCTCCCCGGTTCATTCACCGCCGGCGTCAACTACCTGGAGTTCACCTCCCCGGACGCAATGGTCCGATGCATAGAGCTGCTACTCGAAGACCCCGATCGCAGGGCCGAGATGATGCGTGCCAACCGGGACTACTACCGGACCTGGGTGCGCCCCGACTCGCTCGTGCTGCAAACCCTGAGGGCGGTCCTGCCTGACGTCCCGCCCCCGACGCGAAGCTGATCGGCAGGCGGTCTGGCACCTCTGGGTCTCCACTTCAGGGCGGAGGCTCGTTAGTTGGTCATTAGGCGGACATAGGACGGAACTGCGGCCGTCGTATCGCGATTCGGTCGACGTCGCCATCGACGAAGAGAGTAGAACGACCTCGTCGTACCCCTCGGGCGGGCGTGACTACGCGGCGCGCCTGCCGGGCGTCGCGCCCCGCGCCTCAGCCCTTTGCGCGATGGCCTGCGCCAGGCCCGAGAAGATGCTCTGGTGGATGGGGTAGAGGCCGTACCAGTAGGCGAGGCCGGCCAGGCCGTGGGGCTGGAAGTAGGCGGTCTGGGTGAGCAGCGAGCCGCCGTCGGGCCGCGGCGTCACCTCGAACTGCAGCCAGGCGGGCCCCGGAGTGCGCATCTCGGCGCGCAGGCGCAGGAGGCGGTCGGGCTCGACGGCCTCGACCCGCCAGAAGTCGAGGGCGTCGCCCGGGCGCAGCTCGTCGGGGCTGCGCCGCCCGCGCCGCATGCCCACGCCGCCGGCCAGGCGGTCGAGCAGACCGCGGAATCGCCAGAGCCGGTCGGCGAAGAACCAGCCGCGCCGGCCGCCGATGCCGGCCACGGTGGCGAAGACCGCCTCGGGGCCGGCCGTCGAGGTCACGCGGCGCCGCTCGGCGATCATGCCCTCGGCCACCTTCAGGCTCACACCGGGCTTGAGCGGGCCACGCGCCTCGGCCCAATAGGTCTCGATCTGCCCCGAGCTCACCAGGTCGAGCGCCCGGCGCACGGCGTCGTCGTAGGGGGTCGGCGTGACGGCGAAGAGCCGCCGCGCGCTGTCGTCGCGCACCACGACCTCGCTGCGCAGCCCCTCGATCAGCGGGTGCGAGTACGATGCCGGGATCGGCGTCACGAGGTCGACCCAGTACGACGACAGGCGGGGAGTGAGCACGGGCACCGGCACGAGCAGGCGCTTGAGGCCGCGCGCGGCCGCGTAGCGGCGCATCATCTCGCCGTAGGTGAGCACCTCGGGGCCGCCGATCTCGAAGGTGCGACCGGCCGAGGCCGGTTCGTCGAGACAGCGCGTCAGGTAGGCGAGCACGTCGTCGATGGCGATCGGCTGGCAGCGCGTCGTGAGCCAGCGCGGCGTGATCATGACCGGCAGGCGCTCGGTGAGGTAGCGGATCATCTCGAACGAGATGCTGCCCGAGCCAATCACCACGGCGGCCCGGAACTCGGTGACCGGCACGCCCGACGAGCGCAGCAGGTCGCCCACGCGCTGGCGCGAGGCCAGATGCGGCGAGAGGTTGGCCTCGCCCGCGCCCAGTCCGCCGAGGTAGACGATGCGTCGCACCCCGGCCGCACGTGCCGCCTCGGCGAAGTTGCGGGCGGCGCGCTCGTCGCGCTCCTCGAAACCACGGGCGCCCTCTCCCATGGCATGCACGAGGTAGTAGGCGACCTCGACGCCCGCCAACGCCGGCTCCAGGCTCTCCTGGTCGAGTACGTCGGCGCGGCGCACCTCGACTTGCCAGCGGCGTCCGGCGAGACGAGCGGGGTCGCGCACCAGACAGACGACGTCGTGCCCCGCCGCGGCGAGGCGGGGCACGAGGCGGCCGCCCACGTAGCCGGTGCCACCGGTCACCAGGACGCGCAGGGGCTTCGGGCCGGTGCGTTCCAGGTTTGTGCGTTCACCCATGGAGGGTAGGATGGGCTCGCTGTAGGCAATTCAAACATCAAGATACTTTATTAGTGAGAGGAACCTGAGTGCCCGAGGATCGCGCAAGCGAAGGCGGAAGCGACCGGAGGCCCGCCGAGCAGTACACGGCCGAGTATCTGACGCGGGCCACCCGCACGCTCGACCTGGCCCTGTCTGAGTGGCACGGCGAGCTCGCCGCCCAGATGCGGATGGGCACGGGCGAGTCCCTCGTCCTGGCCCATCTCGCTGTCGACGAGCGCCAGGGCCCGAGCGAGCTCGCCCGCGGCCTGCACGTCACGACCGGCGCGATGACCGCGCTGCTCGACCGGTTGGTCGAACGCGGCCACCTCGTGCGCGAGCCTCATCCCTCGGATCGACGCCGGGTGGCGCTGCGTCTCACGGCGAGCGCCCACGAGGCCGCGCGGGCGCACGTGCGGCCCATGGCGGCCGAGATCACCGAGCTCGCCGGGCGCCTGTCGCCCGAAGAGCGGACCACCGTCGGCCGTTTTCTCGACGAGCTCGCCGTCATCGTGCGCCGTCGCGGCGTCGCCGGCTCGCGCGGCGACGATGTCCGGCGATCCGGTCCGCACGGCTCCGGCACCGAAGGTTCCCCGGAAAGGACCACCTGATGGCGACAGTGACAGTGGCATCCGCGGCCACGAGCGACCGTCGCGGCACGCTCGACGGCCCGCCCGACACCGCGCTGGCGGCCCGGTTCGGGCGTCTGCGGCTCTGGAACATCGGCGTGGGCATTGTGCTCGCCGTCCAGGCGGTGCTGATCGCCCTGCTGACCAACGGCTTCAGCCTGCCGGTGACCTCGACCTTCATGAGCGGCCCACCCGGTACGCCGGCCCGCCTGCGTCATCTGTTCGACGTGCCGCTGGGCTGGGGCGTGGTCGCCTTCCTCGCGATCTCGGCGGCGGCGCTGCTTCTGATCGCCTCGCCGCTCCTGTTCGGCTGGTACACGGCCAACCTGCGGCGCAACCGCAACTACGGCCGCTGGATCGAGTACTTCTTCAGCTCGTCGCTCATGATCGTGCTGATCGCCATGATCACCGGTATCAGCGACATCGCCGCGCTGCTGGCCATCTTCGGTGTGAACGCGGCCATGATCCTCTTCGGGGCGCTGCAGGAGAAGTACGAGGAGCCGGGCCGGCCGAGCTGGCTGCCGTTCTGGTTCGGCGCCTTCGCCGGCGTCGTGCCCTGGGTGGCCGTGGCCGTCTACGTCTGGGCGCCGGGCCTCTCGGTCTCGCCGCCCGGCTTCGTGTACGGCATCGTCGCCACGCTGTTCGTCTTCTTCAACTGCTTCGCGGTCAACATGGTGCTGCAGTACAAGAGGGTGGGGCCCTGGCGCGACTATCTGTTCGGCGAGAAGGTCTACATCATCCTCAGTCTCACGGCCAAGGCGCTGCTGGCCTGGCAGGTCTTCTTCCCTGTCCTCATGTCGGGCAGGTGAGGGCCGCCGCGGCGTGAGGCGCGCCGCGTGTCGGCCGCACTTGAGGAGGCGCCCGGTGTTGCCGATATGGAGTACAGCAGCAGGCGATACCGATCGGCCCGTGTGCCGGAGAGGTGGTTGCACTTGGGCCGCGCCAAGGCAGAAGCTGGGTCATCCTCACCCCCGTCGAACGCACAGCTCGTCGTCGACCCCGGTGAGCTCGAGACCGACGACTACCGCCGCCGGTACGAGGAGCTGCTCCGGGAGCGAGCCGTCGAGATGCGTGAGGCGGCCTCGCGCGTGCGGCGCGAGGCCGACGAGCGCCGCCAGGCCCAGGCCGAGGCCCTCGCGAGCAAGGAGCGCTTCCGCATCCTGGTCGAGCACAGCTCCGACCTGGTTCTGATCGTCGACGTACAGGCGACGATCGCCTACTGCAGCCCAGCGGTCGAGCGCCTGCTTGGCTACCGCCAGGACGAGATCACCGGGAGGCCTGTCGGTGATCTGGTCCAAGGCGAGGCTCTGGCCCCCATCGTCGCCCTGTGCGCGAGCGGCGGCGCCGGCGGTCCCGATCGCGGGACGGTGTGTGCCACGGCCAAAGACGGTTCGCCACGATGGCTCGAGTGGACGGCCAGTAGCCACCTCGACGACCCGGCGATCCGGGGCTTCGTCGTCAATGCCCACGACGTCACCTCGCGCAGGATCGCGCAGGA
>Ga0187765_10000932_pt1 | contig 11072 bp, 9 predicted proteins | sample 0216_QUI02_MP05__3_FD_133018 | JGI IMG/M metagenome (GOLD analysis project Ga0187765, IMG submission 133018) | Tropical peat soil microbial communities from peatlands in Department of Meta, Colombia - 0216_QUI02_MP05_10_MG | ecosystem: Environmental > Terrestrial > Soil > Wetlands > Peat ...
CAGGTGGCGAGCTATGTCGGACTGACGCCGAGCCCTTTCCAGAGCGGTTCCTTGAACCACGATCAGGGAATCAGCAAGGCCGGGAATCCTAAGGCCCGCACCATCATGATCGAGCTGGCCTGGTTGTTGCTGCGTCACCAGCGCAATAGCCCTTTGAGCGTCTGGTTCCGCGAGCGAGTCGGGACCGCCAGGGGCCGCATCCGTCGCATTGCCATCGTTGCGGTGGCACGCAGGCTGCTGATTGCGCTATCTCGAGACCGGCATGATGCCGACAGACGCCGTTCTGAAAGGCTGAGGAGATCCATTAACGGAGTTTTGAAGATCGACGAGAGGATATACCCGATCCAAGGTTGGATGTGTGACCGCCCGGGGGCATGGCTGCAAGACGCCGTCCTAAAGATGGGTCCCACCCTCCTTGGAGCCCCTGTGCCTGCTCAAAACTCGTAAATGCCGCGGATAACACAGATTTTTGGCGCAGTCGTCGTGGCACATCCGGCCATGATCACCTTTCTCGCCGCCATCACCTCCCTCCTCTCGTTTCGCATCCCGTAGCCGCGCCTCGCTGGAACTTGAGGTGATCGCTCTGCGGCATCAGTTAGGCGTCCTGAAGCGGCAACGTCCAGGTCGCGCCAAGCTCTTCCGCGCGGACCGGTTGCTCTGGGTGTTGCTCTATCGAATTTGGCCGCGAGCGATCGATGCCATGATACTGGTTAAGCCGACGACGGTTTTGCAATGGCATCGTAGGAGCTTCCAGCTCGCCTGGCGGTGGCGGTTGTCGCTTCAAGGCTCGTTGCTACACTGCCCCGTGGACTACGTCTCCTGAGAGCAGCAGACCAAGTGCAACACGGTCGGCATAATTCCTCGAACGCGTTCTATTTTCAGTTCGGCATAAATGTGGAGTTCTCTCGGCCTAAAACAGCCCTTCTGGCGAAACGCGCCACGGCGTAGAACGGGTGGATCCGCTTTACAACAATCCGTGTTTGCAAGTAGCCACCAAATCCACTCAGAAAACGAAATGATCCGATACTATATATGCCATCAAGATCGAAAATCTTCTTCATTTGGTGAGCACGGTGCATCGCCTTCCACAATAGGAGGCTTATTGCATCGTTATTAGTGATATCAGGCGCCCGAGTTGATAACAAGTAGTACATGATTTCAGGCCCCCAAACCAAAAATACCATCGCGGCTGGCATGCCATTTTGTGCGAAGGCGGCCAACAGTTCGCCGCTTCCTCTCGCCTTGCATTCCGAAAAAACAGTGGGAAAATACTCAAATCGCATTCGGTTCTTGTGACCAATTTTTCTCAGATTGTCTAAATAGAACGCGATAAAGTGCTCAGGGTCGTCCAACGATCTGACTGAGTATTCCTCGTCAGCTCGACGAATAAGATTTCTGGTCTTGTCGCGCATTCCTCCCCAAATATTGGCCAGCGTATCGCGACAATTGATCTGAAACGTATATTGAGTGCTCACGTCAAATCCACGCCCCTGAAACGCCAGCGCATTGGTCGTAGAGGACTCGAAGGTTTGCGTGAAAAATGTAAAATGCGGCAGCTGATCAATGAGGTCGGTCGTAATGGCGTAATGACGCCGCAACTGCGTCTGTAGCTTACCAGAGCCGGTATCCACGAGGGGGCCGAGAACGTGAGTAAATGCGGGCATCCTGGAAATGCGTAGTCCCATCGAACGGGCGTCCGTGAATGGAAGTCGTCCCACAACTCGCTCCCCGCTTTTGACGGTCACCTCCCGAATGCGGCCGCCGCCAACAGCTGATAGCCACCAGTGTTCGTGAAACAGCGATCCGGCCAATGGCCCTGGGCCGCCGACTGGACCGTTAGTCTTTTCGTTCAAAAGGCAAGCTCCGGTCCCGCGAGGAGTATGCAATGAACCAAATCGCTCGAGACCCTCGGCCTGCGAGGCGTCCTCGGGACCCCGGATCTGAGTCTGCGGCGCCAGCGAGATCTGCAGCAATCGTTGATTTACCTTCATGGGGCTCGTCCTCAACCAATGCCGCGTCGGGAAGAATATACCCCGCTCCGTGCGCAAAAAACTTGGTCACATTTGACGATTCTCAGGTTTGATCCAGATTTCCAAGAGACAAGATCCTCGCGACCGTTTCTTTGAATCCGAACGTGTAAACCCGTCGAAAGAAATTGAGGCGGAATTCGCTCCGAACGCAGGATCTGTAACATCACGCTGTATTTCGTCACGTCGGCTCGATATGTGCGTCAGTATGTATAACCATGTCGAGCGGCAATATTCTCGAATTTCAGAATCTCAACTTGACTATCAAGCCATATCAGATCGGCCGGCTTTTCGGCCAGGATCAATTGTTATTGGAAAAATTGCCTCCTTCGGGCATTAAAAACAAACTGCATCTCCGAGCGAATAAATCGCCCCAGTAAAGCACAAAATAGGGGGACTGGAAACCGACTCACGTTCGAGGGGCGTCGGCGTGTTCATGCAAAGGATCGTATTTTCACAAAGCCAACGACCCCTGATCAGGGACAGGGACCTTTTGTCCCTGGTGCCCTGCCCAGCCCCGCGAGCCCGCTGAGTCGCGTCCCGAGTGCCTAGCAAAACCGCCAGAGAAACGGAAAGTTCCCTCCTCAAAAAAATGCGGTTGCGAGATCTTGCGCATCTGGTATCATAGTAACAACGTACAAATACAAATAATGCGGCTGTAGGGCAAAGCGTGCGGATAGAATTGTACGGCATCCAAAGATGCGCCGATAAGCAGATGTCACCCGGACAAGCTCGAAAAGTTTGGGCGCACGCCAGCAAGGGCGCTGTGTTCACTTCCAGAGACGGCCATAGACGCTCAGCGTAGATCCAAAGAATAAAACAAGCCAGACGCTTGCGACTAGCAAACAGATTGAACAGGTCGCGCGGGTATTAGGTTCATCTGGGGACACCGCACGGTTATACTTGTTTTGGTGACGACGTTTTACACGTATTAAGCAGGATCCACGCTGATCTTTGGTTTGATTAGATCGACGCAATTGTAGTTCGGCGAGATCACCATCTGCTTGCGCCGCTGATCGTCCGACCGCGTGGGCCATCTGGCTCACCGTTTGTTGACGTTGAAAAATAGGTAGCCGATGTGGCCTAGCGTATTTCGCTGACCTGGATTACTTATGGAACAAAATACCATCCGCGAGCGCTAAGGTTATCGGACATTTGCGGACATCTAGGCTAGGTGGTGAAGCGCGGTTTTTGGCGGGGAGACAATGGTCGTCGGCGACGGGTCTCAAATGCCGGATCGAACGGATAGAGCAGGCCGGTCGCGGGTTTCGGCCCTGGCCATCAGTTACTGTTCCCGATCCGAAAGATATCATTCGAGGATCCAGCGTTCGCGCTCGCTACACCCTGGGCCTTGGCTAACGCCTTCTTGTGGCTCCTGCTCAACACGGATTGAACTGCCGGCCACCAGAGCGCCAAGTACCCCGAGTTCGCCAGGAGGCGACGTCAGCGCAGCGCCCTGCTGCGCTTCTTAAGGAAGGGTCGAAGATGATTTGGTGCATAGCAGCATTTTTAGGAGGCATGGTTGTCGGCGCCTTTTTATTGATGATGGGGATGGAGCTGGTGACACTCTGGGATGCCCGGGCGGCAGCCGAACTTCTGCAGAAATCCGCCGAGGATCAGAAACAAAATCACGCCAACCCTACCGAGTAAGATCTGGTCAACGATCGCTGCGGCAGGAGGCGTTCTGATTTGCTGAAAGGGGGGTATTGATTTGGGGCGCCTTGATGTACTCTAATTGGAGACCAGAAAGAAACGGCAGTATTGAGATCGCTGTCGCTGGTAAAGGAGACCAAGAACTGACTATATTAGCCACGTGCGCGAGGAGGCCGATGCACAATTCCGGATGCCTCTCGGCAGTGATGCTGCTGGCTGCGGAGCCGCTCGCTGATGCGAGAAGCTCTCAATAGAGATCCGAGAAAGTGTAGTTAAGTTTGTTTTATCAATGACGACCCAACACCAAAAAAGAAATCGGTCGTTGTGAACTTATACCGAAAGTTTCCCGTACTTATTACAGTGGTCAAACCTGTTTTGTCTTGGCGACGATTTTCACTGTGAACAAGGATCGCCGCAAAAGTGATGATCATCCCCCGCGACGACGGGTGCTGTTAGGCGGCAAAGATCAGTCGGTGATTTAGGGGCAGAGTATGATGATGCACCGCGACAGTGTCAACCGCAGTAAACCCAGCGATATTGAGCTGAGCATCGTCATTGTCAACTTTAATACGCGAGAGATGATCGTTGAATGTCTGCGCTCAATTGAAGCACAGACGCATGATACTAGCTATGAAATCTTGGTCGTTGATAACATGTCCACGGACGGCTCGGTCGACGTTATCCGCTGTGCATTTCCAAATGTAAGACTATTGGCGTCAACGACAAATTTGGGCTTCGCAAGGGCCAATAATTTGGCGGTCGTACGTGCTCGAGGGGGAAGAATTCTGCTGCTAAACCCCGACACCCTGGTTCTTGACCAGGCTATTGATCGCCTGATGTCATTTTCAAATAAATATCCATCTAACGGAATTTGGGGAGGGCGTACCCTGTATGGCGATGGGTCATTGAACCCAGCATCGTGTTGGCGCAGGCTGACCATTTGGAATCTTATGTGTTCGGCGCTCGGCTTAGCCTTCCTGACGCCAAATAGTTCAGTTTTAAACTCTGTGGCATATGGCGGTTGGGACCGCAGTACTGTCAGGACGGTCGACATAGTGACCGGCTGCCTACTGCTAATTGATCGAGAACTCTGGAAGGAGTTGGGAGGGTTCGATCCCGCATTCTTTATGTATGGTGAAGAGGCTGATCTTTGTATTCGTGCCGTTAAAGCTGGAGCCCGGCCAATCATTACGCCAAATGCAACAATTATCCACTACATGGGTGCATCGGAAACATCGTCGGCGGATAAGCTAATAAAGCTTTTCAGAGGCAAGGTGACGCTTATAAACAAGCACTGGTCGCCTTTGACGCGAGCATTGGGGCGCACGCTGCTCGTTCTTTGGCCATTGATCCGATTGATTATCTACCGGGCTGCCGCGCACGTCACGGGACGTATCGATTTCGAGTGGACTGCCGACACCTGGCAAACCCTTTGGAAACGTCGGCGCGAATGGATCGGTGGGTATACGTTGGGCTCAGCTGCGAGTTAGGGTGAGTCCAACGTTGTCCGCAATTCTGCCGCCCAATTACCGGGACCGTGGACCAAAAGTTGCTTTTGCGCAATGAGTACTTGGTTGCTGAAAATCGGATCGGCAAAGACGTCGAAGAACTGTTCGTTCGCATGGCCAAGGAGAACCGGTCCTGGGGCTATGACCGGATCGCCGGGGCAGTAGCTAGCTAGCCAATTTGGGCACAGCTGCTCGAGCCGTATCACCATTCGCGTTCACAGAGCCCATCTTACACAAAGCGATCTGACACTCCCGTGCAATTCCATCGCCGATTCACCCAGTCATTGCACGGTGGGTGGAGAGCTCACACTTCGGTCCGCGGCGCGTCCTACGCGCCGACGCAAAGACCACTTTGGACCCCTCGAGGTGGGGCAAACGCTGCATCTCTGTACGAGGCATGGGCGTTGACCTCAACGAGCCTGAAGATCTGCATCAATCACGCAGTTCACCACTCCCAGCGTAATGAAGTGCGCAGCGTGGCGCTCTTGACACTTGCAACAGCCGCGGCCTCCAGGGGCAAGAATCAGAAGTCTTGACCTCCGCTATGCGCTGGTGCTCAAGTCGGGGCCAATTGATAACGTCAATCAAATCTTTTGGTGTCGGCAGCACGTTGTCGTCCATTGCGATGAAATCACGGCTGATCATTCTCGAAATCGATCCAATGCGCTATACGATAAATGCGACGCATGCTGCTTGGAACTACCAAACTTTGTTGCGGATATTGTTGCCTTCAAACGTAAATGGTTCAAAAATTCGCTGGAACTATCAGCAAAAAATGGAATTCACGACGACATTGCCAGAATCACGAAGTGGTGAGCCAGAATTCTAGCACTATGGTTGTACTTGACATCGGTGGTGACGTAAGGTGATGATATTTTTGGAGGAAGAGGGCCGCTGTTTTTTTGACGCCGCCCGCTTGTTCGACGGGCGAAGTTTTTTGCTGCGACGGCGCCGAATGGCCGCTCGGATGCTGCGGGACGTGGCGCGCAACCAGCTCGTTGATCTGACGATACGCGGTTAGCTGAACTGGTGTTTTCTGTAACGCTACAAATAGCGGTTTGCAGTGGTTGCCGAATACCGACCGGCAGTGACATGCCATCGGGATCAACGCGATCGGCTTTGTGACAATTCTATGCTTCGTACCAACGCGCATGCGCCCTTGGTCGAACGTGAACAGGTCTCGCCCGGCGATGGTGAGCTGGGCGAGGCGCTGGACCTCGTCTGGGTTTTCCTTCGTCGCCAGTATTCGGTCATTCTGTTTACAGCTCTGCTGACCATTGCAGTCGCCATAATTTATCTTCTAGCGACGCCCCCGAGATTCTCTGCGCATACCGGTCTGATTCTTGACGTGCGAAGAGGGCAATTTTTCCAACAGCAGTCGATCCTCGCTGACGCACCGACCGACGCGGCATGGGTTGAAAGTCAGGTAGAAATTGTAAAGTCGCAGAATATCGCCGAAACGGTAATCGAGAATCTTCACTTAACTGAGTTTCCTGAATTCGTTGGTAGCGACGTGGATACGTTTGACCGGTTGTTTAGTTTCATAAGAGCAAGCGCAAGATCGCCGAGATCCAAATTCGAGGTTATGCGACAGGCGCTCGAGGTATTCGAAAAACACCTAGCAGCGTCCCGATTGGACATGAGCTACGTACTGGACATCAGTTTCACCTCCAACGACGCCGATCGCGCCGCGCAAATCGCAAATTCGGTTGCGGATACGTACGTGGTCGATCAGCTGAACGCTAAATTCGGGGCGAATCAGCGGGCCAGTAACTGGCTGCAAGATCGGGCCAATGGGCTGCGTGACGAGGCCTCGGTTGCGGAGAATGCCGTTGTTGCGTTCAAGCAAGAGAATGGCATCGTCGCTGTCGACGGAAAGCTAATGAATGAACAACAGATCGCCGATCTAAGTGCTCAGTTGGTTTTGGCGCGCGGAAAAACAGCAGAGGCTCTGGCGCGTCTCGACCGTATCGAAGCAATTATTCGCAATAATTCTCCAACAACGTCGGATGCCCTGGTTACGGATGCCCTAAATAATTCAATCATGACGAAGTTGCGCGAGCAATATTTGGGCCTTGTCAACCGTGAAGCAGCTTGGTCAGCTCGGTACGGACCAAATCACCTTGCAGTGGTGAATCTGCGTAACCAAATTTATCAGATCCGTGATTCCATATTGCTAGAATTGAAGCGCTACGTTCAGGCATACAGGAGCGACTACGAGATTGCCAGACATCGTCAGGAATCTTTGGAAAAAGATCTTGCTTCGACTGTTTCGCTATCAGGAAAGACAAATAGGGCAAGGGTTAAGCTGCATGAGCTTGAGAGCGCCGCGCAAAGCTTCCGAACGCTTCATGATAACTTTCTTCAGCGCTATACGGAGTCGGTCCAGCAGCAGTCCTTTCCAATCACGGAGGCACGCGTTATCTCCAGAGCGGCGCCGCCATTCGAAAGAAGTAGCCCGAGGATTGGGATAATCCTTCCTCTGGCGTGTTTTGGTGGCCTTGGCTTGGGCGCGGCGCTTGGCTTCATCCGCGAAGTGATGGACCGCGTCTTTCGCACCACCGAGCAGGTGGAGGCCGCGCTCAATGCTCCCTGCGTTGCGATGGTCCCATTTGTCGCTAACGCGCCGAATACTTACAGCATGGAACGTGGGGAAGCGACTACCTCGGACCGGTCGGCGCGTATCGTTCATGATGGAAGTGCTCGTTGGATCATCGCCGAGCAACCGTTGTCACGTTTCGCAGAAGCAATCCGTTCCGTCAAACTGGCAGGGGATCTGAGCATCACAGGCGGTCATAGAGTCATCGGATTTACTTCTGCGTTACCTCATGAAGGTAAGTCAACTGTTGCAGTTGCGTTGGGCCATCTTACGGCGCAAGTTGGCGGAAAAGTCATCATTGTGGACTGTGATTTGCGCAACCCGTCTCTGTCACGCAGCTTGGCACCAAACGCGACGCGTGGGATCATCGAGGTGCTGGCGGGCGATTATTCGTTGGACGACACGACTTGGAGTGACGGCCCTGGAGGCATGACCTTCCTGCCGGCATCGAGCAAGTCGCGAGTATTTCACACGAGCGAGGTCCTCGCTTCCCAAACTACTGCAAAACTGTTTCACGGCTTGCGCGAACGCTATGACTACGTCATAGTCGATCTGCCGCCTCTTGCTCCGCTTAATGATGTGCGTGCCACGCCGCACTTGGTCGATGGCTATTTTCTGGTCGTCGAGTGGGGTCGAACCAAGCTCGATGTCGTTCAGTACGCCCTTAAGTCCGCTCCCAGCGTGCGTGAAAATCTGTTCGGAGCAATCTTGAACAAGGTGGACATGGAGCATATGGGTCGGTACGACGTCCACCGTCGAAGATACTATTACAACAAGCATTTTGCTCGGTACGGCTATACAGACTAAGGGATTTGTGGAGCTGCACCAATGCTCGGCCACCGAGCGGACGCGAGTAACTGGGGAGCATGCTGTCACGTGAAGAGCTGGCATGCGTTTTGGTGGGTGACAGGGATAGGAACATTGAACGTATTAGCACGAAGCAATGTGCATGGAGCTGAGTCAGCGGTTTTGGCGGCATCGGCTCAGCGTGTGGCGAAGTTGGAAGAAGAGCCACTGTTACGTTGTGGCTCGTTGAGTTAGATGCTCATCTCGATTGAAGTAGGTACAAACTCGGACAAAACATCAGAAAGTAAGCTCGCAAGTGCTCGCCGGATCGCGGTGGGGCAAAAAGCTTCGGAGTGATCTTGTTGTGAGCGAGATTGGTTGGGAGGCGAAGGGCTCTTTGACGGTGTTTATTGACGAGTTGAGATTCGTTTACGTTGGCGTTCGTTTTAACAAACATTACCCGTCGCGCGGCGAAGGCGGGTGGAGCTGAAATCGATTGAGGTCTTTATGCGCGATCTACTTGAGTGCCGGTTTGTCGGGAAGCAAGCTCCTATGGTTGATGTTAAGATGCGGCTAGGCGCTGGCAACGGTTTATCAGCATTGTCTTTGACGCGCCGATTGCAGTGATCCCTAGCCTGGAGGAATTAACGTGTGAGCGGCGGGAAAGTCAGTCCAGAACGTGGGAAGAGGAAAGCCGAAAAATCAATGACAGGTCTCAAGACACGGCAAGCTGACTCACAGGTTGGCCAAACGATGCGGCCTTGATGCGGAGCACGATTCGCTGCGTTCGCGAATCGGCTTAACGGAGGATGATGGGTGTAGGTCACTGTCGAAGAAGACGAGACATGAGGGAAATCGTACCAGGCGAGAACTGGCCCGAGAAGTGTGATTTGCCGGAGACTTCTATACAGTTGATGCGAGCGCTTGACGATGCGATCGCGGAGCGCAGCCAGATCGTCTGGGGTGAACACTGTTCAGAATGCGCGTATCCAAGCTGCTACGCGTCGTGCGCCTATTACACGCCGAGGTCGGACCTGCATTGCCGCCGCTTCGAGCGCGGGATAGAGGCGGTTAAGGTGTCAGGATTGCCGGGGTCGCTTATGCGGATCCGGTTTCGCAAGTGGGGCAAGCTCGAGGGCAAAGGACCAGCACCACTACGGCCGCGCACGCACATTGTCCGCCACGAGGTCGTGCGCGAGATGGTGGGCAAGGTTGCCGACGTCTCGGAGCTACCATATCTCTTACGCCACAAGCTCGGGCGTGCCTGGACGCACGCTGAGGACTTCCTGCGCAGGCTCGGCGATCCTGGTAGCGCCGACGCTTTCGTTCTCGAGTGCATGTCGCTCGACGATCGCGAGGTCCCCTTCACGTTGACGCTACTTCCAACGCATCGGCTGGAGGCTGGACTGTTCCAGGAGCGCATCATGCTGGGCCCCGGCTACACGCGCCACGTGATCCCCGTCGATCGCATTACGCCGCACATCGATCTTGAGCGGCCCTTCTTGGTTCAGATCGAGCCGCTCGTCGAGAGCCCGAAGGAGGTGTTTGTCTTTGGAGTCGTCGACTTCGTCCGCTGGGCACAGGTGCCCGCCCCGGCGGTGGTGCTCGCGCCAGCTGAGCCCCGGAAAAAAGCGGCCGCCCGAGCGAAGTGCATTGTCTGGGATCTCGATGACACGCTCTGGGAGGGAACCCTCAATGAGGTCGGCGTCGAGGGCGTGAAGGTGCGGCCGAATGTGCTTGAGGTGATTCGCGCGCTTGACGCTCGCGGCATCCTGCACTCGATCGCGAGCAAGAATAGCGAAGCCGAGGCCCTCGCGGCGCTTCGACGCTTCGGCATAGAGGAACTATTCCTGTACCCGCAGCTCGGCTGGGGGCCGAAGAGCGAGTCGCTAAAGCGTATCGCGAAGCTGCTCAACATCGGTATCGACACGCTCGCCTTTGTCGACGACCAGAGTTTCGAACGGTCCGAGGTGCTGGAGACGCTCGAGTGCGTGACGACGTTCCCGCATACCAACCTCAAAGGCCTACTCGAGCACACGCTATTCGACGTGTCGACCAGCGCCGAAGGCTCCAAGCGGCGCCTGATGTACCGTGAGGAGATGCAGCGCGATGTGGTATTCCAGGCAACGGCATCGTCTGACTATGCGGGGTTCTTGCGTGCCTGCCAGATGCGGATGAAGCTGTCGTTGCTTACGGAAGACCATATTACGCGCATCTACGAGCTGTCACAGCGGACCAACCAGGTCAACGTCACAGGTACCCGCTACGAACGCCGTACGGTCGAGGAGATGGCTCGGGCACCGGGGTCGCTCCTGCCAATCGTCGTGCAGTGCCAGGATCGGTTCGGCGACTATGGTATCGTCGGCTTTGCCCTCCTTGATCCAGACAGGGGGCTCGTCATCGACTACTTCATGAGCTGCCGCGTCCAACGCAAGTGTGTCGAAAATGCGCTCTTCGCGCACCTGGTGAACTTGGTTGCGGGCCGAGCGGGGACTGTGA
>Ga0187765_10000933_pt1 | contig 11071 bp, 7 predicted proteins | sample 0216_QUI02_MP05__3_FD_133018 | JGI IMG/M metagenome (GOLD analysis project Ga0187765, IMG submission 133018) | Tropical peat soil microbial communities from peatlands in Department of Meta, Colombia - 0216_QUI02_MP05_10_MG | ecosystem: Environmental > Terrestrial > Soil > Wetlands > Peat ...
AGTGAATAAAAGATGTCCGCATCGCTCGGTTGCGTGACGCCGAAAGTCGTCAGGGCCGCCTGCACCCCAGAGCCGGCCTTGCGCAAGAGGTCAAGATCCTCCACTGCGCCAGCAGAGTTGCGGACCTCCAACTCGACACCATCATGGGCAAGTATCCGTGCATATTGCCTCGCAAAGTTGTCGTACCCCGATCCCACCGGCCCGGCGGCAATTGCGAGGTGATGTGGTGGTAGCGGATCAACCCAGTGATAGGCGCTGTATAAGACGGCAAAGACAATCGCCGCCGAGGGAACTGCAACAGCCAAAGGCTTCCAGAACGTCGGGTACATATCGGTACTCGGATGAGCTTTGTTTGTGGTGAACCAGTGGCGCTCCCCGATCCTGAGGGCTCGACTGGGGGGCGGTTGCCAAAGCGAACACCAAGAATCGCATCAGCATTGAGTCAGTGCCGCTCAGTGTTTTTATCTCGGCTATTAATACATGATCATAGGCGCGCTGTCCCACGTTGTAACGTCGATGAGGCGCGACAACGGCCCGGCACCTCGCGTGCCCGTACGACGTTGTTTCGCCAGACGCCGCTGCAGAGCGAAGTGCATCTAGATAGCTCGGCGGATTTCTCGCGCTTCGTGCTCGATCCGATCCAGCTCCGGAAGGAGCTGGTGAGTTCGGCCGGGCTGAAATTCGGCTGGCCGGGATCCATTGCGCCCCCGCCCGAACCAAGTTCTCTCCGCCGGCGTGTGCCGCTTCGCAGGCTCTGGTGTGAGGATCTCGGCCGCCATCTCGATGACGCGGCCCACCGGGCGCGAGGCTCGCACGACGTCCATGACGTCCGCCGTTGCGTTCTGGAGCCCGACAAAACCCCGTCGGGCCGTAGAGGGGGCTTGACTTGCACCGGTCGTTGCGGGCGGCCATCGCCGGAAACCGGTTCTGCTAACATGCTAGCATGCCAGCGTCCTGGGGCGAAGAAGGCGAGGAGCAAGCAACACATGGCAACGCGAGACGGAAAACAGTTCGTCGATCGCCTGCGACGCTTTCCGCGCGAGGTATGGATCGAAGGCAAGCCGGTCGCGGACGTGGCTGCGCACCCGGCCTTGAGGCGCAGTGTTCAACAGCTTGCGCGTCTATACGACATGCAGCAGGAGCCTGGGCTGCGCGATGCGCTTACCTTTGTGGTGCCTGAGACAGGAGAACGGGCCGGCACCGCATTCATGCCGGCGCGCACCCTCGCGGATCTCAAGAAGCGACGTGAGGCCCATCGCCTTTGGGCGGAAGCCACCTTTGGGCTGATGGGAAGGTCTCCAGACTTTCTCAACGTGACCCTGCTGGCTTTTGCTGAAGCGAGAGCCGTGTTCGGCCGCGGCGGCGAGCGCTACGCGCAAAACGTGCAACGCTACTACGAATACGTCCGCGACAATGACCTGTTCCTCAGCCACGCACTCATCAATCCCCAAAACGATCGCTCGAAGACGTCTTCTGGCCAGACTGATGCCTCTCTCCATCTAAGGGTGGTGCAAGCGACTTCAGAAGGAATCATCGTGGCGGGCGCGCGAATGCTCGCGACCCTCGGTCCGGTTTCAGATGAGATGATCATCTACAATTTGCCGACGTTTCGCCCGGGTGATGAAGATCATGCCATCATGTTCGCCGTGCCAACCCATACCGAAGGCCTGCGACAAATCTGCAGGACGCCCTACGACCGTGCGGATCAGTCCTCATTTGATCACCCTCTCGCGTCCCGATTTGAGGAAGCGGATGCCCTTTTGGTGTTCGACGATGTGTTCGTGCCGTGGGATCGGGTTTTCGCGTATCGAGACGTAGCGCTATGCAACGCCATCTATCCCGACACCGCCCTGCGCAACCATACGGCTCATCAGACCAACACGCGCGCCCTCGTAAAGATGCAGTTTGCTGTAGGGCTGGCGATCGCGCTTGCGCGTGCGATCAAAGCCGACCAGTTTCTACACGTCCAGCAAATGCTTGGAGAATGCCTTGGTTACATCGAGTTCATCAAAAGCGGGCTCATCCGCTCCGAAGTGGAGCACGAAACGACGCCCAGCGGCTATGTGCGGGCGGCACTCGAGCCACTTCAAGCCTTGCGGGCGTTCTTGCCCTTCGCCTATCCGCGGGTGATCGAAGTTCTGCAGACTATCGGCGCTGGAGGCCTAATGATGATGCCGAGTGGAGCTGACTTTAACGCTCCGGAGATTAGCGGTGTTGTTGCGCGGCACTATCAGGGTGCTGGCGTCTCATCGAAGGATCGCGTCAAACTGTTCAAGCTGGCTTGGGATCTCGTGGGCGACGCCTTTGGCTCACGTCAGCTGCAATACGAAAGGTATTATGCCGGCGATCCCGTACGCATCTTGGCCGGCAACTACCTGAGTTGCAAAGACCATGAGTTGATGGCTCTGGTGGATGCCGCTCGCCAGTTGGTCGGCCCTCCGATCGAAGATTGAAATCGGCGAGCTCGAACGATGCCCGTCCCTTCCGCATGACGGTGATCAGGTCGCGCTCGCCATTGGCCACAGGCTAATTCTCGACGATGAATACCGAACCGAATTTCGGCCAGAGCCACCGGTGTACATTGTGCCGTTTCAAGCAAGCACCCACCGCTCATTTAGCCTGCGGTCAGGAGGTCATCGACCCTGATCGGAAAGCGCCGCACCCGCACTCCGGTGGCGTGCCAGACCGCGTTGGCGACCGCGCCGGCGCTACCGGTGACGCCGATCTCGCCGACGCCCTTGATGCCCAACGCGTTCACATGCGGATCGTGTTCCTCGACGGTCAAGACGTCCATCGAGGGGACATCGGCATTGACCGGCACGTGATACTCCGCGAGATTTGCATTCATGACTCGCCCCGAGCGGCGGTCGACCACGGCTACCTCATGGAGGGCGAAGGACACGCCCCAGATCATGCCGCCAAACAGCTGGCTGCAAACCAGTTTGGGGTTGATGATGCGGCCGGCCGCGAATGCGCCGACCATGCGGGTGACGCGAATCTGGCAGAGAGACGGATCGACCTTTACCTCGGCAAAGACAGCGCCGTGCGCGTGCATCGCGTATTGCGCTTGCGCCGTTGGGTTCGCGGCGCCGTCGCCGCTCGCCTCGACCTCGCCAAGACGGGCGCGCGCGAGGATATCGGCGTAACTCTCACTGCGCGTTTCGTCGTCGCGGCGGAACAGGCGCCCCTCGCGGGCGATCACGCCGGCATTGCCCGCCCCGAACAGAGGCGAGCGGTCGTCGCGGGTCGCGAGATCGGCGAGCTTGGCAACGACGGCCGCGCCGGCATTGTGAATGGCAAGCCCCGCGGTCGCGGTATGGGCGGAGCCGCCGGCGATGCCCGCGTCCGGCAGGTCGGACGTGCCGGACCGGAACTCGACGCGGTCGAGATCGAGGCCAAGACCATCGGCCGCGATCTGCGCGAGCGCCGTCGAGGCGCCCTGCCCCATGTCGTGGGCGCCCGTCTCCATCACGCCACGCCCGTCGGCGCGCACCACCGCGCGCGCGGTCGCCTGGAACATCAGCGCCGGAAATGTCGCGGTGCCCACGCCCCAGCCGACCAGGAAGCCGGCCTCATCGCGCATCTGCCGCGGCGAAAGCGGACGCCTCGCCCAGCCGAAGCGCTCAGCGCCGCGCGCATAACAGTCGCGCAGTGCTTTTGAGGAAAACGGTTTGCCTGAAATCGGCTCAACCTCCGCATCATTTCTGCGGCGGAATTCGAGCGGGTCCATCCGGCAGGCCCAGGCGATCTCGTCGATGGCACTCTCCAGCGCAATCGATCCGGTCGCTTCACCGGGCGCGCGCATGAACAGTGGCGTGCCGCTGTCGACGCGAACCGCCTCATGCGCGGTCCTGATCGCGGGGCTGGCATAGAGCGTGTGCGAAGCATCAGCGGCCGGCTCGAAGAAATCGTCGAATGCGCTCGACACCGTTTTGGCGTGATGCTCCAACGCGGTCAAAAGGCCCGCATCATCGGCGCCCAGGCGCAAGCGTTGGCGAGTCGGCGGGCGATGGCCGACGGGGCCGTACATCTGCTCGCGCTGGAGCATGAGCTTGACAGGCCTATTCACCAGGCGCGCCGCCATGATGCCGAGGATCTGCGGTCCCGAGATCAGACCCTTGCAGCCAAAGCCGCCGCCGAGGAAAGGGCTGCGGATATGGACGTTTTCAGGCGGAATGCCAAACAGGCCCGCAATGCGCGCCTGCGCCATCGCAAGGGCCTGGCTTGGCGTGTCGATGGAAAGCTGGTCGCCCTCCCATGTCGCGACGATCGCGTGCGGCTCCATCGGATTGTGGTACTGCGGCGGCGTCTCATACGTCGCATCGATCACCTTGGCTGCGGCAGCCAGCCCCGCTTCCACGTCGCCATGCTCGACGAGGGCCGGATTGCCGACGCCGACGGCGGGCGGGACAAAGCTTTCGCGCGCATCGAGGCCGACGCGCGGAGCCAGCATCTCGTATTTGGGCGCCAGCAGCGCCGCGCCTTCGGTGGCGGCCTCCAGTGTCTCGGCAATCACCACCGCGACCGGCTGGTTGGCATAACGCACACTGTCGTTCTGCAAGAGCTCCATCCGGAACATGAACGGATTGGTCTTCGCGTCCGGGTCTTCAGCCAAGGGCGGCTTGTGCGCGGGCGTCATGACGTCGATCACGCCCCGATGGTTCTTGGCCGCGGCAACATCGAGGAAGGTCACGCGGCCGCGTGCGATGCTGCTCACCGCCAGCACGGCAAAGAGCATTTTGGGCGGATGGTGATCGGCTGCGTACGGAGCCCTTCCGGTGACTTTCAAAATGCCGTCGCGGCGGCTGAGCGGCTGACCGATATTCGAGCCATGCCGGAGGTGGGCGGGCGCTTCGGTGAGGCGGATCTCAGGCGTCATGCAACGCTCCGGGCTGGGTCGAGAAGGGGGAAGCTGGTAAAGCAGCAATGCGTTCGGGCGTTCCCGCCGCAGCGAGCGTCAGCGCGCGCAAGACGATGCGCCGCGCGAGCTCGATCTTGAATTCGTTATCGCCGGAAGGCTTTGCGTCCGCGAGCGCCGCCTCCGCCGCGCGCCGGAAGTTCTCGGCGTCAGGCGTACCTGCGAGCAGCTTTTCGGCCGCGCGCGCGCGCCAGGGTTTTGCGGCGACGCCGCCGAGCGCAATGCGTGCCTCTGCGATCTCGCCACGCGCGATGCTCAGACACGCGGCGGCGGAGACGACGGCGAAGGCGTAGGAGGTGCGTTCGCGTACCTTGAGATAGCGCGCATGGCCGCTAAAATTGCGCGCACCGGCGGGCAGCTTCAGCGCCACGATCAGATCGCCAGGCGCGAGCACGGTTTCCCGTTGCGGCTCCTCGCCTGGAAGCCGATGCAGATCTTCCAGTCTCACCTCGCGCCGGCCGCTCTTTCCCTCGATCTCCACCACCGCGTCGAGCGCGACCAGCGGCACGCACAAGTCGGACGGATGCGTCGCAATACAGGCATCGCTCCAGCCAAGCACGGCATGCAGACGGTTTTCGCCGTGATGCGCATCGCAGCCTGAGCCGGGCTCGCGTCTGTTGCAGGCAGAAGCCACGTCATAAAAATAGGCGCAGCGCGTCCGCTGCAGGAGATTGCCGCCGACGGTTGCGGCATTGCGCAGTTGCGCGGAGGCGCCCGACAGTAGCGCTTCGACCACGGCCGGATAGGACTTCGCGAAAGCTGGATCATGCGCGAGATCGGCATTGCGCACGAGTGCGCCGATGCGAACGCCGCCGTCGGCGAGAGGCTCGATGCGATCGAGCCCCGGCAGCCGCGTTACATCGATCAGGCGGTCGGGGCGGCTCACGCCGCCCTTCATGAGATCCAGCAGGTTGGTGCCGGCGGCGAGATAGACTGCGCCCGGCAGGCTTGCGGCCGCAATGGCGTCGGAAACGCTCGCGGGCCTGACATAGTCAAAGCTTTTCATACGACCCGCCTTTCCTCGGTTTCGGCAAGGTTCTTCTGCACTTCCAGCACCGCTTCGGTGATTCCTGCATAAGCGCCGCAGCGGCAAAGATTGCCGCTCATGCCTTCGCGGATGCGCTCGGCGTCGTAGCCCGCCTGGCGTTCATTGATCAAGCCGAGCGCGCTCATGATCTGACCGGGCGTGCAGAAGCCGCATTGAAAACCGTCATGCGCGATGAAGGCCGCCTGCAGGGGATGCAGCTCGTCGCCACGCGCCACACCTTCGATCGTCGTGATGTCGGCGCCATCGTGACTCACCGCCAAAGCGAGGCACGAATTGATGCGCCGGGCGTTGACCAGAATCGTGCAGGCGCCGCATTGGCCGCGGTCGCATCCCTTCTTGGTCCCGGTCAGATGCAACTGCTCACGCAGGAGATCGAGCAGCGTCACGCGCAGGTCCGACAGCGCGATGGCGCGCCGCACACCGTTGACGGTGAGGCTGATGGAGTGGTTCATGCAAGGCTCCGATCAGTGCTATGGTCGAATGGCCATCGCGGGCGGCCCCGGGCGGTGGCCGCCGGAATGCCCGCCTGTTTGCGGCGACGCATATACGGAGGCACCCTCCGTTTTACAAGAGGTCTCGAGGACACGAAGAAGTGAGATGACAGGGCCATACGCGGCAATCGTTCGAAAACCCCGTGCCGATGCGGTCCGCAACCGCGAGCGGGTGCTGGAGGCAGCGAAGGCCGTGTTCAGCGCCGGCGGCGCGGACGCAAGCCTGGAAGCCGTCGCCCGTCGCGCCGGCGTCGGCATCGGAACGCTCTATCGACACTTCCCGACCCGTGAGGCACTGTATGAAGCCGTCTACCGGCGAGAAGTCGAGCAACTCGGCGATCTCGCGGAGCAATTGAAGAACGAGGCCAAGCCGGTCGACGCGCTGCGCCGCTGGCTGCGCTCCAATGTCGAGTTCGTCGCGACCAAGAAGGGCATGTCCGCCGCTCTCGCACTCGCCGCGCATAGCTCCCCGGAACTGCACAGCTACACGTTCGACCGCCTGACCAAGGCCGTCGGCGCGCTTCTGGATCGTGCGGTTGCCGCCGGGGAGATCCGCTCCGATGCCAGCGCGGAGGACCTACTGCGCGCGCTGATCGGCATGTGCTACATGCACGATCAGCCCGGTTGGCAATCCACTGTGTTGCGGCTGCTAGATGTGTTCGTCGACGGGCTTCGGGTGCGCGACGGGCAAAAAATGGCAGCACGGTCACGACCGACCGCCGCCAGGAAATCCGCTGCAGCAAAGAAGAAGCGATAGAACTGGGTTGAGCTCCCTACCTTGAACCCGATCCTGTCGCTCCAGGCCACATCGCTAACTACGCGGTGAGCTAACGTTTATCGCCATGTTTGGTCCAATCACCATGATCCCATACGCTGCGCCATGGAGGCGGCTCGCCCATTGTGGTCGCATTTCTCGCATGCATTTTCTCGGTCGCTGCTTGCGCTCAGGTCGCGCTGCAATTCTGGGAGATTGATGGCAAGTTCTCTTCGGGAGCCGGCGGGCACTCGACTGCGCCTGAACGGCGGTGCCCTGCCGGGGAACAGCGCCTAGATAACTTCACTCGCCGGCTCGGCGCGGCGCACGAAAAGAAACAATTGACAGCCATGGTTCCAGGGACCGACATGGCTCGGCGGGTCGGAAGCTTGTATCACTTGGGCTGCCGTCCATGCTCTCATGCCAGCGTTATGAGGCCCGGCAGCACCTGGAACAAGCCAAGGAGGATTCGATGAGCGGCTTCCTGAGCGAAGAGGAACTCGCCGAACTGGTGCCCTCGGAACTGTGCCCTTATCCGACCCCCGTTCCGACGCTGATCGTCTCGAGCGACGAGTACTATCCCGACCTTCAGAACGAAAAGCAGCGCGAGGTGGAGGGCCGCCTGCTCGCCATGGCTGACGATCTGGGCAAGAAACAGGGACTGGACCGTCGTAAATTCTTTCAGACGGCTGCCGGCATGGCGGCGTCGTTCGTAGCCATGAACGAGGTCTATGGGCCGATCTTCGAGGTATCGAAGGCCGAGGCGGCAACGCCGGCGATGGCGCAGGAGCGGGCCGATGGCCTGAAAGATCAGTTCATCATGGACATGCATACGCATTTCCTGCGCGACGACACGCGCATCACGCAGTTCGTAGCGATGCGTACCGCGGTCGGCAAGGCCGGGTGGAACAAGCAGCTAGCCGACAAGGAACAGACCATCGAGGATCTCAAGTTCGGTAACTATGTCAAGGAGATCTTCCTCGACAGCGACACCAAGATCGCGTTGATTTCTTCCGCGCCGTCGGACATCGAGCAGGACTGGTTCCTGACCAACGAGCAGATGGCGCAGGCGCGCGACAAGGTAAACAAGGAAGCCGGCTACCGCCGACTGTTCTCGCACATTATTTTTACTCCCGGACAGCCGGACTGGCTGGACAAGCTCGACGCGGGACTCGCGCTGAAACCGGAATCGTGCAAGGGCTACACGATCGGCGACAACACCCACAAAGAGATCAGCCACTATCCTTGGCGCATGGACGACGAGAAAGTGGCCTACAAGGGCTACGAGAAGATGGTGAGGGCCGGCATCAGGAACGTCTGCGTGCACAAAGGACTGTTTCCGCCCTCGGTCGAAAAACGGTTCCCGAATTTGCGTGGCTTCGCCGACGTGGCAGATGTTGGACAGGCAGCGAAGGACTGGCCGCAGCTCAACTTCATCATCTATCACTCCGCCTATCGGCATGTCGGCGGCGACCCTGCGGTGGCGCTGGCGGAGTTCGAGCGAACCGGGCGCGTCGCCTGGACGAGCGATCTTGCCGATATCCCGGCGCAGTACGGCGTCAATAACGTCTATGGCGACGTGGGCCAGCTCTTCGCCACCACTCTGATCGCGCAACCGCGTGTCTGCGCGGCGCTTATGGGCACGCTGATCAAGGGGCTCGGCGTCGATCATGTGTGCTGGGGTACGGACGCATTGTGGACCGGCTCACCCCAGTGGCAGATCGAGGGCCTGCGGCGCCTGGAAATCCCCGAGGACATGCAGAAGAAATTCGGCTTCACTGCGCTCGGATCGGCCGACGGACCTGTGAAAACCGCCATCTTCAGCGGCAACAACGCCCGGCTTTATGGCGTCCAACCGATCAAGGCCGGAATGGAGCTCAAGCTGGACCGCTTCTCCGCGTTGAAAGCCGAGTATCGGAGGAACGGACCGGAGCCGAGCAACATGCGCTACGGCTACGTGCGCGGTCCGATCGATCACACGGTCTTTGCATAGGCGGCGCTGCGGGTCGCGGACACATTCAGCCCAGCTGAGCGTGTCGGCGACCCGCGCCTCCACCGTCTCTCTGTTAGTCCGCCAAGGCAAAAGCCTTGCACCAGCCCTTGGGACTGACGTTGCCTTCGACCACCTTGCACGAGGCTGGCGGTTCGAACAGCGTGCAGGTGGCGCACATGCGGATGTCCTTGGGGCTGTCCTGATACTCCGCTTCTTGCTTCGACATCTTCTGTTGCGCCTGCGCCCGGGTGCTCGTGCTGCGGGTCAGCGCCGACGCGAAAACAGCAAGGGCTCCGCGAAGCAAATGACGGCGTCGCACATTGGCGTCCGATACCGCGGCACGATACATTTTCGGCAAGGCGCTGGTCATTGCGGCCACCTCGACGTGAAACAGCCATTCCGCATTCATGGCTGGCTCGTAGCGGCCGGTCGGGTCATAGGCGTTGTTCCAAGGCAGTGGCGAATGACGTTCCTTTCACCGATGTCTCCCATTGGCGTGGGTTCCATCGCACCCCAGGTTGATCAAGTGGTCCTTTCTTAGCCGTCAATTCAATGGATGAGCGCACGAAAAGAAATCGCCGGCTCCGGGCGGGGCGCGGCGGCCCGTTAAACGCACAATCTCACATTCGCGAGGCTCCCGCGAGATCTTCTGGCCAATGCTCCACGTTGGCTCGACTTCCTCCTCGATGGCACGGCAACAATCTCCGACGAAGCTGTTGCTTTGGCGCGCGAATTGTTTGCGTTTATGGCTAGAGATCGCGCGAACCTGCTTGCTACACCGGCCCTATCCATTTTGACGGTAGCGAGCCGGTGCGCAAACCGGCCCTGATCGCCTTGCTCAGGACGATGAAACCCCTCGATGAGGACTTTCCCGAGATCGGCGATCGAATCCGAAAACGCTCGTAGCAATTCGGTAAAACCAGCTTGCGCGATGATAGCGCGTAGCGTGCCGCGCCGAGTCGTGTAAACATCCGAGATCCCGTTTCGCTCTGGCTACGATAAAAGTCGGTTTCGTTGAATTCGTCGGGCAGATCATGCACGACCGAGCAGAACGCGCACCGAGCTAGACCACTCCCCCGGCACGCCTGTCCTACGGTGCGGAAGCTGATTGGCATGAGGACCCGAGGGACCTCTGGACTAGGCCTTAAGGTCTTGCAATAGCGAAACTGCAATGCCCTCTTCTGCTATAGCCAGTTGATAAGTTTTCATGGCCGACGTCAACGCTTCGTCCCATGAGGCAATCACCGCTGGCCCCTCCAAAGGATGACCGGCGCAGGTGCCCGATCGAACCCAAGTCGTGTATTCCGCGGCACCAAACCGCCATGGCTTTGCTGCACATTGACGCATGACGTGATTGCCGATGCGCAAGCCGGGCCAGTCAAAATCCCCATGGTACCGCAGGTGCGCACCTGCTCGGACCAGCTGGGTCAGCAGTGTGCGCTGCGCCGCGCCTGGCATGCCATCGGTGCACACCATTGGAGCGCAACGCGCTCCCAATTCGTCGGCGGCAATGGCTAGCAAATTCGGATTTTCGCAAACAAAGACGCTCCGACCGGACACGGCCCAATTGCAGGGCGAACGCACCAAACAACGCAGCGAGACGTATCCCGGCTCGCCCAAAGCTTGGGTACTCCCTTCGCCCTCGAGGTTCGGAAGGTTCAAATACATCGCTGGCCGCGCCAACTCGTTGACCAACACTCCGGCTCTCGCCCAAACATCGCGCGTCCGCTCCTCCCGCATCTCATACGGCGCATTGCTGCGATGCTGGCGATCCGGTTGCGGTTCTTCCACCTCCAACGCGGGAGCTATGACCCGTCGGCACACGGCCAACACTATGGTTGCAGTAGCCTGACTAGAGTCGAGTGCA